>ERZ773038.434-NODE-434-length-28345-cov-90.848356_pt1 | contig 28345 bp, 19 predicted proteins | sample MGYA00511665_ERZ773038 | MGnify/ENA primary metagenome ERZ773038 (study PRJEB29015, sample SAMEA2737966) | human oral metagenome | biome: human oral; feature: human-associated habitat; material: dental | place: China | collected 2028 ... | reverse complement strand
GGTGCCTGTGTCGGTGGTCCTGTTGGTGCTGCGGTCGGTGGTATTGTCGGCGGTGTTGTTGGCGGCGCTATTGGATCTGGGTTGGGGAAGAGCCTTGCTGATGGTGCTAATGGATTGCTTCACAAATGGTTGCATTGACGATTGTCGCTGGTGGTATGAGGCGGTGAGTGAGCATGTCCAACCAAGTATGGGTTGGGATCGGGGGACTCGTGCTGGGCGGGGCGATGCTGGTCAACTGGTGGTTTGAGATGTTCTCAGACTCCTGGTATGCGGAGTTGTGCCGGTCTTTCATGGAAGAGTTCAACCTAGGTCGTAACACCACCGCGCTCATCGAGCCTGCTGTGGGAGGCTTCTTAGCATCCGGCGGGGGATTGTCTCTGGCGCAGGCGGCCGGTTTCGAAATCGGCGGTCCGCTGACAACGTTGTTTGGTATAGGAATGTTCCTATCTCTTGCAGTAGGTATTATCGGTTTGGTTCCATTTCGGCTGCCGCAGTTCATGTATCCGGAGGGGCAGATGGAGAAACGGCGATGGCGTGAGACGAAGCAGCGTCTCCAGCGGGAGGCGGAGGCTCAGCGGGCTGCAGATGCCACTGAAAATGAGTGAAAGGGCGTGACGGCCCTGGAGCTTTCCGGTATTGGGTTCTCCGCGCGATGATGTATCCCCTCGTTCTCATTAGAGACGGAAGGAAACGCATATACCTGTGAGCTCGCGGCTCAACTTGTCGTGTATGCGTGCGAGGCCATTGGTCTCATCGAATCGTCGGTGAAGTTGGCGGCCTTCCTTCTGGCCCAGGCCGGTGCCGCTATAGGTGCCTGTGTCGGTGGTCCTGTTGGTGCTGCGGTCGGTGGTATTGTCGGCGGTGTTGTTGGCGGCGCTATTGGATCTGGGTTGGGGAAGATGGCTGCGGACAAGGTCAATGGTTGGGTCCATGGCTTATTTCATTGACGGATGTTAGCACGATTTGGGGCAGTGACTCGTGTCTAAGGAATTATGGGCTGGTATTGGCTGTCTGATACTGGGGGCTGGGGCATTGATTACCTGGTGGTTTGAGATGTTCTCTGACTCCTGGTTTGGGGAGTTGGGCCGGGCTATAACGGATGAGTTCAACCTAGGTCGTAACACGACTGCGATTGTCGAGCCTTCTGTTGGAGGCTTCATGATCTTTGGTGGTGGGGCTCTGTTGGTGGATAATAGCAACTCGCTCATGTGGATCTTTGGTCCGGGTTCATTAGTGTGTTTGGCTGCGGCGGCAATGGGTTTGGTTCCATTTCGGCTGCCGCAGTTCATGTATCCGGAGGGGCAGATGGAGAAACGGCGATGGCGTGAGACGAAGCAGCGTCTCCAGCGGGAGGCGGAGGCTCAGCGGGCTGCAGATGCCACTGAAAATGAGTGAAAGGGCGTGACGGCCCTGGAGCTTTCCGGCAGGAATCTCCACATGATGATCTACCACCACCGCGCCGTGGACCCAGCAGTGGTGGGTGGATACTGCGAATGACGTCGTTGCTGCAGCTGCACCTACAGGTACGCGAGGGCCGCTGTTCCCACCGGAACCACCTGGTGGGAACAGCGGCCCTCGCGTAGATCACCGGGGCGCCTCGCCTTCAGGCCTGGATCGACAAGTGATGCGGGAGCCAAGAACAGCGCGTGTGCTTGGACGCCTCAGGAGGGTGACGTCCCGTTTCGCCGATCTGGCGACCATTCGGACTACGCCATACGGTGTCATCCGTTTGGGTGATACTCAGTCGCAGCGTACATATGCCTAGAATTGTTGGGACCGCCGAATAGTATTCTGTGGGACCAACAATCTTTGCTCATCCGTAATTCAGACATAGATTTACGCCCAGGTCTGACAAGACTGCTATAGCTGCTACGGGAGTTTTGCCCATGGGTTTTATGATCGCTGGTTGCTACCTTAGCTCCCATGATTCCCGGACCTTCGGAAAAACATAAGTCCTGAATCTCGGGAGATCGTATAGGCGCTCTGTGAGAGGAGACTCTGAATGACATTGAAATGGGATTACGCTCGGGTGGCGGCGGCGCTTTCGCTCTTGAACTCTGCGAGCGGACAATTGGGTGATAAATCGGTGAGTGCACCGGCGGGATGCGGGTGGTCGCAGGCGGACGCAGAACCGGCCGTAGCGCACCTCCAGGAGGCATTCTCACGCTTGTGCCCCGGCGTGTCGTCGATTTCGGAAGCTTTATCGAAAGCGGACAAGAACATGCGGTATGTTGATGAGCAGAACGGCCGCAGCACTCCACGTCCGCCAGCTCTTTCTCCCCCTCCCTCTCCGCCTTCCTCGCCTGCTCCTCCGCTTATTCAAGCTCCTCCGATGCCTCCTCCCTGCTCTCCCTATCCCCCGGGATATACGGATCCCTCTATTCCTGTTATAGAACCGATTACAAATCCCATCACGCCCTACGGAGGCAAGTAATCATGCCTATCGACACACATCTGGACGCTAATCCTGCCGATATTACAGCTTCGGCCGCTGCCGTCGAGAAAATTAAAGCATCCGTTGATAAATCTGAAGACGATCTAATCGGCGCGCGGAAGAATCTGGCAGAACTTGAAGGTGCAACGGCGGTCAGCTCTGTCGGTTCGATAAACTCCTCGGTGAAGAGCTGTGAGGGCCTGGTGTCAGGACTGGGGAACTACAAGACCGCTCTTACCGAATTTGCGAGCGCTCTCAGCAACATTAAGGCGGACTTGGAAGGTGTGCGCAGTGAGGCCAGTGGCGGTGGGTTGACGGTTTCGGGGGAGAGCGTGCTCGACCCCACAGGAATGATAACTGAATATGCCTGTGTTGCCGTAGATGAGCAGAAAAAAAATCTGTACAAAAGTTTGGATAAGAAAACATCGGAGATCCGCGACCGGGAAACCGAGGCCCGCAGGAATTTTGCGGACGCCTGCGCCGAGGTTGCGGCGGCAGACCTACCTGCTCCCATTCGAACGGTGACGAATCCTGTAGTCGATTATGTGCTGCCTTCTGCGGGGAGTGATGGGATATCGACAGTCGGGAACGCTTTTACCTGGGGTGTCAACCGTGTTGATGATGCCAGTAAACTACTTAAGGGGTACGGCTTGAGGGCGGGCGAAGCGTTTTCTTTGAAAGGAGTTCATGCTCTTACCGCGCCTAACAACGTTTTTGGCTCGATCTTCGCCAAAACTCGCGATGTGATCGATATGAGGAGTCTCGATAATTGGTTGCCAAGTCGTGCGATAGAAGAAGGATCCAAGGGCGCCAAGGCACTTAATGGCGCCAAGTGGCTCGAATCGGGGCTCAATGTGGCCGGTAAAGTGGCTACCGGGGTGTCCTTCGGGGTCAGTGCCTACGAGCAGTGGCAGAAAGACTCGCACAACCCATCAATCGGTGACGGTGAGAAGGTAACTCGAGCGGTGACGAAGGGTGGCGTTACTGCTGCAGGCGGATGGGCCGGCGCTCAGGCGGGCGCGATCATCGGTGGGAGCGTCGGCGGTCCAGTCGGAGTGGCTGTCGGTGGTATTATTGGTGGGATCGTTGGGTCTGGCCTGGGGGAGATGGCCGCCGACGGCCTCAATAATCTTTTCCATGGACTATTCCATTGATGAAGTTGACGATATTTCCCCGGCTTTCCGATTCAGAATCCCACACACCTGTGTCTGTCGGCCGCGCCAAGGGGCGCCGCCAATGCGGTCAAAACCGTCAGCGCTATCAGTTGCTATCAGTGCCGTCAGCACCAGCAGCACCGTCGGCGTCGCCGGGGCTATCAGCCATTGGCGTGACTGCGCCGTCGAACAACGGTCAGTCTGACCACTATCCTGGTGATGGTGCCGGTGAGACGACCACTCGGGCGTCCGGCCGGACGGATACAGCCGGTCAGGCACTCGGTGCTGCCCCACCGCTCACGGCCTACCGGGCCATGACCATCTGCGAAGGATGATGAGGAGAACGATGCGTGACACAATCAACGTCCAGCTCGCCCCGGGGTGGCAGACCATAACCCCCGACGACCTCCCCCCGGGCATGCTCGACGCCGCAGGCGACACAGTCCGGTACGTGGCGGCGGCTGTGCCCGCCACTCCCGCCTACGCCCCCAACCTTGTCGCCGTCCGCACCACGCTTGACCCGGATGAGAACCCGGAGGAGACCCTCTTCAATTCCGCCCGCCTCATGGCGGACAGCATCCCCGGTATGCGCATGATTGATGAGTTCCCCGCCGCCGGCTCTCCGGAAGGGCGGCACCTCCGCAGCGGCATCTATATCCTCGACGACCAGGCTCTCACCGTGTTCCAGGTGGCATGGGTCGACCATGCCGATGACGGCGTCCACTTGTGGACGGTGACCTTCACCTGCACCACCCGCGAATTCGGCACCGTCTCCGAACAATTTCTCGCTATGAGTGACACCCTGGAGGTCGCAGCATGAGCTCCTTCGACACTGACCGCGGCGTCATCATCCTGGAGCCGTCCCAGTGGGACGTCCTTGAGCGCATGATCACCGGCCCCGTCGCAGAGCGCGCCACCTACGCCGAAGGCGCCCTCGCCGGTCTGGAAGACCTCGGCGTTATCGACCCCTACGGCCCGACTGCGGCGGCCCGAGAGGTTCTCGAGGGGCTCATGGCTGCCGATGCCCGATACAGCCTCCGTCGCCTCGACCCGACCGACACGGTCACCGTGCGGGATCTCGTCATTTCTCTCGCCTCACCCCGCTGCACCATTACGCGGTATGACGCCGATGGTGTCCACATCTACGCCTGCGACGACGTCGAGGTCCCCCATATCGCCCTGGCCAATGACCACCTGTACCCCCGGCCCATGATCGACGACGGCCCCGACGAGATCTTCGACACCCTCGCCGCCGCTGCGCGCCTCGGGGACATTGATGCTGCTGTGAGAATCATGCAGATCATCGGGAGGAACGGGCCGCGCGCCTCCGATTTCGTCCGCGATGCCGAATCCGGACAATGGACCACGGTGGTGCGCGTGAGGGAAGACAGGGACCGAGACGGCTTCACCCCCACCGGGCAGATGCTCACCCTCGGCGTGAACAACATGATCTACGAGATCATGGAGAACGACGACCCCGTCGTCGACCCGAACGGACCCGCTACTAACATCCCATTGCGCCCCGTACTCGGAACCGAGGTCTGGTCCATAATCAGCCCCTGGCTGTGGGCGACCCCGTAGAAGCACGTACAGAAAAATCCACAAAGCCCATACGCCCAACAGAGCGCACCGCCTGCCGGGCGTATGCTCTCATGTCGCAACCACGACTGAGGACGAGCCACTCTACTCTAGGGTCATGACTGATAATTCGAACTCATCCACGGTGGTGCCGGCCGGCCGGGCTGCCGGGTCCCGGGAGGCTCGGGAGGTCGCAGCGGCCTCTGCGTTCCCTGCATCGTCTGCTGCAGCCGCATCGGTCATCACTGTGGTCGAGCCCGAGGCCTTCGCCCCCCTGGGCCCCCTGGGCGAGTGGCTCTTCGCCGAGGGCGTCACCCTGCGAATGGTGCGGCCCTGGGCCGGGGACGCGATCCCCGACCTGTCCGAGATCGGCAGCGGGCTCGTCGTTCTGGGCGGGGCCATGAGCGCGCACGACGACGCCGAGCACCCCTGGCTGGTGGACCTGCGCGCCCTGCTGCGAGACGTCGTGGACGAGCGCGTGCCGGCGGTGGCCATCTGCCTGGGCGCCCAGGTCGCGGCCGAAGCGCTGGGCGGTGCCACCGCGGTCCCCTCCCCGCACGGAGGCGAGGGCGGCGTCGTCGAGCTGGAGCTGACCGAGGCGGCCGGGCAGGACGCCGTCTTCTCCGAGATCCTCGACGAGGCCGTGCGCGCCGCGGTTCGCGCCGGCATTCCCACTCGGGACGGCACCCGCCTGCCCGTCATCGTCTCCCACGAGGACGGCATCGTCCGGCTTCCCGAGGGGGCGACGCTGCTGGCGTCCTCGGCGGGCGCCCCGGTGCAGACGTGGCGTGCGGGCAGGCTTCTGGCTCTCCAGCATCACCCCGAGTCCACCCCGGCGCGCATCGAGTACTGGCGCGCCCGCTCAGTCGCCCACGCCATGGGCGTCGTCGAGAAGGAGGAGGTGGCCGAGGCGCTGTCTGAGGCCGAACTGCCCGCAGAGGCTCTTCAGGCGGGGGCTCGCGCCCGTGCCGAGGCCGAGCGAGTCGAGCCGGTCATTCAGGCCTTCGGGCGTGCCCTCGCCCGCGTTCTGGTGCGCGGCGCGCGGGCCTACGCGTCCGGGGCGGCACGTTCGGCCCGCGAGGAGGCTGCCGCCCGGGACTGACGGCGCGCCGGCGGCGGACCGGACGTCGAGGTCGACTTTTTCGAACGAGATCGACGGTGCCACCGTCGATCTCGTTCGAAAAAGTCGATCTGAACACTGAACAGGGCGGGATGGGGCGCCCGCGTCGCGCCTCACACGGGCCGGCGGAGCCGATCCATCATGGGACGGTGGTCGAACAGAGCGGGCAGCCAGGTGGTGGCTACGGCGAGCACGAGCACCACTGCGACCACCGGCATGAGCGTCCGCACAGGCAGGGCCGTGAGGAAGACGCTCATCCCGCCTCCGGAGAGAACCGCGGAGCCGGCGGCGCTCAGGAGGGTGGCGATCAGGCCGAACAGGATGCCGGTGACGGCGTAGATGGCGCCCTCGAGGACCGTGGTGACCATGAGTGTGGAGCGCCGGGCGCCGATGACGCCCATCAGCGCGCCCTCCTGCCGCCTGGTGGAGCCCACCATGGCGATATTGGCGATGCCGCCCGCACCCGAGATGACGAAGATGGGCACGGCGATGGCCAGGAACCCGGTGACGCCGCCAGTGGCGCCGGAGGCCTGGGAGGCCCCGACGATCGAGTAGACGACTCCGGTCATCCCCACGGCGATGCCGAAGGGGACGATCGTCGTCAGGCTCATGGTGGAGCGGTGGCGCGCGTTGGCCCGTGCCGCGAACCAGGCGGCGCTGCTGTCCCCGGGGATGAGGGCCGTCCACGCGGTGAGGAGGGGCCGGATGGTCCAGTTGGGGACGCACAGTGCGGCGATCATCGTGATCAGCGCCAGAGACCCGCCCAGCCCCGCCAGATGTCCCTCGATGTTGTCCATCTCCTTGATGTCGGCGGCCATCTCCGGATCGATCCCCTTGTGGCCGGCGAGCTCATCGGGGTTGGCCAGCGCGACGATCAGGACCATGACGACGCTGAACAGGAAGAGGCCCGCGACGATCCACTGCCAGATGCGGGTGCGGGCCGCCGGTGTGGCGGCCTCGCGCAGGGCCTGCATCTCGGGCGTGGTCGCGGCGCGCCGGGCGGCGCCCAAGCCTCCCAGAATGCAGAAGGCGGCGGTGATCGCGATGGTCAGGGGCACCGCGAAGACGGGTGTGATCACGGGCATGTCGGCCGGATAGGTCTGAAGATCGCGCCAGGTGAGCAGGTACCAGTCGGTGGCCGGCAGGGCCACAAGTCCGCCGATCAGTCCGCCGAGCAGGCCGATGATGCCGGTCTGGGCGAGGATGATGCTGCGGATGCGCCGGCTCGGGATGCCGATGATCTTCCACAGGGCGTGGGAGCGGGCCTGCGCGGTCACCGTCAGCGCCAGCGTCGAGGAGACGACGACGGCGACGGACAGGCCTGCATAGCCGACCAGGTTGGAGCCCAGGATGCCGGTCAGCTTGATGTACTCGGCGGATTGGGAGGCGTCGGCCCGGGCGGCGGACCACTGCTGGGCGCTGTACCAGGAGATGATGATGACACCGATGAAGATGCCGCCGGTGGTGGCCACCAGCAGCGACCACAGCCACTGGCGGGCATGGTGCTGCAGATCCTTCCAGACAAGTGCGGTCATGGGGTCGGCCCTTCCTTTCCTTACTTCTCTGCGTGCTCAGTGGCTGGGCGATGAAGCCTGGGCGGGCGCGCTGCCGGGTCTGCGGGTGGAGTGGACCAGCTCGGCGATGCGGGCGGCGTCACGGGTATCGGACCAGGTGACCAGCCGGCCCCCGCTCATGACCGCCACGGCGTCGGCCCGGGCGGCGGCCTCGACGTCGTGGGTGACCATGACGACGGTGGTGCCCTGTTCGGTCAGGCGGCGCAGCCAGTCCAGGACGACCTGCCCGGCGTTCAGATCGAGGGCGCCGGTGGGCTCATCGGCGAAGACGATCCTGGGCTGCGAGGCCATCACCCTGGCGATGGCGACCCGCTGACGCTCGCCGCCGGAGAGCTGATGCGGCTTGAGACCGGCGCGGTCGGCCAGGCCCACGGCCTCCAGGGCCGCCACCGTCCGGCGCTTCCCCAGGGGGCGCCCGGCCAGGCGGGAGGGCATGGAGACGTTCTCGGCGGCGGTCAGGGAGGCGATGAGGTTGTAGTCCTGGAAGATGAAGCCCACGTTGCGGGAGCGGAACTTGGCGCGCTTCGCCGGCGTCATGAGGGTGATCGCTGTTCCCAGGAGGTTGACCCGTCCGCCGGTGGGCGCGTCCAGCCCCGCCAGGGTGTGCAGCAGGGTGGACTTGCCGGATCCCGAGGCTCCCACCACGGCGGTGAAGCTGCCGGCGGGCAGGTCGATGTCGACCCCGCCCAGGGCCGCCACCTGGGCGTCCTTGCGCCCGGGGACGTCGTAGACGCGGGTCAGTCCCCTGGCCGAGATCGCTGGGATCGTCCGATTGTCGGGGCCGCCCGGGGCGTGCGACCCGATGGCGTCGCCGTGCGGCGGCGGCCAGGCGCCGGTCGTGGGTCGTGCCGTCGGCTGTGTGGTCATGATTGCTCCTTTTCTGTTTCTGCTTCTGTTCCTGTCGAGTGGGATCCGGCGCGGAGCGCTCATCCCTTGGGGATCACGATGAACAGGACGAGTCCGATGAAGACCAGGCACAGGACCAGGCGGAGCCACAGCCACCAGCGCAGCCTCCCGGGGCCGGGCAGCCAGGACAGCTCGCGCCACCGCAGGGCCATGCGGGCGATCGCGTAGGCGCCCGGCATGATGGTCAGGGCATAGGTCCACCCCGGGACGAGGTCCCACGGGCCGCCGGCGACGGTCAGCGCGGCCCAGCCGGCCAGGTCCGCGGTGCGGATGCCCGTCGCCAGCCGTGACCCCAGGTGCTCGGCGCGCCAGACGGCCCATGCCCCCAGCGCCGGGAGGATCGCGGCGGAGGGTCCCAGGTAGATGTAGGCGTTCGGGGAGGGGTCCAGGGTCCGGCCGGAGCCGGTCAGCAGGGCCAGCCCCAGGTCCTCCACGCCGCTGACGAAGGTGTTGGCGAGCACGACGACGGCCCTCCCCGAGGCGGGGTCGAGGGCCACGTAGGTGGTGCCCCAGGGCATGCTGCCCTCGTGGTTGTAGATCTCACGGCCGTCCACGCGCCCGGATCGCCACAGGTAGCCGACGCCGTCGTCGCCCTCGACCCCGGGGGTCCGCTCTCCGCCGGCGCGGGGCTTCAGGGCCTCTCGCCCGCCGGGGGCGCTGCCGTCCAGAACGGCCTGGGCGTAGCGCGTCAGATCCGCCCCCGTGGTCCAGGTGCTCTGCCCCGAGATCAGGCCGACCGGCCCGCCCACGCCGGGCTGGGTGCTGTGGCCGTTGCCCAGGCGCCCGCGGATGGCGCCCTCGGGCACGATCGGATCGTCGTCGACCGTGGTGAAGACCGTGGAATCCATGCCCACGGGCTCGAAAAGCCTGGAGACCACCAGATCCTCCCAGGACTCCGCCCCCGCGGCCCGGGCCAGGACGAGCCCCAGCAGCTGCACGCCGGTGTTGGAGTAGGAGAAGGAGCCGCGCCCGTCCAGCGTCGCCCGGCTCACCTCCTTCAGGAAGGAGTCAGCGCTCTCAGTGTTCTCAGCGCCCTCAGTGCTCTCAGTGCTCTCATCGGCGCTGTTGGATCCGGCGATCGCCCCCACCAGGTAGGCGCTGTTCAGGAAGTTGGGCAGGCCGGAGTGGTGGGTGGCGAGCTCGAGCAGAGTCACCTCTCCGGCCGGCGTGCCCGCGAGCTGGGGGATGTGAGAGGCCGCGGTGTCGTTCTCGGCGATCTCCCCGCGGGCGATGGAGTCCGCCATGAGCTGGCCGGTGAAGGTCTTGGTCACCGAGGCCAGGTCGTAGCGGGTGTTCTCATCGGGGACGACGCCGTCGGCCGAGCCGATGCCGGCGTGCCGCACCTCCTCGGGGGAGATGACCGAGACGTGGACGGCCTCCAGGCCGGCGTCGTCGGAGATGCGGCTGCGGACCTGAGCGGCCAGGTCGGCGTCGCCGCTGGTATGCCCGTCGATATGCGGTGTGCGCGGACCGACCGCGAGCGCGAGGAGCGCGACGGCCGCTGCTGCCACTGCCGCCACCGCCGTGCCGACCGTCTTCAGGCGAGCCGCAGTGCTTCGGGGGGAGGGGGAGGAGAACGAGGGGTGGGCGCTCGGGGCTCGCATGCATTAACCATGCAGCAGCCGCGCTGTGGTTTCGATCATGCTGGCGGGACAGCAGGGGTGGGGCTAGCCCCACCCTGTACTCCGTTACTCCGTCGAGATCGACATTCTCGAACGAGATCGACGGTGCCACCGCCAACCTCGTTCGAGAATGTCGATCTCGACAGGGGGAGGGGGAGCGAGCGCTCCCCTACAGATCGCCGGAGTCGATGATGTCGTAGGTGTAGCCCTGCTCGGCCAGGAAGCGCTGCCGGTGGGCGGCGAACTCCTGATCGACCGTGTCGCGGGTGACCACCGTGTAGAAGTGCGCCTGGCGACCGTCCTCCTTGGGGCGCACGATCCGTCCCAGGCGCTGGGCCTCCTCCTGCCGGGACCCGAAGGAGCCGGACACCTGCACGGCCACACTGGCCCCGGGCAGGTCGATCGAGAAGTTCGCGACCTTGGAGACCACGAGCGTCCGCACCTCTCCGGCGCGGAAGGCCCCGTAGAGCCGCTGGCGCTCGCGCACAGTGGTGGCTCCGGTGATCAGCGGGGCGCCCAGGTGCTCGGCCAGTTCCTCCAGCTGATCGACGTACTGGCCGATGACCAGTGCGGATTCGCCCCGATGGCGGTCCAGGAGCTTGTCCACCACATCCAGTTTGGCGGGCGTGGCGGCGGCCAGGCGGTACTTCTCCTCCTTCTCGGCGGTGGCGTAGGCCATCCGCTCCCCGGAGTCCAGGGCGAGGCGCACCTCGGTGCAGATCGCCGGCGCGATCCAGCCCTGATTCTCCAGGTCCTTCCAGGGCGCGTCGTAGCGCTTGGGGCCGATCAGGGAGAAGACCTCGTCCTCCCGGCCGTCCTCGCGCACGAGGGTGGCGGTCAGCCCCAGGCGGCGGCGCGCCTGCAGGTCCGCCGTCATGCGGAAGATCGGGGCGGGCAGGAGGTGGACCTCGTCGTAGACGATCAGGCCCCAGTCGTGGGAGTCGAGCAGATCCAGATGCGGGAAGACGCCTTTGCGCTTGGTCGTCAGCACCTGATAGGTGGCGATGGTGACGGGTCGGACTTCCTTGCGGGACCCCGAGTACTCGCCGATCTCGTCCTCGGTCAGCGAAGTGAAGCGAATGAGCTCCTCCTTCCACTGGCGGGCCGAGACGGCGTTGGTGACCAGGATGAGCGTCGTTGTCGAGCTCCTCGCCATGGAGGCCGCCCCCACCAGGGTCTTGCCGGCGCCGCACGGCAGCACGACGACGCCGCTGCCGCCCGCCCAGAAGGACTCCACCGCCTCGTTCTGGTAGGGGCGCAGTGCGAAGGCCCCGGACGCATGCTCCCGGGCTCCGTCCGGGTCGTCGTGCAGGACGATCGGATGGGCCTCGCCGTCGACGTAACCGGCCAGATCCTCCGCGGGCCACCCCAGTTTGATGAGCACCTGCTTGAGATGACCGCGCTCGGAGGGGTGGACGACGACGTCGGCCTCCCCCAGGCGCGCTCCGAACAGGCCCTGGGTGCGTTTGGAGCGCATGACCTCTTCGAGGACAGGCACATCCGTGGTGTGCAGGACCAGTCCATGGGCCGGATCGGTGACCAGCTGCAGGCGGCCGTAGCGGTCCATGGTCTCGGCGATCTCGGTGAGCAGGGCGTGGGGCACCGGGAATCGCGAGTAGGTGATGAGGACGTGGACGACGGTTTCGGCGTCCAGCCCGGCGGCTCGGGCGTTCCACAGGGCCAGAGGGGTGATCCGGTAGGTGTGGATGTGCTCGGGCGCCCGCTCCAGCTCGGCGAAGGGGGCGATGTCGCGGCGGGCGTCCTCGGCGCCGGGGTGGGCGACCTCCAGAAGGACCGACTTGTCGGACTGGACGATCAGGGGGCCATCGGGCGTCGCGGGCGCAGACATGATGGGGATTATCCCAAGTCTCGTGCGGCCTGCGACGTGATTCGGGCGACGCATTGTCCAGACTGCTTCCGTGATTTTTGAGCTTCGGCCCGGCCGCAGCGATCACGCCGTCCAAGGTGGCGGACAGACGCAGGCGCACTAGAATAGTGAGAATGAGCACAGGGGCCCAGTGGGACAGCAGCGAGCAGCGCACCGAGCGGAGCCCTCGTGCCCCGGCCTCCGGCAGTGCTTCCGGTGCGAGTCTTGAGGAACTCGCCGCTCATCTCGCCGCCCTGCCCGATGCCGACGTCGTCGAGCTCCTCGTCGCCCGTCCCGACCTGACGACTCCGCCGTCGGCCTCCTTCACCGCGCTCGCGGCCCGCGCCGGCGCCCGCCCCAGCGTGGAAGCCGCCCTGGCGCACCTCGACACCCCCACCCTCGCCGTCGCCGAGGCCGTCGTCGCCCTCGGCATGCAGGACACCGACGCCCTGGCCGAGGCCCTCGGCCTGGATTCGCAGGAGACCGCCGCTCACCTGGAAGAGCTCGGCCGGCTCGCCCTGGTGATCGATACCGGGGCCGTGGTCGGCCTGGTGGACGTCTTCGGCCCGCACCCCTTCGGCCTGGGGCCCGAAGCCGCGGATCCGCCCGTTCTCCCACCGCCCCTGTCCGAGCTCCGGGCCGCCCCGGGGGAGCTGTCCGATGGCGCCCTCGGAATGCTGCAGGCCTTGGCCTGGGGGCCGCCCGTGGGCACGCTGCGCTCCGGCGGCAGGGCGCCCGTGGCGGCGGAGCTGGTGCAGCGCGGTTGGCTGATACGCGACCACGACACCGCCGGCCGCACCCGGTTCGTCATGCCCCGGCAGGTCGCCCTCGCGCTGCGGGGCGGCCTCCTGCCCCGCGAGCCCCTGGAGGCGCCCGACTACGCCGACCTGGAGTCTCTGTCCGTCGATGCCGTCGCCGCAGAGGCCACGCGCCATGCCGAGGAGGCCGTCCGCCTCGTGGCCGCTCTGCTCGCCGAGTGGGGCCGCGACGGCGGAGGAATCCTCCGCACCGGAGGCGTGGGCGTGCGCGCACTGAGCCGGACCGCGGAGGCTCTCGACGTCGAGCCGGGCATCGCGGCCACGATTATCGAGGCCGCCGCGGCCGCCGGTCTGCTCGGACTCGATGATGCCGGTGCCGCCTGGGTGCCAGCCCGCACGGCGGCCGCCTGGCTGACCGCCGAGCTGCCCGAGCGCTGGGCCGCCCTGGCCGCCGCCTGGGCCACCACCGCCCGCACCGCCTGGCTCGTCGGTCAGCGCGGCGATGACGGCACCCTGCGCCCCGTCCTGGGCGCCGACGTCGAGGCGGCCTGGGCCCGCTCACTGCGCCGCCGTGTGCTGAGGCTGCTCGACTCGGTTCCCGAGGGGACGGCGGTGACTCCGACGTGGGCGCGTGCCGTGCTGACTTTCGCCAGGCCGCGGCGCCCCGTGCCCAAGGGCGCGGTCACCGCGGTGCTGGCCGAGGCCGAACTGCTCGGCCTGACCGGGGGTGGGGCGTTGAGCCGGGCCGGGCGCCTCCTGGCGGGCTCGCTGTCCGAGGCTGAAACCGGCGCCGCTGCCGAGGAGTGGCTCATGGAAGAGGACGGGCTCCTGTCGCGGCTGGAGGAGGCCTTCGCCGCCGATCTGCCCAGGCCGGTGGACATGCTGCTGGTTCAGTCCGACCTCACCGCGATCGTTCCGGGACGCCCCGCCCCGGCGCTGGCGGCGGTGCTCGAGCGCTGCGCCGAGGTCGAGTCGCGCGGAGGCGCCCTCACTGTCAGGTTCACCGCCGATTCGGTGCGCGGCGCCCTGGACGCCGGCTGCTCCGGCGATGAGCTCATCGAGGAGCTGGGCGCCCACTGCCCGACCCCGCTGCCGTCCGCGCTCAAGGTTCTGGTCGAGGACGCGGTCCGCCGCCACGGCGCTGTGCGCGTGCGGGAGGCCGTCAGCATTCTGCGCGTGGGCGACCCGGTGGTGGCGGCCGGGATCGTCGCCGACCCGCGGCTGACCGGCCTGGCACTGGCCGAGGTCGGCCCCGGGGTCCTGGCCTCCTCCGCGCCCGCGGGTCGAGTGCTGCGCGAGCTGCGCTCCGCCGGACTCGCCCCGGTCCTGGAGGACGCCTCCGGACGACGGCTCGTCGCCGGCGAGGCCGAGAGCCTTCGGCGCAGCGGGCTGCGGGCGCCGGAGCCGGCGCGTCCGGGCTCGCACCACATGGTGCGCCTCCATCGCCTCGGGCAGGAGGAGCTCACGGTCATGGTCTCGCGCCTGCGCGCCGGGGAGCAGGTGAGCACCGACTCCGGGGTGCCCGCGAGCGCCGCCACGGACCCGGTCCATTCCCTGGCTCTGCTGCGTCAGGCGCAGACATCTCGGACGCATCTGCAATTGCGGCTGGCCGGATCGGACGGGGCCGTGCAGGAGCGGCGGGTCCGGGTGCTGGCCGTCGAGCCCGGGCGGGTGCGGATAGCCGATGTCGTGCGTCAGACCGAACTGACCGTGGCCGTCCATCGGATCGTGTCTGTCAATTCAGGATGAATGATGAATTCTGAATGAAATCAGAAAATTACTGGGCGCCCCTTGACATCCCCTTGCTGACACCCCCTTCTCCAGAGCGCCCTTGGACTTAGACTGGGCGAGTGACTGACGCAGCAACAAACGCATCGTCCGGATCTGCGGGTGCCGACGCTCCGAGCAGTGAGCCGGGGGCTGCCGCCGTCGACCGGCCCGGCTCTTTGCCGACCGAGGCGGAGAGGGCGGCCGCCGCCAAGGACAGAGTCCTCACCTCTCCGGCTGCCATCGAGCGCGCTCGAACGGCACTGTGCGAGATCACCGAACCGCTCTCGGTGGGGGAGCACACGGCTGCCAAGCTGCAGGCCGAGCGTCTGGTCACCCATCTTTTCGAGTGCAACCTGGCCGGCTACGAGGGCTGGCGGTGGGCGGTGACCATGGCCCGGCCTCCGCGCGGCCGCACTGCGACGGTCTGCGAGTTGGAGCTCCTGCCGGGTGAGGAGGCCCTGCTCGCTCCGCCCTGGGTGCCCTGGGCCGATCGTCTTCGCTCCGGCGACATCACTCGTTCCGATCGCCTTCCCAAGCGCGAGACCGACGAGCGCCTCGAGCCCGGTTGGGAGTCCACGGGTGAGGAGGGGGACAGGATCGCCCTCGACGAGCTCGATCTGGGGCGTGCTCGCGTACTCAGTCATGAGGGCATCCAGCGTGCCGCCCAGCGGTGGTACGACGGCGAGCACGGGCCGCAGGCGGATGGCGTCCGCAAGGCGCGCGCGAGCTGCTCGAGTTGCGGATTCCTCATGCTCATGGCCGGGCAGATACGCCATGTCTTCGGTGTCTGCGCCAATGAGCTGGCCGTTGATGACGGTCGGGTCGTCTCGTTGGATCACGGCTGCGGAGCCCACTCCGAGACCGATCTGCCGGACCAGGGCCCCGAGTGGCCGGTGACGCCGTCGCGCATGGATGACAGCGCCCTGGAGCCGCTCGGCACCGACGGCGCCTCGATCCGTGCCGGGCTCGGCAGCCCGGCCGAGCCGGTCGGTGACATGGACGTTTCCGGAGCTGAGGCGGAGATCTCGCCTCTCCTTGAGAAGGCCGATAAGCGCAGGTCCGTCAGGGAGGGCGGGGGCTCTGGAAGGAAGCGCACACGCCGTTCCCGTGCAGCGGCAGTGGCGGCGGCCATACCGCTCGTGCAGCCATCCGCTGGTGAGGACGCCCCGGCTGCGAACGAGGGGGCGCAGCGGTCGGGGATCTCGGAGCGGTCTGAGAGGCCTGAAAGGCCTCAGGGGCCGGAGAAACCGAGGAAGCGGGGGCGGTCGGGCAGGATGGAGAAGCTCGAGAAGCTCGAGAAGTCGGTTGAGAATGCCGCCGCGCACGACGAGGGCGAGCCCGTGCGCGCTTCCCGCTCACGACGTGCGGCCCGTGCCCGGAGAGCGACGCCCGTGAAGGATCATGTCTCCGATGCGGCGGCACCGGAGGCTCAGACGACTCATCAGACGTCTCATCAAGGCACGAATGAGCCCGCCGAGCGCGCGGCTGCTGCTCGCGAGGCCGTCGCCGGTCTGAAGGCCGGGATGCAGGAGCGCAGTACTGCGCCCGAGGTCGTGGGGCCTGCGGCTCTGGCCGAGTTGGAGGCCCGCCTCCCCCGCCGAGATCGGTAGTACTCCGCGCCGAGATCGGTCGAGTCCCGCGCCGAGATCGGTCCGGGCCGCAGCACCGTCAGTGGGATGCTCGGGTCACTTGGGCCTCCAGACCGGTCAACGGTTCATCCGACGGCGTCGCCTCGACCGCAGCCGCATTGGCGAGGATCCGCTCCACCGCCCCGACGACGCGCCCTCCGGCGGCGTGCGGGGTGAGCAGCAGGTTCGGGGTGTCCCAGAGCGTCGATTCGGCGGGCAGCGGCTCGGGATCGGTGACGTCGAGACCCGCCCCGCTGATGGCGCCCGCGCGCAGCGCCGCTTCCAGGGCGGCCTGGTCAACCGTCGTGCCGCGACCGACATTGATCACGACGGCTCGGCGCGGCAGCAGTGCGAGCCTGCTCCGGCTGAGCGCTCCCGCGGTCTGCGGCGTGCTCGGCAGCACCATGATCAGCAGGTCGGTCTCCGGGAGGACGGATTCGATGTCGGCCTCGGCGACGACCTCATAGCCGGCCCGCCGCCCGGCCGTGCGCGCGACCCCGCGCACGCTCGCGCCGAAGGCGGTCAGCAGCCGGGCCGTCGTCTGCCCGATCGCGCCGAAGCCCCACACGAGCGCGCGGGCGTCGAGCAGCGTGGTCAGGCGCTCCGGGTCGTGAACCGGATGGGGGCCGCCCAGATTCGGCTCCCATTCATGACGGTCGGCGGCGCGCACCGCCGCCGGCAGTGAGCGCGCGCAGCCCAGTGCCAGGGCGACCGCGTGCTCGGCCACCGTGCGGTCGTGGAAGTGACGGCCCGAGGTGATCGACACCGAGTCCGGGAAGCCGACGGCCAGAACATTGTCGGGCCCGGCGGCCAGCGTCTGGATCCAGCGCAGGCGGGTGAGGTAGCCGGGCATCTCCGCCAGGACATCAGCGCTTCCCGGCCCGCCGCCGCCCCACAGGACCAGGCCCTCGGCGTCGCGATGCTCTGCCGGGACGGGTTCGGCCTCGCTGAACAGGACGACGTCGTGGCCGGCGGCGCGGATGGGGGCGGGATCGATGTAACCGGCGTCAGTCAGGAGGATCTTCATGGCTCCAGCCTCCCACGACGCCGCTCGCCCGTCCTGTGCGCCGGGCGGGGCCTCTGACCCTGCAGGGCGGGCGGGAGTGACCGGCGCACGCCAGGCCGGCGCGAGGCCGGCGCGAGACCGGCCGAGACCGGTTGAGACCGGACCGCACCGCCGCAGCCGGATCACGCCCTGATCGAGACATCCGTGTGACGGGCTTGGCGCGCGCCCACCCGGTTGCATCTGGAAGGATCGTGTCGTGAATACACAAACCCCTGCCTCCCAGAAGGCGGCCGCCCGCGGCTCCGCCCTGGACGCCTTCTTCCACGTCAGCGAGCGCGGCTCCACATTCGCCCGCGAGGTCCGCGGTGGCGTCGTCACCTTCTTCACGATGGCCTATATCCTCGTGCTGAATCCGCTCATCCTGTCCACCCCGTACGACGGCATCCCGCCGTTGGGCACCACCGAGCAGATCGCCGCCGGCACAGCCCTGATCGCCGGAATCATGACGATCCTCATGGGTGTGGTGGCCAACTATCCGATGGCCCTGGCTGCGGGGCTCGGCATCAACGCGATGGTCGCCTACACGCTCGTGGGCACGAGCGGCATGACCTACGCCGATGCCATGGGGCTGATCGTCATCGAGGGCGTCATCATCCTCATCCTGGTCCTCACTGGTTTCCGCGAGGCCGTCTTCAAGGCCGTTCCCACTCACATCAAGACCGCGATCAGCGTCGGGATCGGCCTGTTCATCGCCCTCATCGGATTGGTGGACGCCAAAGTGGTGCGTCGCGCCACCGGCACTCCGCTGGAGCTGGGGCTGGGCGGGTCCCTCCAGGGATGGCCCGTGCTCGTCTTCCTCTTCGGCCTGTTCCTCATGCTCATCCTGCACGTGCGCAAGGTGAAGGGCTCGATCCTCATCGGCATCATCGCCTCCACCGTGCTGGCGGCCCTCATCGAGTTCGTCGCCCACCTGGGACCCTTCGACCCGGAGAGCAACCCGACGGGATGGTCCCTGTCCGTCCCCGCCCTGTCCGGCCCTCCGGTCGAGATTCCGAGCCTGGCCACGCTCGGGCACTTCAACCTGCTGGGCTCCCTGGACAAGATCGGCATCGTCAGCGTCGTCCTGCTCATCTTCTCCCTCCTGCTCGCGGACTTCTTCGACACCATGGGCACCATGGTCGCGATCGGCGCCGAGGGCGATCTCCTCGACGAGGCCGGCAACCCGCCGAAGATCCGCGAGATCCTCGTCGTCGACTCCCTGGCCGCGATCGCGGGCGGCGCGGGCGGCGTCTCCTCCAACACCTCCTACGTCGAGTCCGCCGCGGGCGTGGGCGAGGGCGCGCGCACCGGCCTGGCCTCGGTGGTCACCGGTGTCCTGTTTCTGCTGAGCATGTTCCTGGCGCCGGTGGTCTCGATGGTGCCCTACGAGGCCGCCACCCCGGCCCTGGTCATCGTCGGCTTCCTCATGATGACCCAGGTGACCGACATCGACTGGAAGTCTCCGGACATCGCCCTGCCGGCCTTCATCACCATCATCATGATGCCCTTCTCCTACTCGATCACCAACGGCATCGGCGCGGGCTTCATCGCCTACCTCGTCATCCAGCTGGCGCGCGGGCGGGCCAAGGAGGTCCACCCGCTCATATGGGGGGCCTCCTTGCTGTTCATCATCTACTTCACGCTCGCGCCCATCAAGGCGATCCTCGGGGTCGCCTGAGCCCTGCCCGGCTCCACTCGACGAGGTCTAGCCTGAACTGCCTCAACAGCACAGGGACGGGCGTAAGGTGAATCGATCCGCACGAGCACGCGCGGACACCAGCAGAAGCGGACACCGACAGAAATTGGAGCCTTACCGATTGTGAGCAGCACCTTCGAGTCGCTGAAGTTCCACAACTACCGCATCTGGTTCTTCGCGGCTCTGATCACCAACACCGGCACGTGGATGCAGCGCGTGGCCCAGGACTGGCTCGTGCTGCGCATCCTCACGGACGACTCGGCCGCGGCCACGGGGACCACGACCGCGCTCCAATTCCTGCCGGCGCTGCTGCTCAGCGCGCACGCCGGGGTGATCACCGACCGCGTCGACCAGCGCAAGTTCCTCATGATCACCCAGACGGCGCTGGGCGTCGTCTCGGCCCTGCTGACCGTCGACGTCCTGGCCGGCCGCGCTCAGCTGTGGCACGTCTACCTCGCGGCTCTCGCCACCGGAGTGGTCAGCGCCTATGACGCACCGGCGCGGCAGATCTTCGTGGCGCGCATGGTGCCCTCCAGGGACCTCGCCAACGCCGTCGGGCTGAACTCCGCCTCCTTCAACGCCGCCCGACTGCTGGGACCCGCGGCCGCCGGCCTGGTGATCGCCTGGGCCGGGGCGGGCTGGGTCTTCCTGGTCAATGCCCTCACATTCCTGTTCCCCACGCTGGCGCTGGCGACCATGCGCGTCGCCGAGCTCTACGACGTCCCCCGCGCCGCGCGGGCCAAGGGGCAGGTGCGCGAGGGGCTGGCCTATGTGCGGCACCGCGGCGACATCATGATCATCATCGTGGTGATCTCGCTGGTCTCGATGCTGACGCTGAACTTCCAGGTCACCATGGCGGCCATGGTGCGCAGCGCCTTCGATCTGGAGTCCGATGCCTACGGAACGGTCTCCTCCGTGTTCGCCGTCGGATCGCTCACCGGCGCCCTGTGGGCCGCGCGGCGCCGCAGGCCCCGGGTGCGCACGGTGGTGGTCGCCTCGTTCCTCCTGGGGGTCTTCACCCTGGTCATGGCGGCCATGCCGGGCTACCGGCTGTTCACGGCCTCCGCGGTACCGGTCGGGTTGTGCGTGCTCACTGTTCTGACCGGCGCCAATCAGACGGTGCAGCTGACCACCGCTCCGGAGATGCGCGGTCGCGTCATGAGCCTGTACATGATGTGCCTCCTGGGCACGACGCCGATCGGCGCGCCGTTGATCGGATGGGTCTCGGACGTCTGGGGGCCGCGCACGGCCCTGGCGGTGGGCGGCGTTGCGGCGATCGTCGTCTCCCTGGCTGCGGCCGGGTGGGCTCGGCGTCACTGGCGCGTGAGCCTTGCCCGCTCGACTCGCTCAGCTCATTCGGCCCGCCTGGCCACCGAGGCCCGGCCGTCTGCGCCCGGGATGTCCCAGACGTCCGGGCGGCTGCACTGACGGCCGCCGCAGGGCGCCTCGCAGGGCACTGCCGGTTGACCGGGGTGACCGGGGTTGAACGGGCCGTCGCTCGGGGGCGTCGCCCGGGCGTGGGGAGTTCTCACCGGTGGTTCCCTCCGCCATGCTGCGAGCCCGCTCCATGGTCCCTGGATATCCTGGAACCAGGTGCGCGGGCCGGCCGGGGCCCGCCGCTTTTACGAGGCCAGCACAGCGTCGTCGAACCGTGAGGAGGCCCTGGCCGTGAGCGAGCTCATCGACACCACAGAGATGTACCTCAAGACCGTCTACGAGATGGAGGAGGACGGCGTTCTTCCCTTGCGAGCGCGCATTGTCGAGCGTCTCGACCACTCGGGGCCGACGGTCTCCCAGACGGTCGCCCGCATGGAGCGGGACGGCCTCATCCATGTTGCGGAGGACCGCTCGCTCCAGCTCACCGAGGAGGGGCGCGCTCGGGCCACCGAGGTCATTCGCAAGCACAGGCTTGCCGAAAGACTGCTTCTCGACGTCATCGGCATGGACCGTCGTCTAATTCACGAAGAGGCGTGTCGTTGGGAGCATGTGATGAGCGAGCAGGTCGAGAGCCGCCTGGCGGAGATTCTCGACGGCACCGACGCCGACCCCTTCGGCAACGTCATTCCCCCCTCCGCGGCGGTGCACCCCGAGCCCTCCACCGATGAGGTCAGTGCGGCGCGCTTGAGCCGGGAGGGGGAGGCCTCTGCGGTCGTGGCGCGCATCGGCGAGCCCATCCAGGCCAATGCCGCCCTGATCGCCCGAGTCGAGGACGCCGACATCCGCGCCGGTGAGACGGTCCGTCTGCGCACCGCCACCGGTGGTGTGCGCGTGGTCGGGCCCGGGCAGGAGCCGGTGGTGCTCTCCCGCGATCTCGCCCGCCATCTCTTCCTGCGCCGCTGACTCCGTCATCTCCTCCTGCGCCGCATGACGGGAGGCTCCGCTGAGAGCCCGCCGAGGGGCCGTCGGGGGAGGGCTCGGGGGCGCTCGGGAGGCTCTGCGCAACCCCTGTATATCACGGAAAGATCACGATTGCGGCGGTTCGCGGGGTCTGTGTGACGGCAGGCCCAGCCTCGTGGGTGATCACACAAGACGGCCGTCGACACCCCGCTTCACACGGGAGATAAAAATCCGCTAACGTTGCCGATGCAGCCGATGAGGTCGGCTGTGAAGAGGCGGGCAGAGCCTAAGCCTGCCGGTGCTCGTCTCTTCCATTCCCAAGCACAATCATCGGCAGGCCCGGGGGAACCACTTCTCCGGTCCGATCCGGCTCATCCGGTCGGCTCGGACCTTGGGGTGAAGCCCGCGCAAGCGGGCCGGGCGTCTCCCGCCCGAACCCGACAGCTAACTCCGTCGGCTCATCAGGAGAAAATCAGTGACTTCAAGCGTCAAGGCCCGTCACCGCAAGGCCGCCCCCCCGCTTACCCCGCTGTCCACCGCCGGTCCTGTCGCGCGCCGCGGCCTCGCTGTCGCCGCGTCCTCGGGTCTGGCGCTCACGATCATCGCCTCCAGCGCGAACGCCGCCGGGGATGGCACGGATGTCGGTGATTCCGCCGGCGCGCTGACCAACGCCGGTGTTGACACTCTCGCCAATGAGGCGCGTGAGGCCGTTACCACCAACGCCGCCATCACCACCTCCGAGACCTCCCGTCTCGAGACCTCCGATCCCGTTGCCGAGGTCACCGCCGAGGCCCCGGTCTTCGAGCAGCCCGCCGCGCAGGAGCCCGCTCCCCAGGTCGAGGAGGTGTCGGCTCCCGCCGCGGAGCAGGCGCCCGCCCCCGCCGAGGAGGCCGCTCCTCAGGCGCCTGCCGCTCCCGCTCCGTCCGCGTCCGGCTCGATCGCCGCCACCGCCATGCAGTACGTCGGTTCCCCCTACGTGTGGGGAGCCGAGGGCCCGAGCGCCTTCGACTGCTCCGGACTCGTGTCCTACGTCTATGGCCAGTTCGGCACCTCGCTGCCCCACTCCTCCGAGGGCATTCGCAGTGTCGGCACCGTCATCTCGGCCGCCGAGGCCCAGCCCGGCGATGTCATCTGGTGGTCCGGTCACGTCGCCATCTACGCCGGCGACGGCATGATGGTCTCCGCCGAGAGCGAGAGCGTCGGCGTCCAGTACCTTCCGGTCCGCCCCGGAGGCACCTTCCTGCGGATGTGATGAGCTCCAAGCTTCAGAAGAACCGCCTCGGTCTCGTTATAGAACCGAGGCGGTTTTTCATCCTCTAGGAGGAGGCGCCCAACGGAAAAGTGTGATCTCTCACAGCCAAGTGTGTGATCGCGCCGTGACACGCCGGGTCGCCCTCGGGTACCGTCATCCGTGTCGCGAGGCCACCCTCCCGGCCCTCGACTCGAGGCTTCGTCCTGCCGCTCGAGTTGGGGCTCCTTATCCCGATATCCACGGCAGGAACGGGGGAACCACGAATTGGCCCGCAAGCGCTGCGGGCCTCAGGGGTGAAGCCTGCGAAAGCAGGCCGGGCTTCTCCAGTCCGAACCCGACAGCTCACCTCGGCAGCCCAATCAAGGAGAAAGATGTCCAGCACCAAGGCTCGTCACCGCAAGGATGCCCGTCCCGTCACGTCCGTCACCCCGGTGGCGCGTCGCAGCCTCGCCGCTGCCGCTACCTCGGGTCTCGCGCTGACGATGATCGCTTCGGGTGCGTCAGCCGCCGCCACCGGCTCCGAGGCCGCGGCTTCTGCCGGCTCGCTGAAGGACGCCGGCGTCGATGCACTCACGGTTGGTGCTCGCGCGGCAATGTCCACCAACGCCGCCGTTCAGATCTCCCCGGATGCTTCTGCCGCCAACGCTGACATCGCGGCCGATGTCACCGCGGAGGCTCCTGTTATCGAGCAGCCCGCCCCGAAGGCGAACACGGCTGAGACCACGACCACCACGGCCGATTCGTCGGCCTCCGCGACGGCTGACAACGCCGCCGCGACCTCTGAGACGCAGGCCGCCCCGACGCCGGCGTCCAACGCCGGAGGCGCCGTGGCGATCGCCATGCAGTACGTGGGTCGCCCCTATGTGTCCGGGGCTGCCGGTCCGGACGCCTTCGACTGCTCCGGACTCGTCCAGTACGTCTACGCGCAGATGGGCATCTCCCTTCCCCGCACTGCCCAGGCCCAGGGATCGGCGGGCACCCTCGTCTCCGCTGCTGAGGCCCAGCCCGGCGACATCGTCTACTTCGGCCACCACGTGGGCATCTACGCCGGTGACGGCAAGATGATCGACGCGGGCACCGAGTCCACCGGCGTCGTGTACCGGGACATCTACGAGACCCCGATCGGCTACGTGCGGGTCGGCTGACCTCATCCCACCATCGCAGCAGAGCGGTCGTTCCTTGCGGAGCGGCCGCTTCCTGCTTTTCTCCCGAGGCATCACGCGAGGCATCGCGTCTCCTGGGGCTCGCGCCCCGACGCCGTCAGCGGGTTGCGGGCGCCGACCGGACTCTCGGTTCGCCAGCGGCGTTCAGCGCTGCGCTACGGCAGGCGGCTTGGAGAATCAATGGCTTTAGGTGTCTTGGACCACACGGCTTTGCGAGAGACAATGATGTGCGACGGATTCCCGGCGCCCGGAGAAAGGGGCACAAGTCATGTCCGAAGACGGAGTCATCCTGGTCGGAGTGGATGGATCACCCGAGTCTCTCGGTGCGGTGGACTGGGCTGTGGCCAGAGCCGCATGCGAGGGCTGGCGGGTTCACATCTTGTGCGCCTACTCCTTGCCGTCCTTCACCACCGCCTCCCTGGACGGCGGCTATGCGGCTCTTGATGACACTGCGGTGAGGGCGGGTGCCCAGGCCGTCGTCGATGAGGCGATCGCCCGCGTTCAGGACAAGGGTGTGACAGTCACCAGCTCCCTGGAGACGGGCGATCCCGCCGGGGTGCTGGTCGACCTGTCCGAAGAAGCTGTCTTGACCGTCGTCGGCACCCGGGGCGGTGGCGGTTTCGCCGATCGTCTGCTCGGAACCGTCTCCTCGGCGCTACCGGCGCATGCCCACTGCCCCACGATCGTGGTGCCGCGGCACACCGAGGGGGCCGAGTACACGCCCGCACGACGCATCGTGGTGGGCGTTGACGGCTCGGACTCGGCCCGCAAGGCGCTGCGCTGGGCCGTCCGTGAAGCCGAGGTCTGGGGGGCCGAGCTCACCGCCATTGCCGCCGTTCCCATGGCTTCCGGCGCCGGCGCACTGGCCTGGCTGCCGGCGGCCGTTGACCGGGAGCAGGTCCTCACCGACGTCCGCTCCGGGCTGGACCGCGCCGTGGCGGACGCGCTCGAGGGGCACCCCGAGGTGGTGGTGCGCCGTCACGCCCTGGATGGCAACGCCGCTGAGCTCATGGCGGAGTTCTCCACCGCTGTCGACTTGGTCGTCGTCGGCTCCCGCGGACGAGGCGGATTCTCCGGTCTGCTGCTGGGCTCGGTGAGCCAGGGAGTGCTGTCGCACGCCTCCTGCCCGGTCATGGTGGTGCCCGCGCGCACCGGTAAGGAGGAGCGTGCGGAGACTCCTGCAGAGCGCAACCAGACCCCCTGGAGGCGTGCCTGACTGGTGGGGAGGGGCGGCTTCCCGTCGTCGTGCAGAGCTCCCGTGTCATCGGGAGGGTGCTGCGTGCGGTAAGGTTGGGCGCAGGCCCTCGTAGCTCAGGGGATAGAGCACCGCTCTCCTAAAGCGGGTGTCGCGCGTTCGAATCGCGCCGGGGGCACCCAGTGCGCAAGGCCCGGGTGGGGTCCGATCTCGTCGGGCCCCACCCGGGCTCTTCGCCGAGATCGGTCCGGTTCCGCCGCGAGATCGGTCGGGTTCCGGCTCGAGATCGGTCGTACTCCGCGTCGAGATCGGTCCGGTGCTGTGATATCGCGTCTCACCGGAATGGGGTGACGACGGCGTGATTCTCGCGGTCATTGAGGAGCGAGCGGCCGCGCGCCGGACGAGGATCTGGGGAGCAACCGGGTGCCGGCTAGGAGATCGCGGATTGTATGCTGTGCGACCTGCTGTCAACAGATTTCTTGAGTCGAGGGGGTTGTTTGAAGAAACCCGGCCATTCGAGTTGAGAAACATTGGGCCCTATATTTCCTCTGGAGCAGATGCGCTCCGGCTCGTCTCCGAGAGTGTCGAAAAATCGAGCCGATACCTGAAACTCACTAGGGAATCCGCGAGGAGGGTCCGAGAGATGGGTCTGATGCCCATAAAGGTGGAGGGCATCAGTCACGCGATGCTCGGTGATCCCGGACGGATCGGTGGGTGGATTCAGGTTGAAGTGGGACCATCCGCGATTTTTGGGAATCCGTCGCTTCTCCTCGGCGTTGCGGGAATCATGACTCAGTTCGCGAGGCAGCAGGAAGTGAGAGAGCTGAGAAATTTCCTGCAGAATATTGACAAGAAGCTCGACGACGTGCGCCGCCGGCAGCGCGATGAGGTTATAGCGAAAATGGATCGTGCTACCACCGCCATCGAGGAAGTGATGATGATCCGTGTGTGGCTGGCCGTGCTTGCTCGGTGCTTACAGCTCAAGGACGAGCATGAGATTCTGGAGCTCGACCATGTTCTCAGGACCGCTCCAGACTCCTTTGAGCGTCATCGTCTCGGTCTTTCGCAAGCATCCCGAGAGCGCGGAGAGAGGATTGCTGCTATGACTGGAGCCTTCATTGCGCAAATGACAGAAGCGGGTGGGATCGCTGAAAAGAATGTACTTTTGCATGCTTTCAGCTCACGGAATGTGATCAATTCAATAAATGGAGTTGGTGGTTTGGTTGAAGAGTTTCAGAAGCCTCTTGGGCTCGGAATCGAAGGTGCTTCATTGGAGAATATGCCGAAGAATATGGCGCTGCGAGATGCTATTCGCGATCCTCGACAGCTCAAGTGTGCCGGTATTGACTTGGCGAAAGGTGCAGGGAAGTGTGCGATGTTTGCTGCCGGGGCTTTCGCCGTGACTGTAGTCGGGACGGCGCTATTGGCTCGCGTTGACGCCGAGGATGATATGGATGGTGAGGATGATGGGGATGCGTCTGTGGAGGGTGGTGATGAGGAGATGTTTAGTCGTGAAATCATCGAAGAGTAATAAGAATGTTTGCGCCGCCGCTCTTCGGTTTGTGCTCGCATATTGGTTTGGCGGTCTTTTCCCGTCTGCCGGCTGGTCTGCTCCGCCAGGACTCGTCCGACCGATTTCGAGCCGGAAGCGGACCGATCTCGATGCGGTTTGCGACCGATCTCGGCGCGGAGTACGACCGATCTCGAGCCGGAAGTGGACCGATCTCGGCGGCTTCGGGATGCGCGTCCGCTCGCCTTCTGCGCCATCTGCGCGTCCGCTCGCCTTCTGCGCCATCTGCGCGTCCGCTCGCCTTCTGCGCCATCTGCGCGTCCGCTCGCGTCCTGCGCCGCCCGAGTGCTGCGCATAGTTGCGCATAGTGCTGCATCTCCCAATATCCCAGCGGGACAGGTGCGACCCGCCCCGGAGCGTCTGCGCCCTTCGGCGCCCTCCTGCCGATATGTTGGGGATATGACGCCTTCACTCTTCTCATTCGGACGCAGCCGGCGTCGCGCGAGCGACCCGCCGGCTCAGCCCGAAGGCGTTGCGGCATCCACTCCGTCGCCGCCCGAACCCAGCGAGGAGCCGGAGCCGCCCGCCGAGCCCCCGGCGCCCCCGGTGTCCCCGGAGCGCCGTGCACTGGTGGAGAACGCCTTGACCGCCTGGCGCGACGAGCTCATCGACCTCGGGGGAGCCTCGAGCCTGGACGACATCTCGTTGCTCGACGCCGTTGTGGACCTCACGACCGCCCACCCTTCCGGGCTGGCGCAGCTTTACGCCGGGCGCCCCACGCACCTCGGCAATCTCGTGCGTGAGCGCGAAGCCCTGGGGCAGGCCCGTCAGAGCCTGAAGGACGTCGCGGGGCACACGGATCTGCTGGCCCGCCAGTTCGGCGTCGCCCCCGTCTATCTCGCCATCGGCGTGGCGACCTGGACCGAGACCGTTCCGGCCGATGAGCCGGAGCCGCAGCTGTCCTTCCCCTTCACGCCGCGCTCTCGAGGTGCTGATGCGGCGGGCGGCTCCGACTCCGATCCGGCCGGCCCGGTGAGCCCCGCTGCCCCGAGCCCGGCGACTCCGGCCAGCCCGGCCAGCCCATCAAGCCCCGCCGCCGCGAGTCCGGCGAGTGCGGACGCCGGCATGTCAGCCTCCCGCCGCGCCGCCAGGGCCGCGCAGTACGACGGCGCCTCCAGCAGCCGAATGATCGTGCGCAATGTCAACGCCCCCGTGCTGCTGCGCCCTGTGCGACTGTCCAGCGCCACCGCGGAGGCCTCGCTCACCCTGGACCCGTCCATCGAGGTCAACCCGGTGCTCATCCGGGCACTGCACCGCTACGGCTCGACCACCGATGTCGAGGCCATCGCCCACGCCGCCCTGTCCGCCGAGGGCTTCACCCCGCGGGCCGCGCTGGCGCGCATCGGGGGCCTGGGGCGGGAGTACCTTCCCGGCTTCGAGATGCACGAGCGCCTCGTCGTGGGCGCCTTCGTCCACCCGGGTCAGGCACTCGTGGAGGACTTCGACGCCACCATCGAGCGCGCCCGCACCTCCGCGCTCGTCGCCGCGCTCGCCGGGGACGAGATCGCCCGCGAAGCGCTCGACGTCGAGCTGCCCGCCTCCCGAGCCGAGGACCGCGCCCCCGAGGCTGAGCGCGGCGCCGGCGATCTCGATCCCGCGCAGCTCGACGCCGTCGAGGCCGTCGGCTCGGGCGCCTCGCTGCTGCTGGACGCCCCTCCCGGATCCGACGTCGCCGC
>ERZ773038.431-NODE-431-length-28374-cov-93.980013_pt1 | contig 28374 bp, 19 predicted proteins | sample MGYA00511665_ERZ773038 | MGnify/ENA primary metagenome ERZ773038 (study PRJEB29015, sample SAMEA2737966) | human oral metagenome | biome: human oral; feature: human-associated habitat; material: dental | place: China | collected 2028 ... | reverse complement strand
CCCACGGCCACGACGACGGTCCCCGCGGCCCGCGCCGCCGCCAGCCCGGGAGCGGAGTCCTCCACCGCGGCCGCGCACCGGGGCTCTACTCCCAGGCGCCGAGCACCCAGCAGGTATCCGTCCGGGTGGGGCTTGCCGCGCTCGACGTCGTCGCGAGAGACGACGACCGGCGGATCCAGCCCGGCCGCCCCCAGACGCGCGCGAGCCAGGCGGGGATGGGCGTTGGTGACGACCGCCCAGGGCAGGGACCGGCCATCCATCCAGGCGATCAACTCCGGGGCGCCGGGGGCGGACCGGACGCCATCGGTGTCCGCGCACTCGCGCTCCAGGTGGGCGGCGACGTGCTCGGCGAGCTCGGCCTCGCCTATGCCCGGCAGGAAGCGCCGCACGGTAGTGGCGACGTCCGAACCATGACAGACCGCCAGGACGTCGGCCGCCTCGACGCCGTTGGCTCGGGCCCAAGCAGCCCAGGCCGCCTCGACGGCATCATCGGAGTTCACCAGGGTGCCGTCCATGTCGAGGAGAACAGCCCGACAGGGGGCAAGATAGTGGGTGAATGCACTCATGCACCTATTAAACTCGCGTGCCGGTTAAAATACTAGACGAGGGACCGGAGAAGCTCATGCCACAGCCGACGCACCCGGCGCAACGACGCGGCACCGCCGACCGGCTCCGCTGGACCCTGGCGGCCGATGTCTGCGCCCTGGTACGCCGCCACCCCGGCATCACCCGGGCACGGGTCGCCCAAGAACTCGCGATCTCCAGCGGCACGGCCGCCGATCTGGTGACGCGCATGCGCCAGGCCGCCATCCTCGATGAGGGGACGCCGGTCCCCCACGGCCGGGGGCGGCCCACCTCGGAGCTCACCGCACACCCGGAGGGCCCACTCATCGTCGCCATCGAGATCACCGCCACCGGCTGGCGGATGGCGACCGCCGGCCTCGACGGCCGCCTGACGGCCACAGTCTCCGCCCCCCATCGCGGCCGCGGCCCAGACGACGTGCTCGCCCCGATCCGCCGAGCGGTGATCGCGGAGGCGAACGGCCGCCCGGGCCGGGTGCGGGCCGTATCGGTCGCCGTGGCCGCCACCGTCCGCGAGGGAACCGTCGTCCAATCCTCCGTCCTGGATTGGGACCAGGTGAGCCTCACCCCCCTGGCCGTGCCGGACACCGCCCTCCTCGTCGCCAACGACGCCACCTGCGAGGCCCTGGCGGAGTCCCGCCGCGGCGCCTCGCGCGGCGCACGTAGCGCCCTGCATCTGACCGTGCTCACAGGCGTCGGCGGCGGCCTCGTCCTTAACGGCGCGCCCGTGTTCGGGGCGACCGGACTGGCGATGGAGGTCGGGCACCTCCCCCTGGGCGACCCGAAGGCGGTCTGCGACTGCGGTGCGCGTGGCTGCTGGGACACCGTCCTGGGAACCAGGCCGCTGGCCGGGCGACTGAGGGCCGACGACGACTCGGCGGCCGGTGTTGGGGCGATCATCGCCCGAGGGGCCCCCGCCCATCGCCCGGCGATTGAGGCCGCGTCCGCGAGCCTGGGCAGCGGCCTGGCCGGGCTGATCAATGTCACCGACCCCGACGTCGTCACCCTCGGCGGGATCGGGCCGCTTCTGCGCGCTCATTCGCCCGAGGCATTCGAGGAGGCCCTGGCGAACGGCCTCATGCGATGCCTGCGCGAGGACCAGCCGAGGATCGTCGTCGGCGAGCTCGGGGCCGACGCCGCACTGGTCGGCACCATCGAAGCCGCCCTGGACGAGGTGGCGAGCCCCGCCGGACTGGCTGCCTGGGCGACTCGGGGGCAGTCCGACCGGTAGGGCCGGCTGCCCTCCCTCCCGCATTTCCCCCTCACTCTCCTATGCCCTTCCCATCCCCCTCCGCGCCTTTCCCATCCCCCTCCGCGCCTTTCCCCCTCCTATGCCTTTCCCATACCCTTCCCCCGCCCTTCCCATCCAGATAGACATTTTCGAACGAGATCGACGGTGCCACCGTCGATCTCGTTCGAGAATGTCAATCTCGTCAACCTCGACGCAGGAGCCGCCCACCCCCGCCCCCTCTTTTCGCCGAGATCGGTCGCACTCCGCCTCGAGATCGGTCCAGTTCCGCCTCGAGATCGGTCGCACTCCGGTTCGAGATCGGTTCGAAGCGCCCGCCGGGCTCCGCGCCCTTCGAGGCTCGCCTTGGGGAGCCGGTCAAGATGCCCGCCGGCGCACCCGCGCCGCCGTAGCCTGGGGCGCATGAGCACCGACGCCCCCTCGCTCTTCGACGCCGCGGCGGAAAGCGGCGACCCCGCCGTCACGGACCCGACGCGACCGCTTGCGGACCGCCTGCGGCCGCGCGCACTCGACGACGTCGTGGGCCAGGACCACCTGCTGGCCCCGGATGCGCCACTGGGCCGCATGGTCGAGGCGGGCCGACTGTCCTCCATCATCTTGTGGGGGCCGCCGGGCTGCGGGAAGACGACGATCGCCCGACTGCTGGCAGCGCGCACCGGCCTGATTTTCGAGCAGATCTCGGCGACCTTCTCCGGAGTGGCGGATCTCCGCAAGGTCTTCACCACCGCTGCGCGCCGCCACGAGCTCGGGCAGGGCACGCTGCTGTTCGTCGACGAGATCCACCGGTTCAACCGCGCGCAGCAGGACTCCTTCCTGCCCTACGTCGAGGACGGGACGGTCGTACTGGTCGGCGCGACCACGGAGAACCCGAGCTTCGAGCTCAACGGCGCCCTACTGTCCCGCTGCCAGGTCCTGGTCCTGCGCCGCCTCGACGACCGCGCCCTGGCCGTCCTGCTCGCCCGCGCCGAGGCGATGGCCGGCAGCCCGCTCCCGCTGACCGAGGCCGCCCGCGCAGCCCTGATCATCATGGCCGACGGCGATGGCCGCTATCTGCTGAGCATGGTCGAGCAGATCGTGGGCTGGGCCCGCCTCAGGGGCGTCGGCGGCCGGTCGGCCCGGGGAGCCGGTGACCGGTCGGCCCGGGGAACCGGTGACCGGTCGGCCCGGGGAGCCGAGAACGGCTCCGGCCACGACAGCGGGGACACGGGAACACCCGAAAGGCCCCGCTCACCCGCGAGCCCCGGAGCGCCGGTGACACCTGACCCGCACACCAGACCCCGCTCACTCGCGAACCCCGAGGCCGACTTGCCAGCCGGGGCCGACCTCCCGCACGGGGCCGAAGACCGCACCGGGGCCGACAGGGCCGACGCCGCCCGGGAGACCGGCGACAGAGCCGGGACAGCCGGGACCGACGCCGCCCCTGGCAGCCGGGCCCTTCTGGACGCCGAGGATCTGACCGCCGTCGTCGCCTCGCGATCTCCCCTGTACGACAAGTCCGGCGAGGAGCACTACAACCTCATCTCGGCCCTCCACAAGTCGATGCGCGGCTCCGATCCGGACGCCGCCCTGTACTGGCTGGCGCGGATGCTGGGCGGCGGCGAGGACCCGCTGTACGTGGTGCGGCGTCTCGTGCGCTTCGCCAGCGAGGATGTGGGAATGGCCGACCCCGGGGCCCTGCAGACGGCATTGGCCGCCTGGGACGCCTATGAGCGACTCGGCTCCCCGGAGGGGGAGCTCGCCATCGCCCAGGCGGTCGTGCACCTGGCCACCGCGCCCAAGTCGATCGCGGTCTACCGGGGTCTCGGGCGGGCGCAGAGGGCGGCGCAGCAGACGGGCTCGCTCGCCCCGCCCGCGCACATCCTCAATGCGCCGACGCGCCTGATGAAGGAGCTCGGCTACGGGGCCGGCTACCAGTACGACCCGGATACCGCCGACGGCTTCTCGGGCGCCGACTACTTCCCCGACGGCTACCCGCCGCCCGGCGAGCGCGAGCCCTTCTACGAGCCGACCGATCGCGGTCACGAGCGCCGCATCCGCGAGCGCCTGGCCCACTGGGAGGCGCTGCGGCGGAAGCGCCAGCGCCCCCACGACTGAGTACGACGGCGGGGCCGGCGAGCGGGCACTGTCGTTCGATCCTCGCGCCCGACCCAGGAGAGGAAGCGCTCCTCACGGGTCCTCTCCGGGGCGGCGGGCATGAGTCAGGGTCAGGCGTAGGCGAGCTCGCGACTGGCGCTCTTGAAGGTGCTGCCCCGATCCTCCATGCGGCCCTGCACCTGTTCGAGAAAGTCCCTGGCGGTCTGGGCCGCCGCCGAGGGGAGCATGCTGGAGACCTCCAAAGAGATGGCCACACTGGAGATGCTGGGCGCGGGGCGCACCTCGATGACCGCGATCCCCTCCCGCCCACGAGCGTACTCGCGCGCCTTGACGTCCAGGTCGTGGGCCAGGTCGGCAATCGACTCGAGGTTGTCTGTCCTGAGGTAGGTGGTCGCCTCGAACTTCTTTGCGCGCGTCATCTTTCTTCAACTCCATAGGCCTGCGGTTTCTTCCCAGCGTCACAGGACGTACTGGAAAGAAACCGGATCCGACCGCCGACAAGGGCGGTGCAGCAAGCACACACATGCTCACCACAAGCGCCAGATTACACGACCTCCGACCCCTTGATGAGAAGGTTCATCAAGGGCGATGCCGCCATCCCAGTGCCTGTCACCCTCCGTAGGACCGCTCGCACACTGCGAGCCCAGCTCCTCCGGACGGGGGGCGCCGGCGCGATGCTAACGAGGGCCGCAGTATGCGGACACCCGGCCTCTCCGGACGGGGGTGCCCGGCCCGTACGTACAGGACCGGCGCCTAGCCGAGGCACTGCGAACACACTCACCCGCGATTGCGCGCGTCAGCACCGTTGCCACGGAGCAGGAGCACGCCGCCTTTCACGGAGCTGCTTCGCTATGGTGCTTCGTTATGGTGAGCGACGAGTTCAGTTCCGAGGCGAACCAGTTCAGCCCGCAGCTCCGGGGGTGACACGACTTCGATGCGGTCACCCCATCCGGCGAGTTGTTCGGCGAGGCCGGCCAAGAGGTGGGCTCGGACTTCGACCGCAGCATGCTCGCCCTGCCGGTCGAGCACTGTGCAGTATCGACCGAACTGCTGATGCAGGATCGGCACAACCGTCATGGGAACTCTGAGCGTCGCGGCGATCTGCGAACGCAAGGTCTCGACTTCCTCGGCATGCGCCTGCCAGTAGGCGACAAGATCGAAATCGTGCGGTGGCTCGAACTGCTCACCTGTGAGATGAAGTTCGGCCAGTCGTTCGACTCGGTAGCTCCGCGGCCCCCGCTCACCATCCGCAATGAGATACCAGATGCCCGCCTTGGCAACCAGCCCCAGGGGCCGAAGCTCGCGCGCGCCCTGGGCGCCCTCGCCCGTGGTGTAGGAGGCCCGAACCATCTGCCGCTTCACGATCGCATCACGCAGCAACTCCAGACCTTTCGCCGATTCGCAAGGATGCTCGCCCCATGCGGTGTGGTCGTAGTGAATCGACGCGGCAAGGCGTTCGGCTTCGTCGCGCATCGATTCCGGCAATGCACGAATCAGTTTCTTCGTGGCGAGGCGCGTCTGCGGCGAGGCGAGTCCAGCAGTACCCAGCAGCCAGAACACGGCTCGCGACTCATACACCGAAAGCCCGGACAGGTTGGTGCGGGCGTCACCGATGAGCTGCCACCCTCCGCCGCGACCCGACTGCGCATAGAGGGGCACGCCCGCCGCCGACAGCGCTTCGAGGTCACGTCTGGCCGTCGCCAGTGACACCTCCAACTCAGCCGCAACCGTAGCGGCGGTGACTCGGCCCCGGGATTGCAGCAGGAGCAGGAGAGCGATGAGCCGGTCAGCACGCATGGCTCGATCTTCTCAAGCAAAGTGCTCATAAGATGAGCACTTCACCTGCCAGAGTGGAGTAGAACGATCCCTCACGAAGCAAGGACAGCACGATGACTCACCTGCAGGGCCTCACCACGATGGTGCTCACCGCCGACGATGTGGACGCAGCAGCCGACTGGTACTCCGACACCCTCGGCATTGGCCCGTACTTCCGCCGTCCCGAGACCGGGCCTGCCGCATACGTCGAGTTCCGCATCGGCCCCGACGAAGACGAGCTCGGCATCATGAACCGCGCCTACGCACCGGCAGGGTCTTCGGGTGCGGGCGGCTCGACCACCTATTGGCAGGTCGACGACGTCGAGTCGGCCCTGGACGCGCTTCTCGCCCGTGGCGCGCAGATACACGCTCCTACGACCGAACGCGGCGGCGGATTCACGACGGCTTCCATCATCGACCCGTTCGGCAACGTCCTCGGACTGATGCACAGCCCTCACTGGGCGCACCGGCACTGCACCAGCACTGACCCGGCACCGACCCGCGAGGTTCATTGATGAGTGACTAGCCGTATCTCTCCGCCTTTGTCGGCTCGGACTCGGAGGGCCTGTCGGCCCTGTGGCGTACAACGTCGCGCTCAGCACCGAGGGCGAGCACCTGGAACGCGCCCGCCCGCCGTCCGCTCACCGGCCCCGGCGCAGACGGCCCGTGCGACGCGCCCACAGCAGCAGGCCGGCGCCCAGGACGACGGCGTTGGGGATCAGGCCCGCCAATGGGGAGACGATCAGGTGCTTGCCCGGGGCGATCGGAAGCCCGCCCATCGTCAGGGGGAGCTGGCTGAGGTTGGCCACGGTATGGGCGATGACGCCGGGCCAGAAGCTCCCGCTGAGCAGCCGCAGCTCGGTGAACAGGGGCGCCCACAGGTTCATGATCACGATCCCCAGCGTGGCGTAGACGACCGGGGGGACGTCCCAGACCGCGCGCGTCAGGGACTCATCGAAGAGGAACAGGTAGTAGGGGTAGTGCCACACCGCCCACACGGTCCCCGAGATGACCCAGACCCAGGGATCCGGCAGCCCTCGACCCACGAGGGCGGGCGCCAGGTAGCCACGCCAGGCCCCTTCCTCGAAGACGTTCTTGCCCAGAGTCCCCGCCGCGGCCGCAACCACCACGCCCGCGAAGGCACCCAGCCCGAAAGGCTCCAGCCACCCGGCCGCCCAGCCGACGGCGATGGCCGCCACGAAGGACAGGGGAAAGACGACCAGCGCCACACCGTAGGCCCGGAACCGTCCCGGCTTCCACGAGGCGATGTAGGAGCGCCGCAGGGACGGATCCGTGAGCCCCATAACGATGCCGGCCAGCAGCGGAGTCGCGATCCAGATGGCGGCGCCCGCCGAGTCCATGGAGTCGGGGATGCCGAGGAGACGATTGACGAGGACCCCGATCCACCCGGAGCTGAGCACGATGACGACAAAGACCAGGAGGCGGGCCCTGGAACTCACCGCGGGAACACCATTGGAAGGGCATGTTTCACTCATGCCCATACTGTAAAATGCGACTATTCGATTCTACAAGTATGAAAGTGGCTCCCGTTCACCCATCCCCGCCATCGCGCTCGCCGTCGCGCCCCTCACTCTCCCCGGCCTTGGCCGCATAATCTGCGACGTCGCGCCGGACCCGTTCGATCCACTCCAGTTCGAACCTGACCCCCTCGAGTCCGTGGCGGAGCGTCGCGGCCTTGAGAACGGTGTCGAGGTCGACGACGTCGAACTCGATCGCCTCCAGAGCCGCCAGCTCTTGGCGGATCGCGTCGGCGGCCTCCTCCAGGAGCGCGTCGACCTTCTCGTGGCCCAGCCGGGCGGCGAAGAAGATCCGCGCGAGCAACGGGTCCTTGCCCAAGCGGGGTTCGAGCGGACTGGCCAGCCAGGCGTCGAGTTCCGCCCAGCCCTCCGGCGTCAGGCTGTGCACACGCCGATCGGGTCGCCCCGTCTGAGCGATGACTCGCGTCGAGATCGCGCCGTCGGCCTCCAGACGGTCCAGAGTGCGGTAGACCTGGGACTGGTCGGCATGCCAGAAGTTGACGACGGAGCCGGCGAAGGCACGACTGAGGTCGTAGCCGCTCTGCGGTCCATGGGACAGCAGCCCAAGAATGGCGTGCCTGAGTTTCATACGGAAACAGTAGACGAGGAACGGCTCCGAAGGCCGGACGCACCGGCCTCAGCGGGGCAGATCCGGGTCACTCTCCCCCAGAATGGCCTCGCGCAGCACTCGGGCGTGGGTGCGATTCCTGTCGTGTCCGGCGATCAGCAGGGTCACCCGCCCCTGCAGCGCCTCGGCGCGCAGCCTCTCGACCGCCTCCACGGCGCGCGGCTCCTCCTCCAGCTCGGCGCGGTAGGCGGGAACGAACTGCTCCCAGGTCAGGTCCCCGGAGTGGAAGGCCCGACGCAGCGCCGTCGACGGCGTGGCGTCCTTCGCCCACTCATCCAACGCGGCCCGTTCCTTGCTGACCCCGCGCGGCCACAGCCGATCGGCCAGGACGCGCCGGCCGTCGTCGGGCGAGGGCTCGTCCCGCACCCCCTTGATCACGACGTCGTCGGCGACGGGCACATTGCTTCGACCAGGACTCATGCCCCCACCCTAGTTCCGGGCGGGAGCAGAGAAGCCTCCAACGAGGTCGACATTCTCGAACGAGATCGACGGTGGCACCGTCGATCTCGTTCGAAAAAGTCGACCTCGACGACGTGCAGGCAGGAACCGGCCCCGCTAGGGCTCGACGAGCACCGCGACCGTGCGCGCGGGCACCGTCACCAGGCCGGTGGTGGCGTCGAAGCGGGTCTCGCGCACCACCGGGTCCACACCGCAGACCTGGACCTCGGAGAGCACCAGGAAGCGGTCCACCAGGGCGTCGACCCGCTGGCTGACCTCGCGCGGCGTCGCATTGATCACCACCACGACCCCGTCCAGCGCGGGGTCAACATCCGCCTCGCCCGCGCCGTCGTCGATCACCATGATGATGATGCCGGGCTGCGCACGCGGACCACTGGACGGGAAGCTCACGCGCTCACGGATGAGCTCGGCGGACCCCAGGGAGAACAGCGGCGTGCTGCGCCGCAGTCGCAGCACATCAAGGGCCTGCTCCTGGGCGGCGGCGATGTCGTCGGCGGTGGGGCGCAGCTCGTCGTGGGCGAGCAGCTCGGCCTGAATGATCCATGACTCGAAGTTGCGGCCCGCCGGCGGCAATCCCCGCCCCCAGCCGTTGTCCCGCCCGGACCAGTCGATGGCGTTGAAGTGGTCGCCGGAGTTGTAGGAATCGGTGTCCAGGGACTTGCTGCGCAGCAGCTCGCAACCCGCCGCCCAGAAGGCCGGCGACTGGCCCAGCGTGGCGATGGCCAGGCACAGGGTGTTCATGCGCACCCGCTCCGCCATGGAGGTGGGCAGCGGCAGCTTGTACGCCAGGCGGTCGAAAAGGGTCTCGTCCCCGTGGGAGGACACGTAGGCGATGGAGTCCACGGGCTCGATGCCGTAGGCCGCCGGGGACTCCCCGTACCCGATCTCGTCGCCGCGTCGCCACTGCCCGTCGGAGGTCAGCAGGGTGTAGTCGCGCAGGTTGCCGGCCAGTGACAGCCGCACCAGGTCGCTGCGCCAGGCGAGGTCCCTGCGCGCCGCATCTTTCTTGCGCTCCTCCACGGCGTTGGGGTCGGTCAGCTCCCCGTTGCCCAGGCCCTGATCCGTCCGCGGGTCAGGCTGCTTGAAGCTGCCGCCGTTGACGGCGTCGCGGACCCGGTCGTTGAAGGTGCCGATGCCCAGCTCGCCGACCTGCCCCTGGCAGGCCTGGCGGAACAGGGCATTGTCGGCCACCTCCCCCATGTTCCAGCCCTCGCCGTAGAGGTAGATGGGGTGGCCGACGGCGTCCTCGGCGATCTCGTCCAGCGCCTCGCGCAGGCGGGCCATCGTGCCGATGCTGTGGTAGCCCATGAGGTCGAAGCGGAAGCCGTCGACCCGGTAGTCGCGCACCCAGGCCACGCACGCGTCGATCATGAGCCGCTCGGCCATGGCGCGCTCGGTGGCCACGTTGTTGCGGCAGGTGCTCATCTCGATGGCGCCGTAGACGTCGAGGCGGTGGTAGTAGTCGGGCACGATCCGGTCGAGCACGGAGCACGGGTCCTGGCCCGCCGCAGCGGTGTGGTTGTACACCTGGTCGAGAACGACCTGCAGGCCCATGCCGTGCAGCGCCCCCACCATGTCGCGCACCTCGCGCGTGCGGGCGCCGCCGTCCTGGTGGCCTTCGCGCGCGTAGGAGCCCTCCGGGGCCATCCAGTGATACGGATCGTAGCCCCAGTTGTAGGCGTCGCTGTCGGCCACGGCCGCCACCGCCGCCTGGGGACGGCGCGAGGAGGCTGAGGTATCGGCCGGAATCTCGGGGGATTTCTGGTTGGCCCGGTCCTCGGGGATGGTGGCGGTGTCGAAGATCGGCAGCAGGTGCAGGGTGTCGACGCCCGCGCCCACCAGCGCACCCAGGTGGCGGGTGCCGAGCGAATCGAGGGTGAACGCGGCGTAGGTCCCGCGCAGCTCGGCCGGTACGGACTCGTCGGCGCAGGAGAAGTCGCGCACGTGAAGTTCGTAGATGACCCGGGCGGCGTCGGAGTGGACGACGGGGCTGAGGCTCTCGCACCAGGCAGTGGGCTTGAGAGTGCGCTGCCCCAGATCGACGGCGACCGACCGGCGCGAATCGACCGTCAGAGCCGTGCTGTAAGGATCGGTGACCTGATTGAGCTCGACCCGTCCCGTCGAGGGGACGAACACCTCGACTTCCCACAGGTACTGCGCGCCGGCGCCGACGCGACCCGGATCCACCTCCCATCGGCCGTCATCGCACCGATGAGCGGGCAAGCGCATGGGCGGGTCATCGACCAGAGGCGACGATCCGGTCGGGTCGCCGGTCTCCCAGGCCAGGAGCGTGACGGCCAGGGCAGTCGGCGCCCACAGGGCGAAGGCCGGGAGCGCAGTGCCCTCGGTGACCCCGGCGGTCTCTGCGCTCTCGACGCCCTCTGCGCCCTCTGTGCTCTCGACGCCCTCGGAACCGGCAGCGTCACCGGCGCCGTCGGCGCCATCTGCGCCATCAGGGGCCTGCGGTTCGACGAAGCGGACGCCCAGTGGAGCCGAGCCGTCTCGCGTCGAGGCGGCGCCTCCCCAGAAGCGATCGATCAGCGGCCAGATCTGCACACCCGTGAAAGCCGTGAGCCAGCCGCCCGAGGCCGAGGCCGTCCGCTGGACGACGGCGAGTTGGCCGGTCAGAAGCGCTTCGACGTCCGCGCGCCCCAAACGGGGATCACCGAAGTCGTCGACGGTGGTCAGCGCCAAGTAGCCGCTCAGCTGTGGATGAGCGGCCACGACCTCGGGGCCGACCTCGCCGACCAGGACGAGGGGAACCTCGGAGCCGTGGGGGCCGCGATGCAGCAGTCCGTCCCGAACATGGGCCTGTCCATCGGGGGAGGAGACCAGCCCGAAGCTGACGGGCGGGGCGCTGCGGGGGCGGCCATGGTGAGGACCCACGCACATAGCGGGGGTGACCCCTTTGGGAAGCAGGTCGGCGGGCCATGCCAGAGTCGTTTCATCAACCCAGTAAGCCCGGGCCTGCCCGGCTCCGGGGATGGGGCGCCGCACCGGAGCCTCATGGTGACGCTGCAGATCCGGAACAATCGGCCAGACCGTGGGTACGGCACTGTCCGGGGTCTTCGTGCTGATACGAGGGTCGTCAGTCATGTGCACCACCTTCCTGATGACATGCACAGCCTCGCATGCCGGATCACCTCCCGCCAAGACCGAAAAACGCAACTTGAGCCAACAAATGAGACGATCGAGTGGCGGGCCGCGCGCTACCGAACCGATTTCGGCGCGGAAATGAACCGATCTCGACACAGGGCACCCGATCTCATTATGTGGACTGTACGTGTGGGTGCGCGCGTACGGGCGCGTATGGGCATGTATAGGGGGTATGCAGGCGGGCCGGCGCAGGCGCCGCCCCACCCCGCCCTTCGACGAGGTCGACATTCTCGAACGAGATCGACGTTGGCACCGTCGATCTCGTTCGAGAATGTCAATCTCGTCCGCCTAGACGCAGTAGACCACGCGGCGACACCGAAGGCCGGCGAGCGGCTGAGCAGCCGAGCAGCACGGCGACCGCCGTCGGAACCCCAACCGATCGGCGGCCGCCGTCAGGCGCTGCACCACTGCCCGGAGCGCCCAGCCGGGCTCGACGGGTCAGCCCCCACCGGACCGACCCGGGTCTGGATCGCGCCCTAGGCGATGCTCGCCTCGTAGACGCCCTCAGCGGTCGCCGCGAGAACCGCGTCGAACTCCTCCTGACTCTGACCGTCACTCAGGCCCTCCAGCAGGGCGCGCGAGAAGCTCGCGATGAGGCCGGGGTTGCGCGCCAGGCGCGCGTTGGCGTCCTCGCGCTCGTAGCCGCCGGACAGGGCCACCACGCGCATCACCCGCGGGTGCTTCATGAGGTCGGAGTACAGGCCGTCGACGGTCGGGATGCTCACCTTGAGCATGACGTCGGCACCCTCGGGCAGGGCGTCGAGGCGCTCGGTCAGCGCCGCCACCAGGAGCTCCTCAGCCCCGGCCTTGTCGGCTGCGCGGATGTCGACCTCGGGCTCGATGATCGGCACCAGCCCGGCGGCGATGATCTGCTCAGCGATCTCGAACTGCTGATCGACGACGGCGCGCACCCCCTCGGGATCCGCCGCCAGGATGACCGAGCGCATCTTGGTGCCGAAGATGCCGGCCGCCACGGCGCGCTCGAGCAGGTCGTTCAGGCCCGGAATCGGTTTCATGACCTTGGCATGGTGCTCCTCGTCGGCCAGACCCTTGTCGACCTTGAGGAAGGGGACGACGTGCTTGACCTCCCACAGGTACTCGGCGGTGGGGCGGCCCTCGATCCGGCCGTCCATGGTCCGCTCGAAGAGGATGGCGCCGATGATGCGTTCGGAGGTGAAGGACTTCGAGGTGATGACGCGGGTGCGCATGGCGTGGACCAGGTCGAACATCTCGGCGTCGTTGGAGTAGCGCTCCGGGCCGACGCCGTAGCCGGCCAGCGCTTTGGGCGTGGAGCCCCCGGATTGATCGAGCGCGGCGATGAAGCCCGCTCCGTGTCGCATCTGCTCGGCCTGCTGCTCGTTCACGGTATCTCCTGCATCTCCTGCGATTGATTGCGGGTGCCGCGGCGGTCGCGCGGTCGGGCCCGAACGGCCCTGCAGCCACCACCTTACATGAGATTGATTCTCATGTGCACATCTGTGCACATCAAGAGTGAGCACACACCCCGAGCCCGGCCCGCCAATCCGCACCGAAATCGGTCCACTTCCGCACCGAGATCGGTCGTACTCCGCGTCGAGATCGGTCGAGTTCCGCACCGAGACTCGGTCCACCCACCGCATCCTCGTCGAGATTGACATTTTCGACTGAGACAGGGACCGACGGAGGGAGCGCGGGGGCCGACGGAAAGCAGAGACAGCGCAAGTCCCGGCGTGGACGGACGGCCCGGCGACCGGCCCGGCGCCCAGCTCAGCGATCGGGCGGTGCAGTGCTCCCGCGTACCAGGAGCTCGGTGGGAATGAGGATCTGCCGGGCGCCGTCGGTCTCCCCGGAGGCCACCTGCTCCAGAACGAGTCCGACCATCTCCTCCCCGGCCCGCCAGAAGTCCTGACGCACCGTCGTCAGAGGCGGGAAGCTGTACTCCCCCAGCGACAGGCCGTCGAAACCGACCACCGACACGTCCTGCGGAACACGCCGCCCGCGCTCGTGCATGGCGCGCATAAGACCGATCGCCACCTCGTCATTGGCGCAGAAGACCGCCGTCGCCTCGGGATCGGCGGCCAGCCGCCCCCCGGCCGCGTACCCGCTGGCGGCAGTCCAGTCGCCCTGCACCGGCTGCGGCACCGTCGCACCGGCCTCCTTGAGGCGGGCCGCCCAGGCCGCCGAGCGGATGAGGGCGGACTGGGAGTCCTCCGGCCCGGTGACATGGTGGACCGTGCGGTGCCCGAGCCCCAGAAGGTGCTCGACGGCGTCGCGCACCCCCTGCACCTGGTCGGCCGAGGCCGACGGGTAGTAGCCCACGAGCGCGGAGTCGGACACGGCCACCGGCACTCCCGCGGGCAGGGACAGGTGCTCACGCCCGGCGCGTCCCGCCTGAACCACGACCAGGCCATCAACCGTCTGGTGCGCCAGCCGCAGCACAGCGGTGTGCATGTCCTCGGAGGCCGGGCGCTCCACCTGCACCATGGAGACGGTGTACCCGGCATCCCAGGCCGCCGAGAGCACGCCCTCGGTGGTCAGTGCCTCACCGGTGCGCTGAATGTGCTGAGTGACCACCCCGATCGTGCGAGACGACCCCCGACGCAGCGCCTGAGCGGCGAGATTGGGCGAGTACCCCAACTGCTCCATCGCACGCAGCACCTTGTCCCGGGTGCCGGGGCGCACGTTCGAGGCGCCGCTGGTGACCCGGGAGACCGTCTGAGTCGACACGCCGGCCAGCCGGGCGACGTCCGCGACCGACGGGACGCCGGACCGGCGCCGTCGCGAACCTCCCGCCTCACCCATGGGCACGAGGCTACCAAGCGCCCCGAGAGCACCCGGGAAACGGCTTATGTTAACGATATTGTCAAGGCGAATCCAAGTTCGCCTGCGAGCAATATTATCGCTGTCAATGCAGTCATACTGATGCATGTCCTTCAGCATGACTATCATGTTAACGTCGACATTACGGATTCGCCCTCCCGCCCGTCGAGAAGCCGGCGGCGCCCGCCGCAATGACGAGGCCGCCCGCACTGGCGGCCCCGACGGCTCCGCGTACCGCCGGCCCCGACCCGCGGGAGGCGCGAGCCGACGCCGTTGGGACTGCCGTGCCCACCAGTCCCAACGGCACCTCCTCAACCGCATACCCAGGAGCACCAATGACGATCGTTCCCAGGCACTATGAGGATCTCGAGACCCTCCACGAGAGCACCCTGCCGCCACGGGCCTACTACCTGCCCGCCTCCACAGCCATCACCCCCGGTCCCCGCGCACGCGAGTGCTCCGACCGCGTTCATCTCCTCAACGGCCAGTGGGCCTTCACCTACCACCCGAGCATCCACGACGTGACCGAGCCCTTCTGGGGGCGCGACGTCCCGCTGGACGGCATGGATCGGGTGCCCGTGCCCAGCACCTGGCAGCACCAGGGGTACGACCGGCACCAGTACACCAACGTCCGCTACCCCATCCCCTTCGATCCGCCCTTCGTTCCCCAGGACAATCCCTGCGGGGTCTATCTGCGCGACGTCGAGTACGCGCCGGACCCGGACGCGCCGCAGACCTACCTGGTCCTGGAGGGTGTGGACTCCTGCTTCTACGTGTGGCTCAACGGCCAGTACGTCGGCTACAGCCAGGTCTCCCACGCCACCAGCGAGTTCGACGTCACCGAGGTCATTGAGCCGGGCACCAACCGCCTGGCCATCCTGGTGCTCAAGTGGTGCGACGGCACCTACCTGGAGGACCAGGACAAGTTCCGCACCTCCGGGATCTTCCGGGACGTCTACCTCCTGTCGCGCCCCCGCTCGGCGCTCTTCGACTACGTCACCACCACCGCTCTGGCTCCCGACGCCGCCGCCGTCACCGTGCGCGGCTCCTTCCGCGGAGGGTTCACGCCCACCGCGCTGCGTCTGCACGACGCCGAGGGCGAACTCGTGGCCGAGAGCTCGCTCGCCCCGGCCGAGCACGACTCCGGACACACCCACGGCGCCGTGCTGCGAGTGCCCGACCCCCACCCGTGGACCCCCGAGGATCCCTACCTCTACACCCTGACCATCTCAACGGAGCACGAGGTGATCACCGATCGGGTGGGGCTGCGGGAGGTCGATGTCGTCGATGCCGTCCTGCGCCTGAACGGGCGGCCCCTGACCCTGCGCGGCGTCAACCGCCACGACTCCGACCCCGTCACCGGACCCGCGGTCGATCTGGAGCACATGGAGCGCGACCTGGCCCTCATGAAGCGGCACAACATCAACGCGGTGCGCAGCTCCCACTACCCCAACGACCCCCGCTTCTACCAGCTGTGCGACGAGTACGGGTTCGTCGTCATGTCCGAGGCCGACAATGAGAGCCACGGAACCCAGTCACGTTTCCTGGCCGACCCCTCCTGGGACAACCAGGTCGAGCACTGGAACGAGCCGATCGCGGACAACCCGGCCTGGACGGAGGCCACGCTCGACCGGGTGCGCAGCTGCGTGATCCGGGAGCGGAACCGGCCGTGCATCATCTCCTGGTCGGCGGGCAACGAATGCGGTTACGGCTGCACCTTCGAGACCGCGCTGGCCTGGATGAAGCGGACCGATCCCACCCGGGTCACGCACTACGAGAGCGCCTACTACCGCGACTCCAAGCGCAGCTACGACTACTCCAACATCGACCTGTACTCCCGGATGTACCCGTCGCTGGAGGAGGTTCACGGCTACCTCGACTCCGACCCGGACAAGCCCTTCATCCTGGTGGAGTACTGCCACGCCATGGGCAATGGCCCCGGTGACCTCGAGGACTACTGGGAGGTCATTCTCGCCGACGAGCACGCGTGCGGGGGCTTCGTGTGGGAGTGGTGCGATCACACGGTTCTGGCGGGGCGCGACGAGACGGGCCGAGAGATCCACCTGTACGGGGGCGACCATGGCGAGACCGTCCACGACGCCAATTTCTGCGTCGACGGGCTGGTCGCGTCCGACCGCACTCCGCACGCGGGGCTCCTGGAGCTCAAGAACGTCCAGCGCCCCGCTCGGGTGGTCGACTACGACCAGGAGCGCGGGCTGGTGACCCTCCGCAACGACCTCGATTTCACCGACCTCGACCAGTACGTCCGGTTGTCCTACGAGGTCCGCTGCGACGGCGCCGTCGTGGAGTCCGGGCCGCTGGAGCTTCCCGGCCCCGTCCCGCCGCACAGCACCGTGACGCTGAGCTGCGCACCGGCCGTGCCGGACGCCGGACGCTGCCACCTGCTCATCACCTCCCGGCTGCGGCGACAGGTCCCGCTGCTCGAGCCCGGACATGAGCTCGGCTTCGACGAGATCCCCCTGGCCAACGCCGACCCCCGCCACCGGGCGGTGGCGAAGACTCTGGGGCCGGTGACGGAGGCCCTGGAGGCGGGTGCGGACATCGCAGCGCGCCCCAATGGCGCCGTCGGGTGCGCGGACCCCGCCGATGCCGCCGATGCAGGCAGTGCAGTCGGTGCAGGCAGTGCCGTTCGGGACGGCTGCGAGACGACTCTGACGGGAGGCGACCTGACCGTCGTGGTCGACACCCGCAGCGGCCTGCCGCGCTCCCTGCGGGTCGGCGACCGGGAGCTGCTGGATCGCCCCATGGAGCTCAACATCTGGCGGGCCCCCACCGACAACGACCGTCACATCCGCCGGCAGTGGGAGCGGGCCGGGTACGACCGCGCCGGCGCGCAGGCCTATTCGACGCGGATCATCCGCCGGCGAGGCGCCGTCGCCGTCCACGCCGAGATGTCGGTGTCCGCCACCGCGCTCCAGCCGGCGCTCAGGGTCCGCGCAGTCTGGACGGTCACCGAATCGGGAGAACTCGCCGTGAATCTGCGCGCACGCAAATCCGAGGGCTTCCCCTGTCTGCCGCGCTTCGGCCTGCGGCTCTTCCTGCCGAGCAGCATGCATCAGGTCGCCTACTACGGCCTGGGACCGGGGGAGAGCTATATCGACAAGCACCGCTCCTGCCATCACGACGAGTTCAGGACGACGGTCGCCGAACTCCATGAGGGCTGCATCCGCCCCCAGGAGAGCGGCAGCCGCGCCGACTGCGACTACGTCGCCCTGACCGAGGGCGCCGACGACGCCCTGGAGCTGACCGCCGTCGGACTGCGGCCCTTCTCCTTCAGCGTCTCCGCCTACACCCAGGAGGAGCTGACCGAAACCGCCCACGACGCCGAGCTGTCGCCGTGCGGGAGCACCGTCCTGTGCCTCGACGGCGCCATGGCGGGCATCGGCTCGGCCAGCTGCGGCCCTGAGCTCCGGCCCGACTACCGGGTCGACGAGGACGCGCTCGGCCTCGACCTGGTCCTCCTGCCCCTCATCTCCTCCCCGATCCCCAACTCAGCACACAACGAGGTGAACTGATGAACGAGAAGAAGTACCTGAAGTGGTACAACAAAGTCGGTTACGGCTCCGGTGATATCGCCGGGAACGTGGTGTACGCGCTCCTGTCGGCCTTCGTCATGATCTACCTGACGGACACGGCCGGCCTCAACGCGGGGGTGATCGGCACCCTCATGATGGTCGCGCGCATCTTCGACGGGGTGTCCGATATCTTCTTCGGCGCCATCATCGACAAGACGCGCACCCGCATGGGCCGAGCCCGGCCGTGGATGCTGTGGGCGTTCTTCGGATGCGCCGCCCTGATCATCGCGATCTTCGCGATTCCCACGACCCTGGGGGACAACGCCAAGTACGCGTGGTTCTTCATCACCTACACCCTGCTCAACGCGGGCTTCTTCACCGCGAACAACATCGCGTACTCCACACTGACGGCGCTCATCACCAAGAACAGCGCCGAGCGCGTCCAAATGGGCTCGATCCGGTTCATCTTCGCCTTCAGCACGAGCCTGCTCATCCAGACCGTGACCGTCGAGGGCGTCGAGCTCTTCGGCGGCGGCGAGCAGGGATGGCGCGCCATCGCGATCATCTACGCGGTCATCGGGCTGGCGGCCAACACGCTGTCCGTCATGTCCGTGCGGGAGCTGCCCGATGACGAGCTCGAGGACCGCCCCGAGACCGAGGCGGATCGGGAGACCGGGAGCCGTGACGGGGGAAGCGATGAAGACCGCGATGAGGCGCGTGACAAGGCCGAAGGCGCTGACGATGCCGACAAGCTCAGCGCCCGGGAGTCCGCCCGGCTGCTCCTGGGGAACCGGTACTACCTCATCATCCTGGTCGTCTTCGTCCTGACCCAGGTGTTCACCGCGACCCTCAACATGGGCATCTACTTCATGACCTACATCCTGAAGGACGCCAACCTGCTGGGCCCCTTCGCCTGGGCGATCAACGTCCCGCTCATCGCGGGTCTGGTGCTCACCCCCGCGATCGTCTCCCGGTTCGGCCGGATGCAGAGCGTGACCACCACCGGCTACGCGATCGCCGTCGCCGGGCGCCTGGGGGTGGTGGTCGCCGGCTACCTGGGCAGCGTCCCGCTCATGCTCGCCTTCACGGCCCTGGCCTCCATCGGCATGAGCCCGTTGCAGGGCACGCTCAACGCCCTCATCGCCGAGGCCTCGGAGTACACCTATCTGCGCAGCGGCAAGCGCATCGACGGGATCATGTTCTCCTGCACGTCACTGGGAGTGAAGGTCGGCGGGGGCGTGGGGACGGCCATGGCGGGCTGGCTACTGGCCTCCAGCGGGTACGTCGCCAACGCCGATGTGCAGCCGGACTCGACCATCTCGATGCTCTACTTCATGTACCTGTGGATTCCCGCGATTGCCAACGGGGTCATCCTCCTGCTGCTGTGGCGGCTCGATGTGGAGAAGGCCAACGAGCGCCTGCGCGCCGAGCTCGCCGCCGAGGGCGGCAGCGAGGCAGACAGCGCAGCGGGCGGCGCAGCAGATGGCTCAGCGGGCGGCGCAGCAGACGGTGCAGCGGGCGGCGCAGCAGACGGCGCAGCCGACCCGGACTGAGCAGCCCCCGGCGTCGAGATTGACATTTTCGAACGAGGTTGGCGGTGGCACCGTCGATCTCGTTCGAAAATGTCTATCTCGAGGGGCGCGGCGCCGCCGCCGTCCTCACAGATTCACAGGTTCACCTGCCGGGAGATGATCCCGGCCTTGGCGCGGCGAGCGGCGGCGTCCAGCGGGGCGTCATCGGCCAGGGCGGCGTCCAAGCGCTCGGCCATCGCCCGCATGGGCTCGGTCAGCTCCTCGGCCTCGGTGCCGGGGACCAGCTCCCACACGGGGATGGCCAGGCCACAGGCGCGGAAGGCGCCGACGAAGCGGGCCCCCTCCTCCAGGTCGGACTCGCGGGCCGCGTGCACGCGCGCGAAAGCGTTGAAGAAGGCGTCCTCGTCCTCGCCGCGCACCCAGCGCACGAACTCCTTGCCGTTCATACGGCACCAGTAGGCGTGCTCGACGCCGGGCACGGAGGCGGTCGGGGCGATCTCCTCCTTGGCCTCCTCCAGCGAGCGCAGCACCTCCGGGTTCTCCGCGGTTTCGGAGTCGAGCCAGAAGTCGAAGGTCTCGCGCACATCGAGCTGCGGGGCGGTCTTGGAGTCGAGGATGTCCTGAAGCCGCTCACCGGGCTCGGGCAGGCCGCTGGCCGTCAGTGCGGTTCCGGCGTCCAGTTCGAGGGCCTCCAGCAGAGCGGCGGCGACATCGCGGCTGGCGTCGCCGGAGTGCATGCTGGTCTGCATCGCCACCAGGACCTCGCCATCGGCGCGCTTGAGGGCCTGGGCGAGTTCGGGCAGCAGGGTGACGAGCCGGATGTCGCCCCCGCCGTGCTCGGCATTCAACCGCACGACCATGGTGGCGGCGGGGAGGATCTGCATCATGGCGACCAGGTCCTGCTCGCCCGCGAGTCCTTCGAAGGGGCGGGCCACGAACGGGATCTGCTTCTTCTTGGGGGTCTTGGTCGCGGCGTCGGCGCGACGTTTCTGGCGATTCTTCTTCGACATGCCGGCCAGACTACCGGGCGGGGCGACGACAACGGCGCACCGGCGTCGACCTCGCCGAGCCGTACACGAACCGTTCACCATCGAGCGGTACCGGGTCTCACGCCGACGGCGGCGAGCTCGGCGAGCATGCGGGCGCCGCTGTTGTACCAGGCGTCGGCCCACGTCCAGCGCGCCATGGGGAAGCCCAGGCGCCACAGCGCCCGCTCGCGCCTGCGCTCTGCGAGAACCGTCTCCTCGACGGCATGCCCGGAAACCTCTCGGTGATACTTCGCATCGCCGTCGAACTCCGCGACGGGGTGGGGCGCGGCCACGGCCTCGGGCCAGAAGTAGTCGGTGCGGGCCATGCCGGCCTCGGTCCAGATCTCCTTCTGGAGCACCGGGCGCGGAATCCGCGCCTGCCACATCCGCACGCGCGAGAGGGATTCCCGGCCCTGCGACCATCGGGGCTGACGGGCTACGCCACATCCGCACGCGCGAGAGGGATTCCCCAGGCGACTCTGCCAAGGGATCGGCCAGACGCACGGCGATGCGGGCGACGCGCAGGCCGCGGGCACGTGCGGGAAGCCCCTCGAGAGCGGCGGCGAGGTCATCGGGCGCGCACAGGCCGTGGTGCAGGGCGTGGTCCATGGCGGCCACGCCCTGGACCAGTCCTCCCCAACGGGCCAAGTCGATGCAGGTCGTAGCGACGTCGGTGGTGCGGCGCGTGCCCACCAGGACGACGGGCGCCCGGCGGATGCGCCGCTGAAGCAGGGAGGTGCGTCTGCGATCCCCTTTGCGACCGAGGCACTGCACGCGCCCGGGCACGCGCCCCACCACCGGCAGCCCCAGCACGAGCGCCGCCGATGCGCCGGCGAGGACGAGCTCCCGGCTGCCGTCGCCGTCTGCGCCTTGCCTGCGGGCGGCAGCATCGACCAGAGCCAGATGGCGCTCGTCCGCAGTGGCCTGACGCCACTCACCAGCGGAGACGTAGACACCGGGGGCGACCCGGCGCCAGGCGTCGTCGCGTTCCGGCCGCACGCCGCTCAGACCCGTGTACTCCGAAACCAGGCGGACGACCGGAGTGGGACCGCAGCGACCGCGGGCGGGGAGACCGGGACGCGAGACGAAGGTGTTGTGGCTCATCTATTCATGATGAGGTCCAGGGCGCCCCGAGCGTCCGCCCCCTCCACACTCGGTGCTCAACCGCCCGCAGCACACGCCCCTGTGGAGCCCTGTAAGAGCCCTATAGGAGCCCTGTACGCCTCATCACGCCCGCCCACACCCGCCTCGGCGAGGCAGACCATGAGGTAGACACGAGATCGACATCCTCGAACGAGATCGACGGTGGCGCCGTCGCCCTCGTTCGAGAATGTCGATCTCGACGCGGGGGCGCGCGCAAGCAGGGGGCGCGCACGCAAGAAGGGGGCGTACGCGGGCACCCGCAGCCGAGCGCGGCTCAGGCGCTCCAGGCGCACGTCACGCCCCGGCAACCCTCCACGTCGCCCGAGGATCACGGGGAGACCGACCATCGCGTTCGACCATTCCCTCTTCCCGCAGCGCTTTGAGCCGCTTGAGCGCGGTCTGCCGAGTCACGCCCATTGCCATCGCAATATCAGCGGTACCGAGCGGCCCGGTCGATCGGAGCAGGGATACGACGTCCAGCGCATCCTTCCCAACCCGTTCGGCAACCGACTCCGCGACTCGAGTGGCGGCGTCGAGTCTGACGATGACGCTCGTGGAGGTCTGGTGGTAGACGGGATCGCTCAGCCCCGACTGCCGCATCTCGCCCACCATGCGGCGGATTCCCTCGCCGAGCTCCTGGGCGTAGCCGAGGTCGGAGCACACGCGCGCAATGCGCGGATTCCGAGCGTATCGGGCGATCTTGAGGGGGTCGGAGGGATCGACCAGTCCCGGAAAGCGCCCGGGCGAGGAGACCTCTATCCGGTGCGGGAAGATCGAAACCCGGATGTGATCGCCGGCCATCGAGTAGGAGCGGTGGACGACGGCGTTGACGATCGCCTCCATCCACGCCTCCTTCGGGATGACGTCAACGGGGCCGAAGCGTCCGTCGGCCCTCAGAGCTCGACGACGCGGCGCCCACTCATCGACGAGCGCGAGGGCGGCGTCGATGACGTCCGGAATCGCCCCCTCCAGACGCCGGTCGCCGTCCGCAACCATCGTCTGTCTCGAACCGACGCCGGTCTCATCGGCCTGGTAGCGCAGCACCCGCACCAGGGCATGGGGGAAGGACAGCTGGGGGTGCTCACCGAGGAGCAGCAGGCCCGCTACTGTCAGTCTGTCATCAACAGTGACGAGGCTCCTGGCGCGCAGCACGTGCGCGTCATCTCCCACGGCATTGATATCTCGACGGAGCCGGTCCACCCGCTCGGCGCTGAGCTCCTCCACGCCGACCGGCGCCGGCTGCGCCTCGTAGCTGTCCGCCTCCCGGTCGTAGACGAGCTCCTGCCAGGCTGTACGACTCAAGGAGATCGTCGAGTCGCCCGCGCGGATGAATGCCTCGCCATCAGTGCGCTGATGCGCGTGCTGGCTGGGCGCCACGGAGAACAGGAGCACATGGTCGGCGGCCCCCTCGTCGTTGACGACGTCGATCTCCTCGATGCGCAGCAGCAGCGGGGGGTCGATGAGCTCGAGGGGCGCGCGACGCAGGCGGTTGACCTGTCGGGGATCGGCGTCGACGCCCTCGACCCGTCCCTGGCTCAGACCGACGGCGACAAGCCCGCCCTCGGCATTCGCCATACCGATGACCGCAGCGGCGAGCTTCTTGGCATTGATGCGGAACGCCTTGCGCTCGAACCACTGCGACTCCGATGCGGAGACGAGCCGTGCACCTCTGGCCTCCGCGTCGAGGCCGAGCAGCGAGTCGAGATCGATCCTGTCCACGAGCTCTACTGTAAATAGATTAACAGTAATTGTCAGTAGGTTGACAGTAGTTGCTAGCGGCGTGCGCGAGCTACTAGTGCCGCGCGCACGGATAGCCGAGCGCACTGTCGAGGCCACCCACGAGGTCGACTTTTTCGAACGAGATCGACGGTGGCACCGTCGATCTCGTTCGAAAAAGTCGACCTCGACAGGGGGAGCGCGCACGCAAGAGGGGGAACGCACGCAGCCGGGCGCGGCGGGGGCCGAACCGGTTCGCCCAGCCCGCTCAGCCCAACCAGCCCGCTCAGAAGTGCGAGCTGCTCCCGCCGCCGTCGCCGCCGGAGAAACCGCCCCCGCCACCACCATAGGTCCAGTCACTGGAGGGCGACCATGTCGACGCCTCCTTGTAGACCTCGACGAGGCCCGCGATCGACAACGAGAACAGTGGGACCGCATTCGGCGCCGGTGCGGACTGGTCGTCCGCACCGTCCCAGTCCGAATCGTCGATGCCGGGCGAGGACGGGTTGACGCGAATGGTCGAGGACGGATCGTACGAGCCCTCCACCTCATCGAGACTCCATGTGCCCGAATAGCCGAAGCGGCTGCGCTGCCACTCCCGTATTTTCTCGTTGAGCACCCGGCTGCGATCCGCAGCCCTGCGCGAGTGATCGCACGAGATCGCGTACGCGGCGAACTGCTCGGCCTTGGACCGGATCTCGCTCGAGAGCGAGTCGAGCCGGTCCAGGGCCTCGGCGGGCTGCAACTCGCCCGAGGACAGCTCGGCCGTCGTCTGATCCAGGACGCGCATCTGCTTGCGCACCCAGACTTGCGAGGTATAGATCTCCGTGTTCAAACGGCTTTCATCCACGGATAGACGCGAGCTCGTCGCTCTAATGCACAGCGCATCGAAGTTCGCCAGATCCTCGCGCAGCAGCCCCTGCTCATTGCTCCAGGCGGCCTCCCAGCCCGGGCTCCGCGCGAACAGCGCCGATGCGTTGGCAACGGCGCTGCCGGCCGAGTCGAGATCGGCCGCTCGCTTCTCCAGATCCCGCGCCTTCGAGCGCATCTCACGCGTCCACCATTGAGCGCCGCGCGGCGAACCGAAGTCGGCGAAATCCCGGGAAAGTTCGGCGCGGGTCCCATCGAGCCGCTCAAAGCGCCTGAGCACCTGGGCGCAATGGTGCTCATTCTGCGGCATCGTCCGGGCATTGAGCCGGACGCCCCCGTGTTCCCGGGCGACTCGGTCGCGATGGCGGCAGGCCCGTTCGAAGGCTCTCATGCCGCTCAGGGCGATCCAGGTCAGCACGGAGAGCCAGGCGATCCCCGCAAGGACTATGAGTCCCACCCATACGTACGGCTGGAAGGTCGTGACCGGGCGCCCGATCAGGCTCGCGGACTCCCTCGCCGCAGCCTCGAATCCGCCCGTCCAGTCGCCCGCCCGAAGGTTGTCCTTACCGGCCTCCTGAATGGCGCTCAAGGCCTTCCAATTGGAGGAGAGTCCGGAGAGCCTGCCGTAGAAGTAGCAGCCGACCCACCTCCCGGAGGGCGAGATCGCCAGGACGACGGTGCGCCGGTCGGACCCGAACCACTCCGGGTGCTTCTGCGTCGCATAGTCGTGCACCGCGGAATCGAAGTTACTCTCGTAAGGGACGTCCAACGTGAGGGCCACCAGGTCGACATCCCTGCGGAACGTGACCTGTTCAAGTGCGCCCCTGACGGCGTCGACCTGCAGGACTCCGGCCTCGTCATCAACCTCGACCCGCGGGGTGTACGGACCTCCGAACGGCCAGACGGCCAGGATCGGCAGCACGATGAGGGCAACCCCCAGCGCGATCTTGGCACTGAGAGCGCCGATGGCCCGCCAACCGCCGAACCGGTCTCCCAGCGTCTTCATGAGCATCTTCATGACGGCCGTTCCTCTCTTCGCTCTCTCCTTGCGCCCGCCCCGTCGAGATCGACATTCTCGAACGAGATCGACGGCGCCACCGTCGCCTTCGTTCGAGAATGTCGATCTCGTCCACCTCGGCCCGCCCAGAGAAGCAGCCGCTCAGAAATGCGAACTCGACCCGGCGCCGGAGAAGTCCCCGCCGCCGGAGAAACCGCCACCACCGGAGAAACCGCCCGAGTCGGAGAAGGAGGAGGACGAGGAGGACGACGGCGGCTGCCAATTCGCCGCCGAGCTGTACCCGGTGACGAGATCGGCGATCGGCGTCGAGAAGTGGGACGCCGATCCCGCACCGGTCCAATGCACTCCGGAGGCGTTGGCGCCCACGGAGGACGGGTTGATGCGAATGGTCGACGCCGGGTCGTAGGAGATGCGGTGCCCATCGAACAGCCACCAGCCCGCATAGGCATCGCTGTTGCGCACCCTTCTACTCTGCGAGGACTCGTATCGGTGCAGACGGCCATTTCGGTAGGAGGAGGTGTCTGCCTTCAGCGCCCGCCTCGCCAAAGATTCGGCCCGGGTACGCACATCCTGAGAGATGGTGTCCAGCTCGTCGAGCGCCGCCGAGGGCGACAGCGCCCCCGCCTCCATCTCATTGGTCATGGCCGCCATCCGGTCCAAGCTCGCCTTCAGCCAAATGCGCTCCTGGGTGATATCGAGCTCGCCCTTGGCCTGCACCGAGGAGCACAGCTTCCGGAAGGAGGCCAGGTCCTCGCGGACCGGCCCCTGCTCATTGCGCCAGGCCTCCCGCCAGCTCTGGGACATGGTCAGCAGGTCGGAGGCGTTGGAGATGGCGTCGTCGAGGGAGTCGAGTGCGGCGGCCCGAACCTCGAGCCTCTCGGCATCCGTCTTGCGGTCCCACTCGAACCACTCGGCCCTGCGGGGCTCCCCGAAGTCGTAGAAAGCCCGGGTCAACTCGGCGTAACGGTCCTCGAACCAGGCGAAACGGGCCAGGATCTGAGCGCCGTGGGCGTCGTCGGTGGGAATGAGACCGGCCTTGATCTGGGTGCCCTCGTAGTCGGTGGTGACCTGGGTGTAGTGGCGCCGGGCTCGGGTGAAGGCCTCCCGTGCATCGCTGCGCCTCACGAGCATCACAACCCCCAGCGCGAGGCCGCCGATTGCTCCGATCCCGGAGATGATGACCGCTGCGGTATCGGAGGGGATCGGACGCCCTATGACGTCGGCGGTGCGGGCGGCCATCCGCTCGACGCCGGGCGCCCACAGGCCTTGACGGAAGGAGTCCTTGCCCGCGTCCTGGATTTCTTGCTGAATGGCCAGGTCGACTTTGACGTCCTCGCCGAAATAGCAGCCGGTCCATCTGCCCTTCGGCGAGACCCCGAGGATGACCGTGCCGTCCGCCCAATAGTTGGGGTTGGAGGCGCTGATCCACTCCGGGTGGTCCTGGCGCGCGTAGGCCAGCACCGCGCTGTTGAAATTGTCGTTGTAGCCGGCATCCAGGGTGACGACGACGAGTTTCACGTCTTTGCGGAAACGCAGGTTCTCCAGGGAGGAGGCGGTTCCGTCGTCCTGGAGCACGTTGGCCTCGTCGTAGACCTCCACGGTGGGCGCATGCGTCTTCCCGAAGGGCCAGAAGGCCAGCAACGGCACCCCGCCCACGAGCAGGAGGATGACGATGATCTTGAGGGACAAGGACACGACGGCGCGGGAGCCGCCCCAGCGGATCAGTGTGTCGTTCACCGCCTCAACGGTAGTCGGCCACCGCTGCGCGCGGGGCGCCCCGCATGGGGAGAAGTGCCCGGGTAACACGCGCCCCCGTGCGTGCCCTCTGCGTCGAGGTCGACTTTTTCGAATGAGATCGACGGTGGCACCGTCGCCTTCGTCCGAAAATGTCGATCTCGACGCGGGAAGGTGCAGTCCGCCCGCCGTCTCAGGGCCGGAGAGCGACCGCCTCGATCTCGACCCTCGCCCCCAGGGGGAGGCCGGCGACGGCGAAGGCGGCGCGGGCGGGCAGCACCGGTCCGGTGAAGAAGCGGGCGTAGACCTCGTTGACGGCCTTGAAGTCGGCGATATCGGCCAGCAGGACAGTGGTCTTGACGACGTCGGCGTAGCTCAGGCCAGCCGCCTCGAGGATCGCCCCGATGTTGGTCAGCACCCGCTCGGCCTGAGCCTGAATGCCGCCCTCGACGAGCGCACCGGTGGCGGGATCCAGAGGCACCTGACCAGAGATGTATACGGTGGACCCTGTGGACCCGGTGGACCCTGTGGACACGGCCTGGGAGTAGGGCCCGACGGCGGCGGGGGCGGCGGCGGTGGACACGGCGGTGACCGAGGCTGCGGGGGCGGCGGAGGCTGCAGAGGCGGCAGAACCGGTGGGGTCAACGGATGCGGACAAAGGGGAGCTCCTAGGCGATGGCGGGTGCTGAACCGGGCGAGCGGCTGCTGTGAACTGTTAACGCATAACTGTTAACGCAGCCACCTTACCGCCGGGCGGCCCGGCTCTGGTGCGGGCTCAGTGGGCGGCCAGTCGCCCACACTCGCTGCGCACGACCGACGGATAGCCTGTGCTCACCCCGACACCGCCCCGCGCCCCGCCCGTCGGAAACCGGCGGAGCGGAATCTGGGTACCAACCACTGAGGAGAGCGAGGAGACGCAGCCGTGGGCACCCCTCATGAGGACCGGCGCGAGCAGGCGCGGCGCACCGTCGGGAAGCTGGCGCAAGCCGGCGGGCGAGCGGCATCCACGGTCGCCTCCCGGGCAGCACGACGAGCCGATGAGACTGTGCGCGGCGCCCTGCCCGGCGGCATCCGGAGAGGAGCCCGGTTCACCGGGTCGCGCTTCCAACGGGAGTTGGGCACGGCCATGGCGACCCGTCCGCATGCGCGCAAGGCCTCCACTCTGCTGCTGGGCACCACCTGGAAGTACTCGCCCTTCGGCCATACCTGGGCGCAGCGCAAGAAAATCAGGACCGACGGCTTCGACACCTCCAGCCGGCCGGACCTGCCCCTCGACGTCGCCGAGCTCGCTCACATCCACGGCATCCGCCTGCCCAGCATCATGTCGTTCGCGTTCCTGCACCGCCGGGAGGACCGTGAGCACCTGGCCGGCGGCAGCGGGGACGAGAACGGCTCGCTGCATCAAGTCGTCGCCTCCGAGCGCGACCGGGCGCGCGGCGCCGTGGACTGGACCCGCCTGTGCGTGGACACCGACCAG
>ERZ773038.428-NODE-428-length-28439-cov-6.559153_pt1 | contig 28439 bp, 27 predicted proteins | sample MGYA00511665_ERZ773038 | MGnify/ENA primary metagenome ERZ773038 (study PRJEB29015, sample SAMEA2737966) | human oral metagenome | biome: human oral; feature: human-associated habitat; material: dental | place: China | collected 2028 ... | reverse complement strand
CTGAGGGTGACGACGGCGTCGTCACCCTCAGCCCGAAAAGCCGACTTCGATCCGAAATGTCGATTTCGATTCGAGGCTCCGCGCCGGTCACTCCCAACACGCATTCGCCGGGTCCACCCCATGAGCCGCGGCGTTGGCGTCGATGACCTCCTTGAGCCAGGCGGTCAGGCCTGCCTCGTGACCGTCGTAGAACTCGGTGAAGCGCGGGTCCGCCACGTAGCCGCGGGCGATGAGCACCTGCTTGGAGTGGGTCGTGTCGAACCACTGATCGATGCTGGCCCGGTGCTGCTCGGCGAGCTCGTTGGCGCGCCTTGAGCCGGGCTTCACGCCCTCGCGCTTGGCATCGACCAGAGCGGTGATGAGCTGGAGGCTCTCCTGTGCGACGCGTGCCCAGTCCTCCTGCGTCATGGCCGCCTTGCGAGCCTCGGACTGGGCCCACTCATCGGTGCCGCCCCAGCGCTCCTCCGCCTCCTCGCGCCACTGCTCGCCCCAGTCGGTACCGAAAATCGACGCCCGCCGCGCGGCAGTCAGGTCGGTCTCATTCATGGTTTCCTCCATCATCGTGTCCACAGCCCGGAGCATCCGGGTCAGGTGGGCGATGCAATCCGTCAGGAGCTCGCGCTGGCGTGCCAGGTGGGCACGAGGGTCGACGTCGGGGCTATCGAGGACCCGGGCGATCTCGGCCAGGCTCATCCCGGTCTCCCGGTAGACGAGCACTTGATGGATCCGGGCGACGTCGTCGGTGTCGTAGAGCCGATAACCGGCCCAGGACCGGGTCGACGGTCTCACCAGGCCGATCTCGTCCCAGTGATGCAGGGTGCGCACGCTGACGCCGACCAGTCTCGCGGTCCGGCCGACCGTCAGCCCATCGGCATCGTCCGCGGTCTCGCCCCGCGTCGTCGTGCTCCTCACCGTCCCAGCATCGCTCACGACGATCAGATTTGTCCCTCACGCCGCGTGAGGGTCAAACGATCGCGGCGCCGCCGCGCACGAGCCCGCGCCGCTCCACGCGGGTGCGCCCCGGCCCCGACCGACCGGTCCGACGTTCACAGGAACTTGCCAGGTCGTACAGGGGCGAGCTCCCAGCCGAACCGGGTTACATGATTCCTGCCGCCGGACGGAGCCGGCCGCGAGGGTTGGGGAACCCGACGACCGGCTGGTGTCCGAGACGGACCGGGTCTTAGGGAGCCCGGTTCGGTCGCTCCGGCGAAGGAGGAGCACTCCCCCGGGACTGGGAACCCGGCGGCGAGTCCCTCGACGACGAAGGCCCGCGGGCCGGGAGAGACAACCCGGTGCCGCGGGCCGCAGTCGTGCCCGGGCCCTCGCTGCACAGTCCCGCCCATCGTCACACCGCAGGAACGTCGCGCGGCCCCCCGCCGAGCCGGCGCACGGCGCACCGGTAGCCGGCCGCCACCATCCATACGACCACCACCAGCACCGCCTGAACCGTCCGCGACCAGCCGACGTCGGGGAGCACGAACACGGATACGCCCGCGGCCAGGCATTCGGCCGAGTTGAACAGGACGTCGTAGATGGAGAAGGCGCGGCCGCGGAAGGCGTCGGCGGTGTCGGCCTGCACAATCGTGTCAACGGCGATCTTGGCGCCCTGCACACCGACGCCGAACACGAAGAGTCCCGCCGTCATCGCGGTGACCAAGTGCGTCACCACCAGGACGATCTGACCCACGGTTCCGCCGATCAGGCACATGACGACCCAGGTCGGGGGCGTCACCCGCTCATGAGCCAGCGGGGTGAGCACGACCGCCAGCCCGTGGCCGGCCACCATCGCCCCCATGAGGGTGCCGAAGAGGGCCAGACCGACGTCGGCGTTCTCGGGTGCCGCGAGCAGATTCCTCGCCGCCAGAATGAGCGTGATGAGCTCCATGCCGTAGACGAAGCGGTGCAGGGCCATGGTGATCAGGGCCAGGCCGGGTGTGCCGCGGCGTATGAGATAGCGGACGGCGGCGGCAAGGTCGTCGGCGGTCGCGGCCAGCGCGGGGGCCAGGCCCGTGCCGCGGTCAACCCGCTCGGGCCCCAGCTCGTCCCGGCCCAGGCGCGTGACGACCCCGGCCGCGAGCGTGTACAGCGCGACGGCGGCGACGAGGCTCGCCGTGTCCTGGGCTCCCTCGGGCAGTGTCAGGCGCATGAGAATGCCGAGCACGGCACCCATTGCGCTGGCCGCGCCGCCCAGAGTCGGCACGATGGAATTGGCCACCAGCAGGCGCTCGTGGTCGATGATCTGCGGCAGCCCGGCCGATAGGACGGACAGCAGGAAACGGTTGACGCCCAGGGCGATGAGAACGAGGGCGTAGACGGGCGGTCCGATTCCCACGGTACTCAGGCACAGCGCGGTGGCTCCGATGAGGCCGGCCCGTACGAGGTTGCCGACCAGGAGGGTCTGGCGCCGCCGCCAGCGGTCGATGAAAGGGCCGGTGAAGGGGCCGACGACGGAGAAGGGAAGCAGCATGACGACCAGCGCGGCAGCGACCCCGGCCGCGTCGGTCATGTTCTGCGGCCGGAAGAAGAAGAGCGTCGCCAGCCCCGCCTGGACCATGCCGTCGCCGGTCTGGGAGACGAGGCGGACGCCGAGCAGGGCGCGGAAGGCCGGGACAGTGGCGAGATCCTTGAGGTCAGCGGTCAGGCGCATGGTGCAAGACTGACGCACCTGTTCGAAGGCGGCCTAAACGGCGCCGTGTGACATCGGGCGACGGCGGTGTCCGCGGCCGCTCGGTGCGCCGCCGTGAGGTCGGCCCCGCTCGCCCTCGAGCACGACCGCGCCCCGGTCGGGCCCGATGACGGGGCGGCTCGGCCGGTCGCCCCGACCCGCTCACAGCGGGTAGCGGGAGCCGCCGCCGAGCACCGCGTCGGTCAGGTCGACCTTGCGCCCGTCGAGTCGGAACCGGTAGCGACCGGTCAGGTCGACGTCCTCGTGAGCGGCGACGAAGGCGCGCACAGCGTCCTTCTCCCGCGCATCCAGCCACGCGGGGCGGTCGGACAGGCAGCGGAAGCGGCATGCCGCGGCGAGTTCCTGGAGCCAGCGCATCTGCTCGTCGCTGAGCAGGTTGCGCCGGTGCCGGAAGAAGACGACGTCGGGGTCGATGCCGATGACCTCGCCCAGCCACAATCGGTTGACGCTGGTGCGCAGGGCGTTGAGGGCCATGGCATCGGACGGGTCGTCGGTGGCGTAGTTGTCCCACATGGGGGCGGCGTCGGGGCCGATCCGGACGGCGTCGAGGAGCCCGATCGAGGGCATCACAGGGGCGCCGGAACCGAGGAGGAAGGCCTCCTCGCCCGCGGCTCGGCGGACGACCCCGATACCGCGCCGGTAGGCGTGCTCCCGGTCGATCTCCTCGTGGCGGCGACCGGAAATCGCCGCGGCGTTGATGAAGTCCAACTTGAGGTAGCCGAAGCCCCACTCGTGAACGGCCCGCGCGACCGTCTCATGCACGACGTCGCACGCCTCGGGCCGGGTCAGGTCCAGGGCATGGTAGGTGGTGCCCCAGTTGGAGCCGGCCACGGCCGGGGCGCCGTCGGGACCGGTCACGAAGAGCTCGGGCCGGGTGGCCGCAAGGCGAGAACCCGACAGGGCGATGAAGGGCGCCAGCCACAACCCGGGCTCCATGCCCGCCCGGCGGATGCGGGTGGCGATATGGGCCATGCCGTCGGGGAAGTGCTCGCCGGGCGCCCAGTCCCCGACGGCGGCCTCCCAGCCGTCGTCGATCTGCAGGGTGTCGACCCCCAGGGAGGCGATGGCGTCCAGCTCGTCCTCCAGGGCCGCCTGCGAGACGTCCTCGTAGTAGGAGTACCAGGAGCACCACACGCTGCGCGGCCTGATCGGGCGGCGTCCCAGGTGCCGGCCCGCGGCGCGGGCGTAGGCGACCAGGACCTCGGTGACGGTCCCGACCCGGATCATCCACTCGGCCCGGCTTCCCGTCTCGGTCAGGGCCTCGAGGGCGGCGGTGTCGGCGCGTACGCGCGGTGTGTCTCCCTCGAGGCAGCCGACCAGAAGGGCCCGTCCGTCCTCCTCGCCGCTCCTGTCGTCCTCGGCGAGAACGGTCAGCCAGGCGCTGTGATGGCGGACAGGGTCGTCCCAGATATCGTCGTCGGCGGTGCGCCGGCGCGCCGGATCGGAGATCCTCATGGGGCTCTCGCCGAGGCGGCGCCATCCCGCGGGGGACCAGGAGTTCTGGCCGGTGCGGTAGACCAGCGCATCGGGCATGTCGTGCAGGACGGTCAGGCGGCCGGCGGACACGATCGCTTCCGCGCCGGTCGTGCTCACGACCGGACCATCGCAGGCGATGGCCAGACGCCACCCTGCGAACTCGAGGTGATGAATCATACCGGCATCCTTCCAGCCCGGCGATGCGGTGTCAGCCCGGACTCGGAGCGGGCGGGCCGGCCTCGACCGGCGAGTCCGGCTCAGGCGGCGGATATGAGACGCGCCGACAGAACGCCGTCGATACCGCGCAGCTCCTCCAGGGTCGGGAGCTCGACCTCACCCTCGACGTCGACCAGGGTGACGGCGAGTTCGCCGCGAGAGCGGTTGAGCAGGTTGGCGATGTTCTCACCGTGCTGGGCGACGATCGTGGAGACCTGGCCGACCATGTTGGGCACGTTGCGGTTGACGATGAGCACGCGGTGCGTGCCCTCCTCCCGGGGCATGACAGCCTCGGGGAAGTTGACGGAGTTGTGGACCTGTCCGTCCTCGAGGAAGCCGCGCAGCTCGTCGACGGCCATGATCGCGCAATTGCTCTCGGCCTCCCTGGTGGAGGCGCCCAAGTGCGGCAGGGAGATGCACTTGGGGTGCTTGTGCACGTTCGTGGAGGGGAAGTCGCAGACGTAGCCGCGCAGGGCATCGGCGTCGAGGGCGGAGATGACGGCGCCCTCGTCGACGATCTCGGCGCGCGCGAAATTGAGGATGACGGCTGAGTCCTTCATGAGCGCGATGCGCTGGGTGGATACCAGGCCGCGAGTCGCCTCGATGAGGGGGACGTGAACGGTGAGGATGTCAGCCCGCCTGAAGACATCCTCGATGGACTCGGCGCGCTCGACCTCGGCGCTCAGATGCCAGGCGTGCTCGACGCTGATGCCCGGGTCGAAACCGACGACGCTCAGCCCCAGGCCGAGGGCGGCGTTGGCGACCTGGACGCCGATGGCCCCCAGGCCGATGACGCCCAGGGTGCGGCCGGGCAGCTCGAAACCGATGAACTGCTTCTTACCGGCCTCGACGGCCCTGGCGATGGCGGCGTCGTCGCCCTCGAGGGTATGGGCGAAACGCGCGGCGGGGATGAGGTTGCGCGAGGCGATGAACAGGCCCGCCAGCACAAGCTCTTTGACGGCGTTGGCGTTAGCGCCGGGCGTGTTGAACACGGGCACGCCGCGCTCGGTCATGTCAGCCACCGGGATGTTGTTGGTGCCGGCGCCGGCGCGGGCGACGGCCAGGACGGAGTCGGGGATCGGGGTGTCGTGGAGCTTGGCCGAGCGCACGAGGAGGGCGTCGGGGTCGGCCAAGGAAGCGCCGACGTCGTAGAGGTCGTCGGGGAAGCGGGACAGGCCGGCGCCTGAGATGGCGTTGAAGGTCTGGACGCGGAACTGCTTACGGGTCGTCATGAGGGTCCTTCGCTGAGGTGCGCGGTGGTTGGCTCGTGCTCGTAGGGGCGATGGGATCGGTCGGCGGCTGTCGACGGGGCGACGGCGTAACGGCATCGGCGGTCAAGCGGAGGCCGCCGCGCACCGGCCGGCGCCGGACGTCGGGCATCCTCAAGCGCGGGTGCGCTCGAACTCGACCATGTAGTCGATAAGGGCCTGGACGCCCTCGATGGGCATGGCGTTGTAGATGGAGGCGCGCATGCCGCCGACGCTGCGGTGCCCCTGGAGGTTGGTCAGGCCCGCGGACTCGGCGCCGGCGAGGAAGTCGGCATCGAGGGACGAGTCGGCCAGGGTGAAGGGAATGTTCATCCGGGAACGGGAGCGCTCCTCGACCGGATTGGTGTAGAAGTCCGAGGCATCGATGGCCCGATACAGACGCGCGGCCTTCGCCCGGTTGCGCTCGCCCATGGCGGCCAGGCCGCCGGTGGACTCGATCCAGTGGGCGATCAGGTCGAGCAAGTAGACGGAGAAGGTGGGGGGCGTGTTGAGCATGGAGTCCTTGTTCGCCATGACCTTCCAGTCCCAGATGGCGGGGACGTCCGGGCGGGCCCGGTCGAGGAGGTCCTCGCGGACGAGGACGACGGCCAGCCCCGCCGGGCCCAGGTTCTTCTGAGCGCCGCCGTAGACGACGCCGAACCTGGAGATGTCGATGGGGCGCGAGAAGTAGGCGGAGGACATGTCGGCGACGAGCGGGACGTCGCCGGCGTCGGGAATGTCGGGGTACTCGACGCCGCCGATGGTCTCGTTGGGGGTGTAGTGGAGGTAGACGGCGTCGGCGGGGACGACGAAGGAGCCCGGACCGGGAGTGGTGGTGTAGGAGGAGGCCGCTTCGTCGGCGATCACGTCGACGGCGACGCCCTGACGCCGAGCCTCCTTGATGGCTTTGGCCGACCACTGGCCGGTATTGAGGAAGGCGACCCTCTCACCGCGGGCGGCGAGGTTGGCGGGGACGGCGGTGAACTGGCCGGTGGCGCCACCGGCCAGGAAGAGGATCTTGTAGTTGTCGGGAATGCTCGCAACCGAGCGCAGGGCGGCCTCGGCGTCGGCGGCGCACTCGACGAAGTCCTTCCCGCGGTGGGAAACCTCGAGCACACTCATCCCGGATCCTCGCCAGTCCGTGAGCTCGGAGGCAGCCTGCTCCAGGACGGGCAGGGGGAGCTGAGCGGGTCCGGCGGAGAAGTTGTACACGCGCATGGCGACACGATACCGGGACGATCGGGATCTCATCCACGGGTGAGTGCCACGGGCCACCCGCGTCTGCTCCGCACCTTCGCCTCCCGCTGGACGCCTCCAGGGAACGAGGTAAGAAGGCATGAAGCGAGTGTGGATGCGGCTACCCGGCTCCGGACCGCCCCTGCAGCCGCAGATCCCGACGTCGTCGGCTCGCTCGCACCACCTGGGCGGGAAGAGTCCCTCATCCGAACCCACTCACGATGCGCACCTCATCCTCGGTGGACTCCGGCGCCTCCTCGAGCGTCGACTCGGTCAGCCCCTACACACCCCCGAACCACGAAAAGCCCGACCCATACCGATCCCGGCCCACGAGGCCCTCACCACCTCACGGCTCCTGGGTCACGCGTCGCCCATGGGCTCACTTCATTCATCTAGAGTGATCCCCCGACGGAGCATTCCGGCGACGATAGGAGGATCCATGCCCCCATGGCTGTCCGATCTCATTGACGCCGCCTCCCTGCTCCCGCTCATCGTGATCGCCGTCGGCGTGCGTCGCCGTGGCTCGCACGGGCGGGCAACCGAGGCCTTCGTCATGAGCCAGACCATCATCGTGAGTTATCCTGTCGCCGCCTATGCCGGACTCATCGAGATCGTCTTCGCCTACGCCACCTCGATCATCGCCATCGTCCTCGCCGTACACCGGTGGCGCTCGGCTCTAGCGGAAGTCGTAGTACTCGTGGTGATCATGTTCCTGTTCGAGGGACGAGTCCCCCCAGACAGGATCCTCATTCTCGGAGCCGCATTCCTGGCCGCCGGCTGGCTCCGGGTCCTCATGGATGCGGACGAACGCTCTGAGCAACAGGCGGCTCGCGCCGCCGTTATCGCGCGAAACCAGGAACGCGCCAAGATCGTGCGAACGCTGCACGACTCGATCGGTCAGAAGCTAGCGGCCCTGCGCATCACACTCGAGATGCTCGAGGACTGTCCCGGCCTCGTCGATGACGAAACTGCCCGAGGACTGCTCACTCGATCTCACGAACTCACCGGGTTGGCATACGATGACCTGCGCTCGGTCATCAGCGCCAGCACCTTCTTCAACCTGGCCACTGAAGTGGAGGCCCTGCGCGTCTCGGCGGCCCTCGCAGACGAGGCCCTGCGCGTCTCGGCGGCCCTCGCAGACATCGAAGTCCGGGCGCACACACCACAGCTCGGGGCTCTTCCCGACGCCACCGAGTCCACTTTGGCCGAGGCGCTGCGGGAACTCGGTACGAACGCCATCCGCCACGCGCGCCCCACGCTGCTGCGCATCAATGTGGCACGCTCACCGAGCAGTGCCGTCCTGACCGTGAGCGACGACGGCATCGGGTTCACCCCTTCCCAGCGACAGCCGAACCACGGACTCGGCATGCTCCGGCGCGACATTGAACACAAGGGCGGCACTATGAAAATCAACTCCTCCTCCTCGGGGACGGCCATCACAATTTCGCTGCCGCAACAATCAGCAACCTCTCCTCAGCACGAGCAAGGAGACCTATCATGACGGTACGGGTCGCGGTGGTCGACGATCAGACTCTTTTCGCCGAGACACTGCGAACCGCGCTCAACACGGACCCGGGTGTCGACGTAGTGGCTGTGCTGTCCTCAGGAGCTGAATTCCTTAAGACGGTGTCCTCCACAGCGGTCGACGTGGCCCTCATCGACGTCGACATGCCGGGGATGTCCGGGCTCGAGACGGTTCGGGCGCTCGCGGACATCCCTCAAGCGGCCGCCGTGCAGGTCGTCATGCTCACGGTGTTCACCTCACCCGGAGTCGTACGCGCCGCTCTCGACGCTCGCGTGGCCGGTTTCCTCGGCAAGAATGTGCACACCCGTGAGCTCCTTCGGGCAATCAGGACGGCGGCCGATGGCGGCCGCGTCGTCGACCCCGAACTGGCCGCAGCAGCCGCTCTCATCGGTCCGAATCCCCTCACGGAGACTGAACGACGGGTACTGCGCTGCACCCAGGGCGGTACTGACACGCAATCAATCGCCGCCGAACTGCTCCTGACGGTGGGTACGGTCAAGAACCATCTGTCGCACGTCATTCAGAAGCTCGGCGTGCACAACCGCGTGGAAGCATTCCAGAAGGCGCAGCAGAACGGGTGGATCTGAACCGTCGTCAAACCTGACGAACATACAACGCCATCCGAGCCCTAAACCCATGACTTCCGTCACGGTCATGTCGTGACCAAACGGAGTGCGCCACACCTATCGGTACGAGCATGCTTGTACCCGTCGGAAGGTAAGAAGCCTTCCGAGTAACAGCCCTTCACAGACACAAAACCAGAGACAGGAGAACCTCATGAACGCCTTCGACGTGACTGTTCTTGAAACCGAGGAAGCCACCGCTTCCGGATGGACCGTCGCGGGCGTGGCCGCGGGCGTCGGTGTCGCCGCCCTTGCCTGCGATTGATACCGCGTTCTCAGATACCCATCCGTCCGACTCGCCGTCCATCTCGCCGTTGACGAAAGGAGGTGCTTTCCATGACCTACTCCATCGAGCTTCTCGAGGAGGCCGAGGCCTGTGATGGCGTTGATGATGCCCTAGTCGGCTTCGGAATTGGCCTGACGCTCGGTTCCATGTTCGTCTGCTGACGTCATGTGCTGCGGGGCGGCGTTGGACCGTCCCGCAGCACCCATCCTCCAATTCGGGTCATCAAGGCTAAAAGGATACCTCATGTTGTTCCACCGCAATAATGCAGTCGGATCCACATCGACCTTCTCCCGCCAGCACCGCTTATTGCTCCTCGTTTGGGTTCTCGCCATGCTGATCTCCATCTCTTTTCTTCCTCCCGACGTGTGGAACAATGTACGATGGATCTTCATCGCATTGATCGGCGTGGAGGTGATAATTCTTGTCCTCCGCAAGCTCAGTCGTCCGACCCGATGACATCACCGTCGTCGCTCACGGGCAGGGCAGCATCGTCCGGTGCCGTAGAACCCGTCGAACCCTTGTCCTGGGACCCAGGGAGACTCGGTTCATCGCGGCATGTTCACGCCCGCGCCATGTTGAAGACCTCAAGATCGAAGTCGGGTCGGACTTCACTGGCCACGATGTAGAAAAACTCATTGTCCTATTCCGCGACTTCGGTGTGTTGCGCTGCAATGACACCCCGTCCGCGCACCAGCGTCTATGGTCATTCCGCCTCCTGACTATTCGTATGTCAGGAACATGTCAGCACCCCCGCCTTCTGCGTGTGCTTGCCGACACCATAAGTGCGGGCGGAGCCCTCTCAGTCATCGTCTCAGTGTGGCTCATCACCTGTCACGCTCCGCAGGTCGTACACGACCTCATCAATCAGCGGTATATATCGATGTCCTCGCTGATCATATACATCCTTTCGGTGGTACTCGTCGGATTTCTCCACGAATCAAGCCATGCCATTGCGATCAACGCTCGTGGAGGGCACGTTTTCGAAGCTGGATTCCTCCTTATGTTCGCTATTCCCTCTTTTTACATCGACGCGTCGGGTATTGCAACGATCCGTTCGCGCCCAGGACGCCTTCAGGCATGGAGCGCCGGGCTGAGTGCGCAGGCTATCTTGCTGGCAACATCCTTACTTTTCATCGTCTATGACCCAGGAGCACCCCAGTGGTTCAAACAATTCTTACTTCTAACAAGTTGCATAAATCTTGCGATGATGTTAGCAAACGCGGTTCCGATCGTTCGACTTGACGGTTACCGAGTGTTTTGTGAACTCATCGGAGTCACCGACCTTCTCCGACTCGGCTCCTCTGCACTCGCAGGAAGACCGATCGCTGAAATACCTGGTCATATCGAGCTCGGACTCGCGACCTTTTTTTACCATTATCACGGGTATTTTTGTTCCATGCCTTGTAATAACCGCAGTATCATCCAGCATATCCGCTTGGACGCGCGTATCTTTGACTACGTTTTCTCACGTTATTATCGTCATCATGTGCGTCAGCCTTGTCACCACCTTCATCCGGTTCATGTATCGGCACTTCCACTGGAGAATTCATCGTGCCTGAATTATTCTATATCAATCCCTTTCACCCGTTCATCGAAAGAAATGGAATACGCGGGATTTTAATCGACGCATCCACGCTACTTCGGATCCCCGATGATGCGGTTCTGTGTCGCAAGGCGATCATGGAAGGTGCACCGATCACTATGCCTGATCTGGTCAATGAGCTCGGTAACCACACGACGCGTACCCTGCTCGAGGGCCACGGAATTCTAGACTACGACCCTCGTGGTGAGGACATGTTCTCGCGCACTCGAGGTCTGCTATCACTGTCTGGCGATGAGTCGCATCTAGTCACCCTGGGCCGGGCCACCGTGCTCATCCTCGGTGCTGGTGCCATCGGGTCCCACGTCGCTTGGATGCTCTCCGCCTACGGTATTGGTCGCCTCGTCATCCTTGACGACGATGACGTTGAGACCTCGAACCTCAATCGGCAACTACTCTATACCATGGACGATATCGGCCGACGAAAGGTCGAGGCCCTGTCGGACCACCTGACACAGGTACGCCCCGACCTCGAAGTGACGATGTTGGATATGCGTTTGGTATCAGTCGAACAGCTTCGAGGACTCATTGCCGATATCCATCCGCAGGCAGTCGTCAAAGCCCTCGATACTCCCGAGGATGCCAGCACGTGGATCAACACGGCCTGCGTGGAAGCACAGGTGCCTTACACGACTGGCGGGTTTGTTCAGCTCGATGCAGTTGTCGGACCCACATATTTGCCCAAGCGAACCCCGTGCCTGGACTGCTTCATTCAGCCCGAAGAATCAATACAGCGCCTTTCCGGAAGAGGAGGAACTAACTCATCCATGACTGAGTTCGCCGCTTCCCTCATGACCGACGAGATCATCAGGATCGTAACCGGTCGGCTGCCCGTTGAGATGGCTCGCATGACACTGCGTCATAGCGCAAACGGATCTATCGAGCACCGGCCGCTTGAGTTCGTCAAGCGTTGCTCAACCTGCGGCGCAACTCATACTGTTCGGTCTCGCTCCATTTGGCGATCCATTGCCGCTCTGATTTGGGGGCTTGTACTTTGCTCACTACCTTTCCTCGTTACTATGCCCTCATGGTCGATGCCTCGCACACTTGCCTACTGGGCTGTGTGCGCTGGCCTTACACTATGCCTTCCTCGGGCCCATCGCGGTGCGATCATCGCTCTTACAGCCATTGTGTACGCCACCCTGAACTACGCAATGACCCTGCGATTCAACGCTCAGATCCTCCAGTTGGGCAGCCTCCCGATCCCTCTCGCCATAGCGCGCGCTGTGGTGGGATACGTCATGGAGGTCTGCATCGCCGCCATGATAATGGTTGTCCTCGCGGCGTTCGTGCAAGCCACTGCAGGACTCGCGGATCGATTCCTGAGACAACATCCAACTCCGCTGGAGGCGGAAGCATGAACGACACAATCCAACTCTCCAACGTTGAAGTCCGTTACGGCGATGCAGTCGCCCTCGACGGAATCACCCTCACGATTCGACGTGGCGCTCCTCTCGTCATCCTTGGACGCAACGGTGCGGGAAAGACCACGTTACTGTCCACTTTGGCAGGTCTGCTCCGCCCTCACCGCGGACAACTCACTATACCGCACAACATTCGCGTCTCCTACCTTCCGGAGGACCGTGGAGTCTATCCAACCATGACCGTCACCGAACACTTGACATTCTTCGCGGACCTCGCTGGCCTTAAGCACTCCACCGTCCCCCACTGGCTCAAAACTTTCGAGCTGGACCAGTATGCGACCTATCAGGTCCAAGAACTGTCTAAAGGGAACCAGCAACGAGTGCAGCTGGCATGTGCGCTGATCGATGATCCGGAGTGCATCATTCTCGATGAACCTCTCTCGGGCCTCGATCCCATCGCCCGCCATCTTATCATCTCGGTTCTGCGATCCTATGCCCGCAATCACTGGATTATTCTCTCAGCGCATGAGGTCGAACCGATCGCCGACATGGCCACCGATATCGCCTTCATCCGCCATGGTGAGATCGTCCAGGCGGGTTCTGTCAAAGAACTGTACGAGACATATGGCAAACATGCCCTCCTTGCGGAGCGGCCCGAGGCACTCAAGACCGCAATCGCTAATAGAGCTGGCCTAACGGCAACGACAACGAAGGACGGGTGGCTGCGCGTTTCGGGCTTCACCGACCACTCTGATGCTGTTGACTTTCTGGCAAGCGCTAGCACTGATCCCGGGCAGTTCTGCTGGTCGCTGCCCAGCATGTCGGACTTATACGTCACCATCATCGGCCAGAAGGGACCTCATCATGTCTAGATTCCGGGCCATCATGCTCGCCTCGCTGCGTGACATGTGGCGCTCGCGCACTCTGCGCGTCGTCTCTTCTTTCATTCTTTTCGCACCAATACCGGCCACCTGGTGGTTGCGTACAAGCAACTCCACTGCAGACCTCATATCTCGGGCGAGTGCTGCAGAAATCACCGTAGTCGAGAGCACTCCCCGCAAAGGAATGATCGTGAGCATGCTTTTGCTGTTCACGATATATATTTTCATATTGGCCTGCGGCTCGCTCATCACGACGTCTGTTGCTCTCGAACGCACTTCAAGAGTATCCATTCTAGTCTTCCGACACGTTAGTCCTCTTGTCGTGGTAATCGCCAAGCTCGCAGCCCTCATAGTCGCCATGCTCGGTATCGTCGCCGGTCTCGCACTCGAGACGACGGTCATCAATATCCTGAACATCGTTCCTCTGTCCGGTTTGCTCTCGATTCTCGGACTTACGAGCCTGTCGGGCCCACAGCAGTGCCTCGTCCTACTCTGCGTCATCAGTGGCGTCGCCATTTTTTCGATGCTTTACGCCGCGGTTGGTTTATTCGTCCGCGAGTCCGCGCAATTACAATACGCCCAATTCCCGGTCTCTTTCGTTCTCATCCTCGTGTTCAGCCTATCCTATACTGCGGTACTCAACCCGAGTTCAATGACGGCGACAATCGCCGCCTGGTTCCCGCTGTCGGCTCCGATGGTCGAGTCCGGGCGGATCATCTCCGGGTCATCCTCGATCGCGGAAGGTGTCGGGTCCGCTGCGGGTGTCTTCTTCTTCCTCATCACAACGGCAGTCCTCATCGCTCGCATTATCGTTCCACGTACTGCAGGGTGCTACAGGGCACACAATCTGACAGGCCCGCTCCACCGCCGTGCTCGGTGACAAGCACCAACCACGGCAATCGATAACCAATCAGGACGATCAAAATCATGACCACTGATGAGAATTCACAGCCCCCTGCACAGTCCATCGACAACCTGCGGCACACGATCCGTCGTCTGCAAAAGTGGGCGAACGGGACTCGGATTTTTTTTGCCGCGATCCTGATCGTGATCGCCGTCGCAGCATCGCGGAATTTTCACATTCTGCTCGTGGCCAGCACGTGCCTGATCGTCATCGTCGGTGTTCTCCTCATCGTGGGAATTCCGACCCAGGTGCGCCTGACCAGGGCGCGCCGGCAACTCAGGACCCGACTCATGCACAGCCGCTGAATAGTGGGTGAGTCCGTATCTGAGCAAGGTCAAGGCGGCCCTGGGGGCTACGGGGGCGCGGGTCGCGGTCAAGGAGCACGGTGTGCGCCGAATCGTGGAGCACCTGGGGTCGGCCCACAACACCGCCGAGCTGGCCGCTCTGTTGAAGGCCGGGTGGCAGAAGATCGTCGTCGAGCAGGACCAGACTCCTGGGCCTGGAACCGGCGCCGAGGCGCACCGGCCTGAACAACGTTGTGGTGGAGGCCAAGCGCCCGGCTCTGTGCGGGAGTCCCTGCACGGCTCCTGCACCCGCTCGGGCTGGACGAGACCACTGGGAGTGATCGTGCTTTTGAGCAGATGGTTCTGGCTCGTCTGATCGAGCTGGCCCTCTGTCAAATCCCCGCGTTCTTGGCGACGCGGGCCTGGAATCGGTCAGCATCAGGACCTTGATCCGAGCCCAGGCCGGGGCCCGGCAGCGAGGTTATCGCGAGAGCTTCTCGCAGGCTCTCCTCGATCACGTCACCACCACCGTCTCCGGTCTGACGCTGTGCCTGCAGGCGTAATCACCCTGTGCTTCCAGGCCGAGCACGAGAACGACCTGCGCGGGGCAAACCTCAGGCAGGGGGCAAGGTCGGTGGGTACTGTCGGCTGGCGGTTCGGCGGGGTCGGTGTGTCGTCAGGGCGGGAACGCGAGCCCCGCGGGGACGATGGATGGTGCCTAACAACCCCTCGTTCCGAAGGCCCGCGTCGATGCCGTCTTCCACCACGACCGCTCTTTGGAGCCAGCCCCGCCCTCACGACCCCTTCTCACGGCCGCGGCACCGTCCTCAACCGCCCTGCTGCGCGCTGCGCAGCGGAAAGGAGCGGATCCTGTTCATGTCACGATGCACTCGCGCGGCGGTCATGCTCCGCTCATTCCGCGCGGCCGGCCACGATCATCTCGCCGACCGCCACCGCGCGCGTCGGGTCGTCGATGTCGGCACCGCACAGGCGCGGCAGAACGTCTCCGGGGCCTCCTCCCAAGGCGCACACGCCGAGATCGGAGTCCTCCGCGCACAAGTACATGGTCTGCATCCAGGCACCGACGTGCTTGAGGATCAGCGCTGGACCGACCGACTCGTACTTCGCCAGCACTCGGGCGGCGTCGGCGAGGACCACGACCACGTACTGCAGCTCATCGGCCGCCACTCCGGCGATCTGCGAGTATGTGCGCACCGTCTCCCGCACGCCGACCGGATCCGTGGTCAGCTCGCTGAGGGTCGAGCGGAGCGGGGAGTATTCGAAGGCGCGGCCGGACAGGGGCTCGCCATGGTGCGAGCCGCGATTGGCGATGATGACGAAGTCCAGCTCACCGAGCGACCCGCCGCAGGGGTACGGGAAGCGGAACAGGTGTTCGCCCTGGGGCCCCGTGCCGATTCTTGCTCCGATGGCCGAGCGGGCCAGAACCTGTACGACGTCGGACAGTTCAGCGGGGTCACCCGCGTGCTCCCGTCTGCTCCGGCGTTCGCCGAGTGCCGCTGACAGGCTCAACCCGTCGTCGGGGTACTCGACGTTCACCGTCTCCTCCCGGGTGCCCGCGCGCACGACGGGCCTGCGAACGGTCGGCATGCCCCCGTGCGTTTTAGACCGGCGGTAGGTTCCTCCGTACGCGCCCACGTGGGTGCCGGCCCGAGAACGGATCAGCGGCAGGGCCTCGTCGAAGGACCACCAGTCGTCCGCGGGGTCGGTGAGGGCGGTGGACGCGCCCGCATGTGCCAGCAGTCTCAGCGCTGTGAAGGCGGACAGCACACCCTCGGGAGCGGAGTCCGGGGCCATGAGGTACGACGCCCCGGGAGAACTCATATGAACGACGGCGCGCGTCGACAGGCATGCCACGATGAACGCGCCATGGCGGGGGCGCATGTAGACGTCCGGGCTGGCTTCCAGTCCGGAGGCGTCGATGTCCGGCGCGCTGTCGAGCAGGGCGTGCGGACCCGTGACCGTGGCAATGACATCGTCTCCAACCGATATGCGGGAGCGGACCCGCCCCGTCCCGGCCAGGCGCGTCAACCGACCGTAGCGCATGGAGTACTCGGCGGGAGTCAGGCCTTCACCCAGAGTTCTGAGATCCAGCCATTCTCCCCCATCGGGATTCTCCACCTCAAGGACGACATCCGGATCAGAAGAACATTGCAATCGGATTCGCCTCCTGCTCCTCCATCCTCGTCTCCCGCCAGCCGAGTGCGACCGGCACCTCGTAGAGGCGGCCATCGGCGAGCCTGGACCACCAGGGACGCAGTCCTGGCGCGATCGCGCGGACGACGGGTACTCCGACGTCGTCCCGCGTCGCGTCGAGGAGGTAGACGGGGGTACCGGTGCTGGTGACCCGCTCTATCAGGTACTCGACAGTGGGCGATGAACCACTGCACGCGGGGGTGCGCGCAGCGGAGGAGTCGGGCACCAAGTGCGGGTTCTGCGCGAGTCTCGCACGGGTGAGCCACTCGATGGCCTCGCCTCCCGACGGCCGGCCGGCGTCGGGCCGATGCCAGACCTCCGGCGGTATCGACGCGCGGAACTGCAGCACCTCGGCGACGGCCCTGACCGCGGCCTGGCGGACGTCGGTATGCGCTCCGAATCCGAGGAGGATCTGGTCGCAGGCTCCCCCGTCCCGGGCGGGGCTGACCGCTCCCACCACGGGGACCCCGATATCCGTCGTCAGATCCAGAAGCCACAGGTCCCGCTCCAGAGTATCGAGCCATCGCTTAGTGGAACGGAGGTAGTCGTCGTCCAGGGATTCGAGGTCGACGGCGGGCCTGCGAACGCGGTTGTACCACCACAGCGCGACGGCGTCCCGCTCGATCAGCTCGGCGAGGCCCTGGAAGGCGGCGTCCGCCCTGGTGGCCCCGGCCGCGTACCCGTTCGAGTCGGCCCTGGCGAATCGCCGGCCTACGCCATCCACGGAGCCCGGGGAGGCCGCGGCGTTCGGGAACATGAAATAGCACAGTGCGGTCAGCATCCAGGCCGTGGATCCGTCCACCGGGTTCCACACGGGCGTGAAGTCGACCAGTGCATTCTCCTCGAAGGGCTCGGGGATGTAGTTGTAGAGGTCGTTGGCCCTGTTCCGCTCCTCCCGACTCGCGAACTGTCGATCGGAGAACAGCTGGACGGCGTTCGGGTGCACAGCGGAAGGCAGATCGGTGAAGCGGGCGCGCCTTCGGCGCTCTCGGCCCACTGCGATGGCGCTGTGCCGCTCGACGGCTTCCGCCAGTCCACCGGCCCGGGCCTGCGCATCAGTTCTGCCCTTGCCCCCCGACTGGCCTCGCAGGCTCCTTCGCAGGACGGCCGGATCATCTGTGCGCAGTGCCCAGTTATGCCCCGCTACGTAAACGTGAGCCGGACTGTCCGGATCGTTCGGATCATCGAGGCGCTCCAGTTCGCGGACCACACCGGTGACGTCGGACAGGAGGTGCGCATTGCGCTCGAGGAAATCCGCGGTGGACACGGAGCGTCCGATGGCATCGGTTCCTCTCGTGCGCAGGTCGAGTGGAATCGCCTCTGTCGCGGGCGCGACATCCTGGGAGTGCGGCTGACGACGAATAGGGTGGACCCTGCGACCCGATCCGATCTCGACCAACTCAATAATGGCTTCTTCGGCTCGGCAGTGTCCTCTCGTGAACCACTCGTCCAGCTGCTCGCGCATGGTGAGAGCGAAGGGGGTGGCGGTCTTTCGGATGCGATCCAGCGGCAGGGGAGAGCGCAGGACGCTTCCGCCGATCTGCGCCGCCCTGTCGTTGAAACGCAACGCGAAGATCAGGTCGTCGAGGACGCCCGACCCCGCGGGCGCGAACGGTCCGACGAAGAGTCGGTTGTCGACGAGTGCGCCGAATGCGACGGCATCGCCGCGTGCTCCCGCCTCATCGAGGGCGCGCCGGCAGGCCCGTGCCTTGTAGTCGTCGACCAGGACGATGTCGACATTGATTCCCGGTTGGAGACCGACGAGCGCGCGGGAGAGCGCTGCGACAAGGTCCTGCGATCCGAGCAGGTCGATGACGTGAGTTCGTCGGGGGAACGACGATGCGTCCGGGAAGCGGTCGCCCAACCGGGCGACCGGGTATTCGTCGACGAGAATACCGAGGCGCCTGAGGAGTTCCACCGCACCGTAGGCGGCGGCCAAGGGCATTGTGTCACCACTAATCAGGTCGTGCATTTCGCCGGTGAGACAGGCCCGCAGAATCCGGGCGGCGTCTCCCTTGATCTCACGAAGATCATGATCGGCCAGGACGGCGATACTGCGCTCCGAGTTCCGTTCGACGTATCTGTAACGCGGATTCGGCATCACCGCGAAGTCGTCGCTCTCGGAGAACGCCTCGGTGCTCGCTACGGCGTTCGTCATGGCATCAACGGCTCACACGGGCGTCCCAGCGGAAGAAACGAGCCGCTGCAACAAGCGAGACGACGAACCAGGCGAGGCAGACCCACAAGCCGTGTCCGACGAGGATCGATAGCCCCTGAGCGCTGCCGACGGTCACCGAGTCCCCATTGATGGTGGAATGAATGAGATCGACCCCCAGCCACTGCGAACGGGCGGCGTCGGCCAGGTACTGCACCGGGAAGAAGCTGCCGATGTCCCGCAGCGTATCGGGTACCAGCCAGTCGGGCTCGAAGACGCCGGATAGGAACATGAGGATCAGCGTGGGTACGAGGAGAAGCATCTGGGACGCCTCTGCCGAAGGGATGAACGCGGAGTAGGCGAGCCCGATGGTGGTGCATAGAATCGCACCTCCCAATCCGACCAGGATCACGCCGCCGGGATGCACGGGTGCGGGAAGTTTCAGGAAGAGGACCGAGGCCGCCAGGAGGAGGACGAGACACACGATCGAGACCAGCAGACCCGCGAGTACGTAGCCCGCCAGCACAGCAGCATCCGAGGAGCCGCGCAGACGGATGCGCTTGAGCAGTCCGGACTCGCGCTGCGAGGCGATATCGCCGGCGACCTTGACGAAACCGCCCATGAGCAGGACGTAGGCACTGAGCCCCAGGGCGGTCCAACTGGCGTACTCGACCGTCGTGCTCGTCCCCTGGAACGGCATGGACTCGTGCTCATTGGCAATACCAAAGAGTAGAGCCAGCGCGATGGGGAAAGCCACTGTGAAGAACAGCGAACGGGAGTTCCTGAAGAATCCCAGGCATTGAAGTCTGAATTGGGCTGATATGGTGATCATGAATGATCGCGGCGACGAATGCGCTGGAGCCGGACGGCGATGCTGCGTCGTTGTCGTCATGAGAGCTTCTCCTCGGTCTGCCGAGAGTGTTCCGCATGGTGCCGCGCGGGGGCGGCCTGGTGGGAGTCCGCGTCCGTACCCACGAGTGCGCTGTACACGGCCTGGAGGGTCGCCGGCGCCACTGTGAGGTCCTCGATCTCGAATCCGGTCCGTTGCGCACGCTCCATGAGCTCACGCACGTCCGCCGCCGGCGTCGGGGTGCTCCAGGCCCAGTAGCCGTCGCTCTGCGACTCGAGGCCCTCCCCGAAGGAAAGTCCGAGTTGCGAGACATTCCGTCCGGAAGCCGGCCGGAAGGAGCAGCGACGAGGCGACGGGATCGATCGAGCCAACTCTCCGGGAGTTCCCGAGGTGCTGATCACCCCTCCGCGAAGAACGAAGACCCGATCGCACAGCGCCTCGATCTCTTCCAGATAGTGACTGGTCAGGAGGACAGTCGCGCCGCGGTCCCGCTGACGCACGATCACGTCCCACACGCGCTGACGTGACGTCGGGTCCAATCCCGTGGTCGGCTCGTCGAGGATCAAGAGCTCAGGACTCCCGACCAGCGCCAGGGTGATGTCCACACGGCGCAGCTCACCGCCGGACAGCGAGGACAGCGGTCGATTCATCAGCCGAGTGATCTCCACATCCCGCACGAGGTTATTCACCTCGTCGACCGTCACGGTCGGCGTATAGCGCCTCCATGAACGCACGATGTCCTTGACCCTGAGGCCCGGCGGGAATCCCGCGCTCTGCAGCACCACGCCCAGACGAGGGCGCAGCGCCGCCGCCTCCTTCACGGGGTCGCAGCCCAGCGTCCGAATCGTTCCCGCGGACTTGCGGTGCGCACCCACAAGCGCGTCGACCAGCGTCGATTTACCCGCACCGTTCGGCCCGAGAATACCGACGATCTGTCCATAGGCGACACTGAGATCGACGCTTTTAAGCGCCTCGAACTTGCCGTAATGCACGGCCAGGTCGTGGACGTCCAGTGCCAATTCACTCATTGAGGCTCCTGAGCTCGGTGTTGTTGCATACGGCCCCACAGGTGCTCGCGGGCGGTCAGCTCCTCGTAGTCCCTCCGCGCCACCAGTTTCTCGGCCTCGGCGGCGGAGTATTCGAAGCGTTCGACGTTCGCAGGGGCGTCGTGAGTCGTGATCGTGACGATCTCCCAACGGTCTGAGCGCGGAGCCCTCGCTGACGTATAGGTCCCGTCGTGCACCCGGACGATGCGGCCGAGCTGTTCGATCATCAGTCGCCCCGGCTCCTCCACCACGACACCGTGGGGGAACCAGCGGTAAATCCCGAGGAGGTCGTGCCCGCTCCCGGATCCCTCCATCCGGACGGCGACCGACGCCCCCCTGTCCGATCCGAACCACTGCGTCACGTCCAACGACGTTCCGGCCAGCATATCGAGGCCATCGGCGAGCACCTGATCATCCAGCATAATGCGGCCCTCCCCGCACCAGCTCGTATTGTCGGAGGGCTGTACGCCGACGACGAGTCCCACGAGTTCTCGGGCCCCCTTGGGCAGGGAGATCTCAACGGGTTGGCCGAAGGGGGGCTTGGAGACGGTGAACGCCGCTGCGAGATAGGGAGTCTCGCACACGCGACGGTAGTCGATGGAGGCTCCGAAGGGAACGGGAGCCGAGAACTCGTTGACGACATTCATCCGCAGGTGCTCCCGAGCGGAGATCGGCCACATGAGCGTCACGGTTGATCCCGAGCTCTCCGCATATCGGGACCGCATCGGGGACACTCGGCCATGGGTGAAACCGGCGAGATCGGCAATGGGTACGTCCATCGCCGGCTCAGTAAGATCGTCGGAGTACACGAGGAGCCTTTGCGCGCGCACCGATACGGGTCCGTACGGCGCCACCGACAGATTGATACTGCTGGTCGTGACGGGGCCGGTGACATCGAAAATGGTCGCGGTTCGCCCTGCCGGCAGGTTGTCCGAGAAAATGATCGTACGCGTTTCCCGATGCGGATAAACGGTGGTGGTCAACCTGCACTCCGAGAAAGGCGGGTGATTCTCGTCGGAAGCCGATCCCACGACGAGAAGCAGAACGAGGGGTGGCGCACCGCCGGACCCGCTGACTCGAATGCGAGACGACGATCGCGTATGAAGGCCACGACGACTGCCAGAAGACTGCGCGCAACGGTCTCACCAAGGCAGCTGTGCCGACCCCAGCCGAAGGCGAGCAGCGGCCGGCCGTCGTTCTCGGGTCGGAACACGGCTCCCGCGGGGAAGACCGAGCGATCTCGCTGAGCCGCCGCGAGGACTGGTACGACGAGACTCCCGTCGGGGACGATGCGACCGCCGACCTCCTGCTCACCGACGGCAAGACGACCGAGAGCCGACGTCGGCGGATTCAGGCGCAGAATCTCATTCACAGCGGCGTTCACGTCCCCGCCCGCATCCAGGAATTGCGGCAGGCCGGGCTCGAAGGAGAACGTCTGGAAAGTATTGCACAGGGCTCGCGCCAATGTTCGCACGGAGGCGCGGGAGAGCCACACGAGAGCCCACGCCGCGTCGGGGGCCGACCATCCGCGGGAGAGGAGACCCGCCATCAATCCGGACTGCGCATCGGTCAGAGCGGCGGTCACACGCTGATGGAGCACGGTGTCGGTGATACGACGACCGCCGTCGCGGATCCACGCCTCGTACACGGCGGTCACACGCGCGGGAACGCCGAGGAGCAACGACATCGACGTCGTCGACAACGACAGGGCCGTCTCGGACAGATCGACGCACTCCGTCACAGCGAGCCGGGTCTCGAGCTCTTGGAAGAGGGAGGCGTCCTCCTCGAAGGCCGCAGGGAGCTCGTCCAGACCCTGACGAAGGGACTTACGGATGCCGCGGGACTCCTTGTCCTCTCGGAATGAGAGAAGGGACGGCGGAAGGGCGCTGCCGCCTCCCTTGGTGCTGGCGCCGCCCCGACCGCGCACAGTTTCGAGAAGGATGCGTTCACCACTGGAGGTGAAACTCACGCCGTCCTGAAGTATGGAACGTGCTTGCTCATAAGCGCCCACCAGCGTCCATTGAGTGCCCTCCACAGTGATGACAGCACTGCCGACACCTGCGAGATCGTCCCACATCCTCGGTGCGTCCGCGTACCATTCGGGACTCTTAATATCCCAGTTATGTGCAACCACGGATACGTTCGTCAAAATTGGCTCACCAACCACGTCCAGTTGAAGGCGATGAACACGATGATTCCGCCTCCGATCAGGACGATCCGTCTGATCAGCTTCAGTCGTCGCTTACGTTCGTAACGCCGGTCCTCTTCCAGTTCCTGATCGGTCACAGGGCTGTCCTATCGAGAAATTGCGGGCTGAAACGGCACAATCGTGTCAGCAGGGGCAGCAGCAACAGCAGACGACGGTCAAACCATCCTCCGGAACGGAGGTGTCGAGCTCCTCCTCCAGATCGGGCAGACCGATGCGCAGATGCGCACCGTTCTCATCGTGATGCACGGCGTAGTCCCAATCCTCGAGTTCGGCATCCAGGGCCGCCGTCGCAATAGAGCCACTCGCGAGTGCACCCGCCTGCTCGAGTGTCTCCGAGGGAGAGGAGGTCAGAACCTCGCGGTACGCATCGTCCGCATAAGCCCGGCCCATGACGCGAGCCAGGGCCTTCTCATCGAACTGAACATCGCCCTGGGACTCATGATCGACCATTGTTCTTCCTTACGCACTAGGGGTCAGGGTCTAAGAAGCGTCGACGCGATCAACGGGTGAAGTGTATGTGAAAAACCGACGTGCGTCAACGCCTCGTCCGCACGTGATCGCTTCGGCTCGTCCTGCATCGCGAAAGAAGCAGGATACTGACCTCAAGGTCGAAAAGCGCAGCTGCAAGCCGCTCGCATCTCGGCCTTCCGGGCGCACGGCCGCTCGCACCCTCACCCCTCGTCGTCGCGCGCCGCCCACCACGAGCGCAGCGCCTGACGCGCCAGCTCCTCGCCCATCGGCCCCTTCTCCATGCGCAGATCCATGAGGAAGCGGTAGGCCTCGCCCACCACCGGCCCCGGCTCGATGCCGAGCTCATCCATGATTTGCCGGCCGTCCAGATCCGGGCGGATGGCCGCCAGTTCCTCGGCCTGACGCAGCGCCGCGATCCGCGCTTCGAGATCGTCGTAGGCGGCGTCGAGCATGCGGGCTTTGCGCTTGTTGCGCGTGGTCACATCCGCGCGGGTGAGCCGATGGAGCCGCTCAAGCAGCTCTCCGGCGTCGGTCACGTAGCGCCGTACCGCTGAGTCCGACCAACCCGCATCGGCGTACCCGTGGAAGCGCAGATGCAGCTCGACCAGTCGAGAGACGTCTTTGACGGTCTGCTTGTCGAAGCGCAGCGCGCGCAACCGCTTCTTCGTCATGCGCGCCCCCACATGGTCGTGACCGTGGAAGGTCACGGTGCCGTTGGGCAGGAATCGCCGCGTGACCGGCTTGCCAACGTCGTGCATGATCGCGGCCAGACGCAGCACGAGGTCGGGGGCGGGCACCGGGCCGTCGGCCCCCGTCTCCAGGCCCATGGCCTGGTCGAGGACGGTCAGGGTGTGCTCATAGACGTCCTTATGGCGATGGTGCTCATCGACCGTCTCCCGCAGGGCAGCCAGCTCGGGCAGAACGACGTCGGCCAGCCCGGTGTGCACCAGGAGCTCGAGCCCGCGCCGCGGCCACGGCGAGACCAGCAGGCGCTCCAGCTCGGCGCGCACGCGCTCGACCGAAACGATCTCCAGGCGCGGAGCCATCCGAGTCATGGCATTCATAACGTCCATCTCGACGTCGAAACCCAGCTGAGCGGAGAAGCGCGCGGCCCGCATCATGCGTAGCGGGTCGTCGTCGAAGGACTGCACGGCGCTCACGGGCGTGCGCAGCACCCCGGCGCGCAGATCGGCCAGGCCCCCGTGGGGGTCGACGAGCACGAGGTCGGGCAGCCGCAGCGCCATCGCGTTGACGGTGAAGTCGCGGCGGGTGAGATCACCGGACAGAGTGTCCCCGTAAGCCACAGCCGGCTTGCGCGAGTCGACCTCGTACTCCTCGGTGCGGTAAGTCGTGACCTCGACGACGACACCGCCTCTGCGTGCCCCGATCGTGCCGAAGTTCCTGCCGACGTCCCAGCAGGCGTCGCCCCACGCGCTCAGGATCTCCTCGGTCTGCTCCGGTCGGGCCGAGGTCGTGCAGTCCAGATCGTGGGGCATGACACCCAAGAACGCGTCACGTACGGGTCCGCCCACGAGGGAGAGCTCGTGCCCGGCGCGAATGAACAGGTTCCCCAGGGTCGCTAGCGACGGCGGCAGCTCACGCAGCGCATGACGGGCGGCCGGCGTCAGACCGCCGGTGTCGGGAGGATCGTCGAGGAGCGCGCGCTCCACGACATCGGGGGCGGGAGCCCGGTCCGGCGCGGCGGACGAACCGGAGGAGGAGGCAGGGGCGGAGGAGGCGGCGGGGTCAGTCATCGGTCCAAGCCTGCCACGCGGAACCTTCGACGGCCGACCCACTCAGCCGAACCGCCTAGAGTGTCCCTATGCCGTCTCACCGCACTCGCAAGCCCCGCGCCGGCGCGCCGGCGCGGCGCGTGAGTGCGCGTCCACTACCGGTCATCGACGAGACCAGTGCGGGCGGACTGGTGATCGCCGTTCGGGGGGGCCGCGCGGTCACCGCGGTCATCGCGCGCCGCAATCGCGGCGGCCGTCTCGAGTGGTGCCTGCCCAAGGGCCACCTCGAGGGATCGGAAACCGCTGAGGAGGCGGCCGTGCGCGAGATCGCCGAGGAGACGGGCATCTCCGGTCGGGTTCTGCGTCACCTGGCCACCATCGACTACTGGTTCGCGGGGGACGACCACCGCGTTCATAAGATCGTCCACCACTTCCTGCTCGAAGCGCTCGGAGGTTGGCTCACCACGGACAACGACCCTGACCATGAGGCCGAGGAGGTCGAATGGGTGGACCTCGACGACGTCTCCCGCCGTCTGGCCTACCCCAATGAGCGGCGCATCGTGGCCGCCGCCCGTGAGATTCTCGTGGGGGACGGGTGAACCCGCTCAGGTTCCGCTCTCGTCCTCGTCGCTCCCCGGTGCGCCTGCTGGCCACCGTGGTCGCAGCGGTCGCCCTGCTCGCCTGCATCACCGGGCTCGGCACCACCACCGCGGCATGGGCCGTTCCCGCTCCTTCGACCGCGCAGGACTCGGCCGAGCCGGCCGCGGCCCAGATGATCGACGGCCGGGTGACACTCTCGATCGACTCGCTGTCCCCCGAGGTCGTCGGTTCCGGGCAGGACGTGACGGTCTCGGGAACCATCGCCAACGGCACCGACCGGACTCTGGAGCGCATGTCCGCGACCGTACAGGCGCAGAACGGCACCGAGATCACCGTGACCGGCCTGAAATCATGGCTGGCCGATGAGACCGATACGGCCATGAGCAAGGTCCACACCGGCGACCTCGGCGTCCGAGTGGCCCCTGGCGAGGTGCAGACCTTCTCCATCGACCTCGCCGCGAACGACCTGCCCTTCGGAGAAGCGGATCAGTGGGGCCCTCGCGGCCTTCAGCTGACGCTGTCCCAAGGAGAGGACGTCATCGCCCAGGACCGCACGATCCTGGTGTGGGACGCGGGCGCTCAGGCCAGCCGGTCGCATACGACGACCATCATTCCGGTGACCGCCTCCCCCGCGGATATGTCCCTCCTGACCACCGGTGCGGATCCGCCCTCCCGGGACGCGCTGGCCGACCTGCGCACTCGAATCGCCTCTCTGCTCGCACTCGCCGGCGACGGCGTCGTTCTCGCCGTGGACCCGGCCCTGCTCCACGCCCTCGGAGTGACCGAGGAAACGCTGACCGCTACGACATCCTCAGCGAGCGCCAGCCCCTCCGCCTCCGGCGGTGCCGGGGACGGAGGGACAAGCTCCGCCTCAGCTCCATCGGCCCAGCCGTCCCAATCGGCTCAGGCACCACCCTCGCCATCGTCATCATCGTCAGCGGATCCGACGGCCGCTGCCTCCCCTTCAGGATCCGCTCCGAGCGCCCAGCGCAGTCCCGGGCAGACCATCGCCAACGCTCTCACGCGGGCCCTCGCGGCCGGTGACGTCGTCGCCCTGCCGTGGGCGGATGTCGACGTCAGCGCTCTAGCCCACCTGGATGAGACCGATCTGCTCTCCGATGCCGCGACCCGCACGGGAACCTCGGAGGTCGTGGAGGCGGGCGCCCCGACATCGCTGACCTGGCTCGCCGGCGACCTGGACGCCACGACGCTGTCCACCCTGCCGGACTCGACGACGACCATCGTCACCTCCCCGGGCGACCTGCCGGTGACGGCGGATCTGACGTACACGCCTTCGGAGGTGACGAGTATCGGCTCGCGTACTGTCTTGACACCCGATGAGGACCTGTCGGACGCGCTCGGCGGCACGCTGAGGACCGGCGAATCCTCGACCGCCCTTTCCGACCTGGACGCCACCCAACTGCTGCGCGGCGAGACGGCGATCCTCACGCGTCAGGCCCCCGCGATAAGTCGCTCCGTCGTGGTGACCCTGGACCGCACCGCGGCTGCAAGCATCGATGCCGATAGGCTCGCCAGGCGCCTGAAAGCGCTGCAGGACTCCTCCTGGACCTCGCCCCAGGGTCTGAAGGCGCTGACCGCCGAGGCCCGCGCCCAGCAGGACGGCGGAACGCGGGCGTCGCGCGAGGACGTGCCCGATCAAATCGACGGCGACGACGAGGTGCCGGCCTCCGATCTCGCCGCCGCGCGCACGAGCAAGGAGTACCTCGATTCGGTGACCTCGATCCTCACCGACCCTCAGACGGTGATCGGCTCCGCCTCCGAGGTGGTGGAGCGCACCGCCTCGGCCGTGTGGCGCTCGGATCCGGCCGGTCGCACGACTATGGCCGGCTCCGCCCGGGAGCGGGGCACCGCCGTGACCACGAGGCTCACGGCGGTGCCGTCACGGACGATCAATCTGATCGCCGCCGAGGCCAACCTGCCAGTGCGCATCACCTCGTCCCTGGACCAGGACGCCACCGTCATGGTCCGTCTGCGGTCGAGCTCCGCTCGACTGCAGACGGTCGAAGACGTCACACTGACCGTTCCGGCGGACGGTCAGGCGACCGCCACCGTACCGGTCAAAGCGGTGGGCAGCGGAGACGTCGACCTGACCATCATGCTGCTGGCGGCCGACGGCACCGCCGTCGGCGCACCGCAGAACGTTCATATGCGCGTGCACGCCGACTGGGAGACCAGGGGCACCCGAGTCATGGGCGCCGGACTCGTCATCCTGCTCATCGGGGGCATCGTGCGAACCGTGCGCCGCGGGCGACGCACCGCGACGCCCACCCCCAGCATCGAGGAGAAGACATGAGCGCCGCGAACAAGGGTTCGTCGATCGCCCGCTCGAGCGCCATCATGGCAGCCGGAACACTGGCCAGCCGCATTCTGGGCCTGGTGCGCAACAGCCTGCTCATCGCCGCCGTGGGAGCGACGGCCTCGGGCGCGGGCGAGGCCTTCAACGACGCCAACAATCTGCCCACCCAGTTGTACGGCCTCATGATCGGCGGCGTGCTCAACGCCATCCTTGTTCCGCAGATCGTGCAGGCGCTGCGGCAGCGCAACGGCGAGGAGCTCGTCAACCGTCTGCTGACGGCCGCCATCACCGCCATGGTGACAGTGACGGCCGTCGTCACGGTGGCGGCGCCACTGGTCATCACCTTGTACGCCTCGGGCTTGGGAAAATGGCAGCCACTCGCCTTCGCCTTCGCCTACTGGTGCATGCCCCAGATCTTCTTCTACGGTTTGGGCGCCCTGTGGGGGCAGGTACTCAACGCTCGCTCGAGCTTCGGGCCCTACATGTGGTCCCCGGTGCTCAACAACATCATCTCGA
>ERZ773038.427-NODE-427-length-28449-cov-6.914313_pt1 | contig 28449 bp, 21 predicted proteins | sample MGYA00511665_ERZ773038 | MGnify/ENA primary metagenome ERZ773038 (study PRJEB29015, sample SAMEA2737966) | human oral metagenome | biome: human oral; feature: human-associated habitat; material: dental | place: China | collected 2028 ... | reverse complement strand
CGTATCCGGTTGAGGACTACGGGGATAATTTAATTATTCCCGGATTTGTCGATACCCATGCTCATGCGCCTCAATTTTGCAATCGAGGCCTTGGCATGGATAAAGAATTGCTGCCTTGGCTTGAAACGTATACATTTCCGGAGGAGGCGAAGTTTTCGGATTTAGACTACGCAAAGACGGTATATAGCGCTTTTGTTAACGAATTATGGCGTTACGGTACAACGCGCAGTATTTTATTTGGCACTATTCATAAAGAAAGCACATTGCTATTGATGAGGTTGCTTTCAGAAGCCGGCCTATCCGCTTTTGTAGGCAAGGTTAATATGGATCGGAACAGTCCCGATTATCTGATTGAGGATACGGACCAGTCCTTACATGATACGAGAGTATGGCTTGAAGAGGCTCGACAGTTTGGACCGCTCGTACGACCTATTGTAACCCCTCGCTTTGTGCCATCCTGTACGAGCCGCCTGATGAGTGGTCTCGGAGATTTAGCGGTGGAGTATAATGTGCCAATTCAATCGCATTTATCTGAAAATCATGGTGAGATTGAATGGGTTCATTCACTTCATCCGGATTCCTCCAGTTATACGGATGTATACTGTGAACATCGTCTGATGGGTACAGTGCCGACGGTCATGGCTCATTGTATTCATCTGAGCGATGAAGAAATGGAGCGGATGCATGAAACGAAGACGATGGTGGCACACTGTCCGTATTCTAACGTGAATTTGTCCAGCGGCATTGCACCTATACGAAAATTATTGAATCATGGTATTTCCATTGCACTGGGATCAGACATTTCAGGAGGCCATGACATCAGTATGGCTAAGGTTTTGACCGAAGCCGTGGGTTTGTCAAAGATGAAGTGGGCCGAGGTGGATGCCAGCTATGCATCGCTTACATTACCGGAAGCTTTCTATATGGCGACTAAGGGAGGCGGACAATTCTTTGGTGACGTAGGTAGCTTTGAAACCGGCTATGAATTTGATGCTCTTGTTATCGATGATCATGAATTGTTTGATCCGAATGAACGGAGTATAGAGGAACGTCTGGAACGGTGGCTATATATAGGTGATGATCGCCATATTGTTGGGAGATATGTAGCCGGTAAATTGTTAGATGAGCCTCCGATGGCTATGTAGCTATCATATAATAGAATAAAAGTTCATATGTTAGTGATTATTGAAGGTCCACCGTGCATAAGGTATACGGTGGACTTTTTGTAATACATTTTATACACTTCGATGATTAGTGTATAATAAAGATGTATATAAGTCAGAAAGGAGTGTGCTCAATGGATATATTAGGGGCAAGGCGCTCCATTGAACAGAAACTACTGATGCAATCCGTGGGGCTTATGGCTTTGGTGGCTGTGAGCGGTACGATAATGGGGATTGTGACCGGGTCGAGTGCGGTCTTATTAGATGGTGTATTCTCCTTTGTCGATGTAGTTATTAAGATTATGATGCTCATGACGGCCAAATTAGTGGCTCGTGAGACGAGTAAGCGCTTTCAGTTCGGATATTGGCAATTTGAACCTCTCGTACTTGCTGTGGAAGGTTTTTTTATTCTGCTTATCGTGCTGTATGCATTGTCCAGCGGTATTACGGATCTGTTAAGCGGCGGACGTCACGTAGATTTCGGCCCTGCTATTTATTATGCTATATTTTTTACCGTTGCAGACACTGCGTACTATCTATATGTTCGACGTATCAATAAAAGTTTGCAGTCAAACTTGATCAAGTTTGATAACGTAAGCTGGTATGTAGATGCATTATTGGAAGCCGCTATTCTGATCAGTTTCGTCGTAGCAACGATGCTGGAAGGAACGGAATACAGAAAATGGGCCGCTTATATCGACCCGATTGTATTGATTGTACTTGCAGTACAGATGATTCCATCCGCCATTCATATTATCGTTCCGTCCACTAAACAAATTTTGGGCTGGGCGCCGTCATCCTTGCATGATGAGGTGCAGGAAATTATGGACCGATTTATGAAAAAATATGATTTCAAGGATTACGTGACAAGCGTACAGGCGTACGGTAATTCCAGAATCATCGAAATTGATATTCTGGTTCGCAAGAACTTCCCGTACCAAACCATTGCCGAGCTTGATGCGATTCGCAATGAAATCGATGCGGAAATCGGCGGAAATCCGACGGAGAAATGGGTGACCATTTCTTTCACGGGCACACGCAAGTGGATGGCGAAAGATTATCTGCTCGACGAAGATGATGACGATTAGATATCTGTACGGATGCGCGTCAATGTATAAATCTTCGCTGAATAGATGTATAAATATAGGCTGTTAATGATAAATACAGTAATATATGGTATACTTAAACGTATTGAATACACTTTGTACGTAACATAGTTGGAGAAAGAGGTTTATAGTATGTTAGATTTAAAATTTGTTCGTGAACATCTCGATTTGGTGCAACAAAATTTGGACAATCGCCATACGAAGGGCGATTTAGAAACCTTTGTATCCGCTTATGATGAACGTCGTCAATTGATCGGTAAGGTAGAGGAACTAAAGGCTCTGCGCAATTCCGTAACAGAGGAAATCAGTCAATTGAAACGCAATAAAGAAAATGCTGATGATAAAATCGCTGAAATGAAGAAGGTGGGCGATGATATTGCGGAACTCGATAACCGAATTCGCGAGGTGGAAACCAGATTGCGTGATGTGGCATTGATGTTGCCGAATATGTGTGATGAATCCGTTCCTGTCGGTGCCGATGAGGACGAAAATGTAGAGCAGCGTAAATGGGGTGAACCGCGTCAATTCGATTTTAACGTGCAGGCTCATTGGGATTTAGGTGAAAGCCTCGATATCCTTGATTTCAATCGCGCCGGTAAGATGAGCGGTGCTCGTTTTACCGTGTATAAAGGGTTAGGTGCTCGCTTAGAACGCGCTCTTATCAACTTTATGGTCGACCTTCACGTAGATAAGCACGGCTATACGGAAATGATGACACCATATATGGTAACGCGCGAAACGTTGACCGGAACAGGCCAGTTGCCCAAATTTGCGGAAGATATGTACCATGTAGAGGATACGGAATATTTCTTGATTCCTACGGCAGAGGTAACATTGACGAATTATCATGGCGGCGAGATTTTGAACGAAGATGAGTTGCCGAAATATTATACCGCGTTTACTGCATGTTTCCGCGCCGAAGCCGGTTCTGCCGGTCGCGATACGCGGGGGCTTATCCGTCAGCATCAGTTCAATAAGGTGGAAATGGTGAAACTGGCGAAACCTGAGGATTCTTTTAAGGAACTGGAAACATTGACGGACAACGCCGAAGAAGTGTTGCGCTTATTGGAATTGCCGTTTCGCGTTATCACCCTTTGTACGGGTGACATCGGATTCGGCTCAGCTAAGACCTATGATGTTGAAGTATGGATGCCTGCACAAGGTAAGTATAGAGAAATCTCTTCCTGCTCCAATATGACCGATTTCCAAGCTCGTCGAGCGAATATCAAGTTCCGTCGCGGACCTAAAGGAAAACCTGAATTTGTTCACACTTTGAACGGATCCGGACTTGCTGTGGGCCGTACGGTGGCTGCAATTTTGGAAAATTATCAACAGGCGGACGGATCCGTTGTAATTCCTAAGGTTCTTGTTCCGTATATGGGTGGCGTTGAAGTGATTGCGCCGGTGAAGTAAGAGGGGGCTCCTATGAAGTTTTTTATTGATACAGCGGAATTTGATGAAATTAAAGAGGCTTATGCTTTCGGATTTATTGATGGGGTAACGACAAATCCATCCCTTATCGTGAAGGCTAAACGCGATTTGAAACAAGTTATTTCCGAGATTGCGAATCTTGTGGATGGACCTGTCAGCGCGGAGGTTATCGCTTCTGATGCGGAAGGCATGGTCGCTGAAGCTCATAAACTGGTGAAATTAGGCTCTAACGTAGTCATTAAAATTCCGATGACACCGGAAGGTCTTAAAGCCGTTTCTGTGTTGAGTAAAGAAGGCATTAAAACAAACGTGACTTTGATTTTTTCAGCTAATCAAGCGCTGTTTGCGGCGCGTGCCGGCGCCTCTTATGTGAGTCCGTTCGTAGGACGTATCGACGATATCAGCATGGAAGGGCTTACATTGATTCAGGATATTGCGGATATTTTCGCTATTCATGACATTCCCACGGAAATTATCGCTGCCAGTATGAGAACCCCGCTGCATATCATTCAATGCGCAAAGGCCGGCGCCCATATTGCGACGGTTCCGTTTAAAGTACTTTTACAGGCCATGAAACATCCGTTGACGGATGCAGGTCTTGAAAAGTTTATGGCTGATTGGAAACAAGCTAATCAATAAGACGGTATATAACTCATACAAGTGAGCTACATTATTAAATACAGGACTTATAAGGAGGCCCATTATGGATCGTACATTGTCGTTGGAATTTGCTCGTGTCGTTGAGGCTGCGGCTTTGCGCAGCGGTCGTTTATTAGGACGCGGACAAAAGGATGAGGCTGATGGCCTTGCGGTAGATGCGATGCGTCAAGCATTTGATTCCGTGCGCATTTCCGGTACCGTAGTTATCGGTGAAGGTGAAATTGATGAAGCACCTATGCTTTATATCGGTGAACATGTAGGTGCGGGCGGACCGGAAGTCGATATCGCGGTGGATCCTATCGAAGGGACGAATCTTATTGCAAAAGGACAGAACGGGGCGATTGCCGTTATGGCTATCGCTGAAAAGGGCGGTTTGTTGCACGCACCTGATATGTATATGGAAAAATTGTGCGTCGGTCCTCGCGGGGCAGGTGCTATCGATATTACAAAATCCTTGACGGAAAATATTAAAAATGTGGCTGCCAAGATGGAACGTAATGTAGATGAAATCACATTGGTTATGCTCGACCGTGAGCGTCATCAAGGATTGATGAAAGAAGCTCGTGATCTAGGTGCACGTATTATGCTTATCACCGACGGAGATGTAAACCCTGCAATGGAATGTTGTATCGAAGGCTCCGGTGTACATATGGTTGTCGGTACGGGCGGCGCACCTGAAGGTGTATTGGCCGCTGCGGCATTGAAATGCGTAGGTGGTGATATGCAGGCGCGTTTGAAACCGGAAACGGATGAAGAAATTCGTCGTTGCCATGAAATGGGTATTGCCGATGTCAATCAGGTCCTTACCTTGGATGATTTGGTTCGTACCGATGATGTTATTTTTGCGGCAACAGCCATTACACGCGGTAACTTGTTGAATCCGATTCAATACTTCCCGGGCGGTGCGCGTACTCATACCATCGTGATGCGCTCTAAAACGGGTACCGTACGATTTCTCGACACGGTTCATATGGACCAAAAATTAAAATCGTTGAAAGCGAAATAAATTTATATGATTATTTCATTGATATTCTCGTCATTGAATTGCGGTTGATATAGGTTTGAAGAGGCTCCTCATCAAGAGGAGCCTTTTTTCGTTGTAAATTTAATCGTTCTCTTGATGAGAGATAGAAAAAAATAGTATAATAACATTTAATATAATAACATTTAGTATGTGACGTTATAAATACAAAATCTTGTAGGTGATGCAAGATTATTGATATAAAGTGTAGGAGGAATTCTGTTGGAAAAGCTAATTATTCAAGGTGGCAATCGATTGGAAGGCCGTGTACGTGTCAGTAGTGCAAAAAATGCGGTATTACCTATTATTGCCGGTACATTACTAGCGTCTACACCTAGTAAATTACTTGAAATTCCAAACTTGGAGGATGTTGGAACTATATGCCAAGTTATCGAGTCTTTAGGGGTTAAGATTACCAGAAATAAAGAAGATAATGAAATCATCTTTGACGCTTCTACACTCACTGCAACCGAAGCACCGTACGAATTAGTTCGCAAGATGCGCGCATCCTTCCTCGTGATGGGACCTTTGTTGGCCCGGAAGGGGGAAGCTAAAATTTCTATGCCCGGCGGCTGCGCTATCGGAGCACGGCCTATCGATCTTCATTTAAAAGCATTTGAGGCTCTCGGTGCAAAAATCGATATTACCGAAGAGTATGTACATGCATATGCACCGGAAGGCTTGAAGGGAACTCAGATTTACCTGGATTTTCCAAGTGTAGGTGCTACGGAAAATGTCATCATGGCTGCCTCTATGGCGCAGGGAAAGACCGTTATTGAAAATGCTGCCGAGGAGCCCGAAATTGTTGATTTGGCGACATTCTTAAATGCAATGGGCGCTAATATCCGCGGTGCCGGTACCAATGTGATTCGTATCGAAGGGGTACCTGAGTTGCACGGTGCTACACATACAGTCATTCCTGATCGCATTGAAGCGGGAACATACTTGATTGCGGCGGCTATGGCCGGCGGGGATGTATTTGTAGAAAATGCATTGCCGGAACATTTAAAACCGGTGGTGGCTAAACTGAAAGAGGCCGGCGTTACCGTAGAGGAAGATATTGACGGTATCCGTGTCATCAGTACCGGTAAAGATATTAAAGCGGTAGATATTAAAACATTGCCGTATCCGGGATTCCCGACAGATATGCAGGCTCAGTTTATGGCTTTAACAACGATTGCAGAAGGATCGAGCACCGTTACGGAAACGGTATTTGAAAACCGCTTCATGCATGTTGCCGAACTTCGCAAGATGGGGGCTCATATCGATATCGATAACCGGCAGGCTATCGTAGAAGGTATGCCGCGTTTACATGGCGCTGTCGTGAATGCAACGGACTTGCGTGCGGGGGCTGCCCTTGTATGCGCCGCATTGACGGCCGAAGGAACGACGGAAATCGGGCGCCTTCATCACATTGATCGAGGCTATGATGATTTTGTGGGTAAGTTGAAAAGGTTAGGTGCCGATATTGTTCGGGTTGACGAATAAGAATAAAGGGCCAAAACAGAATACAAAGAAACGAAGCCGGCGCTCTAAAGGGCCGGCTTTATATAACGAACAGCAGAATTTAGGTGCGGCCAGGGCGGCGAATACGAAGAGCGATGCGGGCCGTAAGCCGTTACGCAAGACAAAGCGAAAATCCGCGAAGCTTTCAAAAGGGGTAACGAAACAGGCGAATCATTTGACCTCGAATATGCGAGATGCCATGGTAAAGGTTACGCAGTTACGCCGTGCTGAACGCCGTAATCGTGAGGCTGTAGCGATTGCCAAGACAACACCTGCCATGACCTTGAAGCGATTGGTCAGACCGGAACAGGTCGGGGACTGGATGAGTCGATTGAATCGGTCTCTGACGTTTGATTTAGGCATCGATCTGGGTACGGCCAATATCCTGATCTATGTGAAGGGGAAAGGCCTTGTCTTGGATGAGCCGGCTTATATTGCACGAGATGACAAGACCGGGGATATTCTCGCCCTGGGAGAAACGGCGCGTACCATGGTAGGCCGTACGCCAAAGGGGATTTCCGTCATTCGCCCCGTGAAAGCAGGTGTCATTGCGGATTACGATATGACGGAATTTATGCTGAAGTATTTTATTCGTTCCGTCGTACCTGCTTCGCGTCTCATGAAAACGCGCATCATCGTCTGTGTGCCGTCAGGGATTACACCTGTTGAAAAGCGGGCGATCCTGGAAGCGCTTTTACGGACGGGGGCAAAGAAGACGGTTCTTATCGAAGAACCGCTTGCAGCTGCTATGGGAACGGGCCTCAACGATGCGCAGCAGGTGGGGGCCATGGTGGTAGATGTGGGCGGCGGTACTACGGATATTGCCGTATTATGCGATACCGGTGTCGTTGTCAGCGAGTCCTTACGTATCGGCGGAGATTCGTTTAATGATTCTATCATTCGTTATATACGGCGTAAAAAACGTCTTATTATCGGTCAATTGACGGCGGAAGAGATAAAGGTTGCTGTCGGCACTGTCGATCGTCGTGCCAGAGAGCGCGTTATTGAAGTGCGCGGTCGTGATTCCGGATCGGGCCTGCCCAAGATGGTTTCCGTTAATTCTTTGGAAATTCAACGGGCTTTAGAGGCGCAGGTAATGAATATTCTGGAGGCTATTAAAGGTATTCTCGAAAAGACACCGCCTGAGTTGGTAGCGGCGATTACTGATCACGGAATTATCTTGACCGGTGGCGGAGCCCTCGTTGACGGTCTTGACAGGGTCATCACGCGCTCTATAGGTGTTGCATCTTATCTTGTGGAATCACCTCGCTATGCGGTCATCAAGGGGGTTGCCAAGGCCCTTGATGAAATGTCGCAACTGCGAGATACATTGGATGAATTACAATAATATACATCTATATTTCATGAATATAAAGTAAGATACAAACGAAGTTATTCTTCTGTCGCTAGTCATGTTGACATATCCAAGAAGTATATAACTTCGTTTTTGTATTTTTGAAATATATCATGTATACTATAGTAAAAGTATATTGTACAAAATTTATATAAAGGCAAGTCTTATACATTGTCTTATTGAGGACATATATGAAACGATATATCTATCTAACCGCAGCGTTGCTTGGGGCTATGGGATTACTGGCTCCATCGGCTGAGGCGGGAAACCTTACGGCACTACGCGTATCTAATCATGACGGCACAAGTCGGGTCGTGTTTGATTTGTCGGAAATGCCTGTTTCTTGGACGAGTTCTTATAATGAAGCAGATCGGTCTCTTACGTTGAATTTAGGTGGTACGAAGAACGGTTTGACCGCTCCGGTGGCGCAAAACTCCAGTAAAATCGGTGTGCTTAAAGGCGTGGGCTTACAAAATGTAAACGGTTCTTTACAGGTAACACTGACTGCGAACCGAGATGTACAACACCATGCTTTTACATTGAAGAATCCGACGCGTATTATAGTCGATTTGTTCTCGAATTATTCACAACAGACCACAAAGGATATTAATAAATCCATTAAGTACAGTAAAATCAGCAATACTGTAGGAGAAGGAAAAATTCAGGCCTTTGCGTTGACCGTTGATAATACATCGTCGATGGTGGCGTCTCATGTACCTGAAGGGAAAGTACTTTCCGGTATACAGCAGAAACATACGGCGGCTATCGGCGCAAAAGTCAAGGGGCGTAGTTTTGAACAACCTTATACCGTTGCTTCTAATGGTGCCGTTGATCTGGAACGGATAGGCAATCGCGGAACTTTGCGGTATACCCCTAACCGAGGTTATTTTATAGAGGAAAAACGACCTTCTTTACAGGCGAAAGCGGGAAAACAAAGTTTTACAATTACATCTGTAAATACGCCTCGTAAGGAAAATGCGTTGACATTATATACCCCGTCGTATGGCAACTCCACAAAGACCAATGATTTTGGTTATGAGGTGACCGTGGCGAACGGGAAGGTTGTGAGTCATCGAAAGGGAAATTCTCCAATCGGTGCAAATCAATATGTATTATCGGGGCATGGCGAGTCTCGAGACGCCTTGCGCAAGTTAAAGGTAGGAACACCTGTTACAATTCAAAATCGACAGGATTTAGCGCAGGTCAGTACCGCAGGCGGTGCTGCCGTTCAGGGCGGTACACTGGTAATGAAAAATGGCCGTTATGTAGGTGCTGATACGTCAAATAATGAAGCGCGCAGCTTTATAGGCACCACAAAAGATCATGATTTGGTCGTGCTGACTGTAGATAAGGTGGGAATTAATTCCGTCGGGGTCACTGAAAAAGAGGGGGCGGCGTTGCTTTCAAAGATGGGGGCCACAGATGGTTTTGAATTATCAAACCAGGGTAGCGTAGATGTTCTCGTGAATGACGCCTATGTACACAAGGCATCATCCGCACCTTCGACATACGAAGATATAATTATTATTAAATGATATATTGCATACAATTTTGTTTGAAAAAAACGTTATAATTTAGTATACTATACGTACATAACTAATTTTGTAAAAGGAGGGATCGTTATGAAAAGAGTCACATTAGCCTTAGCAGCGCTAGGTGTATTAGGTGTTACATCTGTAATGGCGGCCCCTGTATCATACCAAAGTGTATTAACAGGTAAGGTGGCTTCTGTTGTTTCCGTTGGTTCCCCTGTAACTGAAGGGCAAACCTTGGTAACCGTAGAAACCTTAGCAGGACCTATGGCGGCTGCTAAATCTACTGTAAATGGTACTGTATCGGCGGTTAATGTTACAGTGGGTTCAGACGTTTCTCGTGATCAAATCGTTGTCACTGTAGAAAGTAAATAAAGGAGAGAAGGAATGAAGTTTTCTCATTCTTGGCGTCGGTATAGAAAAGCGATACTGGCGCTTTTCTTCTGTACCTCTCTTAGCGTAGCGCAGGCTGTCGATTTTATGCCTGTCAATGATGTAGAGACGGGAATGGAAGGAATTGCTAAAACTGTAATTGTAGGGGATACTATTTCGACCTTTGATGTAAAGGTGCTTGGTGTTATGAAGGATAAGGGGCCTTCAGGACATCTTATTCTGGCAAAATTCTCGGGGCCTGTCATGGAACAGACGGGCGGTATTGCTCATGGTATGAGCGGTAGTCCCGTGTATATAAACGGGAAACTCGTCGGCGCCGTTGCATACGGTTGGGGCTTTGCGGACGGTACGGTTGGCATGATTACGCCAATCGAGGATATGGTGAAACTTTGGAATATCCCGTATGAGAAAAATCTGTCTAATACATGGGATGATAAGCAGCTGATTCCTTTAGGTACACCGTTAATGGCGTATGGTTTTGATGCGGCATCCATGAACTATTTCAAATCCAAGTTGCCTCAATATAAGTATGAAACCTATGATACGGCCAGCGCTAGCGGTGATGATATAGAAAAACCTTTGGAAGCAGGCGGCTCTGTAGCGGCGTTACTTGTTGACGGAGATCTTAAACTCGGTGCTATCGGAACCGTAACGTATGTAGATGGCGAAAAGGTTGTCGCTTTCGGACATCCGTTCTTGAAACACGGCTCATCGAACTACTTCATGCATAATGCCAGCATCTTTACGGTTGTAAAAAGTTATGATTCCGCTTTCAAATTGGGATCCATGGGACGTGAAGTCGGATCTGTTACAGAGGATCGGGGGGCCGGTATTGCCGGCGTATCCGGTGTGATTGCACATGGTATTCCGATGCGATTCCATCTGAAAGATACTGATATGGGCCGTGATAAGACGAGCTCCGTTAAGGTTATCGAAGATAGGGATATGACGCCGACCTTAGCGGCTACATCCTTATATAATATGTTGAATAAAACAGTGGATCGCAGCGGTTCGGGTACTGCGAAAATTACCTATACGATTACCCCGAAGGGAAAGGAACATAAGCCGTTTACACGAACGAATATGTTCTATAGTTCTGAATCCATCAGTGAGAAGACGGTTGATGAATTTTATAATGTTATTGACGTACTTATGAATAACCGTTTTATCAACTATGAAATTACGGATATTTCTGTAGAGACAGAGGTGACGCAAGATAAGAAAACGGCAAAACTTGTCGATGCATCCGCGTCCTCCACAATCGTGTCCCCTGGTGATACCATTGTGGTAGATGTAACATTGGAACCGTTCCGCGGAGAAAAGGTCGTAAAGGAAATTTTCTTTAAAGTTCCTGAAGATCAAGCGATAGGTAAATATACGCTTGAAGTTCGCGGCGGCGGTGAAATTCCATTGCCATATGTTTTGGAAAAACAGAAATATAATTTAACGGATGAAATTTTACGTCGTTTGAAAGTTTACAAAGATTTCAATGATCTCTTTGATGAATTGCAAAAGACGGATACAAACAATCAAATTGTTGTGGAATTCCTGGAAGACGGTATAAGCCTCGTTAATGAAGAGGGCACTAAATCCGTTAAGAAGGCGAAGCTTAAAGACGTTGAAACCAATCCTATGCCGGGTGATGTGAAGAAAAAGACATCGAAAGAAGATATCGGCGATGGCAAGGATGATGATAAAAAGATAGAAAAAACGGCTGTCGATACGGACTATATCGTAGAAGGTGACGGCCAGTTCACCATCCAGGTTATGAAACCGGCCGATCGGGATAAAGCTTTGGCAAAACGTGCAAAAGAGGTAAAAGCACAGATTAAGATGGAACATAAGCTGGACCTTGAGGATGCATCTAAAAAAGGCAAAAATGCGAAGAAAGATGCAAAATCCAATGGTAAAGAGGATGTAAAACCCAATACTAAAAAAGATGCAAAACCGGATACACAGAAAGATGATAAATCTGACAGTAACGGCGATGCTCAACAGGAACATGAAACAATAACAAATCCGGCTGAATAAAAACCGTGATACAGGGAAAGGGGCTGAATCGGTTTGACCTGGCTTGAAGCAATCGGTCGGTCCGTTATGGATCGACTGTCTCAAATGGGCAGTGCCACACTTTTGGTGTGGCAGACTATTAAACAATTGAAAATGCTTAACCTATGGCATGTATTCCAACAGATGTCCCATTTGGGCGTTGATTCGCTGCCCATCATCAGCCTCACACTACTGTTTGCAGGTGCCGTTATGACATTGCAGATTACAGATGTCCTGGTTAAATACGGTGCTCAAGGTACTGTAGGGGGGCTCATGGCCGTAGCTATGGGTCGTGAATTAGGACCTATCCTTGTCGGTGTCGTGTTGGCCGGTCGTGTTGGGGCCGCTATAACGGCTGAAATCGGTACGATGAAGGTCACCGAGCAAATCGATGCGCTGCGCGTAATGGCCGTTGATCCTATCGGATACTTAGTGGTGCCTCGTGTCGTGGCTTGTATGATTATGGTACCTATTCTGGCTTTTTACGGTATCGTTATCGGCATTGCCGGAGGTTATTTTGTGGCTACCGTTATCAAAGGGTTGGCCCCGGCAACTTACATGGATTCAATCCAGATGTTTTCAACTATTTCCGATTTTACATTGGGGTTGATAAAATCCAGTGTGTTTGGCGCCGTTATCGCTTTGGTGGGCGCATATAAGGGGATGGAGACGAAAATGGGTGCCGAAGCGGTAGGTTTTTCTACGACCAGTTCGGTAGTGACCAGTATCATTTTAATCTTTGTGTTGAATTACTTTTTATCCACCTTGTTATACTAGTCGAGGCGATAGAGGCTTATATGATTGAATTACATAATGTTGTAGTCGCCTATGATACACGGGTGATTTTGGATTCCATAAATTTGACTATCTTGGATGGGGAAACATTGGTCATTCTAGGTGGCAGCGGCAGTGGTAAAAGTACGATGCTGAGACTCCTGATTGGCCTACAGAAACCTACATCGGGTCAAATTATTGTAGACGGCACGGATATTACAACGTTATCCGAAGAAGAATTTAATACGGTACGCAGAAAGATGGGCATGGTATTTCAATATTCCGCACTTTTCGACTCTATGTCGGTTGGTGAGAATGTAGCGTTCGGACTGCGGCAGCATACGCATTTACCGGAGGAAGATATACGGCGGATAGTGTCGGAACGTCTTGACTGGGTAGGCTTAAAGGGGTATGAAAAGTATATGCCGAATGAATTGTCCGGCGGTATGAAAAAACGGGTCAGCCTGGCTCGCGCTATCGCCTTGGATCCGAAATTGATTCTCTATGATGAACCGTCATCAGGGTTGGATCCCATTACATCAGGGACAATCAGTATGTTAATTAAAGGGATGCAGGAACGATTGGGGTGTACTTCGGTAGTGGTGACGCATGATATGAATGCGGCTTTCTATGTGGCTAATCGCATAGCACTATTGGATAAGGGGAAATTTGTGGAGATTTCTGATACAATAGACTTTAAGAATTCTTCAAATCAAAAAGTACAACAGTTTATTCATGGCGAAGCAGAACCGATTCATGTGTCTGCGATGGGAGATTGATAATGAAGTGGACGACGGAGGCGAAAGTTGGGGCTTTCACAATCATAGGGATTGCATTATTTATTGCAGGAATCCTTTTTGTGGGGCGTATCGATATATGGGCGAAGCCGCAGATGACCATTACCGGTGATTTTGAGCAGGTTAACGGTTTAAAAAACGGTAATCAGGTTAAATATTCGGGCGTTACCATCGGTACCGTTTCAGATATTGAAATTACACCGCGCGGTGTCGTGGTAAAAATGAAAATTGATGAATCCACACAGATTCCGAGTGATTCAACCTTCAGCTTGGGGGCGGATGGCTTCCTGGGGGATAAATATATTCAGATTTCTCCGGGCACATCCAAGGTGTATTTACAAAATGGCGATACCGTTCGCGGGGAAGGTAGCGATGCTGTAGATAAGGCTATGCGAAGTGCTCAGAAATTGATGGACGGTACAGAAAAGATGTTGCAGTCTATCAACAATATTATCGGCGACCCGGCGACGCAAGGTGCATTAAAACATTCTTTGCAGTCGACAGCGGTTATGGCGGATAATGCAGTAGCTATCACGCAGAATATGGCGGATGCTACGGCTCAGCTTAATGCAGCGGCGCAGCAGTTTAATTCGGATGGCAATGCAGGTAATGATATGCGTGCTATTTTGACGAATTTAAAACAGACTACAGAACGTGTGGATCATATGGCTCGTTCCATGGAATCCACCGTGACGGACCCGAAGGCGCAAGAGAATATTCGGGAAACATTGCATAATACGGCTCAGATTTCGGCTCGTGTCAATAAATTGATGGGCGGAAAGCCATATCAATCTGAAGCATCCGTTAATGACACGGAAGGTGTTGAGGTTGAAAAAAAGCATTCCACTAAGATTGAGCCATCCATAGATGCGTTATATAATACAAATGACAATGAATTCCGCATCAACGGTCGAATTCGCGCTTTCAATGATAAAGGCATGGCCGAGTTTGGGCTATCCAATATCGGAGACGGAACGAAATTCGATCTGAATGCAGGTAAATTCATCAATTCTAAATGGTTGGTACGAGGTGGTATTTTTGAAAGTGAACTCGGACTCGGTGTAGATTATAATTTGCGCGGTCCGGTATCCTTGTCCGCAGCCATGTATGATTTAAATCATCGAAAATACCGTATTCGTAGTGATATACGTTTACATAAAGATACATACAGTGTCATTCAAATGACCCGACCGTTCGGCTCTACGAACGGGGGTACCTATTTCGGTATTAAACAAGTATTCTAGCTAATACATTGGAGGTACATATTATGAATAATAAGGCTCTTTCCTTAGCCGTATTACTTTCTTTGGTTACAACAGGAGCATTTGCTGCTGATGTGGTTACAACATCTGTAAATAACGGCGACCAATTGAGTAAATATCAAAAAGAAGCAATCCAATTGACACAACAGCAATTGGCTCAGAAGTCGGCTCAAGACAGTAAGACCTTTGAAAATTCATTGGCTCTAAATGAAGCGCGCACTGTTGATTTAGCATTGGCTAATAACCGTACGGCAAAACAGTCCATGTGGGGTTATAAGGCGGCTAAATCCAATGTCAGCCAGGTAGCGGCAGGTAAAAATCCTACGGTTTCTTATGGCTGGAGTGCACAGAAGGCCGGTGGTGATGCAGGTAGCAGTAAGACCGGCAATCATAATTTCTCCATTTCTGCACCTGTATTCAGCCCGGAACTTGATGCGAACATTGACTCCGCCCGTTACGCCCGCGAAGGATCCGGCGCAAGCTACGAAGAAGCATTGCAACAGGCAAAATACGATGCTATCAGTGGATATTATACATTGATTATGAATCGTAATTTGGTAGATGTAGCTCAACAATCCGTAAAGGACTATCAAGGTCATGTTGATAATGTACAGGCACAATATAAAGTAGGCATAGTAGCAAGTTCCGATGTGTTGGCTGCTAATACAAATTTGGCTGATTCTCAAACCAGTCTTGTGAAAGCAGAGAACAAAGCCAATTTGTCCGAAGCACAACTTAACAATGTCATCGGATATCCGGTACAGACACATATTGATACGGCAGAGCACAATTTACAATATAAACCGTACAATGTTACATTAGAGCAGGCAAAAGCATATGCTATGCTACATCGTTCTTCACTTGTTAAATCCGCATTGGATGTTAAATCTGCAGAAGAAACCGTTAAAGCGGCGAAGGCCGGTTATATGCCTACCGTTTCTGTGAGTGCAGGCCGTGGATATAGTGATCCGGACGGTTACTTCGGTACGAGCAATAAATCCTGGACTGTTGGTGCTAAGGCATCCTGGAATATCTGGGATGGCGGTGTTACGCAGAACAGCATAAATAAAGCCAAATCTCAGTTAGAACAAGCTAAAGAGGCTAATTTGGCCGCAGTAGACTCGGTTCTCCTAGCAGTACAAGAGGCATACTTGAATTTACGTTCCGCAGAGCAAACAATTCAAAGTACGCAAACTGCGGTGACACAGGGGACAGAAAACTTCCGTATCGCTAGATTGCGTTACAGTGCAGGGGTCGGTACAAACCTTGATGTATTGGATGCGGAAACTAAATTGACTGAGGCTCGTAATAACTATGTACAAGCCTTGTATAACTACAATGTAAGTATTGCTGCATTAGAACATCTCACAGGGGTTCCTTTGGATACGCCTGTCGGTCAAGGTGCGGATGTTATTGCTGGTAGCGGTGCTGTTGAACAGTTGGCGCAATTAAGCGGTAATCAATAATCACAGAATATAATCTTAATCAAAAAGGCGACTGACGTCGCCTTTTTTAATGCGTATTAATTGTTGAAACATATTTTTAACATTTTCGGATACGCATTTTGAGCAGGCCGAAGAAAGTTCATTAGTTTTATAAAATTTATTTTAAAAATCTGTAGTTATTGCTGTGATTATGGTAAGATTAGTATATATTTACAGTTTATTCATAATCGATGTGGGAGCAGCATCATGACGCGTAAAAAATGTTGCCTTATAGGGGCGGCTATTCTCGGATTATCATGTGGTATAGGAGCCAGCATTAATCCTATCGCTCAAACCTATGTGGCGCCGATGGTTAAGGAACAAGTGAATACAGCCATCAATGGATCTGTTGATTATGATTCTCTCCGTATTAATTGGAATGGCGATATAATTCTTACAGATGTGGTGATTCGTGATACAGAGGGCCATCTCGTAGGAACTGCACCCGAAATAGCGGTAGGTGTAAAGCTATCGTCTCTACCGGGGCTTATCGGTGGAAATAAATCAGGGGCAGATGCCATTTCATCGGTCTCTGTTGAACGGCCTGATTTACACATTTGGCAATTGGCAGATGGGGCCTGGAGTGTAACGAAACTTATTAAACCTTCAGATCCTAATGAGCAAAAATCGTTTGAAGGGGATATCAATGTAGATGATGGTACAGTCGCTTTGCGCATGCAAGATGGTACCAAGCATGTTGTAAATAACTTGAACGGATCTGTTGCACTCGATACAAATTCACTGTCTAAGGGGGCTTTCACGGGTAGTCTTGACGGATCGTCAGTTCAGATCAACGGATCTGTCGATATGAATGATTTCACCAATTTTGAGCTCTATGCACAATCGGATTCCGTTGATGTGTCGGGAATCATGAATTTTGTTCCTTTAGGAAATGATATATCCGTTAAAAAAGGTACATTACAGGATTTACATGTAAATGTGAAATGTGAAGACGGCAAATATATTATGTCCGGCAATGTGAAATTCAAGGGGCTGGAAGGGACTTATAAACGAGGAAATACGATATACACCATTACCGATGGTAGTGGTCGTATTATGCTGAACCATAATCAGATCGTCATTGCTCAAAGCTCCTGGCGTGTTAATGATCAGGTTGCCAAGGTGAACGGACTTATTACATTGGGGGATAATGAGGAATATTTAAATCTTAATGTCGTTGCTGATAAGGTTGATATAGCGACACTTACGGATTCCGGTATTACGGGAACGATAGGCGGACGTGCCCATATCGGCGGTACGACGGTGTCTCCTTATGTATCCGCAACGGTGGCCAGCAGCGGTTTATCGTATGGCGAATATCATGCGGATCGTGCTCAAGGTGATATCGTATATGACAATGGCCGTGTTAAAGTATCCGACATGACTTTGTTCGCCGGTACAGGCAGTGTGAAGGTTAACGGTCAGTATATGATTGATGACGGTTCCTTCACCGCCGATATAAAGGCTCATGCATTACCGCTGGATGCTTTTACCCAAAATATGAATCATCCGATAGGGGGATCTGTTGACGGGGACATACGTCTAGTCGGTAAAAATAATGCATTAACGGATCTTGTGGGGCATGTGGAAGGCCAACAGATTTCGATGCGCGGTATTGTACTGGATTTTGTGAAAGCGGGCTTGTCTCAAACGGGTGATAAAACTAATGTTGTCGCCGTAGGTAAGATGGGCGATGGTACGTTGAGCGGTTACGGATATATAGAAAACGGTCAGGTGCAGGCGACTGTTTCCGGTAATGCTCTGCCGTTGACGTCTTTGAGCTCGATAATCGGGGCGGATGTGGACGGTACATTGTCAACGTCGATTAATGTGCAGGGCGATTTGAATAATCCGCATGTAACAGGTAATGTATGGGGACAGGAAGTTCATTACAAAGGTTCGCGATATAATGATATTCATAGTGATTTGGAGTTGAATAATCATGTGTTAACTCTAAAAAATGGTCATATCGGTGATGGAAACGGAGGTTATGATGTATCCGGTCAATATCATCTCGATACGGATGCCGTTGATATCACGGCCGTTGCAAGGGCGGTACGCATTGAAAATGCAATTCGTCCATTTACGGATTTACCGATAACCGGCTGGTTTGAGTCTGATAATCATATTACCGGCACTATGGCGAACCCTATTGTTGAAGGTCGTGCACATTTATGGGACGGTTCGGCTTACGGTAAGCTCGTGACAAATGCCTTTGTTAAGTATAGCTATGCGAACGATAGTTTGCGATTATATCGATTCGATGTGGAAGGATATGGTGCAACAATTACCGGTGGAGGTACTGTAGCGAAGGATGATATTGATATAAGCTTTGAAGGTAATAATATCGATATGGGCCGACTGCTCATCAATAGCGATATAGATGTACAAGGTCTCGTATCAGGACGTGGAACTGTTCGTGGATCAATGGATAATCCTCAACTTAATGCCTATGTGGAGTCGAATGCGTTGGCTCTTAATGGGGAGGCGTTATCGGATATTCACGGTCAACTTTATGCGGACAAATCGGTTGTGAACTTGCAAAACTTTACTTTTGCGGAGACTACCGGCGGTCGTTATGTGGCGAGCGGAGGTATGCGCCTTGACGGTACTAAGACTTTATTCGGAGCATTGAATGTAGAAAATGGCGGTGTTAATAATTTATTGACATTGTTAGATAAGAAAAATGAACATCTTGACGGAAAACTTAATGGCTCCGTTGAACTGGGTGGGACTTATGATAATCCGAGCGTTCATGTACAAGGTACGATTGACGATGTAAGTATTGATAAAACCATCGTAGGTGATGCGTCGATTGATGCGAGTCTGGCAAACCGGAAGTTTGATGTTAAAACTCTTAAATTGCCTGTTAATGATGGACTGATTGCGATGGGCGGCACTATGGATTTGGATGGAACCGCTAATATGCAGCTTGCCTTAAAAAACGTCGATATCAAACCATTTTTACCGTTGATCGGTAAGGATATCAATGCTACCGGTAATGTAACGGGCGTATTAAATATGACAGGGGAAACAAAAAATCCGAAGGTTGAATTGTCGGCTGCTATTGAAGACGGTTCGTACAACGGTATAGCGATTGATCAGGGGTTTGCTCTCGCCACCATGCAGGATGGCGTTATTCAGATTCAGCGTATCCAGGGGACTAAAGGCGGCTATAAACTTGCGGCTTACGGGAAAATTCCGTTGGCTGCCCTTTATACATCCGGTCATCTAGCGGCGGATGATAAAAAGGCCATGGATGTGACGATTGATTTTAATGAAGCCGATATGGCGGTTATTCCTCTCGTTACAAAGAGTGTGAAAGAGGCTACCGGTGCCTTGAAGGGAACTGTACATATTACGGGTACCGCAGATCAGCCGGAAGCATATGGCGCCGTATCTGTACGTAATGGTTCGATGAAGTTGGCCGCAGTCAACAATGAGATTACAGATATCAATGGCGATTTAATTTTCTCCGGACAACAGGGCGATTTGCAAGCTCGAATCACCATGGGGAAGGGTTCTGCCGGTTTGGCGGCCAAGGTGAATTGGAACGGTCATAGCCTTACAAACTATCGTGCGGCGGTTCAATTGGACGGTCTCGATGTGCGCAGTGAATATGTAAAAGGACCTTTAAACGGGGAATTATATATTGCCGATAAGGACGGTTTACCTACCTTGATGGGACATCTGGATTTGGAAAAGGTTCAATTTAAAATTCCTCTCTCCTTTGAGTCCAGCAGCAGTACTGATGATTTGGGTGTCGATGTTACTGTTCATGCCGGTAAGGGTGTACGGCTTTATGACCGGACTCTGTATGATATGTTTATAACCGGCGATGTTCACTTCGGAGGTTCTTTATTGAATCCGATGGCGAGCGGTCAATTCGATGTGAAGTCGGGAACGTTTAAATATCTAAGTCATACCTTTAATATTACAAAAGGTAATGCACATTTCGTTGGCGGCTCTTATTTACCGATGCTTCAATTGGAAGCTGAAACCAATGTAAGCAATTATAATATTATGCTCGGGGTGAAAGGGACTGTGGATCATATGGATCTTTCCTTAACATCTAACCCTGGTTTATCACAAAAACAAATTATCTCGATGCTTACATTTGGTCGTGGTGCGGACAGTAATAGCAGTACGCTTACGAATGATGATGTAAATGCGGTTGCTACAGCAGGATTACAGATGTTTGCGTTCGGTTATGTACAGGATGCATTGCAGAATACATTTGGACTAGACCGGATTAATATTACGACGGGTTCTATTGATCCTGATGAGCCGACGAATAAGGAGACTGCGGGTAATTATAATATTGAAATCGGTAAGTATGTATTGCCGAAGGTTATGTTGACCTATTCACAGGGTATCAATAACAAACAAAATAAATATGGTATAGAGTATTCCGTTCGTCGGAATATCAAATTTACCGGATGGCGTACATCACAAGGTAATAATTATATAGGTGGACGCTGGACGAGAAGCTTCTAGCCAGGTATGACTACAATGTGCAAACCCTATAGATATGCATATTGTAGTCATATTAATTTCATAAAATATGTTTATAGTAGTACTCATTCCTGGCATTATATGCTATAATAATAAAGATTTAATACTCTTTTAAATAAAGATTTAATTTTCTTTATAAGGGATGAATTCTAGGAGGAATTTATGTTAAAACCAAAAGCCTACAAAAGTATGCTTGCAGCATCCGTGTTGACTGCTGTCGTGGGAACTGGCAGTGTTTTTGCTGCAGAGGTACAAGCTGGCTATACTCCAGATTTGAATAGCACTACAACAACTAGTGCGGCTACAACAGAGGACACATCGACTACACAGGCGGTGTTTAACTCTGGTGCGGCGACTGGAACAACTCAAGATGAAACTGATGCGGCTATTTTAGCGGCTCGTGGGGATACTACCGTATCCAGTGACGGAACCGTAGTACAAGGTTCTGACGGGACTGTGACCGTTAATAATGCCGTTTTGAAAACAGATGACAAACAAGTAAAAATGGTATCGAAAACTACAGGTGGTACTGACCTTGATAAAGCCGCTGAAAACGGTCAAACTCAAGCTGTTACAACTGTAGAGGCTCAATATGTAACATCCGCTAATGCTGAAATTGTGAATCCTTATGTAGGTAAAACCATTACGGGCTTATCTATTTCCGGTGTTACAGCAGAGCAGCAGACACAATTGTTGCCTATTCTAAGTCAGAAAGTGGGCGATGCTGTATCTGTTGACGGCGTTTTTAAGGACGTTCAAAATCTTGGTAATACAGGCTATTTTTCTGAAGTAAATCCTATATTCACTTCCGTGCCGGAAGGGGTTAAAGTTGATTACGTCGTAACGGTAAATCCTATTACAAATGGTGTTGTATTTGAAGGTAATACCGTTTATTCGTCTGAAGTGTTGACGAAGTTTATGGATATTCAACCGGGCCAGGTACTCAACTCCGTCTACGTAGGTCAGAAGGTGCAGGGCATCAATGCCGCTTATGCTCGTGACGGTTATATGTTGGCTCACGTTGACGGCATCCGTGTGGATGATCAGGGCATATTGCACATTCATATCGTGGAAGGCATGGTCGAAGACATCATTCCTGCGGGTAATAAGAAGACTCGTAATAAGGTTATTACTCGTGAATTCGTTCAAAAAACAGGCAAACCGTTCAATAAATTCCTTGTACGTCGTTCCGTAGAACGCGTATATAACTTGGGCTTCTTCGATGATGTAAACGTTCGCATGTTGCCTGGTGAACAAGATCCTAATAATGTTATCATTGAAATCGATGTACTGGAACATAAAACAGGTACGGTTACGCTAGGGGCCGGCTATTCCAAATCTGACGGTCTTGTAGGCATCGTTGAGTTCGGTGAAGATAACTTCCGTGGTACCGGTGACAAGTTCAAGGTACACTGGGAAATCGGCGGTAAGAAGAAATATAAAAACTACCAGATTTCCTACTTGAAACCTTGGATTGACAGCAAGGGTACATCCCTTGGCTTCTCCTTCTTCAACCGTGAAGATGAGTACACTGACTACAATGAAGATGGTAACGAAGTAGCGGAATACAACAAGAAATCTCGTGGTTTCAATATTTCCTTCGGCCGTCAGACCGGCGAATATACACGTGATTACTTGACATTAGAATCTCGTAAGGATACTTACAAATGGGATAGCGATGAAAGTTCCGGTTATCGCTATGACCGTGATGCCGGTGCAGGTCCTAACGGGGCTTGGAATAACGGCAATTACAACTTTGCATCCGATAACTATGTGGCTAATAACTTCGGTCGTATTAACTCTGCTACATGGCAAAAGGTATATGACTCCCGTGATAATATTTATGAACCGACTCGCGGTCGTCGTATTTCCTATACTGCACAATGGGCAGGTCATGGTTTAGGCGGTGACTTTGATTTCTATAAATTCACGGCTGAAACTCGTATGTACAAGAAATTAGGCGCTAAGAATGTATTGGCATTCCGTGCCCGTGCCGGATTTATTCAAGGCGATGCACCATATAGCCAATTGTTTACTTTGGGCGGTGCCGATTCCTTGCGCGGTTATGAAGATGATCAATTCCGCGGTAAGAAAATGTACAACGCTACATTGGAATTCCGATTCCCTATAGTTAAAAAGGTTAGCGGTGTATTGTTCGCCGATATCGGTGATGCATGGGATGCACCGAATGTTACTTGGTATAATAGTAAGAAGAACTTTAACTATGGCGTTGGTGCCGGTGTTCGCATTACAACTCCTATCGGTCCTGTTAAACTCGACTACGGTGTTGGTAAGCATAAAAATAAATTCCATTTCAGCTTCGGTACACAATTCTAATATTGAAAATGTATATGGTGAAAGTCTCTTTTATAAGAGGCTTTCACCAATATCTCTATATGGCATCCTTTGATGCGGTAATTAACAGAAATGAGGGCATTTCATTATGATGCGAATGATGAACAACAAGACGAATGTAAAAATATTTTCTATCGTCATTGCTGCTATTTTTATTATAGGTATCGGTGCGTTGGCATATACGCAAATGGCGTCGCCGACAAGTAACGGCGGCTCCAGTACGGTAGGGGTTATCGATACGTCTCGCATGATGTCTCAGGATAATCCGATTTACGTCAATGCAGCTCAGGAATTTATGAGCTATCAAAGTCAATTACAAAAAGACGCACAAGCTAAAATTGATGCAGCTCCGGATGATGCGTCAAAACAAAAAATTGCAGAAGAAATGCGTGAAAATTTAGCAAAGAAAGACCAGGAAATTGCGAAGTCCGTCCAAGATAAAGCAATGGAGGCTGCAAAAGCTGTAGGGGATGCTAAAGGCTTGAGCGTTGTTATGACTAAAGACAGTGTATTATATGGCGGTGTAGATATTACCGACCAGGTATTAAAAAAATTATCTTCGGAAGCAAAAAAATAAGCGGTAGTTCTATGTAGGGGAAACGACAATGAACGGGAATAAACGATATATCGGGTTAATCATATTTCTCGTTGCTGCACTGGGGGCTATGGTTTGGTTTTACAGTTTTGTGACGAATCGGCAACATAATTCCGATGGAATATCCATCGGTGTCGTACGTATGGATGATGTGCTGCAATTTAATCCGTCTTATGAAGATTACAAGCAAGCCAAGCAAGAATTGGATTTGCTTAACCGACAATATCAATTGGAGCAGACTGCTTTAAATGCCAAGTCGGACGCTCAAGAGGAACAATTGAAATCGTTAGCCTTAGATTCAACTTTGTCTGATGCTCTTACGGTAGAACTGCAGACCCGTATTGCAACGAAAGAAAATGAACTCAATCAGCAACTGAATGCGAAACGCAATGAATTGACGCAGAAGTACTTATCGGAGTTAAAGGTGAGTGCCAATGCATATGACCTTGAAATCGTTAATCTTCAGCTGGATTTGTATGCTTATGATGATCGCGTATATATCGATGATGCACAACGACAACAGGCGATGGCTGAAAAGGCTAAAAAAGAGGAGCGCTTGAAAGAGTTACTGGCAAAACGCCAACCATCCAATTCAGATGTGGACGCTGTTAAAAATAAGGTTGAGGCGGAACTTGCACTATTACAAAAGAAAGGGCAGGAAGAGCTCAATCAATATGCGGCGTCGTTACAACAAGAATTGGCTGCTAAGCGGGATGACATGATGCAACGACAGGCACAAGCGATTATTTCCAATAATAATTTACCTGTTGCACAGGATTGGAATGATACATGGGCTAAAAAGCTGTCTGATAAGGAAGCGGAAGTGAGTGCTCTTCATGAAGCGATATTGGAAGATGTGCGTATGCGTGTCGGTATTATTGCGGAGGAACAGCATTTAGATTTAGTTATTATTGATGATGGTGGCAATATTAAAGGCCTGGATATTACAGATGCGGTAAAAGCATCTTATCGGGTTCAATAAGGAGTATATTATGAATAAACGTATGAAATCTTTGGTATTAGGTGTATCTTTAGTGGCGTCTATGGCCGTTATCGGCGGATGCGGATCTAATAATATCGGTTACGTGGATAGTGTGAAAGTTGCGAACAGCACTGAAAAAGGTATCACTATTACTAAAGAAATTAATGCTAAAAAAGCAGAATTGAATGCAAAAATCGCAGCTGCTGATGAAGCATCTAAACCTCAAGTATATAAACAAGCGGAACAGGAATTGGCTACTTTCAGTACTGCAAAAGCTCAAGAATTCCGTCAATATCAGGATCAACAAATCAGTGAACTCGTAAAAGATAAAAAGCTTGACGTAATCATTGAGAAGGGTGCTGTTATTGGTGGCGGTACGGATGTAACCGATGATTTGATCAATAAAATGGGTAAGGCTACAGATGATCAAATCAAAGAGGCTGAAGCTGCAGCGCAAGCCGATGAACAACAGTCCAACCAACAAGATAATCAGCAAGATAATCAACAAGGAGCGGTGCAACCTGCCGAAGGTAGTGCAGAAGCTTCAGAATAATCTATTTTAAAAATAGGGGGAGATTACCTTGGAAAAAACCTTACAGGAACTTGCGAAATTAGTACAAGGTCGCGTTGTAGGTGATGATACGGTACGCATCACGGAAACACGTAGTTTTGAGCAAGCTGCAAAACAATCTATAACCTTTGCTGTCGGAGATTATGTGGAACATATCGGACTCTGTCAAGCCGGTGCGGTTATCGTAGAGTCTGAAATACCTGATGCGCCAATGTCACAGATTGTAGTTGATAATGCGAAGTCTGCCTTTGCACAGATTCTGGAATTGTTTCATCCACCTGTAGTGGTACCTCGTGAGGTGCATAGCACGGCGATTATAGGCAAGAATGTATCCATAGGTAAAAATGTCGCTATTGGAGCGTACTGTGTAATCAATGATAATGCCGTGATCGGTGATAATGTAACGATTCGACCATATGTGTATATCGGTCATAATGTACGAATCGGTGCGGACTCCGACATTTATGCGGGTGCTATCGTACATGAAAATTGTATCCTCGGTCAGCGCGTTGTATTGCGTGCGAAGGCCGTAATCGGTGGTGAAGGTTTCGGCTTTGCTACTGAAAATGGCGTACATACTCACATTCCTCAAGTGGGAAATGTCATTTTAGAGGATGATGTGGAAGTCGGGTCCTGTTCGACAATCGATAATGCGACAATGGGGTCTACTCTTGTACGACGTGGTACTAAAATTGATAATTTAGTACACTTGGGACATAATGTTGAAATCGGTGAGGACTGTTTTCTTATTGCTCAGGTCGGAATTGCAGGCAGTACTAAATGCGGTAACCATGTCATCTTTGCCGGACAGACCGGTTGTACGGGACATATTACCATTGGTGACAATGTACAATTTGCAGGAAAAACAGGTATTACCGGTAATGTACCGTCCGATTGCGTTATGGCAGGGTATCCTATGAGGCCTCACAAAGAATGGTTGAAATTAGCGGCTTATGAAAATCGCTTACCGGATATGGTAAAAACGGTAAAACAATTACAAAAGGAAATTGAAGCTTTGAAAGCGCAGCTTAAGGAGAGCTAATAATCCATGTATAGGTTTATGAAAATCTTTAGTGCTTTTATTTGTATGTTGCCGAAAGGTTTACAATATGCGATTGGCGCGTTGCTTGGTGAAATTGCGTGGCTGGTTGTGCCGCCTAAACGTAAGCGATTAGCTATCGGTCAGATTATGTTCTGTCATATTACAGATGATCCGAAGGAAGCACGTCGTATTGCAAAGGCGAGTACAACTCGATTCGGACGTATGATTATCGATGTATTGCGCTATCCTGAAATCAAGGATGGTGCTTATAAAGATATGGTCGAGTTTATCAATCGTGAATACTTGGATGATGCTCTTGAAAATGGTCGCGGTGCAATTCTGGCTGCTGTTCATAGCGGTAACTGGGAATTATTAGGTGGTGTGCTCGCATCTGAAGGCTATCCCCTGATTTCCGTAGCTATGAAACAGAATGGTGATTCCGATCGGTTTATTAATGAATATCGACGTATTATGCATCAGCATGTTACGTATAAAAACGGTGTGCGCGAAATGATAACAGAACTGAAAAAGGGCGCTTTCCTAGGGTTGATTATGGACCAGGATCCCGGTGATGATGGTGTATTGGTACCGTTTTTCGGATATGAGACCTTAACCGCCGCCGGCCCTGCCGTATTGGCTCGTATGCAGGATGTTCCTATCATTTTTGTTACCATCCATTACAATCCATATTCTGGAAAACATGAAATTGAAGTACATCCACCGATGTATGTGGAGCGTACGGATGACAAAAAACGTGATATTTCTGTTACGACAACGCGTTTAAATGAGTTTATTGAAGATTATATTCGCCGGTATCCGGAGGATTGGTTCTGGTTGCATAATCGCTGGAAATGGACTCGTCGTTATTATGGTGAGCAGATTGAAACGCCACCGGATGTCTTTCGATAAATAGTCAATTTCTTGTATCGCCTATGCAAATAGGGTATAATACAAATTGGTGTATAGTAAATATAAATCAGAGTATGAAAGGACATTCTTATGAGTAAGCCACAACAGACGATTAAACAGGCTGTTTCATATCAAGGGATTGGCCTTCATAGCGGTGAACCGGTAACTATGGTTTTTAAACCTGCACCTGAAGATACAGGAATTGTGTTTGTACGTACGGACATTGAAGGGAAGCCTTTTGTGCGAGCACACATTGATAATGTGACGAACACTATGCGCGCTACTACGTTAGAAAATGGTGAAGCTAAGGTATTTACCGTTGAGCATATATTAGCAGCGTTCAGTGCTATGAATATTGATAATTGTTATATAGAAATGAATTCTCCGGAACCTCCGGTAGGTGACGGTAGCAGTGCGGTCTTTGTCGATTTGATAGAGAAGGCGGGCTTTGATATACAGACGGCAGAACGCCGGGTATATAAAGTCAAGCAATCTCATGCCGTATATGATGAAGATCGATTTATCGTCATCCTTCCGTATGATGGATATCGCATGACATTTACTTCTATCAACAGTCATCCATTACTTGGAACCCAGCAATGTGATTTTGAAGTCACTCCAGCGTACTTCAAGGAGCACATAGGCTCGGCTCGAACTATTGGATTTATGAAGGAATTGGAACAATTACAGGCTATGGGTCTTGCTAAGGGCGGCAATTTGGATAATGCATTGGTTTATGATGATGAGAAATGCTTATCTGTCCCTCGCTTTGATGATGAACTTGTTCGCCATAAGGCGCTTGATGTTATTGGGGATTTGTTTTTATTAGGACCTATTGAAGGCCATGTAATCGCTTTAAAATCGAGTCATGAACTTAATTCGCGTTTGGCTCACAGTATAATGGAAGAAATAAGGGAGACACAGCCATGATTCTTAATCACGAAGATA
>ERZ773038.424-NODE-424-length-28528-cov-8.285042_pt1 | contig 28528 bp, 22 predicted proteins | sample MGYA00511665_ERZ773038 | MGnify/ENA primary metagenome ERZ773038 (study PRJEB29015, sample SAMEA2737966) | human oral metagenome | biome: human oral; feature: human-associated habitat; material: dental | place: China | collected 2028 ... | reverse complement strand
GCCTCGACGTGACCAGGCGCCGCTCGCGCTTCAGACTCGACAAAGCCTCCCGCGAACTTCACCTCGTGGACGGCCTGCTGGCGGCGGTCGTCAACATCGACGAGGTCATCGCGCTTATCCGCTCCTCCGACGACGCCGCGACGGCGCGCACGCGCCTCATGCAGGTCTTCGACCTGACCGAGACCCAGGCCGAGTACATTCTGGAGCTTCGGCTGCGCCGCCTGACCAAGTATTCGGTGATCGAGCTCGAACAGCGCCGAAGCGAGCTCCTGGAGGCCATCGCCGACCTTGAGGGCATCCTCAATTCGCCCGAGCGCCTGCGAGACCTCGTCTCGGCCGAACTGGACGAGGTCGCCGGGGCCCACGGCACGCCCCGCAGGACGGTCCTCCTCGAATCCGACGGCGCCACGGAGGCCGGAAGTTCAGCCGCGCTCCCGCTCGAGGTGGCCGACGACCCCTGCTTCGTCCTGCTGTCGGGAACCGGCCTGGCGGCGCGGACCGCGGATTCTTCGCCGCCGGCCAGGGAGGGCGAGCGCGGGCCTCACGACGCGATCCTCGCGTGCGTCCCGGCCACCGCGCGCGGGCAGATCGGCGTCGTGACGTCGGCGGGCCGGGCAGTTCGGCTCGACGTCCTCGACGTCCCCGTCGCGCCCGACGCCCCCTCCCTCGCCGGCGGAGCGCAGCTGCGCGAGCTTGTCTCCCTCGCCGAGGGCGAGCGCGCCGTCGGCCTCATCGACCTTTCCGAAGCGGCCGCTCCGCCTGTGCTGGCCACCGAGCGCGGCAGGATCAAGAGGGTCGGCGCGAGCCACCCCGGCAAGGATTCGTGGGAGCTCATCGGGCTCGAGGAGGGCGATTCGGTGGTCGGGTGCGGACATTGCGCGGACGCGGACCAGATCGTCCTCGTCTCTTCCGACGCCCATCTGCTGCGCTTCGACGGCTCGTCCGTGCGCCCTCAGGGCCGGACCGGGCGCGGCGTCGCGGGAATCCGCCTGGGAGCAGAGGCGAAAGTCATCGCCCTGGGCGTCGTTCCGGGCGACGACGTCGGCGGAACCCTCGTCGCAACCGTCTCGGGAAGCCGCGACGCGCTCGAGGGAACCGTGGCGGGAACGGCGAAGGTCACGCCGCTCGACCGGTTCCCGGCGAAGGGCCGCGGAACCGGCGGAGTCAGGGCCCAACGGTTCCTGCGCGGCGAGGACTGCCTGCAGCTAGCGGCCGTGGGCCAGGCGCCGCTTCACGCCGTCGGCGCGGGCGGCCAGCCGATCGGCCTGCCCGAGACGGACGAGAGGCGGGACGGCTCCGGCCAGCCCTTGGCCGCCCCCGTCACGGCCATCGGCTGAGTGCGCCCGGTCGCCGTTCAAACCGCGCGGCCTGCGCGCGGAAAGCGCGGCCCGGAAGGGCCTCGCCGCCGGTCGGGTCTAAGCCTGTGTGCGCGGGCGGGGAAAGCGCCGCGGCCCCCCCGGGCGGGTGCCGCTCACAGCAGCAGCGGCGCGCACGCGCGGAATCGAAGCGGCCGACAAGGACGGTCAGAAACGGTTGACGTACACGCGGGTGACGCCCATGCGTTCGAAGCCCCGGTCGAGGAAGGTGCTCAGCAGGTAGTCCCCCTCGGGAACGTCTACGCCCACGTAAGAGACGCCGGCCTCCTTGACCGCGTCGATCGTTTGGCGGAGCAGCACGGAAACCAGGTTTATCCCCCGGTGCTCCTCGCCGAGGACCACCTCGGCGAGATAGCCCTCGGACCATCCGAGGGCCTCCCATTCCTCGTCGTAGCGTTCACACACCACATAGGCGGCGACCCTCGGGCGGTCTCCGCGAACGTCGAGCGCGACGAAGCTCCACGTTCGGTCGATGGCGGCGTGCTCGGCCTGCCAATCCTCGCGCGCCGAGGGCTCTCCGCCGGACTTCGTCTGCACGGCATTGTAGAAGCGCAGGACGTCCTCGTCGAGATCCTCCGTCAGGGGGACGATCTTCATGTGCGTGGGAACGTCGAAACGCGGAAAGCTCGCCACGCTCTTGCGCAATTGCACGTACTCGTGCGAAAGCTCGAAGCCCTCACGCGCCAAAAGCTCGGGAAGCCCGGCGTTGGCCCCGTCGACGTGGACGATAGCGCTGCTGCCGCCGATGGCGCGCGCGGACTTGACCTGTTCGGCCGCGAGCAGCTTTCCGATCCCCTCGCCGCGGGCGTCCGGGTGGACGCCGCCGAAAAGACGCACTTCGCCCCCGCTGCGCACGATCCGGGCCATCCCGACGGCCAGAAGGCTCGAATCGGAGGCGCGAACGCCGATGGCGCGCCACGTCAGAGCGGGATCGAAGAATCTCTCGATCTCTTCCAAGCTGGTGCGCAAAGGACTGTCGTCGGCAGCCTCAATGGCGCTGACGACATCATAGATTTCGCCCGCGTCTGCGGGCCCTAGCTCAACCCACCCCATCTTTGGCAATTCTAGGCGTCGATCCGATCGCGGTCCACAGCCGCGGCCCCTTCGACGATGAACTCCCTGCGCGGAGCGACGTCGTTGCCCATGAGCAGCTCGAAGACGGCCTCCGCTTCCATAAGCGCCTGTTCGTCCTCCATGCGGATCCGCCGCAAGGTTCGGCGCGACGGGTCCATCGTCGTCTCCGCGAGCTGGTGGGCGTCCATCTCGCCGAGGCCCTTGTACCGCTGAATGGGCTCGCGGTAGCTCTTGCCCGCGCGTTCGAGCTTGCGAAGCTCGGCGTGGAGCTGGTCCTCCGAGTATGTGTATATGTAGCGCTTCTTGCCGCCTTTGCCGCCCGAAACCTCGATTCTGTGAAGAGGGGGAACCGCGGCGTACACTCGCCCCTCCTGAACGAGCGGGCGCATGTAGCGGAAGAAGAGGGTGAGCAGGAGGGTGCGAATATGTGCGCCGTCGACGTCGGCGTCTGTCATCATAATGACTTTGCCGTAGCGCGCCGCGGGAAGGTCGAAGGTCCGCCCGCTTCCGGCCCCGACCACCTGGATGATCTCGGAGACCTCTTTGTTCTTGAGAATGTCCGCCGTCGAGGCCTTTTGGACGTTGAGGATCTTGCCGCGGATGGGAAGGAGGGCCTGAAACTCGCTTGACCGCGCAAGCTTGGCGGTTCCCAGGGCTGAATCCCCCTCGACGATGAAAAGCTCGGTCTCGGCCACGTCCTCACTCCGGCAGTCGGCCAGCTTCGCCGGAAGGCTCGAGGCTTCGAGGGCGTTCTTGCGCCGAGAGATCTCCTTGTGCATGCGCGCCGTCACGCGGGCGCGCATCTCCGCCACGACCTTTTCAAGCAGCCTGGACGTCTCCGTCTTCTGGTCGCGCTTGGACGATCCGAGGATCGCGCCCAACTCCCTCTCGACCACGCCGGAGACGATCCCACGAACGGCGGACGTCCCGAGGATCTCTTTTGTCTGCCCCTCGAACTGCGGCTCGGGCAGGCGCACGGTCACTACGGCCGTCAGGCCGGCCAGCACGTCGTCCTTCTCGATCCTCGGGTCCTTCGCGCTCATCTTCAGGCGTCGAGAATTCGATTCGACGAGCGAACGCAGGACTTTCATGAGCCCCTGCTCGAATCCGCTCTGGTGCGTCCCCCCTCCCGGGGTGCGAATGATGTTGACGAAGGACTCCACTCGCGTCTCGTAGCCCTTGCCCCAGCGCAGCGCGACGTCGACGGCGACGGTTCGCTCAACCTCGCGGCTGACGAGGTGGCCCGATTCGGCGTCGAGAACGGGGACCTTCTCGGCGAACGTCCCCTCGCCGGTCAGCCGCATCGTCGCGGTGACCGCGGCGTCGGGCGCGAGGAAATCGACGAAATCCACGGTCCCGCCGTCGAAGCGGAAGGTTTCCGTATGAGGGCCCTTGTGCGGCGCCTCCCCTTCGGCGCCTTCCTTTTCGGCATTCTCCCCTGCGGCGCGCTCCCTCTCGTCGACGAGGGAGATGGTCAGGCCGGGCACGAGGAAGGCCGTCTGGCGGGCCCTTTCGACGAGCTCTTCGTAGGAGAAGGCCGCCGACGCGAGGAAAATTTCGGGGTCGGCCCAGTAGCGCACTCGCGTGCCGGACTTTTTCTTCGCGACTTTGCCGACGACGTCGAGCACCGAGGACTCGGTGAACGCCGAAAAGGGGGAACCGGGGTCGGGCCCGGATGCGCCATCGGAGAAGCGCCCGGGCTCCCCCCTGTGGAACTGCATCTGGTAGGTTTTGCCGCCGCGATCGACCTGGACGTCCATGCGTTCAGACAGGGCGTTGACCACCGAGGCCCCGACGCCGTGCAGACCGCCGGAGGAGCCGTAAGACCCTCCGCCGAACTTTCCTCCGGCGTGCAGCTTGGTGTAGACGACTTCGACGCCTGAGAGCCCCACGCCCGGGACCTCGTCGACGGGGACGCCGCGGCCGTTGTCCCGCACCTCCACCGACCCGTCCGCGTGGAGGCGGACCTCGACGGCGTCCGCGTGGCCTTCCAGCGCCTCGTCTACGGCGTTGTCGATGATCTCCCACAGGCAATGCATGAGGCCGCGCGAGTCCGTGGACCCGATGTACATTCCGGGCCGCTTGCGAACCGCCTCGAGGCCTTCGAGAACCTGAAGGTGCCTCGCGGTGTAGCTTTCGTTAGACGTCACTCGCACATCGTACTCACACACGCCCCTTTTCACGCATCGGCTCGCACAATCGGGCGAATCTCACTTTCGCATTTCTATTCGACAGCGAGTGTCGCCTTCAGCCGATGCGTTCGTTTCAGCCTGTTTCAGCCGATTCGCTCGCGCTCGTCGCGCACCGAAACCGCCGAGGCCGCCAGCTTCTCAAGGTGCGCATTCGCGTGATGTCCGCAAAACATAAGAACCCCGTAGGGCATCTCCACGCGAACGTAGGCTTGCGCGCCGCAGGCGTCGCACCGGTCGAGAGCGGTCATGGCGCCGTCGTGGACGGCGGAGTCGTGCTTCATCTCGTCGTTCGTCAAAGTAGCCACGGGTATATACAAGCATGCAAGGCGGCCTGCGCCAGCGCAGAAGGCCCCGCTTTCACCTCGGGCTAAATGAGCGCTTCGCTACACTTGACTGCCTCCGGCGGGCTTCGGCGCGAAGGCCGCGCGGGATCGGAAGGCTCCGGGCGGCGAGGAAAATCCCTTCGGGGCCGACGCCGCCGCGCAAACAGCGGGAGGCCGACGCCGTCGAAGCGACTTCCGCGGTCGAAGCGGCTTCCACGGTCAAAGAGAGTTCCACGAGGCCGGCGGGGCGGGGCCCGAGGTTTGCCGCGGGGCAGCGGCGTAGAATTCTTTGGGCATGCAAGCGGCGGGGCTTCGCGGGGCTTCCGCTTACTGAGGGGCTTTTGCTTACTGAGGAGCTCAGCGGCTTCCTCGCACCGACGTGCCGAACTCCCAGGGTTCTCCAGCACGCGGCGCAGACACAGCGGCTCCCGCGCATCGACGGGCCGAGCTCGAATGGAGGGACGATGGGGTATGCCGTCGTCGACGTCGAAACGACGGGGCTCAGCCCTGTGCGCGATCGCATCGTCGAGATAGGAGTCGTCTTGCTCGACGAATCGGGCGGTCAGGAGGGCGAATGGCAGAGCCTCGTCAATCCTCTGCGCGGGATGCGGGCGGTTTTCGTGCACGGCCTGACGGACGCCGACGTCGCCGACGCCCCGACGCTTGCAGATCTGCTTCCGCGGATTCGCGAGCTGCTCGCCGGCAGGGCCCTCGTGGCGCACAATGCGGCGTTCGACGTCGGATTCCTCAACGCGTCCTTCGCCCGGGCGGGCTATGGGATGCACATTCCGCGCGAGGCCACGGTGTGCACGATGGAGCTGTCGAAGATCTACCTTCCGCCGGGAAGGCACGGATTGACCGCCGCGGCCGAGCGCGCCGGCGTGGCGGCGGCAAAGCGTCACCGCGCGCTGGCAGACGCGCACACGGCTGCGGGTCTGCTGCGGCACTACTTGAACGCCGAGGCCAACGGGGTTCGCTACGCGAAAAGGGCTTTCTCACGCAGCGGCAAGGCCGTAGAGCGGGCGGCGTGGATCGAGGCGCGCGGCGCGGCCGCGGAGCTGAGCTGGCCCGATTTCCTCCTCTGATGCGGATCGCGGCCTTCGACGCGCCGCGGACGACGCTCCTTTTCGCCGTCCTGCGGCACGGCCCTCGCGTGCGCCGGGAAAGCGGCCGCTCGGATCAGTCGAGATAGTCGCGCAGAACCTGGGAGCGCGAGGGATGGCGAAGCTTCGACATCGTCTTGGACTCTATCTGCCGGATGCGCTCACGCGTGACGCCGTAGACCTTCCCGATCTCGTCGAGGGTCTTCGTCTGCCCGTCGGTCAGGCCGAAGCGCATCGCAACCACGCCGGCCTCCCGCTCCGAGAGCGTGTCGAGGACTTGGCGCAGCTGCTCCTGAAGCAGCGTGAAGCCGACGGCGTCGGCCGGGACCACCGCCTCCGAATCCTCGATGAGGTCGCCGAATTCGGAGTCTCCATCCTCTCCGAGGGGCGTGTGCAGCGAAATCGGCTCGCGCCCGTACTTTTGGACCTCGATGACCTTTTCCTCGGTCATGTCGAGTTCTTTGGCGAGCTCGACAGTGGTCGGCTCGCGGCCGAGGTCCTGAAGCATCTGACGCTGAACCCGCGCGAGCTTGTTGATCACTTCGACCATGTGAACGGGGATTCGAATGGTGCGCGCCTGATCGGCCATGGCGCGAGTGATCGCCTGCCGAATCCACCATGTGGCGTACGTGGAGAACTTAAAGCCTTTCGTGAAGTCGAATTTTTCGACGGCGCGAACCAGCCCCAGGTTGCCCTCCTGGATGAGGTCGAGGAAAAGCATGCCGCGGCCCGTGTAGCGCTTGGCCAAGGAAACCACCAGGCGGAGGTTGGCTTCGAGGAGGTGGTTCTTCGCCTGCTGCCCGTCGCGCGAAATGAGCTTGAGTTCGCGCATGTACATGCGGTCCTTGGCCTTGTCGAGCGAGCCGGATTCGAGAATGTGCTGGGCGTAAAGCCCGGCTTCGATGCGCCGGGCGAGTTCCACTTCCTCTTCGGCGTTGAGGAGCGGAACCTTGCCGATCTGCTTGAGATAGTCCTTGACGGGGTCGGCCGTGGCGCCCGCCACGTGGACCCGGACGGCGGGTTCGTCGGACTCGTCCGAGTCCTTCATCGTGAAAGCGCCCTTGGAGGCGGGGATCGCGTCCTCCGTCAGGTTCCTCCCGCGGGGGCGCTCCGTTCCGTCCTTGTCCTCGGAGCCTTCCCCTTCGTCCGAGTCGGCCTCAGCATCGACTTCCTCCGCGTCCGACGAATCCTCCAATTCGTCTGAGTCCCGGTCGAGATCGTCCATATCGACGTCGGAATCGACGTCCGCGCTCTGCGCTGCGCCCGCCTCCTCCTCGGGGCGCTCGCCTTCGTCGGCCCGCTTCGCCGAAGACTTCTTCTTCGAGGAGGCCTTTTTAGACTTCTTGGCGGTCTTTGCCGCGGCTTTCGACTCGGAGGCCTGCTCGTCTGCGGAGCCCTGCCCGGCGGCCTCTTCATCGGCGTCGGACTTCGAAGCCGAGGATTTCTTGGGCGCGGCCTTCTTAGCGGAAGCCTTCGTTCCAGACTTCTTGGACGCGGCCTTCTTCGACTCCGATTTCTTCGCCGAAGGCTTCTTGGAGTCCTCCTGGCCGTCCTTTCCCTTCGCCTCCTTCGAGCCGTCCTCGCCCTCGGCTCCCTTGGCGTCCGATTTCTTCGTCGCCGTCTTCTTGGCGACGGCCTTTGCGCCCTTCCCAGCGGCCTTCGCCTTCTTCGCGGGAGACTTTTTCGCGGAGGATTCCTTCTCGGAAGCCTCGCCGGCCTTTTCCCCCTCGGAGGCCGCCGTTTCCTTGCCCTTGGCCGACTGCGCCTTGCTCGTGGCTGGCCTCTCGGCGCCGTCCTCGCCCTGCGCCTGCGAAGCCGTCTCGTTCTCGGTTGCCTGTGCGGATATCGTTGCCACGTGGGACCTTTCACCTAGGTTTTCTCCCGAACCAGCCGATTGCGGGCATAGTTCTAGATAGTGTCTACAACGCGCAAGCGGCGGAGACAATTCCCGCCGCTTGCGACTGTGACCCAGTTCTCCAGATCTGCCTCGACGAGCCTATTCCTCGAAGGCTTCGACGGGAGGACACGTGCAGCTGAAGTTGCGGTCTCCCCACGGCCCGTCGATCCTCCGGACAGGCGGCCAGTACTTCGTCTCGACGAGGCGGCGCACGCGCCGGGCGTCGTCGCCCCCGTTCCTTGCCGCCAACGCCCCCGGGTAGGCAGCGAGCTCGCGCGAGTAGGGATGGCTCCATTCGTCCGCCGCGATGCACTCGGCCGTGTGCGGCGCATTGGACAACGGGTTGTCATCGGCGGGCCACCTGCCTTCGCCGACGTCCCTGGCCTCGGAGACTATCGCCTCGACCGCGCGGCAGAACCGATCGAGTTCGCCTTTGCCCTCGGACTCGGTCGGCTCGACCATGAGGGTTCCGGGAACGGGGAAGCTCATCGTCGGGGCGTGGAATCCGTAGTCGATGAGCCGTTTGGCGACGTCGTCGACCGACACCCCGAATTCCTTGAGGACTCTGGTGTCGAGGATGCACTCGTGGCCCACGAAGCCCCCGGGCCCGCGATAGAGGACGGGAAGCGCGCCTTCCAGCCGATTCGCCACGTAGTTGGCCGCGAGAACCGCGCTGGCGGTCGCCTCCTTCAAACCGTCGGCGCCCATGAGCCGCAGGTAGGCCCACGTGATGGGAAGGACTCCCGCGGAACCCCACTGTGCGGCCGCGACTCTCCGGCTCTCGCCGGGGAGGAAGGGCGCCAGATGCCCCTTGGCGCAGACGGGGCCGACGCCCGGCCCTCCGCCTCCGTGCGGGATCGCGAAGGTTTTGTGAAGGTTGACGTGAGAGACGTCGCCTCCGAGGTCGCCGGGCCGCGCGTAGCCGACGAGGGCATTGAGGTTCGCGCCGTCGATGTAGACCTGTCCTCCGGCCTCGTGGACGGCGGCGGTCACTTCCCGCACGTGCGGTTCAAACGTGCCGTGAGTCGACGGATACGTGATCATGAGGGCGCCGACGCGTCCCTCGTTGTCAGTCAGCGCCTTGCGCAAGGCGTCCATGTCGGTGGAGCCGTCGCGCGCCGTGCCCACGACGACCACCTTGAATCCCGCCAGCGCGGCTGAGGCCGCATTGGTTCCGTGGGCCGACGCCGGAATGAGGCAGACGTTTCGATCCGCCTCGCCGCGAGACTCGTGGTAGGCGCGTATGGCGAGCAGACCCGCGAACTCCCCCTGGCTTCCCGCATTCGGCTGGACGGAGACGGCGTCGTACCCCGTGATGTCGGCGAGCCATCTTTCGAGGTCGCCTATCATCTCGCGATATCCGGCCGTGTCCTCCTGCGGCGCGAAGGGGTGGATTCGGGCGAATCCCTCGAGCGTTATGGCCTCGGCCTCCGCCGCGGCGGTCAGCTTCATGGTGCACGAGCCGAGCGGGATCATCCCCCGATCGAGGGCGTAGTCCTTCGCCGCCAGCTCGCGCATGTACCGCATGAGCTCCGTTTCGGTCCGATGGGCGTGGAAGGCCTCCTGCGCGAGGAAGCCGTCCGCTCGCAGCCCCGAGGCCGGTATGTCGCCGATTCCGGCCGCTTGTGCGGCGGCCGGCGCCGCTACGCCTTCCGGCTTGCCCTCCGCGGTGTCGGGGAGCCCACGTCCTCGACCTGCCGCCGCCTCTTCCTCGCCGAAGGCGGACAGGGTCTCTGTGACGACGTCGAGGTCGCCCGCACGGGTCCGTTCGTCCGTTGAGAGGCGAATCGTGGAGGAATCCCTGACGAAGACCCGGACGCCGCGCTCGCCGAGCGCTTGGGCGGCCTCCTCGGCCCGGCCCGGCAGCGAAATCTCGAGGGTGTCGAAGAACGGCTCCGGCTTGACGCGCACTCCCGCCGAGTCCAGGGCCCGCGCGAGGGCGCGGGCTTTCTCGTGGGTCTCCGAAGCGATCCGGCGCAGGCCCTCCGGTCCGTGGTAGACGGCGTACATGGAGGCGAGAATGGCGAGCAGGGACTGCGCGGTGCAGATGTTCGACGTCGCCTTTTCCCTGCGGATGTGCTGTTCGCGCGTCTGGAGCGCCAATCGGTAGGCGGGATGGCCGTCGGCGTCGCGGGAGACGCCCACGAGGCGGCCCGGGAGCTGCCGTTCGCGGGCCTTGCGCGCGGCGATGTAGCCGGCGTGCGGGCCGCCGCCGCCCATCGGCTGCCCGAGCCTTTGCGCGCTTCCGGCCACGATGTCCGCCCCGAAGTCGCCGGGCGGGGTCAGGAGGGCAAGGGCCAGGAGGTCGGCGATCACGATGAAGCTTCCACCCTCGGCGTGAACGGCCTGAGCAAGCTCCCGACAGCGTTCGACGTCGCCGATCGAGCCTGAAGCCGCCGGATACTGGACAAGCAGGCCCGCGCACCCCGAGACGTCGACGTCGCCGCCGCCGAGGACATCCACGTCGACGATCTCAAGGCCGAGGGCCGCTGCGCGGGTGTCGATGACCGCGCGGGTGTGGGCGAAGACGTCCGAATCGACCGCGACCTTCGTCTTTCCCTTGGCGCACCGCACGGCGAGGGCGACGGCCTCCGCGGCCGCGGACGCCTCGTCGAGAAGGGACGCGCCCGCGACGTCCATTCCCGTCAGCTCGGTTGTCAGCGTTTGGAAATTGAGGAGGGCTTCGAGCCGTCCCTGCGAGATCTCGGGCTGGTACGGCGTGTAGGCCGTGTACCACGAGGGATTGCAGAGAATGTCGCGCACGACGGGGGCCGGGACCACGGTGTCATAAAAGCCCTGGCCGATCATCGACGTCGTCACCCTGTTGGCCGACGCGAGCCGGGCGAGTTCGGCGGCGACCTCGGCTTCGCTCAGGGCTTCCGGCAGTCGGCTCGGCGGGGGCGCAGGAAAGGGAAGGGCCTTGGCCATGAGCTCGTCGAGGCTGCTCGCCCCCGCGGTTTGAAGCATGGCCTGCCTGTCGGCGCCCTGCGTCCCGACGTGTCGGCGTGCGAAGGACATCATGCCTCCTTAGCGAACGCCTCGTAGGCTGCGCTGTCCATGAGCTCGGGCCGCTCGGCCACCTCGATCTCGTAAAGCCACGTTCCATGGGGATCGTCCGTGGCCAGCTTCGGGTCGTCGATGACGTCCTGATTGACCGCCACGACCTTGCCGCCGGCGGGGGCGACCAAGTCGGAAACCGACTTCACGGATTCGATCTCGCCGCACGCCTGCCCCGCAGTCACCTCGCTTCCCACCTCAGGAAGGTCGACGTACACGGCCTCGTCCAGCGCGCGGGCGGCGAACTCGGTGATGCCGACGCGAGCGGGGCTTCCGGCGGATATCCACTCGTGGTCTTCGGAGTACTGGCGGTCGTCGGGGTATGACATCTTGGCTCCTTTGTTCGGACGTATTGGTTGTTGGACGGAACTGACGTATTGGTTGTCAGGCGGAATTATTTGCGGACAGATTGATTTGCGGACGGCCGCCCGCTTATGGCGAATCCGGCTTCCCGGGCCGTTTGAGGCGCCCGCGCCCCAGGCGCTTCCGCCTCAGCCGCGGACGGATTCACCTTGACCGCTTGTAGAACGGGAGGGTTGTCACGCGCATAGGCTGCAGCGTCCCTCGAACGTCGACGTCGAGAACGGCGCCTTCGGCGATTCCCGGTTCGAGGCGGGCGAGCGCAATGGGGTATCCGAGGGTCGGCGACAGCGCGCCCGAGGTCACCTTTCCGACCTCGCGCCCCTCGCCCATCACCGTGTTGCCCGCCCGGGCGGCGCGGCGGCCTTCGCCGACGAGCGCGTAAAGGTCCCACGTCGGTTCGCGTTCGGCCAGGGCCGCGCCCCCGACGAATTCGTGGTCCGCCGGCAGCCGCGCGGCGCCGGCATCCGCGGGGGCGACGTCGCGCCCAAGCTCGTTGCCGTACAGCGGCATGCCAGCCTCGAGGCGAAGCGTGTCGCGAGAGGCCAGGCCGCAGGCTTTGGCCTCGATTTTCCGCCATACGTCGGGCGCGGCGGATGCGGGGAGCATGATTTCGTAGCCTGTCTCCCCCGTGTACCCCGTCCGCGCAATCATGGCAGGGACGCCGTCGACCTTCGCTTCGAGGGCGCGATAGTACCCGAGAGCCGCCACGCGTTCGGCGTCCTCCGGGCCGAGCAGCGCGACGACGGCCTTGAGCGACTCCGGCCCCTGCACAGCTATGAGCGCCCGTTCGAGGGTGCGGTCGACGATGGAATGGCTTTCGGACGCTTCGTTCTTGGCGCACCATTCGCGCCCGCGCCGAGTCAGCTCTTCGACCACCGTGATTCTGTTGGCCCCGTTCGGGACGGCAAGGTACCTGGCCTCCCCCAGGCGGTAGACGATGAGATCGTCGATGATCCCTCCGTCCGGCGCGAGCATCATCGAATAGCGGGCCCGCCCCACCGGCATGGTGGAAGGCTTTGTGCACAGCGAGTAGTCAAGGACGGCGGCCGCCTGAGGCCCCTCGACCTCGACCTGCCCCATGTGGGACAGGTCGAACTTCCCAACCGATTCTCGGACCGCCCGGTGTTCTTCGCGATCGGACGTGTACCTCAGCGGCATATTCCAGCCCGCGAAAGGCGTCATAGTCGCCCCGGCGGCAACGTGCTCGCCAAACAGCGCGCTCGGACGCAATTCCTCCATTAGACCTCCTCGACCCTCCATTGGACCATCTTGTCGGACGCTTCCTTACATTGAATGGGACGCGTCACATTCTTGGCTTCGATGCTACCGCGCACCGGCCGAATTCGCGAAGCCGCGTCCACGCCGGATCTGCGGTCGTCGCCTGCCCGCCGAGGCGGGGACGCGAAGGACGACAGCGAGGCCGACCGCCGCAGGGGCACCTTCGACGGTCGGCGCGTCCGCCGAATTCGCTTCCGCTGCAAAGTCATGTTGCCATCGACCGCCGTTGCGGCGTAGACTGGGAGCCACCGAATTGCAAGCGTGAGTGTCGCAGTTTCCCGACTGAATATTTTTCGCACTCGAGAGAATTCACGGGGAGACGTGACCAAAAGCAGGTCAACAGGCGTTCTCCCACAATCTAGAACGTAAGATACAAGAGTTCGACGAAGGAACGCATCCATACATAAATAAAAAATCAAAGGATAGAGATGACACAGTTTGTTGTGGATGCTTCAGGGCTCCGATCGCAGAATGACGCCATGAAGGAAACTGAGGCCGCGGTGGCCTCCTCCGCAAAGAGCTACCTCGATTCTTACGCACCCGGCTTGCAGAACGCGTTGCCGACGGCCGGCCTTTACAACGCCGTCGCCGAAGCAAGCCGCCAGCTGACAAGTAACCTTCAACTCACTTTCAACCAGCTGCACACGGTTCTCATCGGCACGTGCAACCAGGTCGAAGGCGCGATCGATTACTACGAAAAGACCGACGAAGACAATGCTCGTGCATACGACCAGACACTGGGAGAAAGCCGATGACAGCCCAGTCCATTCTCGATTCGCCGCCGCCGGCCAAAGAATTCGAGCGCTTTGACGACACCCTCATGGGCGAGGCCTTCGACCTTATCAGCCCGTCCTACTGGGTGCTCAAGATCCTCTCGTACCTCAACTTCGACCCGATGAAGATGATCGTTAAGCCTTTCAGTGGAGACTACGAGGCGGCGGGGCAGCATGCCAGTGCATACGGGCAACTCGGCGAGGCCTTCGACGCGCTCGCCGACGAGCTGGGCAAACGAGCCAGGGACATGACGGCTCAAGGGATGTGGGAAGGGAACGCGTCAGCGAACTTCGACGCCCACATGACGGAGCTCGCCGGCGGAGTGCGGACGCTTGGTGCCAACCTGAAGGAGGCCTCCGCCGGTTTCGACGACGCCGCCCAACGGATTTACGGCCAGTACATGATCGCCAGCCAGCTCCTGACGGCCTTCCTCGACTATGTGACCGAGGCGGTTCTCGACGCCGTGAGCGGCATCGGATGGCCCGCTCTCCTCGAAAAGTTCCCCAGAGGAGTGGGGTTGGTGCGCCGCATTCGCGACTGGTTCGACAGACTCGCCGACATCTCCCGCATGCTGAGGGCGGAGCTGTTCGAAAAGATAGGAAAACTCATCTGGCAAGGAACGGGCAGGCTGGGAGACGCTCTCGATTTCGGGAAGTACCTCAACGCAGCAGGAAGATCCACAAGAAGTTGGGGAACGCTCGACGACATTGGCATGGGAGCCCTCACGGCGGGAAAGAACCTCGGCAAACTGCCATACTGGAGAGACGCGTATGATCGGACAATAAATAGTCTGCAGATGGCACACGCGATAGGCAGAAACACGGAAATCAATCTGACGACGAATGCCGCGTTGCCAAATCCCTCCTTAGGCGACGAAACGCTCGGCTCTCAGCCGCCTGGCGTCGCCGACGGATCCGGTTCGTCCATGTTCGGCATCGGCCTTCCCGGGTCTCCCAAAGGGGAGCTCCAAGGCGTGTCCACCACTGAAGTAAACCAGAAGGAATCATGACGGAAGGGCAAAAGAAGTCATGACCGTAAATAAACGAAGCAGACGCGGCCGAAGAAAGGAAAACAGACATGGCTGAAGAAGAGAAAACGGAAATGGACGAGGGCAAGAAGGAAGAGCCGCTCCCCGACAGCTTCCCGCGCACGCCTCCTCCTTTCACCGACGGATTCATGCGGGAGACTGAACAGCGCTATTCAAACCACCGCAAAAGCCTGACCTGGCTCGTCAAAAACGCTGAAAGCGAGGACATTCGGCGCAAAGCCAAAGAGATGCTCGAGGGCAAGCGATCCGTCTACGAAGTGCTGCGCGACCCTGAGTTCGGACGAATGGCCGACAGGAGCATCAAGCGCCTGCAGCAGGTCATGAAGGCGGAGTCGATCGACCCAAGCGACCCTTCGACCTTCCCCGACAGGAAGAAGTTGGCCGAACTCGTCGAAAAGCACGGCGAAGACGACGGCCTGCGCCGAGGCGGGGACGCGAGGGACGACAGCGAGGCCGACCGCCGCAGGGGCGCCTTCGACGGTCGGCGCCGAAGCGACGAGCAGCACGAAGGCTTCGGCGCCGGGCATCGTTGAAACGGCTCTCGCGAACCAGAGTCGCCTAAGCAGCGCCCCGCGCGTAGAAGTACCATGGCGCCATCATTCCCGAGGCGAGGGCGTCTGCTAGGAGACGCGTCAAAGAGTGCCCCGGATCTTTGCCCAGGGCTCTTTCCACCCTGTCGGCCGCAATCGAATTCAGGCACGCCCACCAGTGCAGATACGCGCTCGCGGCGAGAGCGTCGACCGATCCGCGGCAGTCGTACGCCGCGACGAGGTCGAGCACCCTGCAGGCGGTTTTCAGCCGAGAAATGGAGGGAGGCCTGCATACGGCTTCCGCAAGGATTTCGGCGACCGCCTGCGCGTCCGCATCGCCGCCGCGTCGCAGGCTGGGCTCCAAGCCCCACGCCAAGGCGGCGTCCCGGTTGAGGGGGACGGTGAGAGAAGCGCTCGCCTGCCCCACGGCCCGGGCGAGGCTCTCTCCAGACCCGAGCCGACCGACGCCGGCGTTCGCTCCCGCCGAGTCTTGCGCGCAGCCTTCGACCCCCTCTGACCCGTGGCTGAGGACGTTTCCTCGGAAGAGGACGCTGTGCGCCTGCGCGGCGTCGAAGAGATCCCACAGGGTTTGGGCGGCGGTCTCGCCCCTGCCTGAGGCAATCGCGGCGTCGGCGGCGGCTCTCGCCGCTGCACGCATGCGCGAATCCACGGCCGGCAGCGCCATTCCCGGTTGCTCAGCCCCCGGGGCGCTTCCCTGGAAGACAAGCTCGGCCGCCGTCGCGCAGGATTCGAGTTCGCGGACCTCGCGCACGACCCGTGGGCCGCCGTCGAGGCGAACGAAGCGTTCGGCGTCCACTGCGAAGGAAAACAACGCCGCCCCCGGACGCTGCGCGTGAGAGACCATCGAGTGCATGAGCGCGATCCGCTGCGCCAAGCCGCCGACGTCCAGCTCACTCAAGCTTTGGCAGTAAAGGACGAGAACGGCGATCGTCACGTCGTGCCGGCGCGTCACCTGGGCGAGGAATCTGCCGTGGTCTGCGGACAGCGGCTCGTTCCGATAGTCAAGGTGCACGATAGGGCCGACGCACGAGCCGATTCCGGCGGCGTCGGTGCAATGCGAGTCGAGTCCGCACATGACGAAAGTCGAGGTCGGGCGGTAGCCGAGGATATGGGGGACGAGGACGAGCGCCTCTTCGGGGGTTGTGACGGTGACCATGCGCCGATTAGACCCCTCGCGGCCCGTGCGCGTTCGCCCACGTGCACCGCCTGTGAAGGGATCGGACGCGAAAGAGCCCTGTGGACCGGCTCGCCGGCCGAGGCCCGATGAGCGGAGCGCACGTTCGTCGATCGGCAAAGAGGAGACCTTCTTCGAACGCCGGGCCTGCGAGCGGAATGCGCGCTCTTGCCGAAGGCAGAGCGGAGCGCGGCGGGCCTCTGCGGGCAGGCTGCCTCCGCGGGCAGGCGGGTTGGGGGATCCGTCGGTCTGGACGGGCCGGCGGGTTAAACTGTGCGCATGAGCGAGAAGTCCGCGTTGGAGGAACTGCGCGAGGATGTTTCGGCGCGGGCGCGCGCCTACCTCGACCGAGCGCGCGAGTTGATCGATTTCCCGGGCGACGCTGAAAGCTTGGGCGAGTTCCTCGATCCCGCCCGCCGCCTGCTCTCCGGAGGCAAGCGCACGCGCGCCGCCCTTCTCGCCGCCGGCTACGCCTGCGCGACCGCCGAAGACCGCGAGCCGGCGATTTCCGCGGGCGCGGCGGCAGAGCTCTATCAAACCTCGGCTTTGATCCACGACGACATCCTCGACGCCGCTTCGACGAGGCGCTCCCAGCCCTCCGCCCACGTCGCTCTGGCCCGGCTGCACTTAAACAGCGGATGGAACGGCGACCGCGCGCATTTCGGCGCGTCCTCGGCGATTCTTCTGGGCGACTTCCTTCTGTCGCTGTCGACGGAAGCCTTCGCGGACGCCTGCGCACAGGTCGGCTCCCGCACGAGCCGGGCAGCCCTGCGCGCCTTCGCCCGCATGACCACCGAGGTCGCCTTCGGCCAGTACCTCGACATCAGGGCGGAAAACGCCCCGCCTGCCGCCGACGCAGTCGGCGCGGCCCTCTCCGTCGTCGCCCACAAAAGCGCGCGGTACTCCGTGGTGTTTCCGCTGCGCATCGGCGCCCTCCTGGCCGGGGCCTCCGGGGACGTCCTCGATCTGCTAGAACGGGTAGGCGCGCCTCTGGGCGAGGCGTTCCAGCTCCGTGACGACGATCTCGGGGTCTTCGGAAACGAGGAGGCGACGGGCAAACCGGTGTGCGGCGACATCGCCCAAGGCAAGCGGACCGTTCTCCTGGCGCTTATGCTCGAGCGCCTGGACGACGCCGACCGCCGCCGCCTCGTCGGGCTCCTCGGAAGACGGATCGAGCCCGACGACGCCCGCTGGATTCAGGAGGCCGGGATCGCATCGGGAGCCCGCAGCGCGCACGAAGACATGATCCGGCGTCGCGAATCGGCGGCCTTGGCCGCTCTGGACGCGCTCCGCAATTCCGGCCTTGCGCTCGCGGGCGGACTGGCCATGGCCGAATCCCTCGTCTTCGAACTGATCGGGCGCGTCTCGTAGCCCTTCCGCGCAGCCTCCCCCACGCCTGAGGGCGACCCTCCGCGGGGCGCAGCGCGCCCCCCAACCGGGCGCGGGGCGAAGCCGCGGACCGCCTTCAGAACGCGAGAGTCGCGGCGGCCCTGCGCACGGCGTGCACGCGTCCGGCCCGCAAGGCGTCGATCGGGCGCTCGCCAAGTTCGTCGTTCGCCGCGGTCAGCCACCGCCACGCCTCTTCGTCGCTGCAGCCGGCGTCGGAAAGGGCCGTCAGCGTGCCGTGAAGCGACGGGAGGACGGCGGCTTTCCCGCCTTCGTCGACCAGCGTCAGAGAAGAGATCGCGAGAGCGGCCGACTCTCCCCTGCGAACCGCGAGGATCCGCCGGTCGGCGAGCATATTCCTCACATCCCGTTGGGCAACGCCCAGAGCCTCGGCGGCCTCGGGGACAGAGAGCCATGTCTCAGGAGTAGTGGTCACGCGCACAAATCTAGCCCAAATTCGCCTCCCATGTGGCGCGCGACCCCCAACAACCACTATTGTCACATATGGCACTTTAAGCACAGATGAATCAGGACATATCTTTTGTCACTTTCATCGCTGTACGCACACGACATTTTGGAGGCACACATGTCCTTGCGCGCTCAGCTCAGCGTGGCCGTCGCCGCAACCGCCGCAGTAGGCGGAATGGCGCCGGCGGCAGCCGATTCGAGCACGTCGGCCAAAGTCGAGGCCGTCGCCCATACCGCGAAACTCGGCACGAAGGCGCCGTCTCTGACGTATCGCGCGGCTTCGCACGACACCCTCGAGACGGTGGCGAAGCGAACGGGAGTCTCGCCGACGGCGATCGCACAGGCCAACAAACTGGCCGGCCCCATTCGAACGGGGCAGCTCCTGACGATTCCCGCGATCCCCGGGGCTCTGAAGGCTCCCCTCCCCGCGGAGCCTTCAGGCTCGCTTTCCCACACCGTCCAGCGGGGCGAGACGCTCAGCGGAATCGCCCGCCAGCACGGAACAACCGTCGCCGCCGTCGCACAGGCCAACGGAATCGCCGACCCGGCCCGCATCTACGCGGGAAAGACGCTGACGATCCCGGGCGCGGCCACGACGGCCTCGGCGACGCCGCAGAACCCCGTTCCGAAAACCTTCCTCCACTACACCTACCCGGATTCGACCAACTCGGCCGCGAACGCCAACAAGCTCGCCCTCGAAAGGGCAGCCGTCCCCTCCCGCGCCCAGATGCAGGAGATCGTCCGCTCCACGGCCGCGCAAATGGGAGTCGATCCCAGGCTCGCCCTCGCCCATGCGTACGTCGAGTCGGGCTTCGACATGCGATCGGTCTCACCCGCCAACGCAATAGGCGTCATGCAGGTCATTCCCTCGTCGGGAGAATGGGCCTCCAGGCTCGTCGGACGCCGTTTGAACCTATTGGATCCGCATGACAACGCCGTCGCCGGGGTCGCCATCATCCGCTACCTCCAGAGCAACGCAGACGGCGTCGACCAGGGAATCGCAGGCTACTACCAGGGCCTGGGCGGCGTGCGAAAGAACGGAATGAGACCAGACACCGTCGCATACGTCAACAGGGTCAAAGCGGCACGGGCGCGTTTCTGACGGTCTGAAGGCGCGGTCGGCATTCGGCATGCCGCCGCGCCTTTAGTAGTCTTGACTCGTGTCGGATTCACTCATCGGCTCAGTAGTCGACGGACGTTACGCCATCACGGCCCTCATCGGGCGCGGCGGGATGGCCACCGTTTATCGCGCCCGCGACAAGCGCCTCGAGCGCGACGTCGCCGTCAAGTTCATGCACACGCACCTGGGCGCACACCCCGACTTCACCGAACGCTTCAACCGCGAGGCACGCGCAGCCGCGAGGCTTTCCAGCCCGTACGTCGTGGCCGTCCACGACCGCGGCGTGTGGGCTTCCCCCGAAGGGACGCGGGCCTACCTCGTCATGGAGTATGTGCCCGGCCCCGATCTTCGCGCCGAGCTTTCGCGCCTGGGCAGCTTCACTCTGGGGACCTCGCTGGCCCTCGGAGAACAGGTGCTTCGCGCTCTGACCTCGGCCCACGCCGCAGGCATCGTCCACAGGGACGTCAAGCCCGAGAACATCATGCTGACAGCCCCCGTGCCGAGCCCTCCCGAGACCCTGGAATCGCATCCCGACGTGTACGCGAAAGTCACGGACTTCGGACTCGCCCGAGCAGTGACGTCAAACGCGACGGCGACGGGGCAGGTCATGGGAACCGTGGCCTATCTCGCCCCGGAGGTCATCACCGACGGCGACGCCGGCGAACGGGCGGACCTGTACGCCCTGGGCGTCCTGCTCTACGAGTTCCTCACCGGATCCCTTCCTTTCGCGGGCAAGACCCCCATCGCCACGGCGTACAAGCAGATCAACGACGACATGCCGCGAATCGCCGACCAAGCCGACTGGCTGCCGCCCGAGGTCGATGCCTTCGTCGAAAAACTTACCGCGAAGAAACCAGAAGACAGGCCGGCCAACGCCAAAGAGGCGCTCGACGGCCTGATCGCCCTCTGTCGAAAAATCGACGTCGAAGCCCTTTCCCAGCGCATACCCGTCGCGCCGAAGCGCGCGGCCCACGCGGAAAGGACTAGGGTCGACGTCGTCCCCGGCCTGGGACAGGCCACGCAGGTCGACCTCGACCCGACGGCAGTCATCGGCGCGGCGGTCGGCGAAAAGAGCCAGCCCGCCCAGGCCGCCGCACAGAGCGAGCTGCCCGCACGCCAGGCGACGCTCGTCGACGCGCAGCCGGTGCTCGTCCCGCCGCAGGGAGCCTTTTCCCCCGATACTTCGCCCCAGCCCTCCCCCCAGTCTCCGCAGCAGACGAAAAGCCGACGCGGACTGTTCCGGCGAGGCAGAAACGCCGCGGAGCCGTTGCAGGATTCCAACGTCGCATCGGCACAGAATTCCGGCGTCGCACCGGCCAAATCGAGAAAACGCATCGTCGTCGCGACCGCCCTCCTTCTCATCGTCGCCATAATCGCAACGGCGTGGTACTTCATGGCGGGGCCGGGCCAGCGCGTGGACGTGCCGAAGGTCGCCGGAAAGAGCTACAAGGAAGCCGTCGCTGCGCTCTCCTCAAAGGGGCTGAGCGCCGCGAAGAAGGAGTCCTACTCCGATTCGGTTCCGTCCGGCCGCGTTCTTTCGACCGATCCGGCGGCGGGAACCAGCATTCATCCCTCGACGAAGGTCACCGTCACCGTGTCGGCCGGGGTCGAGAAGGTGGAGGTCCCCGACCTTTCGGGAAAGACGGAAGCGCAGGCGAAAGAGGCGCTCCGCAAGGCCCGCCTCTCCTACGAGGTGACCACCCAATACTCGGAATCGGTGAAAAAGGGCCGCGTCATCGCCCAGTCGTCCAAGGCGGGCGCGTGGGTGGAGCACGATTCGGCCGTCAAGATCACGGTTTCCGGGGGACGCGAGCCGATCGACGTCCCCAAGGTCGTGGGCATGTGGAAGAACGACGCCGTATCCAAGCTCGAAAACGCCGGATTCACGGTTTCGATCGAGGAAGAAGCCTCGGATTCGGTCGCCAAGGACGCGGTGATCTCTCAGGACCCTGAGGAAGGGGAAAGCGGTCACAGACACGACAATGTGACGATCAAAGTCTCCACCGGCAACAACCTCGTCGACGTGCCCAACGTCCTGGGCAAAAGCACCGACGACGCCGAATCCGAGCTGAAATCCGCCGGTTTCTCAGTCAAGAAGCACAGGTTCTTCGGCGCGTTATACGACACCGTCAACCGTCAGACTCCGAGGTCGGGAAAGAAAGCCCCGCGCGGATCCACGGTGACGATCGGGACCCTGTAGTCACAGGCTCACGTCGCGGAGCATCTCGGCCACGATGAAGGCCATTTCCAGCGACTGCTGATGGTTCAGGCGCGGATCGACCAGGGTGCGGTAGCGCTCGCCGAGCGTGTCCTCGACGACTTCCTCCGCGCCGCCCAGGACCTCCGTGACGTCGTCGCCGGTCAGCTCCACGTGAATTCCGCCGGGGTGGGTCCCCAACTCCTCGTGAACGGCGAAGAAACCCTTGATTTCAGCCAAAATGTCTTCGAGTCGCCGCGTCTTCATGCCGTTCGACGCCGAGATGGTGTTGCCGTGCATCGGATCGGTCACCCACGTCACGGGACGGCCGTCCTTTCGGACGGCTTCGACGATCGGGGGCAGGCGATCCGCGATCTTTCGGGCGCCCATGCGGCTGATGAGCGTCAGACGCCCCGCCTTGCCGCGGGGGTTGAGCTTGTCCACGAGGGCGAGGACGTCGGCGGGCTTCGCATCGGGCCCGATCTTGACCCCGATCGGATTGGCCACTTTGGACAGCATGTCGACGTGGGCGCCGTCGGGCTGGCGCGTGCGCTCGCCGACCCACAGGAAATGCGCTGAGCAGTTGTAGGGCCGGCCCGTGCGCGAATCTATGCGCGTCAGGGAATCCTCGTAGGGAAGGATGAGCGCCTCGTGCGCCGAGTAAAAATCGACGGTGCGCAACGATTGGTCGTCGACGCCCGCCGCCCTCATAAAGCGCATGGCCCGGTCGATCTCGGCGGCGACGGTCTCATAGCGCGCGTACGCCGGATTGGCGACGAAGCCCTGATTCCATTCGTGCACTTTCGACAGGTCGGCGAAGCCTCCTTGGGTGAAGGCGCGAATGAGATTGAGGGTGGCGACTGATCGCTGATACGCCTCGACGAGGCGGCGTGGGTCGGGCTCGCGGGATTCGGCGGTGAATTCGTGGCCGTTGACGGCGTCGCCGAAGTAGGAGGGAAGCTCGCGGCCTTCGTGGACCTCCGTGGCGGAGGAACGCGGCTTGGAGTACTGGCCCGCCATGCGTCCGATCTTCACGACGGGAACGGAGGAGCCGTACGTGAGGATGACGGCCATCTGAAGGATCGTTCGGATCTTGGCCCGGATGCGCTCGGCCGTGGATTCGGCGAAGGACTCGGCGCAGTCCCCGCCCATGAGAACGAAAGCCCTGCCGCGCGAAGCCTCCGCCATTTCCTCCGACAGCTGGTCGGTTTCGCCGGCGAAAACCAGCGGAGGCAAGGTGCGCAAATAATCGACCACGGCGTTCAGCTCGGTTTCGTCGGGCCACCGAGGCTGGTGCTCCGCCGGAAGGGAGCGCCATGAGGCAAAAGCGTCGATTGAATCCGCGTTGGAGAACATGCGGACCAGCATACCGTCCCCGGCGTAGGCCGCGTGACAAACGCCGGCCGTCCACGTGTCGCGGCGGCCGGCGTTTTCACCGGAATGGCGGGTTGCTGACGGGGTGTCAGCGAGCCTCGAGCTTCTGCCCTATCTCTCCCATAAGGTCGGCGAACCACTGCTGGGAGACGTCGAAGGCCTTGTGTCCCTTGATGCGCGGGAAGGCGATGCAGGAGAGCTCATTGCCGTTCTCCTCATCCTCGCCGATCACTCCGGGCTTGCCTTCGAGGGCGCAGTCCACGGCCATATCGACCATCGAGCCAATGAGGGCGAGGTCGTCGGCATTCGAATGCCACGCGCGCGAGTAGTAGCCCGACTTTTGGACCATGACCTTTTCCGCGCCGATCCGCTCGGCGAACTGCTTGGCGAACCACTGGCCGGGGTTGATACTGTCGAGCTTGACGTGTCCGAAGGGATCGCGCTCCACTTCTTCGCCGGCCGCCTCCTTCTCGGCGATGATCTCATCGACGCCGGCGCCTTCGGAGAGGAAAATGTTGACGTTGCCGATCTCGTCCATAATGCCGCGAAGGCGCTTGGCCTCCCCGTCGATGTCAATGGACAGCTCGGGCAGATAGACGGCGTGCACGTCCCACCGCTCCTTCGAAAGGCCGAGGGCGGGCGCCCACTCCTGCTCGGCGACCCAGGCGTGATAGTACTGCGCGGACTGAGCCGTGAGGTAACCGCAGTTGCGACCCATGACCTCGTGGACGATGAGCATTCTGGGGTTCGAACGATGCTCTCCGATGACGTGCTGGGCGAAGCCGGAGGCTTCCTCGGCCGCCGTCCAAGCGCCCAGCGACTGGCGGATCGGAACGATGTCGTTGTCGATCGTCTTGGGAAGCCCCACGACGGTCAGCTCGTAGTCGTGGTCCTTCAGATACGCCGCAAGGTCCGCTGCGGTGGTGTTGGTGTCGTCGCCGCCGATCGTGTGGAGCACGTCCACGCCGTCGGCCTTCAGGCGCTCAGCGGCGACCTGGAGGGGATCCTCGCCTTCCTTGACCAGGCCCCTCTCCACGAGGTTCTTCGCGTTCGTCAGCTTGACGCGAGAGTTGCCGATCGGCGATCCGCCGAAACGGGACAGAACGTGTGCGCTGCGGCGCGCCTCCTCGTCGACCACGATGTAATTGCCCGTCAGGAGGCCGTGGTATCCGTACTGATAGGCGATGATTTCGATGTCCGGCGCAATCTCGGTGTAGCGCTGGATGAGTCCTCCCACGGCGGAGGAGAGGCACGGGGCAAAACCGCCGGCGGTGAGCAATGCGACGCGACGAACAGTCATCGTGAGCCTTTCTTTGGTCGTGATTCTTCGTGCTTTGGTCTTGGTTCTTCGTGCGCGGGCACGCACACACTTCCATTCTATGCATGAGTATGCTGGAGGTCATGACCGATGAGACAGCGCGCGGCGATTCCGGCGACGGCTTGGGAGACGACGATGTCGAGGGCGCCTTGCGCGACGGCGCCACGGGCGGATCTGGAGACCGAGTAAACGGCGCATCTGGAAACAGGGCGAAGGGCGCTCCCGAAGGCGACGTCGGAGGCGGGGACGACTTCGAGGAGAGGTGGGAGGAGATCGTCGCCGGCCTCGAGGACTTCGACGCCGAGCTCGAGGACCTCGACGGCAAGCTCGGCGGCGACCTCAAAGACGTCGACGGCGGGCTCAGCCTCTCGGGAGACTCCAAAGGCGGCTTCGACGACGGGTTGCGCGGCGCCCTTGCGGACCGTTTCGACGGCGCTTTCACGGACCGATTCGACGGCGAAGTCGATTCCGACGCCTCCTTCGAAGAGCCCGAGGTCGTGGCGAATTTGCGCGCCGGCCCGCGCGACTGGAGCGCGCCGGAAGAGGAAGGACTGGAGGTCGAGGACGGGGTCGACGTCGTCGAACTCGGCACTCTCATGCCAATCGACGAGGAGGTCCCCGAGGGGCACCCGATGTCCCGGTTCCTTTGGCTGTCCGCCGGGCTGCTCCTGCTCATGGGAGTCCTGGCCGCCTTCGACCTCGCCCCCGGAGGCACGCCTTTGGCCTTCGCCTGGGGCGCCGCCGGATTCGTCTGCGCGGGAGTCGCGGCGTTCCTCACGTCGCCGCGGTCGGAGGACATCGACCCCTTCGACGACGGCGCGAGGCTTTGAGCGACGGCCGGGCGGGGGCACACCGGCGGGCCCGGGCGCCGGGCGCGCGCCTTGACCTCGACGGCGGCGGGCCCGCCGGCCAGCTGTCCTTCGACGATTTGGGCACGCCGCTGGAAGAGGTGACGTTCGTCGTCGTCGATCTGGAGACGACGGGCGCCAAACCGGGCCCCGAATCGATCACGGAGATAGGCGCCGTCAAGGTGCGAGGCGGGGAAACCCTCGGCGAGTTTTCCACTCTCGTCAACCCGGGCCAGCCGATACCCGCATTCATAACCTCGCTCACCGGCATTACGACGGCCATGACGGCCCGGGCGCCCAGGATCGCGGCGGTCATCCCCTCCCTCATCGAGTTTCTCTGCGCGGGCCCGTCCACCGTCGTGGCGGCGCACAATGCGCGCTTCGACGTCGGCCATCTCAAGGCGGCGTTTGCAGGCGCCGATTTTGCGTGGCCCAGCGTCAGGGTGCTCGACACGGTCGCGTTGGCCCGGCGCGCCTTTTCCTCAGACGAGGTTGCCAACTTCAAACTCTCAACCCTGGCGGGCGCATGCGGCGCGACGACGGCTCCGAGCCACCGAGCCCTCGACGACGCCCGAGCCACAGTGGACGTTTTGCTCGCAATGCTGGGCAGGCTCGGGCCGCTCGGAGTGACGCATCTCGAGGACCTCGCAACCGCGACGGACCCGGTTCCCCGGGCGCGGCGGAGGAAAGCGCGCCTGGCGGACGGAATCGCCCGCTCCCCAGGCGTCTACCGTTTCATCGGCCCCGCCGGCGACGTCCTGTACGTCGGCTCCTCGTCCAATCTCCGTGCGCGCGTACGCCAATATTTCACGGCCGCGGAAACGCGGAAGCGCATGGCCGAGATGGCGGACCTGGCCGAGCGCGCGGAGGTCGACGAAACACCGACCGTGCTCGAGGCGCGGATCCTGGAACTGCGCCAGATCGCGGAATTCGACCCGCCGTACAATCGCCGGTCGCGCCGTCCGGACAACCGCCCGTGGCTTGCACTGACGGACGAAGCGCACCCTCGGCTCAAGGTGACGGCGTCCCTTGCCCTGGAGGATGCGGCGGCCGCCCTCGGCCCTTTCGGATCCCGCAAGGCGGCGCGGCAGGCCGCCGAGCTTGTGGCCGACGACGCCCGCCTGCGCACATGCACGGCGCGTCTTCCCGCGAAGCCCAGCGGACGAAAGGCCCCGTGCCACCTGCATGCCATGGGCCGCTGCTCCGCGCCCTGCGCGCTGCCGGGCGCCCCCGACGGCCCCTCGCTTGCGGCTGCGAGCTCGATTCTCGGCGGAGACCTCGACGGCCTGTGGGAGCGCAGCATGCAACGGCTGGCGAGCCTCGCCGCGGCCGAGAGATTCGAACAGGCCGCCGTCGAGCGCGACCGCCTGCGCTGCGTGATCGACGCGGCTCGACGGCGCGAACGCATCCTTCCGCTTCTGGCGGCGCGGCAGATCGTCGGCGCCCGACGCGACGACGACGGATCGTGGGACGTGGCGGTGATCCGCTGGGGCCGCCTGGCCGCGACGGGCCGCTGCCCCGGAAACGCCGACCCGAGAGAGCTGGCGGGAGAACTTGTCGCCTCGGCGAGTCACACCGACAGGCCCGCCGCCCCCGGGGACGTCGCGTCGGTCGAGGAAACCGAGTTGCTCGCCGCATGGCTGTGGAAACCGACCGTCCGCCTGCTTTCCTTCGAGGGAGAGGAGCCCCTGGCGCTTCCCCGGGCCAGCGCTTTCAGATTTTCGCTTCCGGGGCCCGACGCCGATTGAGCCGGGCCGGACGCCGACTGAGGAGGCGGCGGGCACAGAGCCTTGGAACCGGCGGGCACAGAGCCTTGGCTCCCAGCAAAGAGCTCGGGGAGCCTCGCGAACGCCATGCGCCGAAACCTCTGGGTCTGACTTATGAAGCTTCGAGCCCTACTGGCCCTTCGGAAAGCCCTATGAAGCCAGTTCGTTCGACAGGGCGATCCACCTGTCGAGAAGCCGAGCCGCCGCGCCGGAATCGACCGTGTCAGCCGCGATCTGCATTCCTGCGCGCATTCGTTCGGCGAAGGAGCCGCTCTGCGCCCCCGTGCCGGGAAGCGTTCCCGCGGCCACGAAAGCGCCCGCCGCGTTGAGCAGCACGGCCTCGCGCACAGCCCCTGTCTGCCCCTGAAGGAAGGCGCGGGCGACTTCGGCGTTGAAAGCCGGGGACCCTCCGCGCAGATCGTCGACCGTCGCCGGAGCGAGCCCCGCCTCCGAGACGGCGTCGAACTCGTGCCTTTCGACGCGGCCGCCTTCGATCTCCCACAGGTCGTTGACCGTCACGGAGGAAAGCTCGTCCATCCCGTTGTCGCGTCCGCGCACCACCAGGCCCCGCGAACCGCGCTCGGCCAAGACTCCCGCGACCAGCTCCGCGTAGTCCGGCCGGGAGACGCCGACGACGGACACGGCCGGGCGCGCAGGATTCGTCAGCGGGCCGAGAATGTTGAAAGCGGTGGCGACGCCCAGCTCGCGGCGCGTCGGCGCAACGAAGCGCATAGCGGGGTGAAAGACGTTCGCGAAGATGAAGGTGATGCCCAACTCGTTGAAAATCCGCGCGACGTCGGCGCCGGAAAGGTCGAGGTTGACGCCCAAGGCTTCGAGGCAGTCGGCCGAGCCGGAGGCCGACGACGACGCTCTGTTCCCGTGCTTGACCACCGGGATGCCCGCGGCGGCGATGACCAGCGCGGCCATGGTGGAAATGTTGACCGTCTGGAGCCTGTCCCCTCCGGTGCCCACGATGTCGAGGACCTCGCCTTCGACGTCGACGGGAAGGGCGTGCGAAACCATGGCGTCGGCCATTCCACGAATTTCCGTCGGCGTTTCTCCCTTGGCCGCAAGGGCCGTGAGGAATCCGGCCAGCTGGGCCGACGTCGCCGCCCCTTCCATCGCCTGGTCAACGGCCCAAGCCGCCTCTTCGCGGGTCAAATCCCGGCCGCCGACAAGCCGGCTGATGACATCGGGCCACGTGGGAAGCGACACTATTTCTCCTCGGTGCTCAGCAGCTCGGCGACCGCCGCCGAAAGCTCTCGCGGATTGACGGGATATGCAAGGGTTCGAGCCGCCCCGGACCATCTCGCCAGCCATTCGTCCTGGGGACGCGCCACAAGGAGGACGAAGGGAATGGACGGATCGACTTCGTCGTGGACCATCTTCCCCAGCCCCATTCCGCCGAGCTTGGGGGCCTCGGCGTCGAGAATCATGAGCGAGCAGCCTCCCTGGCGGACCTCCAGCATGAGCGCGTCGGGCGTGGCGACCTCTTTCCAGGCGATCTCAGGCATTCCCCTGGCGGCCCTCCGGCCGACGGAGGCGCGCACCTCGCTGCGGGTCTTCGAATCGTCCGAATACACGAGGATCGTCGTCTTCCCGCCGGCGCCCTCCTGCGCCGCGGCCAGCGCGTCGGTTTGCGTCGAGGCGCTCGTTTCGCTCATGGCATCCTCCGTGGTCGATGGGTAGGCCAAGGCAATTGTAGCGAATGCCGATGCAGTCTCCGCCTCCTGCCCGGCCAAAAGGCGTTTTCGCCGTTGGACGAAAGCGCACCTCGGCCACGGACCAACGTCCCTATACTTGACAGCGTCCGACAGCCGGTTTTCACAACCGGCCATGCC
>ERZ773038.418-NODE-418-length-28654-cov-8.624532_pt1 | contig 28654 bp, 19 predicted proteins | sample MGYA00511665_ERZ773038 | MGnify/ENA primary metagenome ERZ773038 (study PRJEB29015, sample SAMEA2737966) | human oral metagenome | biome: human oral; feature: human-associated habitat; material: dental | place: China | collected 2028 ... | reverse complement strand
TTACTGTTATTTTTACAGCATCTAACGTATATCTCGGTTTGAAGGTAGGTTTGACATTCTCGTCATCCATTCCGGCGGCCATTATTTCTATGGCGATCTTGTGTTTTTTCAAGGACTCTAACGTACTTGAAAACAATATGGTACAAACTCAGGCTTCTGCAGCTGGGACCTTGTCCGCTATTATCTTTATTTTACCCGGTCTGCTTATGCTTGGATATTGGAACGGTTTCCCGTTCTGGCAAACATTCCTGCTCTGCGCCTGCGGCGGTTCTCTAGGTGTGTTATTCACCATTCCGTTGCGTCGGGCCATGGTGGTGAACAGTGATCTGCCGTATCCGGAAGGTCGTGCGGCGGCGGAAATTTTGAAGGTCGGATCTCATAACGGCGATGACGGGACACAATCTAACTCCGGTATGAAAGATATCGTATCCGGCGGTTTTGTAGCCGGTCTTATCAGCCTTTGTGCGAACGGTTTCAAAGTACTTGGCGACAGCATGAGCTTCTGGCTCCCTGTAGGTAGCAAAGGTATTACTCAAATCCCGTTGGGTTTCTCCACAGCATTACTGGGTGCCGGTTATCTTATCGGTATCGCATCCGGTATCGCTATCTTGGTCGGTGTTCTTGTCGCATGGGCAGGTTTCGTACCGTATTTAACGAATCTATATGCTCCGGATGGCGGTGCAACTGCTAAATTCGCTATGGGCATCTGGAAAGAAAAGGTTCGCTTTATCGGTGCCGGTACCATCGGTATTGCGGCGATTTGGACTTTGATCACATTGATTAAGCCTATCATCGAAGGCATGAAAATCTCAGTGAAATCCATGAACAGCAGTGCTGAAGAACGCGAAACACATCGCATGGATACGGATGTGAATACTAAATCTGTTCTGATCGTGTTTGCAATCATCCTTGTCGGTTTAGTGTTCACATTCTGGGATTTCGTATCTGCTGTGCCTATCAGTACAAGCTTGATGTGGACTCTCGTTGTGGTGGGGATTATTGTAGCATTGCTTATCGGTTTCTTCGTAGCTGCTGCATGCGGTTACATGGCCGGTCTTATCGGTACATCTGCATCTCCAATCTCCGGCATCGGTATTTTGGCGACGATTATTTCTTCTCTTGTTGTATACTTCATCGCATCGGAGAATAACTTGTTCGCTACCGAAGCAGGTGTTCAATTTGCTACCGCTATGGCTATCTTCATGACATCCGTGGTTATCGCGATTGCATCTATCTCCAATGATAACTTGCAGGACTTGAAAACAGGTCAGCTCGTCGGTGCTACACCTTGGCGTCAACAGATTGCCTTGTTGCTCGGCTCCGTAGCCGGTGCCGTTGCGATAGCTCCGGTACTTAATCTGCTTTACCAGGCATACGGCTTTACAGGTGCGTTGCCACGTGCCGACATGGACCCGGGTGCTGCATTATCCGCTCCACAGGCGACGTTGATGACTACCATTGCGCAAGGTATCTTCAACTCCAGCATGGACTGGGATTACATCCTGATCGGCGTTGGCGTCGGCGTTGTGGCGATTATCGTTAATTTGATCCTCAAGAGCACAACCGCTACCTTAACATTGCCTCCATTGGCTGTCGGTATGGGGATTTATTTACCGCCTACTTTAGAAGTACCGCTTATTATTGGCTCTTTCATCAGCTATTTCGTAGGCCGTTATCTTGTGGCTCGTGCTAAAATGCGTGCCGACGAGCTTGCCGAGTACGATGTGGAGCAATCGAACCGCCGTGGTGTTCTCTTCGCATCCGGCCTGATTGTCGGTGAAAGCTTGATTGGTGTTCTCATAGCTGTTATTATTGTATTGTCAGTTACAACCGGTGGTGGAGAATCTCCACTTCAATTGGTCGGTCCTGAATTTGAAAGTAAGGCAGGTTGGTTAGGGTTGCTTGCTTTCATCTTTGCAGGTCTATATCTGGTTCGTCGTGTTGTAACACACAAATTCAATAAAGAAGAGGCTCTCGCTATGAAAGCTGAACAGGAACTAGAAAAATAAGAGGTTATTGCAATGAAACTAAAACAGACTGTACTCATCATGATGACGGCGGCGTTGCCGCTTACATCCTTGGCGGCAGGCGATGTTATTCCTGTTACGAAGGATAACGGAACCGTGCAAGCCGAACAACAAGTCGATACATCCGCTCGCAAGGTGAATCGCAATGATTTGACGTATCGCATTTCCAGTACCGCTACACCGGAACAAAATCGTGCATTACGCGCCGTAGCCGGTAAAGTTGATCGCGGAACCGTTGAAGTGGTAGCTCCCAATGCGGACCGCTATATGGACCGCAAGGAAGTCGGCGTATCTCCGATTGAATCCACTACGGATCACCTGGATCTCGTGTTCCCTGAGGTAAAATCCGTCAGTCCTGTCGTGGAAAAAGCGATCAATACGACCATCAAAAAGTACGTTTCCAAGGTACAAAATGATGTGGAAAAATTAAATGCGAAGGAATCCGATAAGACAAATGTAGTGATGTACTACGATGTAAAAACGGATAAGAACGGTATTCTCAGCGTCTTGATTCACACCTATACGATGCGCGATAATGATGCGAACGGTGTGAACTTTGTAAAAGGCTTTACTTTTAATACTACAACAGGTCGCCAGATTTCCTTATATGACCTTGGCGGCATCAACAAGAAAGAACTGGTAAATGCCATCAACAATAATCAGGATGTGAAGGACAAGCTCGGCAACGACTTTAAAATTGATAAATTGCCTAGTGAATTCTATACAACTGACGATTATTCCGTTGTGATGATTCTGCAACAAGATGTGGATTCCGCTCATAGCGCCGGTACCGTATACGTTCCGGTCGGCAATTTGCGGGATCATGAAAATGATGTAACAAAAAAATAATCTAACCTTGTGTGTCGGTTAGATTCATTACGTGTATAGACAGTACTGTTTTATTGTGAAATTTTATTATGAAAGCGGTCGTACCCGATGGGGTGCGACCGCTTTTATGTGTCCGTTATATACATGTTAAGGCTATAGTATGTCTGGGTTGTATGCATATGAAGGTATAGAAAATGGAGCCAGTAATACTAGCTCCATCGCTGTTTCAAGAGTTATTTTTTGTGTTGCGCTGCGGCAATGGGAAGTGAATGTTCCCGTCCGAGCTTGTGAGCGGTTCAGGCGGCAACTGCAAGAAGACATTATCATGGAATTTCTTTTTAAATGCTTTCATCGTCGATTTTTGGATGGAATCAACGGTAATGATGAGTGCACTCGTATCCGTGTTCGGATAGATGGAGATGATTTTTCCTTTCGGTTCTTTCTCCTGATAGAGGGCGATGGCATCGGACTGATAATCTTCCAGCTGCGCCTGTGTCAATTTGCCTTTCGATACGACTACGGTTTTATCTAATTGCAAATCGTGAGCATCGGCAATCGCCTTGGCAACGAGGTCTACTTTCTTTTGATCCGTCAAGGATGCATATAGTTGGCCTGCTTCCCAGAAGAGGGCGCCGTCATTGCGGAATTTCGTAAAGTCATTGCCGTAATTTAATGTGTTGTCGATGATACGGACCGTTTTATTTTCCACCTGTTGTCTGAACAATGTATTGTGGAACGCTAAGGCCTGTTCCGTCTGTGTCATGCGATAGGTGATTTCCGCCGCTTCTGCACGGGTAATGTATTTTTCGGGATTAAATAAGGTGCCCGGTGCATAGTTTGTAAAGCCTAAGTATGCCAACTCGTGCACGGCGTCCTGTGCCCAAGGGGCGACGAATTTCTGGTCACCGTATGCGACCGTATCGAGCACGGTAGGGTCCTCAGTGGTATAACCTAGATAATGTATATAATTATCCGCTACTACGGCAAATTCCTGGCGGGACATGTATTTTTCCGGCTTGTAAGTGTCATCTCCGTAGCCGCTGATGATGTTTTTCCGTGCCACCGATTCGATTGCGAGGGCGGACCATCTGTCAGACGTGATATCTTTGAATTTGCTCGATAAAAAGGCGGCCTGCCCGTCATTGGTAATGTTATTGAAAAGACTCGCCACTTCTTCGCGTGTCATCGGTTGATTCGGTCTGAACGTACCGTCCGAATAGCCTTTCATGAGATTCGCTCTTGTGACGGTACTGATGGAGTTAGCTGCCCAGAAATCACTCGGTACGTCGGAGAAAATATAAGGGCGTACATTCTGGATATCAGCAGGTCCACCGACAGGTAACTGCTGATTTACAACAGGGGTTTGTGTTCCTGTGGATAAATCATTATTTGCCGGCCCCTGTGGAGCCCTTTCCGTGATTGATTCCTTTGTTGCTAAAGCTGTTTGTGGATTGGTTGCAGCTGATGGTAAAGGGGCTTTAGCATTTGTTGTAGCTGATGTATCAGTGGCCGCATCCGCGTGTGCCGGCTGTGTAGCCGCACGAGATGTCGATGGAACCGTATTGGCAGTTGTTGCAGTAGTAGATGTTGTATTAGCTGCCGTCAGGCCGGTAGTCGCTACCAAGGCTCCTAAAACGAGAGCGTGCAATGCATACTTAGTATTCTTGTTCATAAAAATCCTTCCTGATCTTTGGATACTAGGATATACCAAAGCAGCGTAATACTACATGGTATACGCTGCTTTAGGTGATTGAGTATAGACGTGATTAGCGTTTAACTGTCATTTTTACTTTGGAACCGAACAATTTGGCGATGCCTTGTTGCGTTTCTTTCGATGCGGTAGATACTACTGCATAGAGTTGATTGTTTTCCACATCAGGGAATGTAGCCAGAATATTGCCGGCTTTTTCGTTTTTGCTGTAGTAGTTGCGGAAGTTCGCATCGATTGCATCGTATTCGGCCTGGCTGTATTGAGACGGTTCCACCACAACGTAGTTGTTTATAGTGGAATCACCGCGGGCTGCAAGATTTGCTTTTACAGTAGGAATGTCGCTGTCCGTTTTCAATGCCACATGTAATTGGTTGTCGCGCCAATACATGACACCATAATCTTGGAAAGCATCATCGGTTTTGTATGTTTTATTTAATTCCGTGAATACTTTGTTTTCTAAAGCGGCTTGTTGCTTCTGATCCAATGCTTTTAATGTGCTGCGACGAACGGGGCGTACGTTGTAAACCGGTTCGGTTTTAGTTGTTTCCTTAACCTCTTTTGCAGCCTTAACGTCCTTCATTTCCTTCTTTGCTTTTTTAGCATCTTCTTTAGCGGCTTTTTCAGATTTCTCCGCATCCGATTTCATGTCTTTATGCTTTTTTGATGCATCTACCGTTTTATCGGATTTGGACATGTCTTCCGCTACAGTACCGGCATCCATTCCGGCTGCTTCTGTTGGACCTTGTTTAGCTGTTGCCAAGCCGGCGCCGTTAAGTAGACGATGTAAAATCGTTGCCGCCTGTGCACGTGTTACAGGTTGTTTCGGGTTAAAACTTTCTGTCGCACCGGAGGATACGATGCCGCGTTGCGCCATGTATTGTACGTCGGCTAAATATTCTTTAGAGATACTTGCTTCGTCTTTGAAAGCCACTTTTTCGGTTTTTACAGCAGGGGAGATGTTGAGCTTTTTTGCTAAGTTGGCAGCAGATGCGACGAATTCTTCGCGATTCATTGTCTTTGTAGGATTGAATGCCGTTTTAGACGTACCTTCCATAACTCCTGCGGCACTTACCAATTTGATAGCGGAGTTAGACCAACGGTCAGCGGCTACATCGGAGTACGCAGCCGCTTCTTCCTTTGCTGTAAGAGCGGTTAAATCCTGAGTATTTAAATTGCTCTGTAACACCTTGCCGTAAATTGCGGCCGCTTGTTCACGTGTGATTTGTTGACTCGGTTTAAATGTGTTATCCGAGTAACCCGATAAATATCCGGCCTGTGTCATCGCTTGAATTGCATCACGTGCCCAGCTGTCTTTTGTATCGGAATATACGCCGACCGGTAAATTTTCTTTTACCGTTTTATGTGTCGTTGCAGTTTCCGCTGTTTTTGCACCGGTTACAGGTTTGGCTTCGGCCTTAGCTGCAGCCGCAGTGTGAGCTGTCGCCTTAGTACCTGCTGCTGATTTTGTCGCAGTAGCCGCTTTGGTTTCAGTATCCGCATTTTTTTCAGCGGTCATTTTGTCTGTAGAGGCAATCTTCTGAGCAGTCGCTTTTGGAGTGGTTTTTGCAGTTGTTGCTTTTACAGGGAGTGGTTTAACAGTTGTGTTTGTCACTGTTGTCGTTTTGTTTTGCGTTGCGGTTGTTTCAGCGTGAGCCATGCCGAATGTGGATCCCAAGGCCAATGTGATTGCCAAGGATAAGGATAATTTATTTAGTTTCATGAAAAGGCTCCTTTCAAACTATACTTATATAAGTAAAATTATAGCACTTTTTAAATTGATGGACTACTATAAGAAAATGTAATATATGAGCATAAAAATTACATGAATTTGAGCATGTCGTCGGAGTTATATAAATGTATGATGAAAGTTCGGAAATATAAATACAAAAAAGCAAATGAATGGATGTTTAAATAAGGTATAGAATATTGCTGGTATGCCAAATGATAAATATTTGCAAAATACAGGTTTTATAAGGCTTTTACAGAAAAAATTAATGGCATTTACAATATATGTGATAAAATTCAATGTTTCCTATGAGAAAAACGCATAACGATAGTTTAAATAAATGGGTTCATACTAATATAGCAATCCTTTGGACATTTCATGCATTATTAATTTATAATTATAACGATAAGGCTTTCGGATAGCTATTTGAAAGCATAAGTAATGTTCAGGGCAGGTTTTTTGTGGGTTGCTTTTACAAGAGATCTTGTCATCATACATACATATCAAAATTTTTTATTAGGTTAAGTACTAGAAAAGACGAGGACGATAATATGAAAATTCATCTTTTCCAACAGTGTTTGATTGACATGTTCTACCCTCATGTAGGGATGGCCGGGGTAGAAGTACTTGAAAGATTGGGCTGCGAACTCGTGGTTCCTAAGAAGCAAGTATGTTGTGGACAAATGTTTACAAATTCCGGTTATAATGATGCGGCTATGGATGCCATCAAGAACACGATCGAATGCTTTGAGAACGCTGAATATGTAGTCAGCATGTCCGGCTCTTGTGCATTTGCAATTCGCGATGAATACCAGCATTTCTTGGAAGGTCAGCCTGAATGGCAAGCGCGAGCTGAAAAATTAAGCTCTAAAATCTATGAATTCACGGAATTCATTACGGATGTACTAGGTGTAGAGGATGTAGGGGCTCGTTTTAACGAAACCGTTACATATCATACATCTTGCCATGTTACCCGTTTGATGGGCGTTAAAGAGCCTCCTTTCAAACTCCTTCGCAATGTAAAAGATATGACATTGATCGAATTACCTCGTGCGGACCGTTGCTGTGGCTTCGGCGGTACTTTCTCGGTTAAAAATCCTGAAATCAGCGAAGTGATGACACGTGAAAAAGCATTGGAAATCGCCGGTACCGGTGCCAACGTTATTTCCGGTTCCGACCAGGCGTGTCTGATGAACATCGCCGGTATGCTTGATCGCCTTCATAAAGAAGGGGAAATCGACCGCCGTATTAAGGTAATGCATATTGCTGAAATCTTGAACTGCCGTTAAGGAGGAGACGACATGGCACTTATATATGACAATCGCCCCTATAAGACACGCATAAAAGAATGCTTGGCTGACGATTTCAAAGTTGCAGCCATCAAAAAAGCACAAGACGTGTTTTATGATAAACGTAATACCGTAGTTGCGGATGTTCCTGAATGGTTGGATTTCCGCGCTGAAGCAGCGCGTATACGCGACCACGTATTGAACAATCTTGACTATTATACAAACCAGTTTGCTGAAAATGCCGAAAAAGCGGGCTCTAAAGTTCACTTTGCTTTTGATGACAAAGAAGCGACTCAAATTGCATTGGATATTCTTCGTCAACGGGAAGCTAAGATGATCGTAAAATCCAAAACAATTTTGACGGAAGAAATCGGTTTGAACGAAGTGTTGGAAGAAGCGGGTATCGAAGTTAACGAAACGGACCTGGCTGAATTTATCTTGCAAACTGCTGTAAGTCCACCATCTCATATCGTTGTACCCGGTCTTCACTTTGAACGTAATAAAATTCGTGAAATTTTCGCTGAAAAATTAGGCTATACAGGCACGGAAAATCCTACAGAAATGACGCATTTCGTACGTGGCTATGTGCGTGAACGCTTTCTTAAAGCCGATGTAGGCGTTAATGGCTGTAACTTTGCCGTTGCTTCCTCCGGTACATGTACCATCGTTTCCAACGAAGGTAACGGTCGTATGGCCAGTTCAATTCCTAAGACCCAATTGATTTTCTTGGGGACGGAACGTATCGTTCCTGATTTCAAAGCGCTTGACGTTATGATGGAAATGTTGAACCGCTCCGCAGTAGGTTCCAAGATTTCCAACTACTTCTCCATGATGACCGGTCCAGCTCGTGAAGGCGAAGCGGATGGTCCTGAAGAAACACATATCATTATCATCGATAACGGTCGTTCCGGCATCTTGGGCGGTACATTCCAGGATATGCTTCGTTGTATCCGCTGCGGTGCATGTATGAATATCTGTCCTGTATATCGTCATGTATCCGGTCACGGTTATGGTTCCGTATATCCGGGTCCGATGGGCGCCGTATTGACTCCATTGTTCAAAGGCTATGATGTAGCGGGCGATCTTCCATATGCATCCACATTGTGCGGCGCATGTACGGAAAACTGTCCGGTAGCGATTCCGTTGCATGAATTATTGATGGAACATCGTCATGTTATGGCTGATATTGAAAAGACTCGTCCGAAAGCGGAAGAAGCTATCTTTACTGCTGCTGCGAAAATGTTCGGTAATGCTACATTATTCGATCTCGGTACAAAAGCAGGCGCTATCGGTATGAACTTAATCAGCAATAGTGAAGGTAACATGCCTAAATGGACACAAGCTGTGCCTGTAATGAACGGCTGGACCAAGTCTAAAGAATTGGGCTCCTTGAAGTTCAAGAAATTCCGTGATTTATATGCTGAACATGAAAAGAATAAAAAGAAGGAGAATAAATAATGGATGAAGCTAAACGTAAACAATTTATTGCACGTTTATCTCGTGCATTAGGCCGTGATCAGGAAATGTGCCCAGCTTTTGTGGAAGATTTTGATTACAGCCATGGTCCTCAAGAAACTATGTTCAAGGATTTATCTCGTGAACAAGTTATCACTATGTTCAAGGAACAATGTGACCGTGTAGGTACAAAATACGTAAATACTACGCCTGATAAATTGGGCGAAACTATATTGGCGGCTATTGAGGATTGGGGTAACGGTAAGGTTGTATTCCCAAGCTCTCCTGAGGTTGAACAATATAAATTAAAAGAATTGTTTGAGCAGGATGAGGCTTCTAACGGCGGTAAACGTACGTATTTTCAATGGGATGCATCTAAAGGCCGTGAAGAAAATATTTCTAACACCGCTAATGCTGATATCGGTATTACATTTCCATATTGCGGTATCGCTGAAACCGCTACTGTAGTACAGGCTTCCGGTGTTGAATCCGGACGTGCCATCAGCTTGTTGCCGACAACGCATATTGCCGTTTTATACACTAACAGCATCAATCCTCGTATGACACAGACCATGGAACATTTGACGGAACGTTATAACAACGATCCTGCTAATTTCCCTACAAATATTTGCTTGATCTCCGGCCCGTCCCGTACAGCTGACATTGAGCTGGTCACTGTGGATGGTGCGCATGGTCCTATTCAAGTAACATATATCTTAGTGGATTAATTTCCTGTAAAACCTATTTGAACCTGCTCGTTCGGATAGTAAATCCTCCTGTGAAAGAAGTTCTTTTCAGGAGGATTTTTTTGTTGCAATTTTTTCGATATATGCTATACTTTTCTTATAACCTATTATTAAGATATGAATTAAAGGAGAGCAATTATGAATATTCCATTTTTTCAAGATTACCTGATGCTCAGTAATCCGTTGAGTCTGGGAATCATTGCCGTATTTATATTGGTATTATTCGGCATATACAGATTGCAGCGCAAGGGCACGTCTTTTGGTAATCTAGTTATTATCGGCACCATCGCAGGTGCTATTATCGGTGTGGCCATTCAAATCATTGCGGGATTTCCGGATGATCCTTCACAGGTCGTATATATTAAAGAAAGTACGAAATGGTTTTCTCTTGTAGGGGGCGGATTTATTGATTTGATTCGCATGCTCGTTATTCCTATCGTATTTATCTCTATTGTTCATGTTATTTTGCACATGGAGGCCGGTGCTAATCTTAAAAAGTTGGTGGTGGCTATGGTGAGTACAAACCTCGGTATGGTAGCGATGGCTGCTATAGTAGGTCTCGTCCTCGGCAATGCGTTCGGATTGGGTCAAGGTTTCGATATTGTGGAACAAGGTAAAAAGATTCGCGATATCAAACCGATGGTGGATACATTCCGCGCCTTGATTCCAAGTAACCCGATTCAGGCGGCGGCAGAGACGAATGTTATCGGTATCGTTGTGTTTGCTATCATCCTAGGCAGCGTTGCCCGTCTCTTGAAGCAGACCGGTACAAATTCCATGGAAATATTCACGAAATTGTTTGATGAACTACATCAATTGATTTCGTGGGTAGCTGACTTTATTATCGGCTTGATGCCATACGGTGTGGTGGCGCTCTTGGCATCCACATTGGCTACGCGCGGCTTACAGGCGATTTTGGACATGGGACTTTTCGTAGTTCTTCTCTATGCAGGCCTTTTGATCATGTTCGTTATCCAGGCTATTCTGATTACGAGCTTCGGGTATAATCCGATTACATATTTCAAGAAGGCTAAAGCACCGTTATTGTTGGCGTTTACATCCCGTTCTTCCATGGGCGTATTGCCGCTTACGGTGGAAACCTTGACGAAACGTCTCGGCGTTAATCCTACGACGGCGAATACCGTGGCATCTTTCGGTACAACGGCGGGCATGCAGGGGTGTGCGGGCGTATTCCCTGCATTAGTGATTGTATATATTTCCAACGTGGCAAATATTCCTTTTGATTTGACCATGTACATCATGAGTGTTATCGTTATCGCTATCGGTTCTATCGGCATCGCCGGCGTACCGGGGACGGCAACGATGGCGGCCTCCGTATCTCTTAGCGGTACGGGACTTGGTGCATACTTCACATCCATCAGTCCGATTCTCGCCATCGATCCGTTGATAGATATGGGGCGTACATGCCTTAATGTATCCGGTTCCTTGACGAATGCATTGGTGGTGGATAAGATCATGGGTACCATCGATAAGGATGCGTATAATAATCTCAATCAAGAGAATGTATAAAGTGAAAGAACAGCTTTCGGGCTGTTCTTTTTTCTTTCACAAAAATAAGCAATAATTATTACAAATTGTAAATTGATATATTTCTAATCGATATGAGAAAAGTGTCATCGGTAATACTATAATAGGTATTAGTATACGATATATATACGATATAAAAATCGATACAAAGTTGTTTATTATGCTTAATAGATATAAGCCAAGAGGGTAAGTATTATGATTACACAAGAAGTGAAAGAGCGCCTGATTGCGGATTATCCTAAGTTTGAGGATATGACGCGCAAGTTTTATAAAAAGGAAATCTCCATTGCTGATTATAAAGGACAATCCGGTGCATTCGGCAGTTATGCGGAGCGCGGTGCCGAGACGGGCATGAGCCGCTGGCGCTTTAACGGAGGCCGTATAACTCGGGACCAGATGCAGTTTCTGGCGGGTGCTATTCGTAAATATAATTTAAAGCATGTGCATTTTACGACGGGCCAGTGTCTGCAAATGCATGGCCTTGACGGGGAGACGATTCTCAGCCTTTTTAAAGAATGTTATGAACACGGTATTTACAATCGTGGTGCAGGTGGAGATAATCCGTCTAATTTGGTAGCCAGCATTTTGCGGGGTATTGATCCTCGCGAAACATTTGATATTACGCCGTATGCAACGGCTATCGGGGAATATATTTTAGAGCAGATGTTTTTCATTAAGATTCCCCGTAAATTCAAGATGGGCATCGATAACGGGTTTGACAGCACGCCTCATGCGACATTTAAGGACCTGGGTTTCAATTTAAATAAACATAATACCTTTGATGTATATGCCTGCGGAGGCATCGGGCCCAATCCTCGCATCGGTATTCCCGTGGCCCGTGATGTGGCGCCTGAGGATGTATTGTATCATGTGAAAGCTATGCTCATGGTTTTTGCAAATCACGGAAACTTCAAGAATCGCGGTAAGGCTCGTACGCGATATATGCCGGCTGATATGGGCGGTGCGGAGGCTTTCATCAAGGTCTATGAAGAAACATTGAACATGGTGAAAGAGGTAGAAAATCTGACCGTTGATCCGGCTCGATATGCTTATGAAATCACGAAGTCCGGCAAGCGTGACGATTCTGTTCTGAATCATCGTATTCATCGACAAAAACAAGAAGGGCTGTATTATGTGGAATATCATCCGGTCGGTGGCGATGCCGATGTAGAACATCTGCTGGCGGCATTGGATTATGCGGTTACCTTGGATCAGGTAGAGGCTCGCATTGCACCGGATGAAGCGATATTTTTCATCAATCTTACCGCGGACGAAGCTCGAAAAATTGCTTCTCTCACGGATGATAGTGCGGTGAATGATTTCCGCAGATCCGTGTCCTGCGTAGGGGCGACGGTGTGTCAAATCGGTATGCAGGATTCCAACGGCCTTTTGAAAGCTATCTTTACCCATTTAGATGAAAAGGGTATCGATACGAAAAAGTTGCCGCGTCTGCACATCTCAGGATGTCCTCACTCCTGCGGAACACATCAGATCGGAGAAATAGGCTTTCACGGGTCCGTAAAACTGGTGGACAAGAAACCGCAACCGGCGTTTATCCTTGTGGACGGGGGCTCGGAACATATGGGCTCTGAAAACTTCGGCAAGATGGCCGGGAACATCGTATTTACGAAAATCCCTGAATTTATGGAAGCGTTGGCAAATATTCTGAATGAAGCGCCGGAACCTGATTTCGGTTCCTGGCGATTGACGCATAAATCGGAGTATATGAATCTTATTAAATCATTTGAATAGAATTTTATAGATTATTATATGACCGAAATGTACGACTATATATCTGGAATATACGACAAAAAATACGGATAAAAATATATAAGCTATATAAATAAAATATACCCTCATACTCGTACCTGAATTTAATGAATCATGGCGCAGGCGAGTATAAGGGGTATTTTTATTTGTGATACAGTTAGCTGATGGCGTTAAATAGAGATAACGCTGGTTGTATGGTTGTTATATGGCTATGGAAAAATCAAAATCTAGAGATAACGTCTGTACGGATGCTGTATTGATATGGGGAAATTTAAGTCCAGATATAACGCCGGTTATATGGCCGCTATATAGCTATGGAAAAATCAAAATGTAGATATAATTTGATTGTATGTGATATAATAGGCGGTATAGTATGTGTTTGGAGGATTAATCAGATGTTATTTACAGTAAATACAGAAGTCTGTACTCGATGTGGCCTCTGCGTAGCTGACTGTCCTACAGGACTGCTAGTGATGACCGAGAATGGGCCGGTAACGGGTAAAGGGGGCTGTATTTCTTGCGGTCATTGTGTTTCCGTATGTCCTACACTTGCTTTAGACAGTGATATGACACCGAGAAATGAACAAGTTGACATTACAAAAGAGCAAAAGCTGACGCCACAACAGGCGGAGCTGTTTTTGCGCAGTCGTCGATCTATCCGAAATTATCAGAATAAACCGGTGCCTGTGGAGCTGATTCGTCAGGTTTTAAACGTGGCGCGTATGGCACCAACGGCAACAAATACACAGGGCATTTCATATATTGTAATCCGCGACAAGCAGACGTTGCATCGTATTTCGGACCTTGTTCTTGAGTGGATGCATTTTGCGGCAAAAACAGTGCCGATTATGCGCCTGTACGCTAGAGCGGCCCAAGCCGAAGTGGATAAGGGCAAGGATTATATCCTGCGAGATGCTCCGGCATTGGTGGTGGCCATAGGGTCGAAAAAAGATGTACACCGAACTCATGATAGCGGGCATTCTTGTTTATCTTATGCGGAATTATATGCGCCGACTGTCGGTCTCGGGACGTGCTGGGCGGGGTTCTTTGAACACGCCGGTGAAGCGGAGTATGAGCCGTTGCTGGAATTGATAGGTGTACCGGATGATAAGGTCATTGCCGGTGCTGTTCTGATGGGATATCCTAAAGTGCGATATCGCAATATTGTTGAACGACAACCGTTAGAGGTCACATTCGATACAGAAGAATAAAGATTATAGATAATAGGTAATAGGTAATAGGTAATAAATATTTGGTACTGATTTTGCCTATAATCCGGAATGAATTCGGAATTCATAATAAGAGGGCTGCACGCTCGATATGATGAAAACATATTGAGCGTACAGCCCTCTTCGTATATAGTGTTAGTGTTTTGGAGTATGCTTAGTTGGCGGATGTAATGGATCCTTTGAATGTATCTTTGATGAACTGTTTAATTGCATCGGATTTATAGATATCCGCAATTTTCTTGTAGGTTTCATTATCCTTGTCCTGTTCGCGAACGGCGAGAACTATAATTGTTAACAGTTCGTCCTTCCCTTCCCAGAAGAAGCCCTGTTTATCTACATTGAGGCCTGCGCTTTGAACGTAGTTCATCGGAATAGCGGCGATTGTGACATCGTCGAGACTGCGCGGCAATTGAGCCGCTTCAAGTTCCTGAATTTGAAGTTTCTTAGGATTTGAAGTGATGTCCGCTACGGTCGCTTTGAAGCCGACGCCGTCTTTCAATGTAATGAGACCCGCCTTAGCGAGTAATGCAAGACCGCGGCCGCTGTTAGTCGGATCATTTGGAATCGCTACGATGGCACCTTCCGGTACATCCGCTACGCCGTGCACGGAATTACTGTATAGACCCATTGGCAGTGACACCGTTTTACCGATAGGAACCAGGTTGGTATTGTTTTGCTTATTGAAGTTTTCCAGATACGGTTGATGCTGGTATGCATTGAGTTGAATGTCTCCGTCCGCAAGTGCCTTATCCGGTGTTACGTAATCGGAGAATTCGACTACCTTGAGATCAATACCCTGTTTCTTTGCTTCCTTTGCCACCGCCTCAGCTACCTGCGCATGCGGCCCGGCTGTAGCTCCGATTTTGATTTCTTTAGGCGTATTTGATTGTTCGTTGCTGCCGCATCCCGCAATGGTGAATGCTAAAATGCCGATGAGGACAGGCGCGAGTAAATTTTTGAGTTTCATATATACATATCCCTTTCTGTAATAGATTATTTTTTTATATCCTATCATTGAAATGGGTTCTTGTATATAGACTAAAATATACCTGTTTGCTATAGATTTTAGTTATGACATAATGCATAGTGGTCTTATTGAACTATGATATACTGAAAGTTATAGATCATTATGCATTATACTATATAATGTAATGCCTATAAATATTTTGGGTATTTTTGGCCGTTTGGAGCAATAATATTTAATCTTATTTATATAACGATTTTTATACGATGTTTAGGAGGGCCTATGTTTAATTTTGATTTCTACAATCCTACACATATTGTTTTTGGTAAAGATAGATTGGGTGAATTGGATACATTGGTGCCGAAGGATGCCAATGTTTTAATTACTTACGGCGGCGGTTCTGCAGTGCGCAGCGGCCTTATTGATCGAATCATAAAGGCACTTGGTAATCGCAAGGTGGAACAGTTCGGCGGCATTGAGCCGAATCCGTCCCTTGAAACGTGTGAACGGGCGGTTGCTTTTATCAAGGACAATGATATCGATTTTGTCCTCGCCGTAGGGGGCGGATCCGTCGTGGATGCGACGAAGCTCATCGTGTTAGGGGCAAAGTATGACGGACCTGTTCTGGACGTATTGAAAGCAGGGGTTCCTGCAGTACCGATGTCTATGGTGCCTGAAGCGGTTCCGTTCGGAACGGTTATGACGCTGCCTGCAACGGGGTCTGAAATGAATAATGGCGCCGTTATCACCTATGGAAACGGTAAATTTCCGGTGTTCAGTGAGTTGGTGTTTCCAAAATTCTCCATGCTCGATCCGACACTTACTTTCACATTACCGGAGAAACAGGTGAAAAACGGTGTTATTGATACGTTTGTACACACGACGGAACAATATTTGACATATCCCGTGGACGGGCGCATTCAGGATCGATTTGCGGAAGGTATTTTGCAAACCATGATTGAAATCGGACGTCAAACCGTCGAAGAACCGGATAATTACGATGTTCGAGCGAATCATGTGTGGGCATCGACCTTGGCGCTGAACAGCCTCATCGGTGCCGGTGTGCCGCAAGATTGGGCGACACATCTCATCGGACATGAATTGACCGCCGCATATCATTTGGACCACGGTATAACACTGGCAATCGTGTTGCCTGCACTGTTAACGGTGAAAAAGGCGGACAAGCTCGATAAATTGGCTCAATATGCGGAGCGCGTATGGCATATCGACGAGGGGACGAAGGATGAAAAGGCTGATGCGGCTATCGCGAAGACCCGCGAGTTCTTTGAATCGCTCGGCGTGTCTACACATTTGAAAGATTATGATTTGGACGAAACGTCCATTGAACGCATCGTTAAACAACTGGAAGAGCATGGAATGGTAGCCCTTGGCGAACATGGTGACATTACTCCGGATGTGGCGCGGGAAATCTTGAAACGTGCTTTGTAATAGTATTTTGTGTTTTAAGAAAATGGAGTCGAGTCGATGAATATATCTCAGCCTGATGAACATCATAGGGTGACCGTGAAAAAACGCAGTCCTTTTTCCTTTGCGCTGCCCATTATGATTCCCATGGGTATCAGCTTTTTCTTTATCGGGCTCGGATTCGGGCTGTATGCGACGAGTCAAGGCTTTCCGTGGTGGGTTCCGCCCGTTATGGCGGCAACTATTTTTGCAGGCTCGATGGAATTTGTTACCATCGGAATGCTCATGGTCGGCTTTGATCCGTTTAATGCGTTTTTGTTGACCATGTTTGTAAATGGTCGTCACTTTTTCTACGGCCTGTCGATGTTACAGCGTTATACAGATATGGGGTGGAAATGGTTCCCTACGGTGGCCTGGATGTGTGATGAAAGTTTCGCTATCAATGCGACCACAACATTACCTGACGATGTGGATAAAAAGTGGTTTTACTTTCACGTGTCCTGGCTGAATTATGTTTTTTGGGTGTTCAGTACCTTTGTCGGTGGACTTTTTGGAAATTTATTGTCCGCCGTTGACTTGCGCGGTATCGATTTCGTTCTGCCCGGACTGTTTATCGTGGTCTTTTTAGAAATGCTGTTAAACGCTAAAAACAGGACCATTAAAATCTTTGGCTTGTGTGGTGCCGCGGTAGCTGCCGTAATGCTGATCCTCTTTGGTAAATCGGCATTTATGCTATTATCGATGACGGCGATGCTCATCGTCTGCTATGTGGCGTATAAGTGGGGAGGTGTGCGCCTTGACTGATATGGAAATGGTTATGACCGTCGCTATCGTTGTGGCGGGTACCTTATTGACCCGCTTCGGCGCTTTTCTCATATTCCCGCCCGGCAAGACGGCGCCACCGTTTGTTCTATTTTTGGGACGAGCCTTGCCGTCTGCTGTAATGGGTATGCTTGTGGTCTATACTGTGAAAGAAACCAAAGTGCTTTCCTATCCATACGGCATACCGGAATTTATCGCTGTTATGATTACGGTGGGGTTGCACCTGTGGAGGCGTAATATGCTCCTTTCCATTGCGGCGGGCACTATTACTTACATGGTGCTTATACAACTCGTATTTAATGTGCCGAAATAACGTAAAAAGAACCGATTGATAAAGTTATGCGCTTCTTGGAGTCGAAGTATTTTGAATATCAGTCGGTTCTTTTTCTATTAATAGTCTTGACGGAAGGGGGCGTTTATTAGTTTTGTAATAGTGCTCGGATAGGAAAGCAGGTCATCATAAGTAAAAATCTATTTAAGCTTTAAAATCCGCTCAAGCCCTTCTGCGGTATGATGATTTTCTAAAAATGCCCGCTGATCCAACAGTTCCATTACGTCCATGTCGATATTGGTGAGCTTGAAATCGAACACATCGAAGTTAGATTCTATATGGCTTAATGTGCTTGCTTTCGGTAGTGGAATGATGCCGCGCTGGATGTGCCAGCGGAGGATGACCTGATGTTTTGTGATATTATATTTTTCAGCGAGACTTTTGATAATCGGATGGTCAAAAATCGGCTGTCTGTCCCTTGTGAACGGAGACCACGCCATGCCGACAACTTGATGTTTTCTCATGACCTGTAAGAGGGATTGGCGTTGGTTGAACGGATGACATTCAATCTGATTTACTACGGGCTTTATATTGCAGTGATAGAGCAGATCGATGAGGCGGTCTTCGTAGAAATTGGAAAGGCCGAGTCCGCGCAAGACGTTTTGATCGTACAATTCCTCCATGGCGCGCCATGATCCGTAGTAATCGCCGATCGGTTGATGGATGAGCATGATGTCGATATAGTTGGTGTCCAGTTTCTTCAGAGAACTTTCAACGGCACGCATCGTATTATCGTAGCCCGCATCGGAATGCCATATCTTGGTGGAGATAATAATATCGGTCCGTTTAATATCGGATGATTTGATGGCTTTGCCGACGGCCTCTTCGTTGTCGTAGTATGCCGCCGTATCGAGCAGGCGATATCCTGCGGAGAGTGCATTTGCCACGGCTTGCTCCGTTTCATCAGCCGTTCCTGTTTTGTATGTGCCGAAACCGATAGATGGAATGAAGCTGCCGTTATTTAAAATTCTAAAATCCATGCGTTCTTCCATGGGAACCTCCTCTATATTGAGTATGATTGAGTATGTGAATGGTATAGTCTTTGATATTGATATTTTAGATTCTATTAGTATTATAACAAAAGTATTATAACAAATTAATTTCAGCTGATGCTGTGGAGGGAAAGTGACAGGACCTTCATATAATTCTAATCGAATTTGTGATATACTAAGATATTGATAAAAATCAATATTAGACAGGATGTGACAGAATGAAACGAAATCGTATATATTCTGTACTGGCTATTTTATGTGTTGTATGTATGGCTCTTGCCATTGCCGGTTGCGGTGCGAAAAATGTATCCGTTGCGGACGTGACATATAAGGATATGCCTTTACAGATACATAATGACGCGAATGTAACGGCCTTAAATAAGGCGACGGTAACGCCGACCTTAACGGGGCAGGTCGTATATGCTGTGAAAGTAGGCGACCACGTCGAGCAGGGACAGACCTTGGCGACCGTGGATACATCGTCATTGCAGCAATCGTTAGCGGCCCTTCAGGAACAATTGGCACAAGCTCAGTCATATACGCCGACTGTAACAACAACGACGACGGCTCCATCCGTCGGGAGTGAACAATTGGCGCAAGCACAGCGTATGCGTGAAGCGGGTGTGATTACACAGAAGGAATATGACCGTATTGTAGAGCGGTCTCAACCACAGACGACTGTTACTTCGTCCGGCGGTGGCGGAGGTGCCAATACGGCCGCTATAGAGGCGCAAATCGCACAGGTATCCGCTCAAATCGGGGCGTCTACGATTGTGGCACCGATGGCGGGAACCGTAACGGCTATTTACAATGAAGATCGTCAGATGGCAATCGCGGACCGCCCGTTTATGATGATTCAGCAAACGACTCCGATGGTGGCATCCCTCAGCATTCCGCGCGATGCGGCGATGAAATTGTCCGGTGCGGACGCGAAAAACGGTATGAAGGTATTTTTAAAGGTGGGCGACCAGGAAATACCCGGCGAGCTCACGTATATAGATACGAATCAGCCGGAATCGGTACCTAGCGTGCTGGTAAAAGCTACTTTCAACAATGATAAGGGCCTCATTAAAGCCGGTGAATTCTATACATTGGTGATAGAATCCGACGTGAAAGCGAAAATGCTCACAGTGCCGGCTGCGGCAATTCGAGAGAATCAGGACGGTAAATATGTCTATGTGGTGACGGAAAATAACACCGTTGACGTTCGTGTCGTCGAGGTCGGTATCACTGAAGATGATACAGTCGCTATCGTTTCGGGGCTCAATGAGGGGGACCGGGTTATTACAACCGGCGGAACCTTTGAGTTGGGCGAATCCGTAAAAATATAACATGAAGTCTGTGGTCATTATGTAATTGAATTATTACATAAGCCGCGGGCGCTATTTGACGGGAGGGATTATTATTTTAGAATTTAAACGTTTTGAATTGAGTGATAAGCCGCTGATTGACTCATACTTTGAGCAACATCATTATGAAGCGTCGGATAATTGTTTTACCACATTATATATGTGGCAGGATCCGTACGGGATTCGTTGGGCTGAAGAAAAAGGCGTGTTGTATATTCAGGGCGGCGGGAAGCGCGAACCGTTTCTGTTGCCTCCGTTCGCCGGCAAGGACGCTAAATTTTTAGACGGATTATTGCGTGCTAAAGAGTGGTTTGTAGAAAACAATTTGCTGTTCCGTTTTAAGGGTATCAGCAAGATTATGAAAGAACGGATGGAGGAACTCTGTCCGGGGCGATATGAATTTACACCGGACCGCGATAATTACGAATATATTTATAAAACGGAAGACCTCATCAATTTATCGGGTAAGAAATTCCGACAGAAGAAAAATCATTTGAATCAGTTCCGCATGCAATATTCTAATTATGAGTATGTGCCGATTACGGAAGATATCATTCCATTATGCCGTGAAACGGCGGAATCCTGGGTGGAAACCCATCATGAAGAAGGCATCGAGGACGAATTGGCAGCTATCAATCTGCTTTTCGACAATTGGGATGTATTAGGCCTAAAAGGCGGTGCCATCAAATTATTCGGACGTGTTGAAGCTTTCAGCATCGGTGAATTATTGAATGAAAAGATAGCGCTTATTCATATTGAAAAGGCGAATCCGGATATTCGCGGTCTATATCAGGCGATCAATAACGAGTTCATTCGTCATGAATTCAGCGATACTGAATTTATTAATCGTGAAGAGGATATGGGCTTGCCGGGTTTACGTCAGGCCAAAGAGTCTTATAATCCGGATCACTTTGCGGAAAAGTATGATGCGGTATATGCGAATGAAGCGGACAATGCGACAGGCGGTAAATAATTATGGAGTTTAGAATTGCTACGGCTCAGGATACGCCCCATGTAGAGAACCTATGGGCGTACTGCTTTGAACCGAAGGAAGATCCTTTTTTTCAATATTATTTTTCTAATTGCTATGAACCGGAGAATACGGTTATCGGTGTTGAGCAGGGGCAATTGCTCAGCACGGTTCACTTGCGACAATACAATCTCAATGTTCGCGGTGCCGTATTGCCGACGAGTTACATGGTGGGTGTGGCGACACATCCCGCTGCTCGCAGGGGCGGCGTAGGCGGTGCTTTGCTGACCGCAGCCCTTGAAGAACTGCGTAAACGCGGTCAGGCGATGACCATTCTGATGCCGTCGAAGGCGGCTTTCTATCAACAGTACGGCTGGGAATTGTACGCCCATCAGTGGGTACAGACCATGCCGCTTGAAGAGTTGCGTCCTTTGACGGACAAATCATTGCAATTCGGATTGCTCAACAGCGTTGATCAATGGACTTTGCTCGATCCCGTATATAAAGCGTATACTAAGGGGCTTTGCGGCTATGCGGAGCGCGGTGAAAAGGAATGGACGCGTCTGTTGGGCAGCTTCTTTGCGGAAGGTGTCAATGTGGCCGTCGTTCATAACGATGAAGGCATCGTTGAAGGGTATGCGGTGTATCGTTTGGGTCAGCCTGAAATTCCCGTAACGGAATTTGTATACACTACGCGTCGTGCTCAACGGGCATTGCTGAATTATTTCTATAACCATCGTTCTCAAGGTACGACGATTCGCTGGAATGAAGGCCTGCATGATACGTATTACCGCTTCTATCCGGACGGTAAAACGGGCCATACGACGATGCCGTACATGATGAGCCGTATCGTAGATGTGAAAACGGCGCTTGAAGCAATCCCTGTCAATCTTGATGCGGTGATGATGCCCATTTCCCTCACCTTTGCTGTGAAAGATTCTCTCTGCCCTTGGAATAAAGGACTGTATGAGGTTCAGTTCGGAGCGTCATTGACTCCGTCTGTGAAAAAACTCAGCAAAGTAGTCGATGAAAAGGGTGATATCACCATAGAGGTGGGAGCTTTGAGTCAATTACTTATGGGCACATTGAGCGCCCGCGATCTCGCCTTTGAAGGAAAATTGGAAGGCGGAGCGGAATGGCTCGATTATTTCGATATTCTCTATCCGATACAAAAAACATATATCAACGAATGGTGGTAATATGCGGTAATGCACATAATATATCTGATATATTATGTGCATTATTCTCTGTACGGTGTAAATTAAATTGCTACATGGAGTCTATATGAGTTGGAAAACCTATACAGTAAAGGAACCGACGGAACTGACCGTATCTAAATATGTAAAAGATCGCTTTTCTCTGTCGTCCCGCGATATTCAGATGCTGTTTCGCAAGAAACGGGTGAAAGTTAACAGTCGTGTGGCTCATTCGCAGCGTTTGTTGAAAAAAGGTGATGTCATTACGCTTGAACTGCCGCAGGACAAGGATTACGGTGTAGAGGCAGAAAACGGGCCTCTCAATGTACTTTATGAGGATGAGCATACTCTTGTAGTCGATAAGCCTCCATTCATGCTGGTCCATCCGGCGGGACAGACAAAGTCCTCTACATTGAGCAATTATGTGGCGGGATACTACGCTAAAAAAGGTGTAGTTCATAAGGTGCGGCCCGTCCATCGCCTCGATCGCGATACATCGGGATGTATTTTGTTTGGCAAGACGAAGACCGCTCAGCAGTATTATGCTGATGAATTGAAAGCGGGACGTATTGAGCGGATATATACGGGTATTGTGGAGGGACATATTGATACATCCGGTACTGTAGATGCTCCGATAGGTGTAGATCCTGTATTCAATAATCGCCGTATTATCGATGAATTCGGACAGCCTGCTCAAACGGAATATACCGTATTGGGTTATGAAGAAAATCATACCTTGTTGCGATTTAAACTGCTCACAGGGCGAACACATCAGATTCGTGTTCATATGGCACATTTGGGTCATCCCATCGTGGGGGACGCTATGTATGGCGCCCGTATTAAACCTTATACGAGACAATGCTTGCATGCATCGGAATTAACGTTTGTGCCGTATGGTAAGAATGAGGCGGTAACGATTTTGAGTGATGCGCCTTTGTATACAAAAAACAACCTTGATAAAAAGTCATGGTCTATGCGTTGAATGCATAGACTATGTTTTTTTTATATTATCATTTCCCAATGGACAGTGGTATACTGTGCATAGACAAAAAATTCTATAGAATTTCAATTTACAGAATGGTTTGTAGTTTTACTTTCACCAAGACCGAACGGAACGATGCCGCAGTGCTTGGGATTAATCAAGTGATATACGAAGGGGTGCACGTTATGGATATGAAACAGAGCACAATTGAACAGCAGCGATTAGAGCAGGCGAACATGGAGGCCAATGGCATGTACAGCAGCCGATTTGAAAAGGATGCGTGCGGCATGGGCTTCGTCGTTAATATTAAAGGTAAGAAATCTCATGATATTATCGATGACGGCTTGCGGATTTTGGAGAGACTCGAACATCGCGGCGGCGCCGGTGCGGACAAAGATACCGGTGACGGTGCCGGTATTCTGGTGCAGATTCCCCATGAATTCTTCAAACGTGAATGCGAAGTGCTGGGGATTAATTTGCCGCCGGCCGGCTCCTATGGCGTCGGTATGGTTTTTGCTCATAAATATGAAAGCCTTCGTAACGAGCAAAAGCGTATCTTTGAAGAGGTTGTACGCGAAGAGGGGCAAATCGTGCTCGGCTGGCGTGAAGTTCCTGTAGATTCCTCCGCAGTCGGTCAGGAAGCGGCGCTCATCCGTCCGTGGATGATTCAAATCCTCATCGGCAAAGGCCTGGATGTAATGAATGATAAAGAATTCGAACGCAAACTGTACGTCATCCGTAAGGTGGCTGAAAAGCGTATCATTCCGTTGAGCAAGGAATTATCCAGCGACTTCTATATTGCGTCCCTGTCGTCCAAGACAATCGTATATAAAGGAATGTTGACGCCGGGGCAGCTACGGGATTTCTACCTCGATCTGAGCGATCTTGATTTCACATCGGCGTTGGCGATGGTTCACTCCCGTTTCAGCACGAATACATTCCCAAGCTGGGCTCGGGCGCATCCTAACCGCTTCCTCGTGCATAACGGCGAAATCAATACGATTCGCGGCAATGTAAACTGGATCAATGCCCGCGAAGGCAAGGCGGAATCTCCGTTGTTCCCGGATATTAAAAAGGTGTTTCCCGTTGTAGATGACAGCGGTTCCGATTCGGCCATGTTCGATAATACATTGGAGTTCCTTCACATGACGGGGCGTTCCTTGCCTCATGCGATTATGATGATGATCCCTGAACCTTGGGAACGCAACAATCTCATGAGCCAGGAAAAACACGACTTCTACGAGTTCAATAGCTTTATGATGGAGCCGTGGGACGGCCCTGCAGCGATAGGCTTTACGGACGGTACCGTTATCGGCGGTGTTCTTGACCGCAACGGCTTGCGCCCTGCTCGATACTATGTGACCACCGATGACCGTGTAATCATGGCGTCCGAGGTTGGCGTCGTAAATGAAAATGCCGAAAATATCCGTGCAAAAGGGCGTTTGGAACCGGGGAAAATGCTCCTTATCGATACGGAGGAACAACGCATTATTTCCGATGAAGAAATTAAACAGCGCGTTGCTACTGAACTTCCATACCATGAATTGGTAAAGGAACATGTTATTCATCTGTCTGAAATTACTCAGGCCGATGAAAGCGCGATTCCTACCGTACATGACTTATTTAAGGAGCAACAGGCTTTCGGTTATACACAGGAAGACCTTGTACGCATGATTGCACCTATGGCGAAAGACGGCAAGGACCCTGTAGGCGCTATGGGTGCCGATGCGCCGCTTGCGATTCTGTCCGATAAGCCGCAATTGTTGTATAGCTACTTCAAGCAGATGTTCGCGCAGGTAACGAACCCTCCGATTGACTCCATCCGGGAGGAAATGGTTACGTCTACGCGCGTAATGCTCGGTAATTCAGGTAACTTAACGGATCCTAATAAAGCGGGTACCTATGCGTTATCGATGCGCACGCCGATTCTCACGAATCAGGAACTGGCATCGATTAAGGCCCTTGATTGCCGTCGCATGAAATCCGTGACCTTGTCGATTCTATTCGACCCGTCCAAAGGCGCGGAAGGCCTCCGTGATGCATTGCTGGAATTATGCGAAAAGGCGGAAGAAGCGGCGCGTACGGATCAGAATGTATTGATTTTGTCCGACCGCGGCGTTGATGAAAATCATGCACCGATTCCCGCCTTGCTGGCGGTAGCGGCCGTTCACAATCATTTGATCCGCAAGGTGTTGCGCACGGAGATGGGGCTTATCCTGGAATCCGGTGAACCTCGTGAAGTACATCATTTCTGTACATTGATCGGTTACGGCGTAACGGCTGTCAATCCGTATTTGGCGCTTGAAACGGTTCGTGATTTACAGGCCCGTAAACGCCTCGGCAATATTACGGCTGAAGAGGCTGAAAAGAACTATATCAAAGCGGCTGTGGGCGGTATCATGAAGGTTATGTCCAAAATGGGGATTTCCACGGTTCGTTCCTATCACGGGGCGCAAATCTTTGAAGCCCTCGGCTTGAATTCCGACTTTATCAACAGATTCTTCGTGAATACGCCGACCCGAATCGGCGGTATCGGCCTCGGCGGGGTAGCACATGAAGCATTGGAGCGTTTTAACCGTGCTTTCAAATCGGAAGAAAAAGTACTTGAACCGGGCGGCTGGTATGGTCCTGTGAAAGACGGGGAAGAGCATTTGTTCAACCCTAAGACTATCGATTTGCTGCAGGAATCCCTTATCAACAACGATTATGCGAAGTACAAGGAATATTCCAATGCGATTCGGAACGATTACCACGTTACATTGCGGTCTTTGATGGAATTGAATTACCCTGTAGGCGGCGGTATTCCTATTGAAGAGGTTGAGTCCGAAGAATCCATCGTTAAGCGTTTTAAAGCGGGTGCGATGAGTTACGGCGCCATCAGTAAGGAAGCGCATGAGACGATTGCGATTGCCATGAATCGTCTCGGTTCGACGTCGAACTCCGGTGAAGGCGGCGAAGATGTAGCGCGATTTAAACCGTTGCCGAACGGGGACAGCATGAACTCCGAAGTAAAACAGATCGCATCGGGACGTTTCGGGGTAACGGCGAATTATTTGATCCATGCAAAAGAATTGCAAATTAAATGCGCCCAGGGGGCGAAACCGGGCGAGGGCGGTCAGTTGCCGGGCAAGAAGGTATATCCTGAAATTGCGAAGGCTCGTCACTCCACACCGGGCGTTGAACTCGTATCTCCGCCTCCGCATCACGATATTTACTCTATCGAAGATCTGGCTGAACTGATTTATGACTTGAAATGCATCAATAAAGATGCCCGTATCTCCGTTAAATTGACATCCGAAGCCGGTGTCGGCACTATTGCCGCCGGTGTGGCGAAGGCAAAAGCGGATAATATCCTGATCTCCGGTTATGACGGCGGCACCGGTGCGGCAGGTCGTACGTCCGTGAAACATGCCGGCGTGCCTTGGGAGTTGGGCCTTTCAGAAACCCATCAGACACTGATGCTCAACCGTTTGCGCGATCGTGTTCAATTGGAGGTGGACTCTAAATTGATGACCGGCTTCGATGTGGCCGTAGCGGCTATGCTCGGGGCGGAGCTCTTCGGATTCGGCACGTTGCCGCTCGTAGCCGTTGGATGTAAAATGGCTCGTGTATGTAATCTCAACACGTGCCCTTACGGCGTAGCGACACAGGATGAAAAATTGCGTGCCCGCTTTACGGGTAAACCTGAGTATGTCGAGAATTTGATGCTTTTCATCGCACGCGAACTGCGTGAAATCATGGCGCGCTTGGGGATTCGCTCTGTACGCGAACTCGTCGGTCGTATCGATCTCGTACGCCAGAAATCGCAAGGCGATAATTTTAAATTGTCCCGCGTTGATTTAAAGCGCATCTTGTTCCGTCCGTACATTGATGCATCGGTAGGACATATGCATATGATCGACCAGGATCATGAATTGAAACGCACCTTGGATATGTCCAAGCTCTTGCGTATGTGTCGTCCTGCCATTGAGGAACAGAAACCGATTCGTGCGAAATTGGCCATCACCAATATCAATCGCGTCGTAGGCACGTTGGTGGGGTCCGAGGTGACTCGTAAATATGGTGAAAGCGGACTTCCGGACAACACTATCAAATTGAATTTCGAGGGCTCTGCGGGGCAGTCGTTCGGTGCTTTCATCCCGAAAGGCATGACCCTTGAACTTGAAGGGGATGCGAATGATTATCTCGGCAAGGGCTTGTCCGGCGGTACGATTACGGTTTATCCGCCTAAAAATTCAATCTTTGAAGCGGATGAAAATATCCTCATCGGCAATGTCGCCTTCTATGGCGCCACGTCGGGTACCGCATATATCAACGGTGTGGCCGGTGAACGCTTTGCCGTTCGTAACAGCGGTATTACCGCCGTTGTAGAAGGTCTTGGTGATCACGGTTGTGAATACATGACCGGCGGTGAAGTCCTCGTGCTCGGTAACATTGGCCGTAACTTCGGTGCCGGCATGTCCGGCGGCTATGCGTATATCCTCGATTGCGATGAACGCTATGTCAATACCGGCCTTGTAGAATTACGTTCTGCCAATAATGATGATCTAAAACGCATCAAGGAACTGGTGGAGCAACATGTGTTGCATACGGGCTCCACAAAAGGCCGTCATATTCTGGAAAACTGGAATACCTATACCGGTCGCTTTACGAAGGTCGTACCTGTAGCATATGAAGAAATGCATGCGGCGATTGAACGCTTCTTGAGCCAAGGGTTGTCCCTTGAAGAAGCACAATTACAGGCATTTAAAGAGAAATATGCGAAGTAGTTAAAAATGGGTGATTTGATATTACTTATTTAACTATTGTAATTTTGCGATTATATTGAGTATGTGTTACTATATAAATATAAAGAGAGCCATTAACGTGTGGTGGCGTTAGGCTCATCTGAATTCAGAAAACATGATTTCGCCTAACGTGTAAGCACTGCGAATGCTTTTACGTTAGGCGTTTTCATTACTCTATTTAGAAAGAGTAATGATGGATACTACTAATGACAATAGAGAAATTAAAATCATAGAAATTTCATAATTGTTCATAGTATCACCACCTTTCGGTGATGAACCTACTCACGTCGATGACTCTCAAATATAGTATAGCTGAATTGATTTTTCTCAAAAAGCGATATATAAAGGTTTATGAAAAGTAGATAGAGGTTAATGTGTCTTACTGGACTTCCTGTATTGCGTAATGTATAATATTTATATTGCAATATTGGATCATGGCAGTTCTCGGGCCCGTGCAATGGAGGCCTGTGAATCGTGTCAGGACTGAGAGGTAGCAGCACTAAGCGG
>ERZ773038.414-NODE-414-length-28814-cov-7.482388_pt1 | contig 28814 bp, 26 predicted proteins | sample MGYA00511665_ERZ773038 | MGnify/ENA primary metagenome ERZ773038 (study PRJEB29015, sample SAMEA2737966) | human oral metagenome | biome: human oral; feature: human-associated habitat; material: dental | place: China | collected 2028 ... | reverse complement strand
GTTGATGGCCGACAGCACCAGCTGGGCAACGGGGAGCGGGATCTGGAACATGGTGGTATCTCGGGCGGAACTGGCGGCCATTATAGGCATCCGGAGATAACGAGGCATGCTCCAGGATCGCACCTGTCATGAAGCGGCCGGATAGGCCGGCTGCCACATGGCATCCTGCACGGCCTGCACCCAGTTGTCATGCTGGCGGGTGGCCACACCCTCGGCCACAGCCTGCTTGGCCACGGCAACTGCCACAGTGGCGGACGAGGCGCGCAGATTGTCCACGGGCGGGAGCAGCGAGGCCCCCAGCTCCTGCGGGTTGACCTGCCCGGCCACCGCCTGGGCTGCGGCCAGCAGCATGCCGTCGGTGACGTGCCGCGCCCCCGAAACGATGACACCCAGGCCCAGACCGGGGTAGAGCAGCGCATTGTTGCCCTGGCCAATATGGAACTTCGTCCCCTGGTAGCTGACGGGCTCGACGGGAATGCCCGTGGCCACCAGTGCCTTGCCGCCGGACCAGGGGATGGCGTCCGACGGGAGGACCTCGATGCGCTCGGTGGGGTTGGACAGAGGCAGCAGAATGGGGCGCTCCACGCCGGCGCACAGAGCCTCGATCACCTCCTTGGTGAAGGCACCGTGATCGGTGGAGGTTCCGATGAGGATGCTGGGCTTGACCTGCTTCACGACCTCCAGCAGGCCAATCTTGCCGTCCTGCCGTTTCCAGCTGGAAACCTCGGCAGCCGGGCGGGCGTATTCCTGCTGGTAGTCGGGCAACCCCTGCATGTCATCGGTCACCAGACCGTTGATGTCGATCAGCCAGACACGCTTCCTGGCTTCTTCACGGCTCAGGCCGTCACGTTCCATGGCGGCGCTGATCTGGTCGGCCATGCCGGTGCCGGCGGTACCCGCGCCGTACACCACCAGTCGCTGATCGGCAAAGCCCTGTTTCGTCACCTTCAGCCCGGAGATCACGGCTGCCATGACGATAGCGCCGGTTCCTTGCATGTCATCGTTGAAGATGCGGTAGCGCTCGCGGTTCTTCACCAGGATGCGGCGAGCGTTGCCCGGTCCGAAGTCCTCGAAGTGCAGCAGCGCCCGGGGAAACATTTCACTGGCCACCTGCAGATAGGTATCGATGAGGCGCTCGTAGCGTTCGCCACGCACACGGGCATGGCGATTGCCCAGGTAGGCGGGATCGTTGAGCAGCTGCTCGTTGTCGGTGCCCACGTCCAGATTCACGGCGATCACCCGGTCAGGGTGGATACCCGCGGCGGCCGTGTAGACAGCCAGCTTGCCAACGGAGATATCGGTACCGTTCACGCCCCAGTCACCGATGCCCAGGATCTCCTCTGCATCCGAGACCACCAGCAGGTCCACGTCATCGGGCCCCAGACCCAGCGTTTCGAAGGATGCTCGAACGTTCTCGGGATGATTCACATCCAGGTACACGGCGCGCGAACGACGGTAGTCCCGGCTCCATTTCTTGATGGCCTCACCGACGGTGGGGTCGTAAACGATGGGCAGCATTTCCACCAGGTGATCAGTCAGCAACCGGTAGTAGAGCACCTCGTTGCGGTTGTGCAGCTGGTCCAGGTAGACGTACTTCTCGATGTCGCTTTCATAGCCGGAGTACTGGCGGTAAGCGCGCGCGGCCTGCTGCTCCAGCGTCTCCACGGCCACCGGCAGCCGGCCGGTCAGTCCATACCGGGCGCGCTCTTCCAGGGTGAAGGCCGTGCCCTTGTTGGTGAGAGGATTCTTCAGGATGTCGGGGGTCTTGCTCATTGTTTGCTCCTGTCGGTGGCATGCGCCCAGCTTGAAGGCACAGCCTGACACGAATACGAACGAGCGGACGGAATTACCCGTTGATACTGCAGGCATTTAGCCAGAGAAGCCCCCCGCGATGTGATTCATGACGAGGCACCCTTGAAACAAAAACCCGCCCCGACGCATGCACGCGTGGGGCGGGTGTGTGTCTGGCGAGACCAGGGGCGCAACCTCCGTGAAGGTGCCGCCCCCGACCTGCCCGGCGCCGGCAGGCAGCGCCGTGGCCTGGGTGCCGATCAGCCGATCAGTTGGGCTGCTGGATGCCGGCCAGCACCCAGCCGGAAGCGCCGGAGGCGGGGCGGGTGAAGTTCCAGATCTCGGAGAACGGCTCGGCCGGGCTGTTGGGCTCTTCGCGGATGAGGCCGCTGAAGAGCACGCTGGCCACCAGGATGGGGCCTTCCTGGTGCATGCCGGTCAGTTCGGCGTTCAGCTCGACCACTTCGGTGGTCTGCGGGGCGCTGCCGCGCTGCATCATGTCGATGTTCAGCTCGCCGAACATCTCGGGCGAGGTGAACTCGCGCAGGTCGTCGGCGTTGCGGGCGTCGAAGGCCGCCTGCAGGCGCACGAACTGGACCTTGGCCTGGCGCACGAAGGCTTCGGTATCGAAACCACCGGGCACCTGCATGGCGGCGGTGTAGCCGCTGACGGTCGGGTCAGCAGCAGGCGCCTGAGCCGCACCGGCGGCCGGCGTCTGGCTGAACAGGCCACCGGCGTTGCTGTTCTGGCGGAACATGTCGTTCTGGCCCGGCTTGCCGCTGTTGTTGAAGGCGTCACGCAGGTTGCCGGCAAACGGCGCGCCGCTGCCGGCCGCCTGTGCCTGCTGCTGTTGCTGCAGGCGCTTGCCGAACATGCGGAAGGCAAAGATGGCCAGGCCGGCCAGCAGGATCATCAGCAAGAAGATGCCGGAGCCTTCACCCAGGCCGAAGGCCGAGGCCAGGGCGCTGAGGCCCAGGCCGGCAGCCAGACCGCCCAGCAGGCCCATGCCGAAGCCGGGCCGACGGCCGTTGTTGGCCTGGGCAGCCTGCTGCTGCCGGTTGTTGGCCATGGCGTTGTTCTGCTGGGCCGGCGCGGCACGTTGAATGGTGCTGTTCTGGCGACCGATGCTGCGGCCGCCACCGATCCGGGCGGCTTCGGCGCTGTCGGTGATGAACATGACCGAGCTGGCCAGCACGACCATCAGCATCATCAGGAATTTTTTCATGTGAGTTCCTCTGTCCAAGCGAATGTGTGGTTGGGCAACGGGGAAACTGGGGAAGGCCGAAAATGGGCGCCTTCCCGGGGGCCGAGGGCTCGGCCAGGCTTTTTCGGCCATCTACCGGGCATCTGCCCGGATCGACCACCCAACGTGCACGAAAACACGATGTGTGGCGTGGCCTCCGCCGTATATGGGGGCGGTCCGCCAAAATACAACAGGAAGCAGAAAACCACAATGCCCGTTTGCGCAGCCCCCCGAACCAGCGGGCGGCAGGCCCGACATGCAGCGTACCGCAGGCCGCCCCGGCGAGATCGGGGCAAGGGATCAGGTCAGGCCCGGAATCAGTCCAGCCGCACGCCCTGGTGCAGGGCCACCACGCCGGCGGTCATGTTGAAGTAGCGCACCTGACCGAAGCCGGCGTCGCGGAACATCTGGGCCAGGGTTTCCTGATCGGGGTGCATGCGGATGGATTCGGCCAGGTAGCGATAGCTGTCGGCGTCGTGGGCCACGACCTTGCCGATGAGGGGCAGCACGCCGAAGGAGAACGCGTCGTAGGGGCGACGCAGCGGCTCCCAGACCTTGGAGAATTCCAGCACCAACGCCTTGCCGCCGGTCTTGAGGACGCGGTGGATCTCCTTCAGGGCCTCTTCCTTGTGGGTCATGTTGCGCAGGCCGAAGGCCAGCGTCACACGATCGAAGCTCTTGTCGGGGAACGGCAGTTTCTCGGCGTCGCACTGCACGGTGGGGACAGTCAGGCCGTCATCCAGCGCCCGGTCACGCCCCACGGCCAGCATGGCGGCGTTGATGTCGGTCATCCAGACCTCGACGCCAGGCTTCTTGGCCATGGCACGGGCCAGGTCGCCACTGCCGGTGGCCAGATCCAGCACCTTCATGCCAGGGCGCAGGGCCGCCTGACCCACGGTGAAGTGCTTCCAGAGCCGGTGCAGACCGCCCGACATCAGGTCATTCATCAGGTCATAGCGGCTGGCCACCGAATCGAACACGCCACGCACCCGGCCAGCCTTCTCGGTGGCATCGACCTGCTGGTAGCCAAAATGGGTTTTCTCGTGGGAGTCGGGCATGAAAGCCTCCGTGAATGGTGTTTTTGTCTGCGGGTGAGAAGCGTGCCTTCACCCGGAAGCGGCACGCCAGGGGGCTGGGACTGCCCCGGAAGCGGCCATAACGCGAATGGGCCGGGCCGGATCAGCCGCCGCAGCCGCCACTGCCACAGCCGCCGCCACCCCCCCCACAGCCGCCGTGATGCTTGGGTGGGGGAGGTTCGGCGTTGCCGTCGCGGCTGAGTCCCCGGGCCTCAAGCTGCGCCAGGTAGTCTTTCCAGAGGACGTCCTGGTCCTTGCCCAGCTGGTAGAGATAGTCCCAGGAATAGATGCCGGAACCGTGGCCATCGCTGAAGACCGGGCGGATGGCGTAATTGCCCACCTGCTCGATCTCGGTGATCAGGACTTCACGCTTGCCGTACTGCAACACGGCCTGGTCGGGCGAATGGCCCTGCACCTCGGCCGAGGGCGAATTGACGCGCAGGAACTCGAAGCTGAAGCGGAAGGCGGAGCCGTCACTGAAGTCCACGCCCAGCTCGCGCGAGCGCTGGTGGACAACGATGTTGGTGGGAAGCGGGGTATTCTGGGCCAGGCCAGCCATGATGACGGGATTGCAACACCGGGTTGTTGAACAGTGCCTGCCGGGCAGACTCTGATAATCTTCAGGCGGGGCCAGGCCCGCGCCGATTCTGTGATGGTACCCGATTGGCGCAGGCCGATACGTTCTCGCCCGTCGGTCATCGGCGGCAGACCGTCGGCCGTTGCTGTTTTCCGGCGGCCTCGATATTGTGTGCCCAGTGGCGCGTCACGCGGCCGCCAGGGTTCCTTCCTTCGCCAGCACTCACCAGGAGTTGCATTCCATGTCGAAACACGTTTCCGCCGCCGGCAGCCAGCCGGCCCTGTCCCGCCTGCCGCTGCAGGCCGCTGCCCTGCTGGCCGGCCTGGCGCTGGCTGCCTGCAGCCACCTGCCCTCCTCGAAGGACAGCGCATCGACCGCCACGAAAGAGGCGGCTGCACCGGCTGCTGCCCAGACCGCCCCGGCCCCGGCCAGCAACCTGGAAGTGACCGCCACGATGACGATGAGCTGCGTGCCGACCAAGGAAGCCCAGGCACTGGGTCTGGTGCGCACCGAGGAAGTGCAGGCTGTCTACAAGATGCCGCCCGACAACCAGCCCGGCGATGCCGTGGTGGAGCTGAAGTTCGGCAACAAGGAATACACGCTGCACGAAGGCCCCGCCGCCTCGGGCTCGCGCTATGTCACGTCCGACGCCCTGTCGCCGCGTCACCAGGGTTTCTCGTGGCACAGCAAGCGCAATGAGGCCATCATTGCCGGCCTGGTGCCCGCCAGCGGCGTGAACGAAGTGGTGGACGGCCCGCTGCTCTATCGCTGCCTGGAAGCCAACTGATCCTGAAGGGCCCGCGCCGAAGGCCGGGCCCCCATGGAGATTTCACGCAGAAAGCGCGCCGGCCAGCCAGCTTCGGAAGGCCGGCAGCGCTGCCGAGACCCGTTCCGCAACGGCACGGTGCTCTTCACTGTCAGCCGGACGCAAGACCGGCGACCAGACCGATCCCGGAAACTGCGGGTCGGACGGCCAGCGACCGATGATGTGCCAGTGCAGATGCGGCACCTGGTTGCCAAAACTGGCCAGATTCACCTTGGCGGGCCGGAAATGACGACGCACGCCATCTTCAAGCACCGACAGCACGCGCCACAGATACAGCCTGTCGGCATCGGACAGATCGGTCATCTCGGGCAGATGCTGCTGCCAGATGACCCGGAAATAGGCGGGCTGCCCCGCTTCGGTTCCCACGTGAATGACGCGCAGCCGCTCGTCCTGCCAGAGAACGTCTTCCCCCGCTGGATGGCAGAGCGGGCAATCGGGGGTTTCCAGGGTGCGGTTGTCAGTCATGCTTGATCCGGCAAAGGCAGGTCAGTCCAGGGCGTCCTTGGGCAGCACCACCATGTAGTTGTCGATGTCGGTGTCGCTGCGCGACCCCCAGTTGGAGTTGAACAGCACACGGGTGAAATCGGGGTTGACGGTGGCCTGCGGCTCGGTCCAGTAGCCATTGTAGGCGCCATGATGGTAGGCCAGCCCCTTCACCTGCGGATGGGGCGTCAGGCTCACGGCCATCAGCTTCTCGTGCAGCCACTGGCGCTTGCCGTCGGCCGCGTAGGTGGAGACCAGCACCCAGCCCGGTTTCTTGAAGGCCCGCCCCGAGAAGTGCAGCGCAGTGGCGCTGTGATCCAGATAGGTCTTGAAGAGCGTCGTGCGCTTGCCGGTCTCCAGATCGGTCATGAACACATCGCCGTCGGGGCTCTGATAGTCGATGGAGACATACACGTCACGCCCCTGCCCGTCCACGGCAATGTCGGAGTGCTCGGACTTGTGGTGCAACTGGGTGTACTTCTTGAAGTCCAGCGTCCAGGCGCGGGTGCCCACCCCCTCGGTGTCGCCCGAGACCACGCAGCGCTTGCCCCCCGGACTCATGCTGACGTGGTCAGGCCGGTCACCCTTGGTGTCCATCTTGCCCAGAATGCGGTCTTCCTTCATGTCCCAGGCAAAGACGCCCAGCGACTGCCATTCGGCGTCGTCCACCATGAAGCACCAGTAGCGACCGTCGGCCGAAGGCGCCCCCTCGGCCTTGGTCCAGGCCGCGGCCGCACCGGGCCAGATCTTCTTCAGGCGGTCGCCGAAGTCCGCCACCTCGCGCACCGAGCCGCTTTTGACGTTCAGCTCGTAGAGCATCATGCCCAGACCGTTGGCGGGCATGAAGTAAAGCAGGTCCGGATCGGTGGGATGCCACTGCAGCTCGGCATCGCCGGCCGGCTTGGAGAGCTTTTCCACGTACTCCAGCGTGTTGCCGTCGTACAGGTGCCAGGTGCCGTCGTTGGCGCCGATGAGGATGCGGCTGCCATCGGCATTGAAGGCCTGGCGGCGGGAGTAGTCGTGCCGGGCAAAGCGCGCCAGCTTCTCCTCGGCGTGATCGGTGACGCGCACCACACAGTTGCCGTAGGCCGGGTCGGCCTCCGGCAGGCCTTTTTTCGGCCGAGGCAGATCAGGCACGCCCTGCCCTGCGTCCGCCTGGGGGTCGATGGACTTGAGCCGCCGCTGCTTGTGCTTGGCCAGAAGCGTGGTGCAACCCTTGGTGCCGGTAACAGCAGAAATGGAAGCGTCCCCGCCACTGCCACCTGCTCCGCTTCCGCCAGCAGCACCAACCGTGCCGGCATCACCACTGCCAGCGGCCGAGCAGCCAAGCATCAGCATGGCGGCAGACAGCACCAGCCAGCCAGCACGCCGTGGACCGGGCCGGGCGAAGCCAGGGTGACTGGAAACAGGGATTCTTGCGGGATGGGCCACCACGGACGTGGCAGCAGACTGCCCGACACGGACGCGGCGGGCGAGAAGCGAGCGAAATTCAGTCATGGTGCTGCGCGCAATGGAAAGGCTTGCAGCAGCATTGTTTCATGGAAACGTTGCGGCCATGCCGCACGACCCAACACAAAGCGCAAGATGCGTGACAGAGATGGCAGGTTGTGTCAGGTCGGACAAGAGCGGCAAGGATGCCGCCCCTCAGGGCACGGGCGGCAGATATGCCGACCGTCGATCAGTCGATCCAGTCGACGCGCGCCAGACGCTTGACGAGCTTGACCCAGGTGGAAACCATGGCAATGGCCAGCACGCCGATGCCGATGCCACCGCCAATGACCTTGGCGCGAGCATGCGCCCAGAAGTCGTCCATCATGCCCGAGATGGCATTGAGCTCGGTGAACCAGGTGGTGACCACGACGATGAGGGCAACGGCCAAGGCAGTCATCACCGCCATGAGCTTGATGATGGCCAGGCGTTCAGCGTTGTACGAGGACGAGGTAGTCGGGGCGGATTGAACCACGGCTGCGTCTACGGGCAGAGTGGCCGACGTGTGGGGGGGCATTTCCGGAAGCTCCGAAGCGGAAAGGAGGGGCAAGAGAATGGGGCTCAGGAGAGAGAATGCTGTATCGCCCCGACAACGACAACCCCCGCCTATCAATAACCGTCATTCACAAATTGAATAACATGCTGCATCGCAGCAAAGCCCCTGAATCAGCCTCGGCAAATCCGTGGAAAAGGTCCGCAGGCCGTGCGCCCGATGCCGCTTCTCCCCCGAATGAAGCCGTTTGTCGCCCCTGCGGTGCAGCAAATCCGATGCCACGCCAATCCCCCGCCAGGCCCCGTCTGTCGGATGAAAGAGACACCCGCCTGGGGTGCACCGCAAAAACGGGCTTCATTCATCAAATGAACACCGGGCATTCATGATTCAGCCTCAGAAAAGTCCCTTCAGCGAGGCCCACCAGCTGTCGGGCACCCACATCAGCATGCCGGTCATGAACACGTAGCGCAGGAACTTGCCCAGCGCCATCCACAGGATGGAAGGTGCCAGCGGCAGACGCAGCCAGCCGGCCACGGCACACAGCGGATCGCCCACTGCGGGCAGGAAGGAGAACAGCAGGGCCCGCGGGCCCAGGCGCTCGAACCACTTCAGGTAATGGGTCTGACGGTCGGGCGCCATGACATGCTTGGCACCACGCCCCATCCAGTAGTTGATGACGCCCCCCAGCGTGTTGCCGGCGGTGGCCACCACCATGGCCAGCCAGAAGAGGTCGGGCCGCATGCTGACGTAGGCAAAGACGGCGGGTTCGGAACCCAGCGGCAGCAAGGTGGCCGAGACGAGCGCCACCACGAAGACGGTGGCCAGCCCGTTCTTGGGCAGCGCAAACCAGGTCAGCGCCTGGTCGAGAAGTGTCTGGAGCATTGAAATGGCCCGGCGGCCGGGCAGCGGGAACCCGGCAGGGTCGCACGCCGCCCGAAAGGACTGCAGCAAAAGCGCCGTATTATAGGGACCGCATTCCTTTATCCCAGCCTGTTCCTCTGCCCATGTCCATCGAGTACCTGAAACGGATCCTGAACGCCCGCGTCTACGAAGTGGCGGAAGAAACCCCGCTGGATCCCGCCCCGGCACTGTCGGCACGCCTGGGCAACCGGGTGCTGCTCAAGCGCGAGGACATGCAGCCCGTGTTCTCGTTCAAGCTGCGCGGCGCCTACAACAAGATGGCCAACCTCAGCGCCGAGGAACGCGCCCGGGGCGTGATCTGCGCCTCGGCCGGCAACCATGCCCAGGGTGTGGCGCTGTCGGCACGCAAGCTGGGCTGCCGGGCCGTCATCGTCATGCCCGTCACCACCCCCACCCTGAAGGTGGACGCAGTGCGCGCCCGCGGTGGCGAGGTGGTGCTGCAGGGTGACTCCTTCAGCGACGCCTACCAGCACGCCCTGAAACTGCAGGCCGAACAGGGCCTCACCTTCGTGCATCCGTTCGATGACCCGGACGTGATCGCCGGCCAGGGCACCATCGCCATGGAGATCCTGCGCCAGCACCGGGCGCCCGTGGACGCCATCTTCGTGGCCATCGGCGGCGGCGGGCTGATCGCCGGCATCGCCGCCTACGTGAAAGCCATCCGCCCCGGCATCAAGATCATCGGCGTGGAAACCCACGATGCCGACGCGATGCGCCAGTCACTGGCGGCCGGCCAGCCGGTGACGCTGGACGACGTGGGCCTGTTTGCCGACGGCACGGCCGTCAAGCGCGTGGGCGACGAGACCTTCGCCCTGTGCAAGCAGTACGTCGACGACATCATCCTGGTGGACACCGACCAGATCTGCGCGGCGCTCAAGGATGCCTTCGAGGACACCCGGGCCATTCTGGAGCCCTCGGGCGCGCTTGCGCTGGCCGGCCTGAAGGCCTGGGCCAAGCGCGAGCAGGTGCAGGACCGCACCCTGGTGGCCGTGGCCAGCGGCGCCAATATGAACTTCGACCGCCTGCGCTTCGTGTCCGAACGTGCCGAGATCGGTGAATCCCGCGAGGCGGTGTTTGCCGTGACCATCCCCGAGCGGCGCGGCAGCTTCCTGCAGTTCTGCCAGCTGGTGGGGCGTCATTCCGTCACCGAGTTCAACTACCGCATTGCCGATTCCGACAAGGCCCATATCTACGTGGGCATCCAGGTCAGCGGCCGCGAGGAGGCCGGGCGGATCGCCAACCGGCTGCGCACGGCCGGCTTCGAGACCCTGGACCTGACCGACGACGATCTGGCCAAGTCGCACCTGCGCCACCTGGTGGGCGGGCGCTCGCTGCTGGCCCGCGACGAGGTGCTGTACCGCTTCGAGTTCCCCGAGCGCCCGGGGGCGCTGCTGCGCTTCCTGGAGGCCCTGCCCGCCGACTGGAACATCTCGCTGTTCCATTATCGCAATCACGGGTCGGACTTTGGGCGCGCCCTGGCCGGTATTCAGGTACCGTTGGAGGACCGGCCCCGCTATGAACAGGTGCTGGCTGCTCTGGGGTACCCGTACCGGAACGAATCGGAACATCCCGCCTACCGCCTGTTCTTGACAGCGGAAAACAACCTGTCCGACACTGCCGGAGTGTCAGGACAACCTTTTACACAAATTTCGTCCCCAGAATGAAACGATGCACATATCGCCCGGGGACGTGCGATAGAATACGGCGATGAGAATAGCGATCATTGAAGACGACAAGGCAGTGGCTTCGCAGCTGGTCCATTCGCTCAGCGTGGAAGGGGACACATGCCATCTTTTCAACGAGGCCGCGTCCTTCCTGGCGGCCCTGCCGCGTGAGAGCTTCGATGCCTGCATCGTCGACCTCATGCTGCCGGGCATGGACGGCAAGGCGCTGGTGCGACTGCTGCGCGAACGCAAGAACCCGCTGCCGGTCATGGTGCTCACCTCGCAGGACGCCGAGAGCGAGGTCATCAGCGCGCTGGATGCCGGTGCCGACGACTTCGTGGTCAAGCCTGCCCGCGCCGGTGAGCTGCGTGCCCGCCTGAAGGCCCTGGTGCGCCGCGCCGGCCTGGGTGACATCCACGGCACCATCTTCGAATACGATCGTTTCCGCTTCGACCTGCAGCGCCAGACCGCGCAGGACAGTGGCCGTATCGTCGAGCTGACACAAAAGGAATTCCAGCTGGCGCTGCTGTTCCTGAACAACATCGGCAAGCCGCTGTCGCGCGGACACATCCGCGAGGCCGTCTGGGGGCGTGATTCCGAGGTGCCTTCGCGTACCATGGACACCCACGTCTCGCGCGTGCGCAGCAAGCTCACGCTGCGGCCGGAAAGCGGCTACCTGCTGGCGCCGGTCTACAGCTACGGCTATCGGCTTGAGCGGCTGCGCGACGAGGGCGAGGATGCCGATGGCGGCGCCCCTGCGCCCGCGGAAAACAGCTGAAAGAAGCCCAACCTGAAGGAAATGGCGTGACCCCCATGGAACGGCCCGACGCCGGCCGCCTTTGCTGTCCGGCACGTCATGGCGGCGTGTGGCTGCTTGCCCTGCTGGGCACCCTGCCTGCGGGCCTCACACTGGCGGAAGGCGCCTCGACTGGCGGCGCTGCGTCCGCCCCGTCGGCAACAGCCACCCCCGCCGACGACGAGATCCTCCTCTACCACGTCCAGCCCGGCGACACGCTGCTGGGCCTGTCGCGCGAAAAGCTCGACACCCCCGAGCGCTGGCGCGACGTGCAGAAGCTCAACCACATCGGCAACCCGCGCCATCTGCAGCCGGGCACCACGCTCAGGATGCTCCCTGGCTGGCTCAAGCCCAAGGTGGCCCAGGCCCTGCTGGAATCAGCCTCCAACCAGGTGAAGCTGGACGGCAAGCCGGCGCATGATGGCGCCGCCATTCCCGAAGGCACCACGGTACAGACCGGCCCGGACAGCGCCGCCGTCATCACCCTGCCCGACGGCACGCGGCTGCGCATTCCGTCGGCCACCGAGGTGCGGCTGGAGCGGCTGCGCGCCTACCACGGCGAACGCCATCTGGACGCCGGCTTCCTGCTCAGGCACGGCAGCATCGAGCCCGACTCTCCGGGCAAGCGCAGCCGCCCGCTCAACATCAGGACGCCTTCGGGCAACGCCGCCGTGCGCGGCACGCACTTCCGCGTGCATGCCGAAGGCCAGCGCAGCACGGTGGAAGTGCTGCGCGGCCGGGTGGCCGCCGGCAACCGCAAGTCCACGGCCGACGTGGACGCGGGCAAGGGCGCCTGGTTCACGGCCAAGAGCAAGCCCGTCGTGGCCCAGCTGCTGCCCGCCCCCGATCTGGGCGGCATCCAGGGCCGCACGTGGACACAGACCGCTCCGCACCTGCCGCTGCCCGCCCTCGCAGGCGATGCCGCGGCCTACCACGTGGAGGTCTCCACCCGGCCCGACTTCAGCGCCGTGCTGCTGGACACCCGCACCCGGGAACCCGGCTTCGTGCTGCCGTCGCGGCAGGACGGCCCGCACTATGTGCGCGTCAGTGCCATCTCGCGCACGGGCATCGAGGGCTATGCCGGCACCACCGAGGTGCAGGTCTTGGCCCGTCCGCTGCCGCCCCGGCTGCAGCCACAGCCTGACGAGGTGCAGGTCGACGACCGGCCTGTCCGATTCCGGTGGCTGGACACGCCCGACACGCCTGCTGCGGGCGACATGTCCGAGGCAAGCGGCAAGACATCCAGCGCGGCAGACCGCACCTACCGCATCCAGATAGCTGGCGACGCCGAGTTTGCCCAGGTGCTGCACGACGAGGTGGCCATTCACCCCGAGGATCTCATCCGCCTGGACACCCGCAAACCGCTGGAGCGCTGGTGGCGGGTGGCCTGCGTCGAGAAGGGTCGACAGGGCCCATGGAGCACCCCCCAGAAATTCCGGCTGCGTGTGGGGGCGCCCATCATCGAGGCCCGCCCTCTGCCGGCCGTGCGTACGGGCAGCGGTGAGCCCGTGCGTACCGGCCACGGTGACTTCCTCCTGCTCTCTCCCCGCTGACCCGCGCCGATGATCCGCTTCCTTCGGCGCCTGCTGGGCAAGATGGCCCGTTCTGCCCCGCGCGACCGGCCCCTGCTGGAATGGAGCCTGCTGACGACCCTGCTGCTGGCGGGCACCATCTGGTTCGGGCCCTGGCCGCAGTACCTGGCCAGCGACCAGCGTATTCCCGACCCCACTAACGGCACGGGCCATGCCTCGCCGCCCGACTACCTGAGCCTGCGCCTGTACGACCTGGCGCTGGGCTACGATGCCCGGCCCCCCTCCGGTCAGGTGGTGATCGTGGACATCGACGACATCAGCATGCTGCAGGTGGGACGCTGGCCCTGGCCGCGCCCGGTGCTGGCCGCGCTGATCAACCGCATCGCCGAAGGCCGCCCTGAAGCGCTGGCCATCGACATCCTGTTTGCCGAGGTCTCGTCCCGCCCGAACGACGACCAGCTGCTGCGCACCGCGCTGCAGAATGCCGCCCGCCAGGGAACCCGCATCATCCTGGCGGTGGGCAAGGAAGAAGGCACCAACAACTACCTGCCGCTCTACCCGCTGGACCTGATCGCGGCGGGCAACACGCTGGGACACATCACCTTCCATTCCGGCCGCGACGGCCTGGTGCGCGGTCTGTACATGGAAGAAGGCCACCTGCCGGCGCTGTCCTGGGCCCTGGTGGACCGCACGGCCCAGAGCAACCGCAACGAGACGCTGAACATGCTGCTGGAGCGGCGCTGGGACGTGCGCACCCCCATGCTGCCCGGCGCCCTGAAGGAGCTGCCACCGACCCTCTCGGCCGCTGCCCTGCTGCGAGGCGACGTTTCGCCCGACCAGCTGAAAGGGCGCAAGGTCCTGCTGGGCAGCACCGCCATCGGCTCGGGCGACTTCTTCGTGAGCCCCCTGGAAGACGCACAACCCCGGCGCATCTCGGGGCTGGAGCTGCACGCCGTCGCCGCCGAAGCGCAGATCATCCATCACTTCAAGCAACCGCTGTCGCCTCCCCTGCAGGGCAGCATCGAAGTCCTGGTGGTGCTGCTCACCATGCTGCTGCTCTACCGCACCAGCCCGTTCCTGGGCCTCATCATCGTGGTGGTGGCCAGCGGCCTGATCCTGCTGACCAGCTGGCTGGCCTTCCGCGCCGGCTGGTGGCTGGCACCGGGCGACATGCTCATCTCCATCTGCCTGGGCTACCCGCTCTGGAGCTGGCGACGGCTGTCGGTTGCCTCGACAGGCCTGCTGCGCCAGGCCCGCTCCCTGGAACTGTTTGGCGGCGTCTTTGGCGCACGCAGTGCAGAACCTGTCTCGCACGAGCCCATCTCGGCCCAGCTCAACCGCGTGCAGATGGCCGCCCAGCAGGTGGCCAAGCTCAACCGCTTCCTGTCGGACAGTCTGCAGAGCTTGCCCCATCCGGTCCTGGTGGCCGACCACGAACAGCGGCCGCTGCTGCGCAACCAGCGCTTTCTCAATGCCTTCGGCAACGTGGGCGAATGCTGCACCACCCTGTCGGACTGCTTCCGGACCATCTTCGGCAAGCTGCCGCGCAACTTCCAGGACGAGCCCTGCCAGCTGGCCGGTGAATACCAAGACACGCAGGGCCGCCACTGGCGGGTGGACGTGGCGGCCACGGGCGCCAGCGCCGACGAACGCCGCTGGATGATCCAGTTCGTGGACCTGACGGCCCGCCGCCTGGCCGACCGCGAACGGGAGGAGACCCTCTCCTTCCTGTCACACGACCTGCGCTCGCCCCAGGCCACCATCCTGGCCATCATCGAGAAGCTGCGCACCACCACCGATGGCGCCGAACGTGGCGCCGGTCTGGACGAGCTGGCCCGCCAGTCGCGCCGCGCGCTGGAACTCACCGACGGCTTCCTGGCCTACACCCGCGCCGAGATCAAGCCCATCCAGCCCGAGGAGCACGACCTCAACGACCTGCTCACCGAAGTGATCGACCTGGCCTGGTTCTCGGCCAACGCCAAGAAGGTCCGCCTGACCTTCAACCCGGTGGACGCAGCCATCCTGCGCTGCGATGCCGACCTGCTGCGCCGCGCCTTCTCCAATCTGGTGGAGAACGGAATCCGCCACAGTCCCATCGACAGCAGCATCGAAGTGACATTGGTCAATCAGGCGCCGCATTTCCGCATTACCATCCGAGACCACGGCCCCGGCGTGCCGCCCGACAAGCAGGCGTTCATCTTCAAGCCCTTCTGGCAGTCGGCAGGTTCAGAGACCACCGGCAAGAAGTCGTCCCAGGGCAGTGCCGGGCTGGGCCTTGCCATGGTTCACAAAGCCATTGCGCGCCACGGCGGTACCATTCGTGTATTCAATCACCCCACCGGGGGCGCATGTTTTGAAATCTGCCTGCCGCAAGGCATGCAGGACGTATAGATGCATTCGACATGGCGTTGCTGACGCTCGGACTCAACCACAACACGGCGCCCGTGGCGCTGCGTGAGAAGCTCGCCTTCCCCACCAAGGAGGCGATCGGCACGGCCCTGTCCGATCTGCGTGGCCACCTGAAGTCGCTGGCCCCCGAAGCCGCCATCCTGTCCACCTGCAACCGGACCGAGATCTACTGCAAGACCGACGCCCCCGACGAGGCCGGTCAGGCACTGACCGAATGGATCGGCCGCCACAGGGGCGTGGACGGCGAAGGCAACCTGGCCGAGCACCTGTACCTGCTGCCCAACCAGGGCGCCGTGCGCCACGCCTTCCGCGTGGCCAGCGGGCTGGATTCCATGGTGCTGGGCGAACCCCAGATCCTGGGCCAGATGAAGACGGCCGCGCGCGTGGCGCAGGATTCCAACATGCTGGGCAGCCACCTGCACCAGCTGTTCCAGCGCTCGTTCTCGGTCGCCAAGGAAGTGCGCACCCAGACGGCCATCGGCGCCCAGTCGGTCTCGATGTCGGCCGCCAGCGTGCGCCTGGGCGAGCAGATCTTCGAGAACCTGGCCGACTGCTCGGTGCTGCTCATCGGCGCCGGCGAGATGATCGAACTGTGCGCCGCGCACTGGGCCCCCCACCCCCGGCGGATGGTCATTGCCAACCGCACGCTGGAGCGCGCCCGCCCGCTGGCCGAGCGCTTCGGCGCCACCACCATGGCGCTGTCCGACCTGCCCCAGCAGCTCGAGAACTTCGACGTGGTGATCTCCTGCACCGCCAGCAGCCTGCCCATCATCGGACTGGGCATGGTGGAGCGCAGCGTGCGCCAGCGCCGCCACCGCCCGGTGCTGATGATCGACCTGGCCGTCCCGCGCGACATCGAGGACGAAGTCTCGCGCCTGGACGATGTGTTCCTCTACACCGTCGACGACCTGCGCGAAGTGGTCGATGCCGGCCTGGAAGGCCGCCGCCTGGCCGTGGCCGAGGCCGAGAGCATCATCGACACCCAGGTCAGCGCCTTCATGAACTGGATGGTGCAGCGCCAGAGCGTGCCCCTCATCCAGGAACTGCACGCCCGCAGCGACGTCGTTCGCCAGCAGGAAGTGGAGCGCGCCCGCAAGATGCTGGCCAAGGGCGAAGACCCCGCCGCCGTGCTGGAAGCGCTTTCCAGAGCGCTTACCGCCAAGTTCATGCACGGCCCCACCACCCTGCTGTCACGCCACGCCGGCAAGGATCCCGAACTGGCCAACATGCTGTCCGGCCTGCTGCCGGTTCCCCGGGGCGGACGCTGACAGGAAGGGAGATCGGCGGCGCGTTGGTTAGAATGCCCGCCGAACCCCTTCACGCATCGCCATGAAAGAATCCCTGCGGGCGCAGCTGGACCGCATGCAGAACCGGCTGGAAGAACTCAACGCCCAGCTGGCCAGCGAAGACATCGGCAAGGACATCGGCCTGCTGAAAAAGCTCAACCAGGAGCACGCCGAGACCAGCGAGGTGCTGGACACCTACGCCCTGTGGAAGCAGGCCGGCGCCGACCTGGAAGCAGCCCGCCAGATGCGCGAAGAGCCCGGCATGCGCGAGTTTGCCGACGAGGAGATCGCCGACGCCGAGACCCGCCTGCAGGCGGCCCAGGAGCGCATCGAATATCTGCTGTTGCCGCGCGACCCCGACGACGCCCGCAACGCCATCCTGGAGATCCGGGCCGGCACCGGCGGTGATGAAAGCGCTCTCTTTGCCGGCGACCTGCTGCGCATGTACCTGCGCTACGCCGAACATCGCGGCTGGCAGACCGAGATCCTGTCGGCCAGCGAATCCGAACTGGGCGGCTACCGCGAAGTCATCGTGCAGGTCAGCGGCCAGCAGGTCTACGGGCGGCTGCGCTACGAATCGGGCGCGCACCGCGTGCAGCGCGTGCCCGTCACCGAATCCCAGGGGCGCATCCACACCTCCGCCTGCACCGTGGCCGTCATGGCCGAGGCCGAGCCCACCGGCGACATCGAGATCAGCCCCGACGATCTGCGCATCGACGTGTTCCGTGCCTCCGGCGCCGGCGGCCAGCACGTCAACAAGACCGAATCCGCCGTGCGCATCACCCACCTGCCCACCGGCATCGTGGCCGAATGCCAGGACGACCGCTCGCAGCACCGCAACCGCGACAAGGCCATGACCGTGCTGCTCACCCGCCTGCGCGACGCCCGCGAGCGCGAGCGCGCCGCCGAGACCTCCGCCCACCGCAAGAGCCTCGTGGGCTCGGGCGACCGCTCCGAACGCATCCGCACCTACAACTTCCCGCAAGGGCGGCTCACCGACCACCGCATCAACCTCACCCTCTACAAGCTGCAGGCCATCATCGACGGCGACCTGGACGAACTGACCGACGCCCTGATGAAGGCCCGGCTGGCCGAACTGGCGGCGGAACGGGCCGAGGGGTAAAGCATGAGATGGCCCTCTGAAGAATGAACATGGCTCCGTCCCAGCCCTTCGCCCCCAGCTCTTCCGCCCCTGCAGGCCCCTCCCTCGACGACCTCATCCGCCACAGCCAGCTGCCCCGCGCCGAGGCACGCCGCCTGCTGGCCTGCCTCACCGGCCAGCCGCTGACCTGGTTCATGGCCCACGGCGACGATCCCGCCGACCCGGACATCGCCACCCGCTTCCAGGCCCTGGCCGAACGCCGCCGCGCCGGCGAACCCCTGGCCTATCTGCTGGGCCAGCAGGAGTTCTACGGCCGTCCCTTCGCCGTCTCACCCGCCGTGCTCATTCCCCGAGCCGACACCGAAACCCTGGTGGAAACCGCGCTGGAGCAGCTCTTGCTGCTGCGCCAGCAACGGCGCACCGTCCCTCTGTCCCTGCTGGAACTGGGCACCGGTAGCGGCATCATCGCCATCACCCTGGCGCTGGAGGCTCCGGACACCGAGGTGCATGCCGTCGAGCGCTCCCCCGAGGCGCTGGCCATGGCGCAGCGGAATGCAAAGGCCTTGGGCGCGGACCACATCCACTGGCACGCAGGCAGCTGGTGGCAGGCGCTGGCCAGCCCCCGACGCTTCGACCTGATCGTCTCCAATCCCCCCTACATCGCGGCCAACGACCACCACCTGCAGCAGGGCGACCTGCGCTTCGAGCCGCCTCAGGCCCTGGCGGCCGGTCCCGACGGACTGGATGACCTGCGCATCATCATCGGCGGCGCCCCCGCCCACCTGAACCCCGGCGGCTGGCTGCTGCTGGAACACGGCTACGACCAGGAGACCCCCGTACAGGCCCTGCTACGCGACGCAGGCTTTGCCGACGTGTTCACCCGACGCGACCTGGCCGGACAGCCGCGCGTGAGCGGCGGGCGGTGGCTGGGGGACGGGCGCAAGTAGATCCGACCAAGCAGGCCCAACCAAGCAGGCCAGGCCACGCCAAGCCAATCGGCCCCAAACAGGGCAGACATCGGGGTCCGATCACGCCCGGACCGCACAGGGGCGAACGACAGCCGCCGTGCCGCAATCAGACTGAACGGCAAAGGAAGGCGCCATGACGGGAGCCTGGCGCCAATAGGGGTAAAGAATCCTCGAATAGAGGTAATTTCACGCTGAAATTACCCATTTACGGACTGCTTTACCCCCTTTCTTGCCTCCATTTCGCCTCATTTTGGCTGAAATTCACGCCAAAACAGGCTCCGAATGGCAGAACAATGGGGTAATGGATCGCATAAATGGGTAATTTCGCCCGAAATTACCCATTTAGACGACTATCATTACCCCTATTCTCCTCACTGCCCCCTTCCGATGCGATCCCTCACCGCTGACTATCTGGACAGGCTCCGCTTCACCCACTCGCAGCTGGCCACCCTGCGCGCACTCGGTGAGTTCCAGGGCAAGCAGCAGCTCTATAGTGTCCAGCTGCCCGAAGTGCTGAAGGGACTGCAGAAAGCGGCCACCATCGAGTCCACCGAGTCCTCCAACCGTCTGGAAGGCGTCATCATCTCCACCCAGCGCCTGCACGCCCTGATGCTGAAGGATGCCACGCCCCGCAGCCGTTCCGAGCAGGAGATCGCCGGCTACCGCGACGCCCTGAACCTGATCCATGAAAGCGGCAAGGAGATGCCTTTCTCGGAAGGCACCATCCGGCAGCTGCACGGGCTGATGTACCGCTACATGCCCCAGCCCGGCGGACAGTGGAAAGCCACCAACAACGACATCATCGAGCGTCAGCCGGACGGACGTTCCCGCGTCCGCTTCGCCCCCGTGTCCGCCCACCTCACCCCGATGGCCATGGCGGACCTGATCGCCCACTACCGATCTGCCCTGGATCAGCACCTGGCCGATCCCCTCGTGCTGGTGCCCCTGGCCATCCTGGACTTTCTCTGCATCCACCCCTTCCCCGACGGCAATGGCCGCATGGCACGCCTGCTGACCCTGCAGCTGCTCTACCACTTCGACTACGCTGTCGGGCGCTTCATCAGCCTTGAACGGCTCTTCGAGGAATCCAAGGAAACCTACTACGAGACCCTGGAAGCCAGCTCCCAGGGCTGGCACGACGGCCAGCACGACAGCATGCCCTGGCTCAACTACTTCTGGGGCGTCCTGCTGCGCGCCTACCGAGAATTCGAGACACGCGTCGGGACGCTGGAACATGGCCATGGCGCCAAGGGCGAGCGCGTTCGGGCAGAAGTCCTGAGACGCCAGCACCCCTTCGCCATCTCGGATATCGAGGAGGCCTGTCCTGGCGTCAGTCGGGACATGGTCCGACATGTGTTGCGCACCATGAAGGATGAAGGACTCATCACGCCGGAGGGCAAGGGGCGCGCTGCGAGATGGCGACATTCGGCGGATGGATCTTCATCGTCTTCGTAGCGCGCCGGCAACCCCATCCTTACCCCGCGATTCATGAATCCCCCTCATGGAGACAAGTGGGGATCAGGCCCACTGCAGCAAGGGTGCATGGCTAAAATCATTCAGGTGTCACGATCCAGCGCCAACAGGAGCATCGCCATGCAGACATTCAAACTCAACAACGGCGTTGAAATCCCCGTTCTCGGCTTCGGCGTCTTCCAGATTCCACCGGAACAGACCGCGCAGGCCGTCATCGATGCCGTGAAGGCAGGCTACCGCCACATCGACACCGCCCAGGCGTACATGAACGAGACCGAGGTCGGACAGGGCATCCGGAACAGCGGCGTTCCGCGTGAGCAGCTTTTCGTCACCAGCAAGGTCTGGGTCGAGAACTACGGTTACGAAGCCGCCAAGGCCTCGCTCGATCGCTCGCTGGCACGGCTGGACTGCGGCTACATCGACCTGATGCTGCTGCACCAGCCCTTCAATGATGTCTACGGCGCATGGCGCGCGCTGGAGGAATATCAGGCGAGCGGCAAGATCCGCGCCATCGGCCTGAGCAACTTCACCGCCGACCGCGTGCTGGACGTGGGCCTGTTCAACAAGGTCATGCCCGCGGTGGACCAGATCGAGATCAACCCCTTCCACCAGCAGACCGAGCAGGTGCAGGGGCTGCTCGCAGAAGGCGTCGTGCCCGAAGCCTGGGGACCGTTTGCCGAAGGCAAGTTCGGCATCTTCGAGAACCCCGTGCTCACCGCCATCGGCCAGAAATACGGCAAATCCGTGGCGCAGGTCGTCACCCGCTGGCTCATCGAGCGCGGCATCGTGGTGCTGGCCAAGTCCACGAAGCCCGAGCGCATGGCCCAGAACCTGAACGTCTTCGACTTCCAGCTGGACGATGACGACAAGGCGCAGATTGCCACGCTGGACGTGGGCAAGAGCCAGATCATCAGTCACACCGACCTGGCCATGGTGCGCAAGTTCAAGGAGTGGGTGTTCAACGTCTGAGCCGTATGGCCATGGCATGACAGGCCCTTGCCCGACCCTCTCACATCGACGACGACAGCTTCGGTCAGTCCGCAAGGCGGATGACCTTGCGGTACGGGTACGGACCGGTGCGTCCCGCTGGTTCACCGCCCGGGCCCAAGGTGCCCGGGTCGGGCGCTGAATCGGTCCGCGATGAGACCGATCAGGACCCGCCTGTCCATCTCACCTCCTCCAGCATTCCGTCATGGAAGGCTTTCAACCGGTCATGACGCTGCATCGCCAACTTCTGGCCAGCCCTGGTCTTGAAACCTTGCGCCAGCTGAAGGAGCTTCCGGGGAAAGTGGTCCAACGCATACCGCCGATCATCAAGCGGCCGATTCTCGCCACCCGGATCAGCCGGATCGTACAGTGACGAGCCCATCCGGCCCGCCGTGTAGAAACAGCGGGCCACCCCCATGAACCCCAGTGCGTCCAGCCGGTCCGCGTCCTGCAGGATGCGGGCTTCCAGCGTATCAGGCTCAATGCCCGCTGAGAAGCTGTGCGCCTCGATGGCATGCGCCACGGCCTGTCGCCGGTCCGTGGGCCAACGTAGCCCCGTCAGCAAGGAGATGGCCTTTTCAGCCGCCAGGCGCGAGGCCTGGTTGCGCAACGGAGAATTCTTCTCCACGGCCACACAATCATGCAGCAGGACCGCTGCCGCCAGGATCTCCGTATCTCCGCCTTCCGCCGCCACGATGGCCTGCACGTTGCCCCAGACTCGATCCAGATGCGCCAGATCGTGGGATCCATCATCGTTTCCTGGCGGAAAGGCATGCGGCAGCAGCGTTTCTGCCAGCTGTCGATGCCTGCCAAAGCGATCGATGAACCAGTTCATGAGCGTTTCTCTATGCGGTCTGACATGCCCGTAAAGAGCAAAGTCGTGACGTGAGAGGAAGGCCTGGTCAGTTCCTTATCAGACACCCTGCCTCCTCCATCGCCTTCTTCAGCCTGGCATTGGGCCGGAACGGCCGCCCCAACGCATCCAGGAAACGGCGAGACGCCTCCGACGACAGAACGACCACAGTTTCCGCCGCCGGCGAGGTCTCGATTCCGCACAGGAAAGCTTCCCGCTCACCGGGCGCCTTCCACCACAGGGAAGTACGTCCATTCAGGTGATCCCTGTCTTTCACGATCCCCCCTCTTCCCGCGCCGCCCCACGCCGCATCCACGCCACCACCACGCCCAGCACGATGGCCACGGCCGCAAACGGCAGCCATTCCAGCGAATAGGCCTTCAGCGGCAGGTGCTGCGAGAAGTCGGTTCCGGCCACCGACAGGATGGACACGACCATCACCATCCCCACGGCCAGGCGCTGGGCCAGCAGCGGCAGGGGGGTGACGAAGGATTCGATCAACATGATGAGCAGCAGCGTCATCACGACCGGGTACAGCACCATCAGCACCGGCACGGACTTGTCGATGACGGCGCTCAGGCCCTGGTTGGCCAGCAGGAAGCCGATGAGCGTGCAGATCACGGCATAGGCGACATAGCTGATGCGCGGGAAGATGTCGTTGAAGAACTCGGACACGGCGGTCACGAGGCCTACCGAGGTGGTCAGGCAGGCCAGCGTGACGATGAGGCCGAACAGCACGCGGCCGAATTCGCCGAAGGTACTGTAGGCGGCGGTGGTGAGCAGGTAGGTCCCCACATCCTGCCCCCGCTCCTTCAGATCGGCGAGGATGGCGGGATCCACGGGCAGGCGGTTGCTGAACCAGCCCAGGCCCACGTAGATGATGGCCAGCGCGGTGGCGGCCACGATGCCGGCCAGTGAGGTCTGCACGATGAGCTGGCGCCGCTGGGCCGGGGTGAGCACGGCTTCATTCAGGGCGGCCACGCTGCCGTCACCCTGGGCACTCCGGGTCAGCATGCGGGCCCGGATGGCGGTGATGACGATGACCGAGAACGCGACCGAGGCCAGCACGTCCATGGTGAGGTAGCCATTGACGAAGCCGTTCAGATAGGCGGCAGCATCGGTAGACTGGACATCCGTCAGCGTCGGCGGACGGCCCCACAGCCACCAGGCCGCCTTGCCGATGAGCGCGAGGATGCACACCAGCAGCACCGGTGTGAGCACGGCGCCGATACGCTCGACCATCTTGGAGGGGTTGAGGCTGAGCCACAGCGTGACGCCGTAATAGACCAGGCTGAAGATCAGCAGCGAGGCGCTGCCCGGCTCGCCCAGGAAGGGCACCACGGCCATTTCATACGAGGTGGCGCCCGTCCGGGGGATAGCGAAGAAGGGCCCGATGGTGAGGTAGACGACCGCCAGGAACAGCAGCGAGAACCACGGGTGAATGCGGTCGAGCGCGGTGCGGTAGCCGTCCTGATAATAGGCGCTGACGATGATGCCCAGCAGCGGTAGGCCCACGCCGGTGGAAACGAAGCCCAGCAGAGCCGGCCAGAATGCCTGGCCGCTTTCCAGGCCCAGTGCAGGCGGGAAGATGAGGTTGCCGGCGCCAAAGAAGATGGCGAACAGCATGAAGCCAATGACGAAAGTATTCTTGTTCACGGTTCTGAGTGATGAGTAGTCGGCCGCGGACCAGCCGATCAGGCCCCCGTGCAGACACAGGCGCCGGATTGGAAACCCGGGCCGCCTTGTTTCCTCGCGGCCGCAGGCAGGATAACATCCGCTATCTTTACTCGACCACCAGTATTCTGGCAGCCCCCTTTTCTATCGTGTGGAGGTCCCCATGGACGCCAAGGAATTCATTCACCAGACCGTTACCGAGCACCCCGTCGTCCTGTTCATGAAGGGCACGGCGCAGTTTCCCCAATGTGGCTTCTCCGGCAAGGCCATCCAGGTGCTGAAGAACGCCGGCATCAAGCAGCTGGTCACCATCAACGTGCTGGAAGACGCCGAGGTCCGCCAGGCCGTCAAGGACTACTCCAACTGGCCCACCATTCCGCAGCTCTACATCAATGGCGAGTTCATCGGCGGCGTGGACATCATGGCCGAGATGGCCGAGTCGGGCGAGCTGCAGAAGCTGATCCCGGAAGCCAACAAGGCTGCCTGAAGGGTGCCCGGCACCGGCCGGGCCTCCCCCTTCCCTCTTGCGACGCATCCCTGCGCCTTTCCGGTCGTCGGGCCTGCCCAGGCAACTGGGGCGACAGGACGCCATGAAGCGACTGCGCCCCCGGGGCGGCATGGCTGCCGCGCCAGCCCCAGGGCGGCACGTCTGTCAGACAGACGTCCGAGTCTTCCCGTTCAGGCCAGCCCGGTCGTCTCGTCCAGCCCCAGGTGGATGTTCATGGCCTGCACGGCCGCCCCGCTGGCCCCCTTGCCCAGGTTGTCGATGCGCGCCACCAGCATGCACTGGTCGTCATTGCCAAAGACAAAGAGATCAGCGCGGTTGGTGTCGTTGCTCCCCTGCACGTCAAAGAAGCCGCCTTCGGGCGCGGCATCCAGCGGCGCCACCTGCACAAAGCGCTCGCCCGCATAACGCGCCGCCAGTGCGGCATGAATGGCTGCCCGGTTCACGTCCCGCTGGCCAGCAGCGCGAATCCGCGCCAGATCCAGCGGCACGGACACCGCCAGCCCCTTGTAGTACGGTGCCACCACGGGCAGGAACACAGGCGCCTGCGCCAGGCGGGCATAACGCATCATCTCGGGCAGGTGCTTGTGGGTGAGCCCCAGCGCATAGGGACGCGGGGCCAGCAGCTTGCGGGCCTCTTCCACGGACACCTCGGCCTCGGCAGTCGCGCGGCCTTCGGTGGCCGAAGCGCCGCGCCCGTCATCGCTCATCCCCTGGGCCGCCAGTGCTGCCCGGTACTGGGCAATCATCTTCTTGCCGCCCCCCGAATAGCCGGTGTGCGATGTGGCCGATAGCGGATGCTCGGCCGGCAGCAGCCCGGCATCCATCAGCGGTCGCACGGCCAGAATGAAGGCCGTGGCATGGCAGCCGGGGTTGGCAATGCGCTTGCTGTCGCGGATGCGCTGGCGCTGCTCTGCGTCCAGCTCGGGCAGGCCGTAGGTCCAGGCCGGGTCCACGCGGTGGGCCGTGCTGGTGTCGATGACGCAGGTGGCCGGATTGTCGACCAGGGCAACCGATTCGCGGGCGGCTGCGTCGGGCAGGCACAGGAAGGCGACATCTGCCGCGTTCAGCAAGCGCGCCCGCTCCGCCGGGTCCTTGCGCAGCGCCGGGTCGATGCGCAGCACCGTGATATCGCTGCGCCGGCGCAGATACTCGTCGATCTGCAGGCCGGTCGTTCCTTCCTGTCCATCTACAAAGACCTTGTGAACACTCATCTTTTCATCTTCCTGAGTCATGCCATGTGGCCCGGCACCGGCCGAAAGCAGGCTGCTCGCTGATTCCGGACCATGGGTGACATCGGGCACATCGCGCCGTGCGCATCATTGCCCGGGTTCCGGGCGGATTCCACGCGGGTACCGCCCCGGCCGATGCGGGGTCCCGATAGTGTGTCACAACCGGGGAATGTCCCGGCATGGGCGGTCCCAGCGATGCCGATTTGCATCCCGCTGCCCGGCGCTGCACACTCACCTTTTCCTCCATCTCTCCTCTCTGTCATGCCCCGCCGTCTCATCATCGCCATCACCGGTGCCAGTGGCGCCATCCTGGGCGTGCGCCTGCTGGAATACCTGCGCCTGCAGCCCGACATCGAGACGCACCTGCTGGTCTCATCGGCCGGCTGGCAGACCGTGGTGACGGAGCTGGACCGCAGCCGGGCCGAGGTGGAGGCGCTGGCCGACCATGTCCATCCGGTCAAGGACATCGGCGCCAGCATCGCGTCAGGCTCCTTTGCCACCGAGGGAATGGTCGTGGCCCCCTGTTCGATGCGCACGCTGGCGGCCATCGCCATGGGGCTGTCGGACAACCTGATCAGCCGGGCCGCCGACGTGGTGCTGAAGGAGCGCCGCCGCCTGGTGCTGCTCACGCGCGAGACGCCGCTGAACCTGGCCCACCTGCGCAACATGACGGCGGTGACGGAAATGGGCGGCATCATCTGCCCACCGGTACCGGCCTTCTACCAGCGCCCGCCCGACCTGGCCACGATGATCGACCACATGGTGGGACGGGTGCTGGACCTGTTCAACATCGAGCAGGGGCTCAATCCGCCGTGGGATCCGCCGGCCCGGCGGGACCGCTGAAACGTGCCAGCAATTCACCCGATTAATATGTTCACGATGCGTCCAGATGGTCACATCGGGACAAAATTCGACATGAATCCATATAATCCATAATATATCGCAACATTGAACTAACAAATACACCCCAAAAAAATCCACGATATCGCATCAAAACGCGCTAAAGGCGTGCTACCCTGAATCTGCCGAAGGCACCGCGAGAACGGGCGAGCCGGCTTGGGCCATCATTCATGGAATTCATGAACAGGCTCATGCCTCCGTGGCCCCCGATCCGGAGACAGGGTCCCGATACGTTCAGTGCGGGACCCGGCTGCGCAGCCCGACACACAGGGAGACCCCGCAGCCCTGCTGAACGCCCCTCCGGAACGCCGCCCCGACCCGCGGCGCTGTCTGCGTGTTCAAACTCAAGGAAGGAAGCAAGACCATGAGAAAGAGTGCCCAATCCGTTTTCCTGGCAATGTCCGCCTTTGCGGCCCTGTCCTTTTCCGCTGCTGCCGTGGCCCAGGAAGGGGCCTACATCCAGGGCGACATCGGCCTGGGTCACCTGAAGGTCGACGACAACGAGAAGCTGCGCGTCAGCAACGTCGGCAGGAAGATCAAGGACTCGTACCACGAATCGGGCTTCATGCCGCGCCTGTCGGTCGGCTATGCCCTGGGCAACGGTCTGCGCGTGGCGGGCGACTTCACCCACTACAAGGAGATGAAGGAAAGCTACGATGCGGCCAACGGCGCCACGCAGAATGCCGGCGTCAAGGCCAATGGCTTCGGTCTGTCGGCCATCTATGACTTCGACTACGGCAGCGACTTCGTTCCCTACGTGGGCGCCCGTCTCGCAGCCAACAAGCTGAAATACTCGGCAGGCTACGCCGCCGCCGGCCAGCGCTTCTCGAGCAGCAAGAGCAAGACCAAGGCCGGCTATGGCCTGCTGCTGGGCTTTGGCTACAAGCTGTCCAACGAGATGACGCTGGATGCCGGGTACCGCTACAACCACATGGATTCCGACCTGAACGCCCACGAGGTGTCGGTGGGTCTGCGGTACTACTTCAACTGATCCATGGCAGGCTCTGGCAGTCGGTCTCCGACGCGGACTGCCGGAGCCCGGGCCGCAACATCTCCCTGCGCGCCGTGGCCGACACCGGATGCATCGAACAGTGCGCGAATGCCCCGCCATGTCCGGCGGCAGCATCCGCCGCCGCCAGCCCGCCACGCTATCATGACAGGCATCGAGACGCTTTCCCGTTCAAGAGGACGACGCCATGAGACTGATCCTGGTGTGGCTCATCAATGCTGCCGCCATCTTCCTGCTGCCCTACATCCTGGCCGCCGTGCACATCAAGGATTTCGGCACCGCCATGCTGGTCGCACTGGTCATCGGCCTGCTCAACACCTTCATCCGGCCCGTGCTGTTCGTGCTCACGCTGCCGGTCAACGTGCTGACGCTGGGACTCTTCACGCTGGTGCTCAACGGCCTGATGTTCTGGGTCACGTCCCGCCTGGTGGACAACTTCACCATCACCGGTTTCTGGTGGGCCGTGCTGGCTGCCGTCATCTACAGCGTCATCAGCAGCTTCATCAGCCTGGTGCTGCTGGGTGAACAGCAGCGCGCCGACTGAAACGAGCCTCCCACCCGAAGCTCGACCGTTCTCCTGCCTCAGCGCGCGGTACCCAGCGCCATCGTCCAGTACGAACCGTACTTGCTCTGGGCCGCGCCAGGCACCACCGCCAGCCCCACCTCCCGGATGTCGCCGCGCATCAGCGCCTTGCAGTGCGACGGGCTGTCGATCCAGGCCTGCATCGCCTCGGCCAGCGTCCGGAAGCCGGCCGCAATGTTCTCGTCCGCCTGCGCCCAGTCGTACTTCACCATCTCGAAGCGGTGCCAGACGTACTTGCCATCATCCCAACCGTGGCTGAACTTGTTCGTGCGCAGCATCCATTCGGATTCCAGCAGCGCCGCATAGGCCACCTGGGCATTCCAGCGCAGCGGCGGCACGGCCGGCAGGGCCACATCCCCACAGGTGCGCGGCTGTGCGCGCGCCTCGTTCACCGCCTGCACCACCTGCTGCGCCAGCACGTGATAGCGCGCGGCATCCGCCCGTGCCTGGGCCGCCTTTTCCTGATTCGCCTTGTCCTGAGCTGCCTTGTCCTGGGCCGCCTTGTCTGCCGCGGCACCGGATGCCTGCATCCAGTCGATGCGCCCCATCCCGGCACGGGCCGCACGGTCAGCCACCGCAGGGGCTGCCGATACGGTCATGCCGACCGCAGCAATACCTTTCGGCACGCCCGACGCAGCGGCCGAACCCGCATCCTGAGAAGCCAGCGGCAGCCCCAGCGCCAGATACTCGGCGCGGATCGCTGCGGCATTGCCCTGCCCCAGCGAAGGCTCCAGCCCCCCATCGGGCGCATCACCCGCGCCACCGCACGCCCCCACCGCCAGGCCCAGCAGGGCCGATACGAGCACGGGGGTCGTTCCTCGACCCCATGTCTTGCCGCCTAACACGATCCAGCCCCCTGGTACAGGTTTCCATGGGAAGCATTGTCATGAGGCAACGTTTTCGTGTCCCCGGCGACACGTCCGGTGGTTTACGGCAACATCCG
>ERZ773038.413-NODE-413-length-28833-cov-8.563451_pt1 | contig 28833 bp, 26 predicted proteins | sample MGYA00511665_ERZ773038 | MGnify/ENA primary metagenome ERZ773038 (study PRJEB29015, sample SAMEA2737966) | human oral metagenome | biome: human oral; feature: human-associated habitat; material: dental | place: China | collected 2028 ... | reverse complement strand
ATCGCACCCACTTTGTCGGCTGCCGCACAGCCAGCGTCTTCGCCATGAGCATGGTGATCCCGGTGGACGTGCACCGTCGCCGGTATCTGGCCAATCTGCCCCAAGACGCGGATATTCGCTTCATCAATAGAATCACTATCACCGTGCACCAGCCGATCCGTTACCAAGTAGAGCAAGCCACCGCCTGCGCCATTTGGCACTGCCTCTGTCGTGCTGCCGGGCCGACCATCCATACATGCACCAATGATATTCTGCACCGCTGGCAGATAGTACTCACCAAGCCGCTGGACAAACTCTGCTCTGCGGGGCCACTCTGGTGTGGTAAGATCACCAAGACCATACTCATCACCAAGCTCATAGGATACAACAGGTCGTTCATAGCAATCACTCGCAGCTTTGCCATCACGCCGATCATCATACGTCCCATCTGATGATGGATGGGGATAAAATTCTGTTATTATATAATCTATCTCTCTGCAGTTGTCTCTGTCGTCAATATATTTTATACGCGGTGCTTGTTGTGGCGTCGGCGCAGGCCAGCTACCTTGAGGCGCACGGCATGGCGGTCGACCAGCTGGTGAGCCTTCTCGAGCTCCACTTGGTTACTGGCGTTATCGCGCTGCTTGAGGGCGCGCTCGAGGGCGGCTTTACTCTCAGCCTCAATGATATCGTCGCCATGCTCGGCTTCGTCCACCAAGATGCGTACCTTTGTCTGGCTAATCTCGACCACCCCGCCAGAGATAGCGAAGTACTCCAGCTGGTCGTCACTGTCGTCCTTGGCGCGACGCACCGCCACAACGCCTGGCACTGCCAGGGTTACCAGTGGTTCGTGCCCCGGGAAGACCGCAATCTGCCCATCCGGCGTCGGTAGCATCACCTCATACACAGTCTCGTGCAGCTTGCTACCAGTCAGTGTCACAAGTTCTAAATCCATAGCCTTACTATAGCAGAGTAGCAGAGAAAAAGCGAGGTAGAATATGGGGTGATTTTGCCCCGAGCGAGAGAAAAGGGCGGGGAGCAGCAAGCCACATGGCGCTGCTCAACCCGCCCTTGGTGAGTAGGGACGACCTGCGAAGCTAGATAGAAAGCCCCCAGGCAAGGAGAGATACGAAGACCCCTCCGACGGCGGCCGCTGCAATGAGCAGCAGCCCCAGCGTCTTTGGCAGGCGCTGGCCTGCCACAATAACCCCTCCGAAGAGGAGCCATAAGAGATACATCACGAGCCAGGGCAGCTCGTGAACGCCAAATGCCGTCCCACCGAAGTGGAACAGCATGAGGTAACTGCCAAGCGGTACACCCGCCCAGGCAGCTGTGCCAACCAGCCAAAACGGCGCAACCTTGCGCGCCTTTCTGGCTTCTTCGCGCATGGAGCAATCGTCCCATGCGTTACTCCTTCTTTGCATGGTATCTCCTTCCATGCGTGTCCTTGGGGCGCTGGTCGCCCCACCACCCTCAAGTGTGTCATATTTGATCGGGTAAGTCAAAGTGTGTCTGTCTGAAGAAGCTGAGCGTTTTACTCCTTTCTCATACTGCTCACCGTAGATATACTGCAATAAGCATATTTCTATACATACCAATATATCTCGATACTATATCTATTCTCTATGTATCGATATCTTTATACCCATCTTTCTATCTCTATAACTTTCTTTCTCTACTGTTTATCTACTTCTTTTTCTATATTTCTTTATATCTATATCCCTATATCCCTATCTATATTTCTATCTATTTCTCTACTTATCTCTATTTCTATTTATCTATTTACTTATCTTTATATCTCTTTATCTTTCTCTTTCTCTCTATTTACTTTATCTTTATTTATCCCTATTCTCTATCTTTACCTATATATCCATATACACCCATATCTTTCTATATCCATACATATCAATTTCTCTCCTATTATATATAAATATATAAAAAGAAGAGAAAAAGAATCGACGCTAACAGGGAAAAAACAGGGTAAAAAAGGCGAATTTCGAAATTCGCCTGGTTTGAAGGAAGAAAATGAGAGAAATAGCGAGGAGGATAAGCAAAGAAAACAGCAGCCAACACGGAAAGAATATCTCGGTTGACTGCTGCCGTGTAAGATGTGCAGAGAGCGCTAGTCTTGCTTCTCGCTCAGTGGCACTGGCGACATGTAGAACCAGTTCTCTGGTTTGTCATCATACTTGCCACTCAGGATATCCTTGGCATCGCGGATGGTGTCAGCAAGCTTGAAGTAGCTTCCGGGGTTACCGGTAAATTGCTCGGCAACGTGGAATGGCTGCGCCAAGAAGCGCTGCAAGCGACGTGCCCGGGCAACGATCTGCTTCTGGTCGTCGCTGAGCTCTTCCATACCCAGGATAGCAATGATATCCTGCAACTCCTTGTACTGCTGCAAGACGCGTTGCACTTCGCGGGCCACCTGATAGTGCTCCTCGCCAACCACCTCTGGGTCGAGCGAGTTCGAGCTCGAGTCGAGCACATCCACTGCTGGATAGATACCAATCTCTGTCAGGGCGCGGTTCATCACGATGGTAGCATCGAGGTGAGCAAAGGTAGTGGCAGGCGCTGGGTCGGTTAGGTCGTCGGCTGGCACATAGACAGCCTGAACAGAGGTAATCGAGCCCTTCTTGGTACTGGTGATGCGCTCTTGCAGGGCACCCATCTCTTGCTGCAGGTTTGGCTGGTAGCCCACCGCACTTGGCAAACGGCCGAGCAAGGCAGACACCTCAGCACCAGCCTGCGTAAAGCGGAAGATATTGTCGACGAAGAGCAGCACATCCTTACCTTCATCACGGAAGGCTTCGGCCATTGCTAGGCCAGCCAGTGCTACCCGCAAACGCGCCCCCGGTGGTTCGTTCATCTGGCCAAAGACAAGCGACGTCTTATCCAACACGCCAGCATCCTTCATCTCGTGGTAGAGGTCGTTACCCTCACGGGTACGCTCACCTACACCAGCAAAGACAGAGTTACCACTATGGAATTTGGCGATGTTGTTGATCAGCTCCTGAATGAGCACGGTCTTACCCACGCCAGCACCAGCGAAGAGCCCCGCCTTACCGCCCTTGGTGAGTGGCGCAATGAGGTCGATCACCTTGATACCGGTCTCAAGGATCTCGGTCTTGTTGGACTGCTCGGTGAGGGCAGGGGGCTCGGCATGGATGGGCGCACGCTGTGCATCATCGGCTACTGGCTCGCCGTCAATCGGTTCGCCCACCACATTAAACATCCGCCCCTGCGTTGCTTCACCTACAGGCACGCGGATCGGTGCACCAGTTGCAACCACTGCCTGGCCACGCTTGAGGCCGTCGGTCGATTGCAGGCTGATGGTTCGCACTGTCTGCTCGTCTAGGTGCTGTGCTACCTCAAGCGTCAGCGTCTGGCCATCACGCTCGACGTGCAGAGCGTCGTAGATAGCCGGCAGCTCCACCTCGCGGTCGAACTCGACATCCACCACCACACCCATGATCTGGATGATTTTTCCTTGGTTTTTACTCATTCGTTTCTCCTCTCGATCATTTCTTCATTATACTTTCTTTGCTTGCAGATTGTTCTGGCTGCCTGGCTTTTTGGTATGATACCTCTGTCTATAGCGCATACCATCACGAGCTGCAACGCCACAGTAAGCTAGCAACACCACAATTGGCACATATGGCAAGAGACTACTGACAACTGGCAGCTCGGCAAACGCCATAATAGGCTGAGCCGGCCAGGCAAGGCGGGCCACATCATTGGCCTGGGCCTCCACACCATGCACAGCAAAGGAGGCAAGAAAGCCTGCAACATACGAGCCAAGCCCCGCACAAATGATAACCAGCAGGCCAGTCGTAACACCCACAAAGCTTGTGCCGTGCCGCCGGCCATACCGCCAGTACCACAGCCCACCGAGAGCAAACGGCAACATAAGCGCAAGGCCAAGAAGCAGCCCCTCGCCATGGCTAGCAGACAGCATCTGAGCACCACCCACAAGAAGCAACACCGCACACACGAGCGCATACATGGCAAGTGCAGCCATCACAATACGCCCGTAGTGTTTCATCCCATTGCCTCCACACCAGCGCTGATCTCGGTCAGCTCTTGCGTGATGGCGCCTTGGCGTTGCTTGTTCATCTCGAGTGTTAGGTCGTCAACGAGGCTGGTAGCGTTATCGGTGGCATTCTTCATAGCAAGCATGCGCTGGCTGTGCTCGCTCGCTCGAGCATCGAGCAGAGCTTGGTAGAGCCGGGCACTCACCATGCGCGCAGCGATGGTGTCGAGTACTGCCTGCGGGCTTGGCTCAAAGAGTGCTTCATCATCTGGGATTGCTTCATCGTCGTCCACCGCATCGAGCTGCTCGGCATCAAGGCCAGCGGGCAAGAGGTGGATCGTATCAGGATGCTGCGTCATACTGCTATAAAAGCGAGTAAATACAACGTCGACCGCATCGACCTGCTTGCTCACAAACATATCGTGCGCAGTGTCGAGAATTGCTCGGAAGGCTGGCCCCGTTGGGCGATCTGGCACATCCTCATACACCCCAACCACCTGCGTATCTTTAAGACGAGCAACAAACTGCGCCGCCTTGCGCCCCACCGCAATGGTAGTATTTTCGATCCCGGCTGCATCGTCGTCGCGCAGGAGCTGGACATAGCGCTTGAGGACGTTGCTGTTGTAGGCGCCAGCCAGTCCTTTATCGGCAGCGATAACGATGATCAAGCGACGCTTGACTGCGCGCTGGGCAAATAGCGGGTGATCGTCGGTCGCACCCTGGCGCGAGAGGTAGCGCAAGAGGCCACGTGCTGCCGTGGTATACGGTGCAGTGGTGCGACTTGCATCTTGGGCGCGGCGCATCTTGCTCGCTGCCACCATTTGCATTGCCTTGGTGATCTGCTTGGTACTCTTAACCGAGCGAATCCGTGCTTTGAGCTGTTGCGTATTGGGCATAGCGACCTCCGTTGCTTACTCCGCAAATTCCTTGGCAATTTCGCCCGCGGTTGATTCTATCAAGTGGGTGAGTTTCTCATCAGCACCAAACTTCTGATCACCCTTATTAAGAGTGCGCATTTGTTCCTTAGCCTCGGCCCAGAGACGGCTCAGCAGAGCATCTTGAGCAGCTTTGATCTTCGTAGCTGGCACGGCGTCGAAGTAGCCTTGGCTCACCGCCACAATACTTACTACCTGCTCCCAAACACTCATTGGCTGGTACTGTGGCTGCTTGAGGAGCTCTGTCAGGCGCTGGCCACGGCCAATCTGCGCCTTGGTCTCGGCATCAAGGTCGCTTCCAAACTGAGCAAAGCTCGCGAGCTCGCGGAACTGGCTGAGGCCAAGCTTGAGGTTACCGCTGACACTCTTGAGCGCCTTAGTCTGGGCAGCACCACCAACACGCGACACCGAGAGACCAGCACTAATGGCTGGGCGAATACCCTGGTAGAAGAGATCTGTCTCCATAAAGATCTGTCCGTCGGTGATGGAAATCACGTTGGTGGGGATGTAGGCGGAGATATCGCCCGCTTGGGTCTCGATGATCGGCAGAGCAGTGAGCGAACCTGCCCCAAGCTCATCACTTAGCTTGGCACTGCGCTCGAGTAGGCGGCTATGCAAATAAAACACATCACCTGGGAAGGCCTCGCGCCCTGGTGGGCGGCGCAGCAGCAAGCTCATCTGGCGATAGGCCACGGCGTGCTTGGTGAGGTCGTCGTAGATCATCAAAGCATGGCCACTATTGTCACGGAAGTACTCACCCATGGCGGTACCAGCGTATGGCGCGAGATAGAGCAGGGAAGCTGGGTCGCTTGGGCTGGTTGCTACCACGATAGTCTGGTCCATCACACCTTCTTCTTTGAGGCGCTCAACCAAGCGAGCAATCTTGCTCAGCTTCTGCCCAACGGCAACGTAGACATTCACCACGCCGGTCTTTTGGCGCGCTTGGTTGATCATCGTGTCGAGTGCGATTGCCGTCTTACCGGTCTGGCGATCGCCAATGATCAGCTCGCGCTGGCCACGGCCAATCGGGAACATCGCATCGATGCTCATAATACCGGTCATCAGTGGCTCGTGCACGCTCTTGCGACCCATCACGCCGATCGCCTCACGCTCTACGAGGCCGCGCTGCGTGGTAGTAATAGCTGGGCCACCATCAAGTGGCTCACCGAGCGGGTTCACCACGCGGCCAAGCAGCTCCTCGCCGACCGGCACACTCAGGACTTCGCCCTTGAGCTTAACGCGGTCGCCAGCAGCTACACCTTGGTCGCTGCCGAGCAGCACAGCACCAATTTCATCTTCCATCAGGTTGAGGGCAAACGCCTCAACGATACCTGTTTTGGTCTCGATCTCGAGCACCTCGCTATAGCCAGCGTGGCGCAAGCCATGTACCCAGGCCACACCATCACCCACTCGGGTCACGATACCGACCTGCTCTAGTCCTTCAGAGGCTTCCAGGCCTGCGATCGCTTGCCGCAAGCTCTCGGACAACTCTGTAACCGTTGTTTCAGCCATGTATAATTCCTCTTATTTCGTGCCCGCAAGGGCGGTTAGTTTGTGTTGGATAGTGCCATCATAGTGCTGGCCTGGCAGAGCAATCTTCACGCCACCGAGCACCGACGGATCGACAACTTGGCGGAGCTGCACTGACCGAACTGGCGCAGTGACACTCTGCTCAGCTAGCGCCGTGACCTCTGTCTTGAGCTGCTTCTGCAGGGCGGCCGACAGTGCATGTGCCGTCGTGACCTCAGCGACAACGATACCGCGCTCAGCTAGCGCTTCTTCAATCGTTGCTGCCACCACATCGACATCGCGCGTTGCACGGGTGTCAATAAGATAGGCGGCAACCTGGCGTAGCACGGCAGGCACCTCAGCACCAGCGGCAATCTGCTCAGCAACATACGCAGCAAGGCGGCGGCGCGAAAAACCGGCCGCCATCAGCGCTGCTCCTTATCGAGTTTAGTCAGGTGCTTCTCGATCAGCTGGCGATCCTTCGACGCGTCAACAGTCTCAGCGGTTACTGCACGCGTTGCCTCAACGACCATGTCGACCATCTCGCGGCGCAGTGCCCGCTTGGCCTCGGCCAGCTCTGTCTGTGTCTGGGTGCGAGCCGATGCTAAGATACGCTCGGCCTGCGTGTGGGCGTCGTCTTTGGCATCGCTTACCATACTAGCCGCCTCAGTCTTGGCAGCAGTCACAATTTCTTGCGACTCGTGGCGGGCTTTCTTGAGCATTGCAGCGGTGCGCTCCTCGGTCTCGTCAGCCGCCTTTTGGGCTTTTTCAGCTGCTTTGAGGCCATCGCGAATCTTCGCATCGCGCTGGTCGAGCATGTCGAGCAGCGGTGGATAGACCCACTTCTTCAAGACCAAGAGCAGCACCACAAATGCCACCATTTGCAGGACAAACAGCTGCCAATCAAGACCAAGCGACGAGAACAAGTCGCCACCACCCGCCTCTGTCGATGCAAAATAGTGCAGGGTATTCACGAGTGCGAACTCCTTACATCACCTTGCCGACGATCGCGGCCACAAAACCAATGATAGCCAAAGCATCGATAAACGAAATACCAAGGATCATCATGGTGCGTAGGTCGTTAATCTTCTCTGGGTTGCGGCCAGCTGCCTTCATAGCGCTGGCGCCGATCCAGCCACATCCAAGCGCGGCAAACCCTGCTGGGATAGCATACGTCAGGGTAAATGCGATGTCTTTCATAATTATTTCTCCTTATTTAGTTATTACCAATGTTATTTTGCTCCTTCGGCCACGAGGTTCGCGTCTGAAGAAGTCGAGGTGCTTGAGTGCGTATCTTTTTCCTCATCACCGCCGTGATGCGTGAGCCCGAGTGAAATAAACACGGTTGAAAGCATAAAGAAGATATAGGCCTGAATGCCACCAATGAATAGCTCAAAGAGATAGAACGGCTGGAGCACCGCTGGCATTGCTACTTGGGTAAGGTAGGCGATCATCGCGATCAAGATCTCACCGGCGAGCACATTACCAAACAAGCGGAAGGACAGGCTGAGCAGGCGCGAGAATTCTGCCACGATCTCAAGAATCCCGACAAAGGACATGATCGGATCGCGCAAGGGGTTGACAAAATACCGCTTGAGGTTACCGACAAAGCCAAGCTCGCGTGCTGCATACACCTGCGCCATAACGATCGTAACGGCCGCGAGGGCGAAGGTCATGTTAAGATCGGCATTTTGGCCACGGAACAGTGGTGTATGGCCAACCATCACCGGCCCGACAACTGGCAACAGCCCCAGCCAATACTGCGCGGCAATAAAGAAGAACATCGTAATGACGAGTGGAGCAACGCGCCGCGTCCATTTCTTGCTGGGGATGACCTGCCCAACGGTGCTGTACAGCCCCTCAAAGCACCAGACAGTCAAGCGAGTTGCAAAGTTCGCCTTCTTCTTACCCAGCACCGCTGCCCGCGTGCGAAACATCAGCCAAGCCAAGACGATGAGGCCCAGCAGACCAACGAGATTGGCATTAGTAATTGGCCAGCCAGCGATCGAAAACACCTCGTCTGCCTTGACTGAGATGTGTGGCACTGCCGCAAAAAACATCATGTGCGATGACCTCCCTTAATTTGGTGCGTAATGAGCCCCGCTGCAAGAGCGATGCCGACCACCAAGCCAGCAAACATCAGCCACGGCTTGGTTGCAAAGTGCCGGTCTGCCCAGACTCCGAGCAAAAACAACCCAACAGTTGGTACCGCCATCCGCCAGGTTGTCCCAAGTAGGGTACGCCACAGCACACTAACCACTTGGCTACCGTGCGAGCGGGCATTCTCACGAGACTCCGTACTCATATGGCCCTATTGTACCAGGAGGCCCCGCAGACGTAAAGAGGGAAGCGGCAGTTGGATACGAATCTTAAATCACCGCCATCTCGCGGCACACTAGCACCGTGCTTTTGCTTCTTGAGATGATAGAGCGCACACATAGCTTGTGATGATTGAGCGTAGAGTTGCTACTTTATATATGACATTGACTTTTATAACCATTCCTCAAGAAGCGTGCGTGTGAAGCAACTGGCGTCGCATTGCAAAGCCGCGTATACTAGAGCTATGCCACGCCGCAACAAAACACCCAAGCACCAGCCCTACCGCCCACCGCGCAGCGAAGCGACCAAAAAGCGCTACCCGAGCCGAGCCGCCGCCTTGCGCGCCATCGCCGAGCTACGCAAATACCAGCTGGATGTGCAACTCCGTGTGTATCAATCACCGCACGATGGTGGCTGGTATCTGACAAGCCAACACACCACAGAGAGTTAGCGACTCATCTATATAGTGCCGGTTCATCTCTTGCGGGCCCACATATCCTTGCCACGCATTTTTCTGCTTGGCTACTCGAGTACTATCATTACACCTCTCATGCCCGGCACACTTGCCAACCCCACTACCACCCATGCTATACTAGCAAGAGCGAAAGGGGAATACGTATGAGTACAACACCATCAGTTACACTATATAGCGCGGAGTGGTGCGCCTATTGCAAAACAGAGAAACAATATCTCGACAAGCTGGGTGTACACTACACCGTCAAAGACATCGAGAAAACACCTGGCGCTGCGGACGAGCTCGCTGCCAAAACCGGCGGCAAAGCCCAAGGCATCCCAGTCACAGACATTGCTGGCGAGATCGTCTATGGCTTCGACCGAGCGCGGATTGATGAGCTCCTCCAAACAAAGGGGCTGCTGCCAGAAGCATAGCTCAACCGTAACATCATAATAGAGTTATTGACTCACTGCTTATGAACAGCAGTGAGTTTTACTATTGGCTGCTCTTTTGTACACGCGAGCCGTGGAGATACATAAGTAGTATACATATATTGTTCATGCTTTTTTATTTGACTCAAAAAGATACACTATTGCAACCACATAAGTTGCTGATTTATTATTTATAACAGAGGTGCTATACTAATCATGAGCTACAAATAACACTCATTTTGTGTTAATACCCAAGCTATATTGACTAACTATTGAAGTCCTCATCCAAATCACTCTTTTGCACAATAATACGCTTCTTGCACCGCAGCTAGCAGGTGAGTTGCAGACATCCTGCGTCTCACATAGTGTGAGATTCTGAGTACACACAGCCTCAGTCTGCTATCCCTGCTAGTAGAACTTCACGTGGCGCTGGGCATTTGTGTTTTTGTTGGCACGGGGCGTTGGGTTGGTGGTAGTCGTGTCATCGCCCAGTTGGCCATTGGAGTTGTTGCCTACCGTAAAGACCTTGCGATTGTTGGTATAGACCACCGTTGTGCCATAGCCCGAGCGCACATACGATGCTAAGTTGCCTTGCGTGCCAAGCACGAGCATTTGCTGCGGAGTGGGGTAGATACCATTAGTGCCACCACCAATATGCCCAATACCTAGCTGGCCTGTCACATTGCTGCCTGCCCCAAAGACACGGCCGTCGCTGGTAACGACAAAGGTGTTGGCATTCTTGGGATCGAGACCATTAGATGTTGTCCAGGACGAGACCGCCTTGACGCCAGGCGGGAGAATGAACTTGACTGGGGTTGGGTTATATACGTGACGTTTGTAAGCATCTAGATTGGATGTATCGACATAGACACCATTGCCCAGTGCACCGTTATTGAGGCCAAAGGTCTTGACCTCGCCGTTAGCATAGACCATAGTGGTAAAATACTGGTCGGTCGTGATGTCTACTACTCCAGACGGCGCGACACGCTCGAGTGTTGGGTTGTATGGCAAGAATGTTCTGTCTGCATAGTACTCACACGAATTCATCCTCGTCTCGCCACCAGTTGCGATATTGACTTCAGCAACACATAGGCCTCGGCCACCAATGTCGGTGCTATTGCTAAGGTAGACATGGCTCCACGCACCTGCTGGGTAGCGAAAGTCAAAGCGCTTGCCGCCAGACCACCAAGCGCACCACCGCATACGCGTCTCTTCATTATTATGGCCAGTTGCTTCGACGCAGCGATTTTGGCCTCCACCTGGGTTTGACTCGACTTGCAGGGCGTTATTCGTCCGGTCGAAGTGCCACTTTTGGTTTGCAGCAGCACCCGAGCACTTTTCTGTCCTGAGGTTTGCCCCCACCGCCGCCAAGCAACGGTCTGACACCCCCGCACGCAGCCGAAAGGTCGGCACACCCGCTTGGCCATAGTTTGTTTTGCCAGCCGAGTAGACTGCCCCTGCGCTGTCGCGAATATAGACCGTATCGCCGTCGAAGGCGAGCTGCACCGCCTTGGTCTTGCCAGGCTTGCCAAAGTCGCCCAAGCGGACAGGCATATGCCGCTCAGCGAGATCACCCTGGGCCAGCTGGCCAAACTCATTATTGCCCCAGCCATAGACTGCACCACTCTCACCAATCGCATAGGCTGTTTTGCTGTCGACCGCCCAGGAGTGGGCATCGGCCCGAATCTTCTCAGGGAAGGGCATCTTGGTTGGCATCTTTATTGTCGGAGCGGTCGAGTTAATACCGGCAACACCTTTGTCGTTGGAGCCAGCTACATAGACGTTACCCTTAGCTGTCACAACAAAGGTGACAATCCCCAGCGGTGATACGAAAGTCGCAACATTGTCATTGCCAGGCAGTACAAACTGGACGGGGTTTGTTACCCATGCAATAATTTGGCTCGGGTTGCCAATCTGCCCAAAATTATGCAGCCCCGCACCCCATACCTCGCCATTCTCCGTGAGGGCAAACAAGTTACGACCATGAGAGAGGAAGTTGGTGTAGGTACGCACAACACGCTTATTAGCAGGAATATTAAATTGCTTGAGCGTGAGTGTATCAGTAGTTGAGCCAACACCGAGCTGGCCAAAACCATTGAACCCTGCTGAACGTGGCCGCCCAAACTCGTCGATGACGGTAAAGAACGCACCATTGAGTGTAAAGCCGCCGCCAGCCGCATAACCAAACGAGACACTGTCGAGCAGTGCGCTCAGGCCCGCTTGGCCTGCCAGGCGATACTCGTAGCTCTTCCACACTGCGCCATCCGTCGTGCGGATAAGCTCCGTCCGGCCCACCGCTGTAATGCGCTGAATACTCCCTTCGCGGCGCTCTGGCTCACCCACCTCAAAGGTCGTGCGCACATTGCCGTCCTGCTGAACATACTGGGTGCGACCAGCGACTACTGCGCCTTTGCAATCGGTATTAGGCCGCAATTTTGCAGCATCTGACCACTGCGCGAGGTCGTTATTGAGCTCAAGACATTTGCTGGCAAGGACAACGCCACTCTCGGCCGCCTCACGGGCTAAGCGCCGGTAGTGCTGGGCGTAGAGCCCCTCACGAATCGCTGTCGATGCAGACGCCGCTACGAGGAGTAGCATCATCGCTACCACTGATGCCACGATTACCGTTGGCAGGGCAAACCCCGCGCTTGATCTATCTTTGTTCAGTCTCATTGCTTCTACAATAGCGTAGATTGCAACCGTAAGCAATATGTTGGTACGAAATTATGCACAGTATAGTATACGTATGATAGATTCTCATGTCTGGAGCTTACATAATTCTAAAATTAATCAACGTACACTCCACCGACGTGAAGTAGTAGATAGAAAGGTGCAGAGCAGATAGGTAGAGACTTGTTGTAATGCTCACGTTCACCACTACAAGAGGTGAGTCTACCAAGCGTGCGAGCTCTCATGATACTGAAAGGCGTGTACTTGAGAGAAGGGGCGTAGAAGCAGTTGATATTTTACGATGAAATTGCCTCTTACTGCGCCCCAATCTGCACCACCTCACCACCCAACTTTTGCCGAAAGTAATTGTCGTGGCTGACGTAGAGGATGGCGCCAGTGTAGCGCTCCAGCGCCGCCTCGAGTTCTTCGATGCTGGGCAGGTCGAGGTGGTTGGTGGGCTCATCGAGAATGAGCAACTGCGGCTCATTGGCTAGCATACTAATAATCTGGAAACGCGCTTTCTGCCCACCACTGAGGCGAGCGAGTGGCACATCACCATCCGTCTCAGCAAAGAGGTAGTCGCTCATCAGTTGGCGGAGCTTGGTCTGACCAATCGGCAGCCCACGGTCGAGGTGCATCTGCTCGATAGCCTGGGCCAGCGTGAGGCAAAGATATGTCGGGGCGATTTCCTGCTCGTATACGCCAATCCGAATATGGCTATCGAGCTGCAGCGAGCCGCTATAGACAATGGGCGTATCGCTACCTCTGTCTTGCACCAGACTTTGCGCGGCGAGTAGTTCTCGAATAAGCGTCGTCTTGCCCGCGCCATTACGGCCACGCAGCTCCACGGCCTCGCCCTCACGCAGATCGATATTCACCCCCTCAAACAAGATCCGTTCGCCATAGCCCAGCGCCAAGTCTCGCACCGCCACCAGTGTGCGCTGGCTTCGCATCGCACCATCGCGCATACTGAGGCGAATCGTTCGCGCCTTAAACTTCTGGTAGCGATCGGCCGCCTTATACTCCAGCTGCGCCACATTGTCGCGATCAATCCAAAACGTCGGCTTCTCAATCTGCTCAAGCTGCTCAAGCTCGGCCATAGCCTGCTGCTCACGCTGCTTGAATTGCTTAATGGTGCCGGGGTCACGCGCTCGCTCCTTCATCCGGCGAAACTGCACCACCTTATCCTTTACATTAGCAATCCGCCGCTCGACCTGTTCATACTCATGCATCGCGTTGCCCGTTGCCGAGGCATTTTGGCGCAGGTAGGCATCATAATTACCTCGGTAGCTGAGGGCTGTGCCATCTTTTATCTCAACGATCCGATCCATCTCTGCCAGCACATCTCGGTCGTGGGTAATGACGAGCATTGCTTGCTTTGCGCCCTTGAGCCAATCGATAAACTGCTTCTTGGCGACATAATCCATGTGGTTGGTTGGCTCATCGATCAGTGCAAGGTCAGCCTGGGCGTGCATAATCTTCACCACCTCCACTAGGCGCTTCTGCCCACCGCTCAAACTCGCCAGATGTCGCTCACCATAGCCTGCCATTTGGAAGTTCTTTAGCTCCTCCGCCACCAGCTCCTCAATCTGGTAGAAGCCCTTCTGGCCAAAGCGCTCCAGCGCTGCGGTGTATGCCTCGATTTTGTCCATGTCGTCACCCATCGTCTCGGGGTAGGTGGTGATAATACGGCGCAGGCGCGCATACTCCGGAAGACCGCGCAAGATATACTCAAGTACTGTGATATCACCGCTGTCGTGGTGCTCTTGGGCCGTTGCCACCACCACACTGCCACGCTTGAAGATAATCGAGCCACTATAGTCATCATCTACCCCTGTTAGCATACCAAACAGTGTCGACTTGCCCACACCATTGCGCCCCACCAGGCCCACCTTCTCGCCATCATTCACACTAAACTTCACATCCGTCATCAGCGTCTTCGCCCCAAACGACTTCTCGGTAATGGCAATATCGGCAATCATAGGGGATATTATAGCATGGCGAATTATATCCTTTGCGGGTAAGGGGGTGAGTTGAACCCTCCACATTATTATTCTGTTATTTTTACGACACTCTTTCCATACATTTAGCGGTATAATGGTCTGCAGACACGCTAGAAAAGAAACAAATAGGAAGGGTTGTTAGTTTTGTCATACATGGAAAATTCTCAGCAACATTTAGCAAGCACACGAGAGAATGCTGACACATATACCCAGAAACCACTTTTTACACTTGAAGCAAAGAGCAACCCAAGCCTGGCCTCCGAAGATATGCACACCAAGCTCATATCCCAGTTCGACACACCGCACCACCAGCGCGACGCACTGCTAGACACAACCAATGTCATTCTCGACGAGCAAAGCCCAGAGAGCCCTGCCGTAGCGTTTTCTCCTCTCACGATGAGCTACATCAACGAGCATCTCGACCCACTATGCGATTACGGGTACGACAACGCGAGTTGGCTCTTGCAAGATTGCCGCATTATTATTAAGTCGGGTGGAGGTCTCGCGGATGTCCAGCAGTATTTTCGCTATCTCGGCATCGATGCCACTCCCAACGACTACGAGTAGTATAAAATCCTCTGGGGGTACTACTGTCTGCCAGGCGGTTACCTCTTGATTACTCAAGCCAAAATCTATCACGTTCGTGTCCTCACATGCCACCGCATCTGCTACAATAGAAGAGACATATGAGCAAATCCCGTTCTGCCAAGCCACAAGTACCAGCTATTGTTAACCGCCGCGCGCGGTTTGATTATGAACTAAGCGACGACATAGTGGTCGGCATAAGCCTGACTGGCCTAGAGGTGCGCGCCGCGCGCGAGGGCCATGTGCAACTCAAGGGGGCATATGTGACGATTCGCAATAGCGAGCTGTGGCTCAATAATGCCAGCTTCTCACTGCGCCACAACGAGCAGGGCCAACCAAACGCCCGAACGGTCAGCACCAGCGCCCGCAAACTCCTGGCGAAGCGGCGGCAGATCGAGCAACTCGCTGCTCGCAAGAAGGACGGCTACACCATCGTCCCCACGAAGCTCCTCACCAGCGGCCGCTACATCAAGCTCGTCATCGCCCTCGGTAAGGGTAAGAAACGCTACGACAAGCGCGAAACCATCAAACGCCGCGATGTGGAGCGAGAGCAGCGACGAGCAGTGCAGCGTAGCCTATAAGTTTATTTGGTGTTGATATTTCAAAATTTCTATTGTTTATATGCTATACTGTAGTAGTTATGCCAAATAAATCGGTTTGCTCTAATTCAATTAGTGTTGTTATTCCTGTATTTAACGAACAGAAAAACATCAAAGAATGCCTCACCGCATTATTACCTCAGCTTTCAGAAAAAGATGAAGTTATCATTGTCGACAACAACTCTACAGATGAAAGTGTTGCCATTGTTAAAGGGTTTCACAACCCCCAGGTTCGTATTATTTGTGAAACAAAACAAGGCATAACCCATGCAAGGACGTGCGGTTTTAATGCTGCAAAGAACCCCATTATAGCACGCATAGACGCCGACACTGTAGTAAGCTACAATTGGCTCTCTATAGTTCGTCAGAAGTTATCGAATGACACATCAGTCAGCGCACTTTGTGGTGCAGTTGCCATTAAAGAGTTATCTCCTCGTGGTCGTTTTTGGTTTCAGTGGGGAACAAGAATATTTCGCGCTTGGCACGAACGAAGCTTACAAGTAAAACCCATCATGTATGGTCATAATTCCGCACTCACAAAGAGCTTATGGCAGAACATTAACAGTAAAATGAATCTTGGAGACAATAGTATCAGTGAAGATCTCGACATCACTCTCGCCTGCATCGTGTATGGTAAGGTAAGGTATGAACCAACTCTACTAGTAAAAAGCTGCGTATTACGTACAATGAGTTCAATTGAGAAGTTACACAGGTATTATGTTACTGACGGATATACACTTAATAAATACCAAATTGGCAACAAGAAGCGATGGAGTACACCGACTATCCGAAAGACATAATCAGCAGTAAAAATTAAGCCAAACAGTGTAGTAGCAATTCTTTCTCAGTGTCCATCTACACGCCCATACACAATCAAAAGGCCCGTATCAGACTATCCTACCCAGCGCCTCGTGGCTAGCAATCAGCGACTCATACAGCGCCACGACCTTCTTTGCCATTGCTACAGAATCAAACTGGCGCGCTACCCTTAGCGAGCCACGAGACAATTGCTCGAGCTTATCGGGATGAGTAAAGAGATCAGTAAAGACCTTGGCAAAGTCCTCACCCTCAATCCCATCGGTCAAAATTGCATTTTTCTTGGTCAAGCCCTCGGTCATACGCTCATCGCAGTAGACAATCGGCAGACCGCTTGACGCCGCCTCGAGGAAGGTCATCGGCTGGTTATCGAAGTGATACGACGCGAGCGAGAAGATATCGGCTTGCTTGAGCAGCACAGCCACTGCCTCGCTTGGCTGCATCCCCGTAAAGATCACCCGCTCTGCCACACCGAGCCGCTCGGCACAGGCGCGCAGCTCTGCCTCGTATGGGCCACCACCGACCAGCACCAGCTTGACGTTATCATCTGGAATATGCGGCAGAGCTTCGACCAAAGCTTGCTGACGCTTCTCAGGGCTCAGACGTGCCACGGAGATGATGAATTTATCGCCCGGCCCCTTCGTAATAGGCGAATCTGCTGCCACAGCGTCGTGATAGCGCTGAGTATTGATGCCATTTGGAAAGACATGACACGGCGTTGTGAGGCCGCCATCCTCCACCAATATCTTGGCCAGATGCTGCGATGGCGAGATGCAAGCATCGCATTGATTGGCAAATGCCGCCGTGAGGCGCCACCCCTGACGAGACAGCATATCGCGGATGGCACTCTTGCCCATACCATGGAGCTGCTCGCGCGAAGTAATTGGCAAAATCGGCTTCGTCCGGAAGACAACGGGGAAGGCGACCGAGAGCGCAATTACCCCGGCCGTTACCATAAATGGATAGTCGTCAATCAGCTCGCTATAAAGCGTGTGGATCGTCGTAACATGGGGGATGCGCTGCCGCTTGGCCACGCTGTGAGCCAGCACACCCATATAGAATTGCATTTGGCTATGGACGACGTCGAACTGGTAGTCGTCCAGCTTTTTGGCTAGGCCAGGGTAAATGACGGCCGTCTCGCGCTTGTCGAAGACGTAATTCTTCGATGATGGCAGGCGAATGACGTGGTCGTCGTGATCGTCATAACCTTCGCACTTTGGCGCAACAATGTACACCTCATGGCCCAGCGCCTCAAGCGCCTGCCTCAAATTAACTGTAGACGTCGCCACGCCATGGACTGATGGCAAATAGTCATCAATAAAGATTCCGATTCTCATAATTACATATAATTATACCGCAACAGAGAACAGCTAGCAAATATAAAACTGCTTTAAGGGAATAATGTTAGTAGCTTGAGTAGCTACCTAGCTACTCAGTTGAAAATCTTAACGATCTCTGCAATGCCTTCAATATGAACAAGGTGACCACACTGTGCAATTTCAATAATGCGCAGCTTTGCAGCCCACTTTTGAAGATAATCCATCGCTCGCTTACCAGCAAGACGATCTGTATCGCCATAAACAACCACAACCTGGCTCAGTAGGTAGCGAGGTAGTGGTTTACTAAATGGGTTACTACGTAAATTAGCTTTCATTAGCACCATTTCAGCATACTGATGACGCACTCGCGGCCCTTCAGTCGCAATACACTCAGCAACAATCTGCCTATAATCCAATCGGTCGCGTCGCGCTAAGAGAAAATTAGTTCGGAAACCTAACAACAAACGATTGGTATAGTATATCCGTCGAGCAATAATATCAGGAGTGCACGCAAAAACTCGATCAATTACTTGCAAAATAGGGTGAAACACTGGAATTGGCGCACTTAAGATAATACGTGTTGTCAACGAGATCTGATACATTTGTATGTAAGCTAATACAACACTTGACCCAAACGAATTACCAACTATAATAGCAGGGTTTGGACACACCAGTTGTAATGTTTCATGAAGCCAGTCAGCAAGATCATTCATATTTCGTACAGGAATGGTTGATGAATCTCCATGCCCTGGAAGGTCAAGTACAACAACTCGCCAGCCATGCTTGCGATAAGCGTCTGCTAAGAGCAACATAGAGTAACTCGTCCCTGTTAGACCGTGGATAATAACACATGTTTGTTTGATATTGTGTTGAGCTTCGCGGTATGCAACTATCTTGCCATTTGATAAATGAGCCACTCTTTGGCAAAAACGCGAGCTAGCTTCTCGTAGTACATTATTCTCTATCATAAATCAGTCTCCGATATACTGCACGATACTGACTAATAGTATAATTATGGGAGTGATACGCTATAACCCACTGTCGAGCATGTCTGCCCATTTTATCACGCAACTCTTGGTTACTCAGAAGAATTTCTATTTTTTTTGCAAGATCATACACATTAGGGTAGCGGAAACTCAATCCATTCTTACCATTATCAAGTAATTCAGGTAATGCTATCTGATCAGCTACAACCACTGGTGTTTCGCACAACAAAGCCTCAAGTGCTGCAATACATTGCAGTTCAGCAGGGCTTGCCATAGTAAATACATCAGCTCGCCACAACAAAGCACGCTTTTCGTCATCAGTCACATACCCGGTAAAAATACAAGTGCTACCTAGATCAGAAGCTTGCCGCCTCAACGGCTCCATGTTGATTCCTTTTCTCACAATAACGAGTTGTACGTCATGTCGGTTAAGTTGTTTCATTGCATCTATTAATAAATCAACTCGTTTTTCGCCATCAAGTCTTCCTACATAGACAATCGTTAGTTTTCGGTCATCCAAGTTGAATCGTTTCAGAGTTGCTTCTTTATAATGTCGTTCTGGAGGATAAAGGCTTACGTCGATGCCATTTGATATTGCTAAAGTAGGTACTGTAATACCCACCACATGGTCGAGAGCTGCTCGCGTTGGTGCTGTTACTAAGTCTGTTCTGTTAAGATACTTTACTGTGTACTGTTCAGCTTTCTGACCAACCCACCGAGCAAAGCGCTTCCATCTCATATTCATCACAAGATTTAATGCAATAGCATGACCAGTGGCAATGACCGGGATATAATATTTGTGAGCTTGACGTAATACAGCCGTATGAAGCCAAGTTGATGGAATAAGCATATGAACAATATCTGGACGGTATTGATGAAAATAACGTTTTACTGCGTAAGCAGGTAATATTGTCATTCGATTGTTTTCTCTATTAACAAATGATTTTATAGCAGGTAATCGAACTACAGTAGCACCATTTATTTGGTCAATCTCCCGGTAACTACCATAGAGAAATCCTTTTGGCGACCCTGTTATAACCGTTACTTCATCTCCGTGCGCTATAAGTCCAGATATAAGTGTGTCAACAGCCGCCTGGACACCACCAACACCTGGGCGATATACTTCTGTTACAATAAGAACTTTCATACCATTGTAGATTAACACACAACACAATAATTTTCCATAAGTAAGCAAGCCGTTCTGCCATATATAAAATATTTACATTATACGTATGTGGCTGCTTTGTCAAACACTTAACTATCGATGTGTGGAACAGTATCATGCTATACTACCCCTATGATTAGCTTATACTCCTGGAACGTCAACGGCATTCGTGCGGTGATTAATAAGGGCGAGTTTGCCCGCTTTATGGCGGCGCATAACCCCGATATTCTGTGCCTGCAAGAGACCAAGGCGCAGCGCCAGCAGGTGGAGCTCGACCTGCCGGGCTACCACGAGCACTTTTATAGCGCGGCCAAGAAGGGCTATAGCGGCACGGCAGTCTTTAGCAAAACTGCGCCGCTGCAGTGGCGCGATGGCCTGCCGGCTGAGTTGGTAGAGCAGTTCCAGCTGGTGGCAGATAGCTACGGCAGCCCAAATGATGAAGGCCGCGTCATTACGGCGGAGTTTGCTAGCTTTTGGCTGGTGACCTGCTACACACCCAACAGCAAGGGCGACCTGAGCCGGCTTACCCTGCGCGCCCAGGCCTGGGACCCGTGTATGCTGGCGTACCTACAGGGGCTGGAGGCCGGCCAGTACGGCCCAGCCAAGCCGGTGCTGTACTGCGGCGATATGAACGTCGCCCACCAGCCAATAGACCTTGCCAACCCACGTGCCAACCGGGGTAAACACGGCTTTACGGACGAAGAACGCGCTGGCTTCCAGCACTACCTAGACGCTGGCTTTGTGGATACCTTTCGCGCTGCCCACCCCGGCCAAACCGATGCCTACACCTGGTGGACGCACTGGGCCAACGCCCGCGCCCGCAACGTGGGCTGGCGGATCGACTACTGGCTAGCCTCGGCGGCAATCGCCCCGCGCATCACCAGCGCCCACATTCACGCCAGCCAAATGGGCAGCGACCACTGCCCGGTTAGTATTACGCTGGATGGAGTGGTAGCGTAGGCTAAGATACGGCAAAGAGCACGATAAGCACACAACAGAGCCTTGACGCACCCCTCATATATTGATATATATGTATTAGCTTCTCGCAATCCGGCGAGAGGTGAGTCTAGAGAGGAGGTGACCGCCATGAGCTTCCTCGGCGGAAGTGGGTCTTAGTTCACTCAGCAGAGGGTGCGCAGGCACACGTTTGCGCACCCTCTGCGCTCTAATCCTCCCGTCTCCTTCTTGCCCAACCTAGTCGTCAGCGCTACTCTTACTAGAGTATATAGAGCTCCTGGGTTGGGCTTTTTCTTTTTCGCGTTTTTCACTCACCACAGGCTGTGCTCCTCATCCATCCCAGCCATAGGCCGCTCAATCCATCCCACTGCTCAGCAGCAGGGGAGATACTAGCAGATAGCATGCACTCCCACTTCGCGGTATAATAGCTCTATGCTGAGTATTTTCCCCCTATATTATCTCCACCCGTCAGAGCAAGGCAGCTGCACATGAACATCCCCTACTGGCAGCAGCAAACGCCAGCCAAACCGCTCTACCCAGACATCGCCTGGAACAAGCCCCAGCAGCGAGCACAGGCGGGCAAGCTGGGCATTATTGGTGGCAACCGGCTGAGCTTTCGCGCCATCGAGCATAGCTATACTACTGCACTCGCCACAGGGGTAGGGCAGGCACGCGTGGTACTGCCAGATGCCCTACGTGGCACTATTCCTGCCAGTGTGACGGACACGATTTTTGCCGCAAGCAATGGCAGTGGCAGCCTGGGCAACGAAGCCTGGCCGGAGCTGCAAGCCCTCACTGGCTGGGCCGACACACTCCTCCTCATTGGCGACGCTGGCCGCAACAGTCAGACTGCCATTGTTTATGAAAAGCTCGTGAGCCATACTACCACACCACTCATCATCAGCCGCGATGCGGTCGACTTGCTTATGCCAAGCGCGCCGCAGCTTGCTAGCCAGTCAAACATCCTCATTGTCGCCTCATTCTCGCAAGTCCAAAAGCTACTGCGCACGCTGTACTACCCCAAGATCCTCACCTTCCGGATGCCGCTCCTCCAGCTGGTTGAGACACTGCACAAATTTACCATCACCTATCCACTCACCCTCGCCACCTTCCACGCCGATACTATACTCATCGCTCAGCACGGCACCGTCACGTCAACACCATGGTCGCAGCCAATGGCGCTCTGGCAGGGCACTGTGCCAACGCGCATCGCCGCCTATACCATGTGGAACCCAGCGACACCCCTCCAGGCAGCAACGGCTAGCTTGCTAGATGGGAAGGAGTAGATATTAGGTATCGGCTCCGGAGCTTTTGTTATAGCTATTTGTAATTTTCTTCTTTTTTCCTTCGACTAGTGAAGGGAAGCATAAGAGTCGCTCTAGTCCTAAAACTCGGGCAGTATTTCTGTAATCTGCTTTTTTGTCTAAGCGCCAAACGATAGGTATCTTCAAGCACGATGAATACACCCATGAGACCATCTCAAGTAGTGGGATTTTATATCCTACCAAGTCAATAGAGGCAAGGAAGAGCGAAAAAAGAGATTTGCACGCGATGTGCAGCGTCATTATTATGTTGTTCGTTTTTTGTGTTCAGATCATACAAGGCACAAATCATGAACAAATGTTTGCGTCATGCTCGTTTATTACCTCTGTTATTCTGCTGGACAAAAAAGTAGCACAAGCATAAAACACCGCCAAGTGCTATACCAAAACTCTCTTACTATATGGTGTGCAATGCTTGCGTGGATACCATCATTATATATCTTATTTATAGAACGAAAGTAGCACGTTTTGATCATAAATCAAGCCTTCATACCATATTGCATGGCAATATGGTGTCTATTTACCACACCAAATAGCTCATTTCCTCTTGCGCAAGGCAGCAAAAAGCAGGTGAGTAGTATATTTGTTCGATTTATTTTGGCCAATCTGTCAACCACTTGAGCTGAGTACTCGGTGTATTCACTATCCGGGCCTCGCTACGCATTGCGCTCTCAGGCTCAGATACACACAGCCCAATACTCACATCGGCCGCAAAGAATACACGGTGCAATAGGGCAGAAGAGCCCCCAATCAAGCTAATTCTTGTGACAACGACACCTTGTGGCAGCTACCATGAAGTCTATTGCGATGCTTTGCCGAGGCAGAGGGCTAGGTGCTGGGTATAGGGTGCGTGTTACTCGCTAGCTATCAACGTTGGGACTTTTCTTGCTTTGAGAAGCAGGCGCAGAGGCTACTACGCAGCGATGCGCTTCTTAGGGGATAAGAGTCTCCAACATCCTCTCTAGCAGCAGAGAAGGCACTCAAGCCTATCAGAGCACGAGAATTTTAGGAGAGGATCTCTCTCCTCAGCGCACGCCCACACAACCCTTATACACCATCTCAGGAGCTGTATAAATTGAGCCAAGCGGAGCCACCACGAGAAACCAATAAAAAATCACCCGTCCATGCAAAACGGGTGATTTTTGGGTTATCCGCAAACGGTTATTTATTTGCGGTGGCGGCTTACGTAGTAAGCGGCACCTGCAGCAGTGAGGCTACCAATACCAGCCAGCGGCAGGAGGGTACCGCCCAAGCCGGTGTGTGGCAACTCAGCTACCGGAGTTGGAGGAGTTTGCTCACACTTCGACATGTCGGTGGTGTAGTCATTGCTTACTTCGTTGCGGCGAACTTCGACGATCTTCTTGTCAGAGATGCGGCAGACCTTGACCTTGTCGCAGTCGGCGGTGTTCTTTGAGTGCTTCTTCTCGTCGAATTCTTTTTCCTTGATGGTGACAATAGCACCAGTCTTTAGCTCACAGACCTTCATCTTGTCGCAGTCTTTGACGTTCTTTGAGTGCTTGGTAGCGTCAAATTCGCTTTCTTTGATGGTGATGATGGTGCTGCTGCTCAGCTCACATACCTGGATGGTTGGCTGAGGTGTAACCTTGATAACAACCTGGCAGTCCTGGCTGGTCTTCTCAACGTTGGTGCTACCACCTTCGCTACCGACCACAGTCATCTTAACAGTGTATGTGCCTTCCTTGGCGTAAGTGTGGCGAACAGTTGCACCACCGTTGGTGGTCTTGCCATCGCCAAAGTCGTAGATGTAGTTAACGACCTTTGCACCTTCCTTAGCAGTTGCCTTGGCGGTGAACTGGTATTCGTTGCGCGAAACCTGGGTAGCTTGCAACGCGTCGCAGGTCAGGCTTGGCTTGGCTGGTGGGGGAGTTGGGGTGCCCCAGATAGGGTTACCACAGTCCTTAATAACACCAGCGATAAACTTACCGTTGTTGTCGAACCATGCGTAGATACTAAAGGTTGTCTTGCCCAAGATGAAGCTATCACCGGTTGGGTACTGGTAGTAGGTGTGGCCACCAGCGGTGCGCTGACCTTCTGGCTGCTTCTGCTTTGTACCAGCTTTGGCCTGCAGAGTGCGGGCACCGGTAGCGACAACACGACCACCAACAGTCACGTTGCCGTTCGCATCAACTGTACCTTCTTGCATGTTGGCACCGTTGATCATCTGCTCGGTAATACCGAACTGGCTGTACAGCTGACGGATCTCTGTACGCTTTGTGTAAGTGCTGCGTAGGGTTTGTACATCCTTCGTGCCGCACTCTACGACATTAAAGTTGCTACAACCTGATGAGATCGCTGCCGATGCTGGCTGCGCTACCCACAGGCCACCGATTGCTGCGCCAGCGACTACGCCAAGTGCAACAAACGATTTTGCTAGTTTGTTCATTTGTTTTCCTCCTCGTCATTATTAGACGTTATGTGTTGAGATTATCATGTCCTTTATTTTTTGTCAACAATAATCTTTTATATATTATGCTTATGCTTAAATCTATATTTCATGGCTGTTGTTCTACCATAAAATGATGATCATAGCCACTGTTATATCAGGGTTGCATGCAAGTGATGTTCCATGGTGTTGTGTTTACAAACATACATCGTACGATTGGTGTTTTCGCCTGTTGGGCAGCTATGTGATATTGCTCGGCTTTTTTGCCATTTTTTTCTTGATCGTTCATGGCTGGTTATCCAGTAGCTTAGGATGGGCGAGCGGTCGTGTTGAATGAATAGAATGACCGGCTTAGGCATATCTCCGTAGGTCCTGCATGAGAGGCTAGCCAAGTGCGGTGCAATCTGCTATACTTGCAGAAGTTGCAGGATAGGGCTGCAATTGATCTTACTCACGCCGCGGTGGTGGAATTGGTAGACACGTCAGACTCAAAATCTGATGTCCACTCGGACGTGCCGGTTCAAGTCCGGCCCGCGGTACCAGTGTTTATTCAGCTGTTTTCCGAAAAATAAGCCGTAAGTGTCGGCTTATTTTTTATTGGTAACTCTTGCTGTCTGTTTATGCCTGTCTCGAGAGTGTGGGCACGGGCAAGCAGTCTCTTATCCAAAATAGGCCTTGAAACGCAAGCGATATATTGGTATATCAAAGCTATTATTGTATACTGGAAGTAGTTATGCAGCCACAAGATCCGTCACGCACAACATCACGAGGGCACTCATCGTCGCAGAGCCGCGATGCACGGCTTAGTGAAGTGCGTGGGCAAATCGATGCGCTATACAATACCTCGAATAGTAGCGACAGTGCAAACCGTCCCACCATGCAGCCCATCATTGGCAGTACACCGACTCGCCAGCCAGCGCCCAGCACGAGCGCCAAGGCGGCTACCTTCTCAGTTCCAAACCTCGCCAGCAAACCAGCCAGCCATGCACCAGTGGTGCGGCATGCGATGGGTGGCGTTCAGCACAGCCAGACGGCTTACCGCCCAGGTGCTCAAGCATGGCGCCAGAACCAAGCAGCTGCAGCGTCAAACGCTCACTCAGCACCTACTACCCGCGAGCGCGATATCTCGTCCATCACGCCGCGCAGCCGGCCACAGGCGCACTATATTGGCACATCGGCCCAAGTGACACAATCACCGCAACCCACGCCAGCCCGCACAGCCGCTTCATCAACAGCTCACGCGCAGCAGCCCTCATCTCAAGACAACCACACCGAGCAGCCAGCAGCGAGCGCGCATCAGCCGCAGCAACCAGACAGCCAGCGCCCTGCCGGTGCACCACGCCAGCCCACCGCCAACCAAAAGGCCGCTTGGCAGCAATATCACAGTGCTTGGCAAAACTACTATCAGCAGTATTATGAGCGCTACTACCTAGGCCAGGTCAAGAAGGCCGAAGAGCGCCTCGCCGAGCAAGCCAAAGCTCACGACACCGATACACCTCACGCTACCGCAGCCACCACTGATGAGTCAGAGGAGCTCACCCAAAGCCAAGCCATGGGCGATCTGCGCTCGCGCTTATTGAGCTCAATCCGCAACGGCGCAAGCAAAGTCCGCCATAGCCGACACTTCATCCCTGCGGTAGCTGGTATTTCCGTTATGGTATTATTCTTGGCATTGCAGTACAACCGAGTCTTTTTCTCATACGTTGCGGCCTATACCTCACCAGGCGACCTCGATGCCCAGAGCTATATTATTAGCCCATATGACTCGACCAACGTTGGCCCAGATCCCAAGCTTATCATCCCCAAGATCGCGGTGGACGTGCCTATTGTGTGGGATGCCAATGCCGCCAGCCAAGCCTCGCTCAATGCCGCGATGGATAAGGGCGTCGTGTGGTTCAACATCCCTGGTGCCAATGCCAAGCCTGGCGAGGTGGGGAACTTCGTCGTCTCAGGCCACTCGAGCAACGACTGGCTCGATAATGGCAAGTACAAGTTTATCTTCGCACGGCTCGAGCAAATGCAAAAGGGTGACAATATCTACGTCAATTACAACGGCAAGCGCTACACCTATACTGTCACCGGCTCACAAGTCGTCAAACCGACCGATGTGCACGCGCTGCAAACCAACGCCACCAAGCCAACTATGACGCTTATCACCTGTGTGCCACTTGGTACCGACCTCAACCGCCTGCTCGTCACAGCCGAGCAAGTCAGCCCCGACCCATCCTCCGCCAAAAAAGAAGCATCTCAAACCACTACCAACAGTGGCAGCAACAGCAAGAGCGCCATGCCAGGCAACTCACCAACCTTTGTCCAACGGGTCGGCAACCTGTTTTCAGGGCGGTAAGTTAACTTTATAAACCAGTGTGGCATCTACGCTTGAAAGTGCGATATTTCTCACTGGTTACTCTGGTAGTTGGTGTAGCAGTATATAAAGACGAGAAAGTATGTATGCTTTGCTCATGTTCATAGACGAAACAAGCAAGCGCACAGCCAGATGGCTACTAGCTATGTCAAGCATTGTATCCTCTTCATAGAATATGCAATGCCGAGTAGCTCGCCAATGAGCATACTCCTCATGTTTGTATAGTCGCAACTGGAATATTCAGCTTTCAGCAGCTCAAGCGGCAAGAGTTGATGCGGATGCAACAAATGGGCTCCTATCTCACCAAACATGGCTCACTAAACTCGTGTCTCAATCTGATTGCAGTGCCATTCTATTGCACTCCCGGATTGAGTAATTAATCCGGTTTAGTTTGAGCATGATTGGTGGGCTATGTTTTCGGATTATATAGATGTATGAACAAGCGAATTATGTGCTTAGCGTTCACCACAGTGTAGCAGGGGTGGCTACACGATCCCGATGATTACTAGACTAGTCATTGACGATCTTCGTCTGGCGCAGCGCCATGCCGTCCTTCGTCTTGACGAAGCTGTAGAGGTAGCGCTGGTTTTGTGAGAGGACGACGGGGAGATCAAGCGCCGAGGTAGTGATGCGCTGCTGGTTGGCACCATCAAAGTCGTAGAGATGCACACCGCCGTGTGTGAAAGTAAAGTGATAGCCATCGATCCAGTTGATGTCGCGCGTTAGTGGCTGGGGGAGCTTGACGGTGGAGGATTTGAGCAGCTCGAGGTCGTATGTCATGAGGCTCGCATCGTTATACACACAGGCGAAGCGATGCCCACCGCGCGAGAAGTCGACATGACTAATGCCGCCTGGCATACTGAGGCTGGCGACAGACTTAAGGCTGCTTGCCGTACGCGAATCGCTCGCGGCATGCGAGGTGCTGCTGAGGATCTCAGCCGTCTCACCATAGGCGATCACATAGTATACTTTGTCGTAATATTTCTCGATACGGAAGTGTAGTGGTGCTACGCCATCATCGGCATAGCTACGGACGGTGCGGGGCTTGGTGGTGCCAATAGTGAGGTAGCCAGCGGTGCGCTGCTTGCTAGTATGGTCGAGCTTGGTTGTGTACGTGACGGTAGTGTCGCTGTAGAGTGCAAACTCAGCCACGTTACTAACGAGTGGGCCGGTGATTGTCATGTCGCCGAGGCTTGCTTGGCGCAGGTCTCCCTCATCAGTGAGGACGAAGAGCTTGCGGCTATCGCCCTGCGAGAATTTAGCAGCAGCAACATCCACACCAAGCTGCCGCGTGACATTCTCGAGCTTGTGGCTACCCTGCGTGTCGAGAACGAGCCACTCGGTTTTGTCACCATTGTAAGTGTGTTTGATTGTCACATAGCGGTTATCCTTATCCCACGAGTCGAGTGTGAAGGTTTGGTGCTCAGCACTGTCTGGCGCAGTGTAGTGTGCGCTGTCGAGTGTGATGTTCGTCGTCTGTGGCTTGTCGCCACTGAGGTCAGCCAGAGCAACAGTGGGCTTGTGCGCAGACGGCGTGAAGGCAAGATAGCGATTATTACCCGAGGCAATAGCACTCGACGCACCACTAGCAGTTGCGACATTCTTATGACTCGGGTTGCTAGAGATAAGCCGGGCGTAGTCGAGCCACAGCACACTGCCGGCCTTCACATCCACCGTCTTGTGCCAATCATGGTAACCTTCACGTTGGATGGTAATATTGCGCTGACCAGCTGAGAGAGTAAGCTTGCTAGGCGTCTCGTTGCTGAGGCGCGTTTGATCTACCGTCACTTGGGCACCATCAGGATGGGTGTCAAACTGCACCAGGCCGCCCTGCACAACCTTACCACTCGACCAATTAAGCCGGTACCCCTGTATTGCATAAGCAAAAATCACGACGGTGAAGAGAACAGTCAGCACCATCATGCTATAAATCAATGTCAGATGGACGCGTTGGCGTCGCTTTCGTTGCTTCGTATCCATGACAA
>ERZ773038.411-NODE-411-length-28882-cov-6.842405_pt1 | contig 28882 bp, 30 predicted proteins | sample MGYA00511665_ERZ773038 | MGnify/ENA primary metagenome ERZ773038 (study PRJEB29015, sample SAMEA2737966) | human oral metagenome | biome: human oral; feature: human-associated habitat; material: dental | place: China | collected 2028 ... | reverse complement strand
TGAACGAAGAACTCGCCGCATACATCACTCGCCTGTGTGAGCTATCCGGGCACACGACCCGGATCAAGAAAGACTTAATCCTGGTCGAGCCGGGTGAAGACTTTATCTACGACGCTTTCACCATGGTCGAGGAGTACTACGCCTACGGCGAGGTCGATAAGTACTCATTCGGCGGGTCGCTCTTCGGGTCCGCGTCCTTCGAGATCTTCAAGAAGTTCGCGATTATGCATTTCGCCGCAGACATTCGTGCAGCACACCAGCTCCCGCCCCTCAACCTCCCACCAGTGACCGACGTTCACCCCAGTTTTTCCATCGAATTCCGCGAACCGATCGCGTACCTGCTGACAAGCAAAACCTCCCCCATCCCCACGACATACACATCCTTCTCGCCAGCTGCGCTGCTCTCATTATCATATCTGATGGGCACGTCAAGCGAAGACCTGCTCTCCCTGGTCCTCGAACCGTCCGGAGCCGGATACACCGCGCTGTACCAGCACGACTAAGGGTTCCCCGCTCCCGGTGCTAGCTCACGGAGCACAGGACGAGACAGTCGGCCACGCCTCCCCTCGTACGACGGGAGGCCAGAGATGCCATTCCGCGCTCGCCCGTCAGTTAGGATGTCCGCAGAGGCAACGACTCAAAGGAGTGAGTGCCCATGCTGAAAGAATTCGACGATCTCATATCCACGCTCTGCGCGAACTCTTCAATCATGCGCAAGGAACGAGACGGCAGACTGTTCTTCACTGTCGATGGAATTCTCTTTGATTCTTTCTGGTACTCGACAGACAACTACCGCTTCGGCACGAGCGAACGCCCAAGCCGTGTCGGCGCAACGCTGCGAACCCCGAGTTCGACAGTTGCGAGATATGAGTTGGTGCGCCTTCTGGGCGGCTACAACCGATGGTCGCATGGGCGGCAGGCAGTCGAGCTAGCGGCTGACCCGGATTCCCTCCAAGCAAGCTGGACGATAAGCCCCGGACAACTGTTCGGCGAGCAGATCCTGTCAATGCGCAGTTGCCCCGACGTAGAGTTCACCTCGTTCGACGAACAACGCGCGTACAAGCTCGCACATCTCATGCAGTATCCCTTTGAGGACGCACTACAGCTGTATCTGGGTGAGTAGAACCAACGCACCTAACAGGGGCTGCGTGCGCGGCTTCGTAGTCGATCGCTCTCGCGACCACCGCTTCAGCACACCGCACGTAGGTAGGATTGGGGAAGCCTGCCTCGATGGCACAATCGGCGCACGCCCCAACCTAGCGAAGGGAGCCAGTCATGTGGGAAGAGTTTCGTAGCCTCGCGCTCCCACTCCTCGGCGAGCACTTTCCCCCGAATCTCGTCAAAGATAACGGTGACCGTCTCGTCTTTATCGATAGGCGTAGTCTGGCAAGCTTTTTCGTCACCGAGAACGCACGAGGACTTACCATCGGCCGCTACGAAGAACGCAATACCGTCGGTACGTTCTTCACGAGCCCTTCCATTGAGTTGGCGACCATAGCACTGACACTCCTCGCACGCGAGGGGCTGGGCAAGCTCGTCGATATGGACTATCCTCCGGACGAGCTGCTAGGCCCCGTGCCGGGCACCGACTACAGCATCGCTGATGAAGGTACCGATGGTTATTATCTGACGCACAAAACTGACAGCACACTGAGCGCAGATTGCGACTATTTTACATACGCTCGCGCAATTGCACTCGCAGCTTCGGCACGCGGTGCGTAGGTAGGATGGGGGTGGCCTGCCTCGATGACGCAATCGGCGCAGGCCCCAACCTAGCGAAGGGAGCCGGTCGTGTGGGAAGAGTTTCGTAGCCTCGCGCTCCCACTCCTCGGCGAGCGCTTTCCCCCCAATCTCATAGAAGATAACGGTGACTGCATCGTTGTCACCAGTAGGCGTGACGTCAGAAGCTACGTTCTCACTGAGGATGAGAGGGGAGTTGTCATTGCCTTCGAGGGTGAGCGAAACACCGTGGTCCCGTTCTGCATAACCAAATCTCCCGAACTCGCCGCCACGTGTCTCACTCTGCTTGCACGCGGCGGGATAGCCACGCTCACGGACATGTCGTACACGCCTCTGGATCTCTTGGGTCCCGTCCCGCACACGGCATTCACCATTTCGAAGAAGTCCCTACCGTTTTTCGATCCCACGTCTACTATCGATCCTGCGGCATCCACGAAATGCCGATCATTCGCATGCGCTCGAGCTATCGCCGAGGCCTCGACCCCCGCGCTGGGTTCACCGCAGCCGTAGAATCGAGACAGTCGATAGCGCACGCTGAGGAGGAGTAACTCTCGCATGAACGAAGAACTCGCCGCATACATCACTCGCCTGTGTGAGCTATCCGGACACACAACGTGGATCGAGGATGATTCGATCCGCATCGAGCCGGGTGAAGACTTTATCTACGACGCATTCACCATGGTCGAGGAATACTACGCCTACGGTACGATCGATAAGTACTCATTCAGCGGGGAACGCTTCGGAACCGCATCCTTCGAGATCTTCAAGAAGTTCGCGATCATGCACCTCGCCGCCGACATTCGCGCAGCACACCAGCTCCCACCCCTCAACCTCCCAGCAGTGACCGACGTTCACCCCAGCTTTTCCATCGAATTCCTCGAACCGATCGCGTACCTGCTGACAAGCAAAGCCTCTCCTATTCCCACGACATACACAAACGTCTCGCCAGCTGCGCTGCTCTCGTTGTCATATCTGATGGGCACATCAAGCGACGACCTGCTCTCCCTGGTCCTCGAACCGTCGGGCGCCGGATACGCCGCGCTGTACCAGCACGACTAAGGCTTCCCCTCTCCCGGCACCAGCTCACGGAGCACGGGACGAGACAGTCGGCCACGCCTTCTACCCTCGCACGAGGGGAGGTCAGGGATGCCGTTCCGCGCTCGCCCGTCAGTTACGATGTCCGCAGAGGCAATGACCCGAAGGAGTGAGCGCCCGTGCTGGAAGAACTCAACGATCTCATATCCACGCTCTGCGCGGACTCTTCAATCGTGCGCGAGATGCGAGAGAATAGACTGTTGTTCACCGATGACGGCCTTATCTTTGACTCGTTTTGGGAATCGAACGACTATTTTAAGTTTGCTCGTTCAGAACACCCATCATTCGGTGGCGGCTACTTGTGGACGCACAACCCAACCATCGCACAGTATCAGCTGGTTGTCGTTCTCGGAAGTTCCATTCGTCGCCTCAACTCATGGGATCCAATAGCACTACCATCGCAGCCCGACACTCTCGAAAACGCCTGGTCACTCACACCTGTACCAGGCACGACAGCAATTGACTGCGTTTACGTTGACGATCCGGAACTTAGTTTCGGGACCTTCACCAAAGACCAATGGCTTCGCCTCGCGAGTCTTCTCACTATGCCCCTCGAGGACGCGATTCAGCTCTACACGACGGAATAACCCGACCCAACGAACGCTCGATCGTTTCCCCACACCGTGACGAGGCCTCGGCCCCCTCCCCGGCATCACTACGGCCGTAGAATCGAGGCAGTCGATTCTGCGCCCCGAGGAGGAGCAACCATCGCATGAACGAAGAACTCGCCGCATACATCACTCGCCTGTGTGAGCTATCCGGGCACACAACCCAGATCAAGAAAGACCTGGTCAAGGTCGAGCCGGGTGAAGACCTTGTCTACGACGCATTCACCATGGTCAAGGAATACTACGCCTACGGCCACGTCGAAAGATACTCATTCAGCGGGGAAGACTTCGGGTCCGCGTCCTTCGAGATCTTCAAGAAGTTCGCGATCATGCACTTTTCCGCAGACATTCGTGCAGCACACCAGCTCCCACCCCTCAACGTCCCAGCAGTGACCGACGCTCACCCCAGCTTTTCCATCGAATTCTTAGAGCCGATCGCGTACCTGCTGACAAGCAAAACCTCCCCCATTCCCAAAACATTCACAACCTTCTCGCCAGCTGCGCTGGTGTCTCTGTCGTACCTGATGGGCACGTCAAGCGAGGACTTGCTCTCCCTTGTCCTCGAACCGTCCGGGGATGGATACGTTGCTCTCTTTCAGCGGTAACCCACATACTGTCTCACCGTTGCCAAACGTTTATGCCCGAAGAATGGATCTCCCAATGCTAGAACAGTTGCAATCCCCGACGCAGAGGATCTCGCACGCAGACTTGAGCGTACAAAACATCGGAAATCGTGATTACGTACTTGACGCGCCTTACGCGCGGTACTACCGCTTCCGATTCGCTGATGGATTCTACGAAGTAGGTTCATATGAGCGACACGCTCCCGATAGCTTCAGTTTTCAGACGCGCAATGAAACTATTGCCCTCTATCAATTCACACGAATCATTGGAGGATTGTACCGAAGCGCCCAGAGTTACAAACAACTGGCCACACCGTCCGGCTGGGCTGCCCTTCAGCTGGGGTGGGCTGTTGAGCGGCCAGACAAAGCATTTAGGTATTTCGACGTTACAGAAGATAATGATCCGTCAATGCACTTTTCTACCTCTGAACCAGAATCCCACATTATTTTGACGTATTTCATGTCTTTTCCTCTCGATCCACTGATCGATATTTTCCTCGATCCATCTGGCGGCGAGCTGGGCACCGATCATAGACATATCCACGCTCTCTCGTTCTAGTGGCCACCTATCACAGACGAGCATCAGCTCGACCATCAGGGAACCGATTCCGACGACCATACGACGAAAGAACAAAGCATGAACCCCGCGACGATCATTAAAACACTAACGAATTCTGCAGCACTCCGTGCTGACATTGCTTCAGAGACCTACCACATCACCTGCGAGACCGACACAGCTACATCCATTCATATTGATCTGAGCTCACAAAGCGTCACCAGTACTGATGACGACAAGCAAACCACGGTGAGCACACCGAATACCGCCGTCTTTTGTTTCGCCATCGTTTTTCGCTTAGCACCCTTGTGGCGCCAGGCAGAAGGACTGAAGACAATCCGCGGAATGCACACCTTCAGTAATCTTGAAACTGAATGGATATTGTGCCGAGAAACACTAGAAGACCCCCGTTTTTTCTTCCGGAACGCCAACGATCCATCGCTCGTTTTCTCGACGACAAACCCAAACATGGACGCCGTCATTACGAAAGCAAGCTCACTAGATCTCAGCGCTCTCCTCACCGCCTACACGCAGCCCGAACCATCACACCTCTACGCACTCATATAAACCGACCCGACCAATACCAGCAGCACTCGATGGGCAGGCAGTTCTCATCAGTATGGGCTTTTGCTCTACTAGACGCAGCAGCGGAAGATCTAGATTTTTGGTCTGCGTGCATGTTGAGGGCTGTACCGAGTAGTTCTGACGCGCATGGCGGGCATGACCAGTCACCATGAGGACGTGTTCGAAGCATGCGTCTGTGTAGATTGCATTTTCCTCCTTCCCCGGATCCAACGCGGCCGTAGAATCAAGACAGTCGATAGCGCACGCCGAGGAGGAGCAACCCTCACATGAACGAAGAACTCGCTGCATACATCACTCGCCTGTGTGAGCTATCCGGGCACACAACCCGGATTGACGATGATTTGATCCTGGTCGAGCCGGGTCATAGCTTTATCTACGACGCATTCACCACTCGGAAGGACCGTTACGCCTACGGCCAGGTCGATAAATACTCATTCGGCGGGGCAGACTTCAGCTCCGTATCCTTCGAGATCTTCAAGAAGTTCGCGATCATGCACTTCGCCGCCGACATTCGCGCAGCGCACCAGCTCCCACCCCTCGCTATCCCAGCAGTGACCGACGTTCACCCCAGCTTTTCCATCGAATTCGTAGAGCCGATTAGCTACTTCCTGACAAGCAAAGCCTCCCCCATTCCCAAAACATACACAAACGTCTCGCCAACTGCGCTGCTCTCGTTGTCATATCTGATGGGCACGTCAAGCGAGGACCTGCTCTCCCTGGTCCTCGAACCGTCGGGAGCCGGATATGCCGCGTTGTACCAGCACGACTAAGGGCTCCCTGCTCCCGCTGCTAGCTCACGGAACACGAGACGAGAGCGTCGGTCACACCTCCTCGCCTCGTAGGACGGGAGGAGGTGTGCCATTTCGCGCTCGCCCGTCAGTTACGATGTCCGCAGAGGCAACGACCCGAAGGAGTGAGTGCCCATGCTGGAAGAATTCAACGATCTCATATCCAGGTGGCGGCAACACCCGGTCGCCCACACTCAACACGGAAGAGCCACGAACCGCAGCCACAAGTATGAAGGCCTCGACAAATGAACATCTTTCTCACGGCGAACATGAAGACATTCGATGAGTTTGCCGCTCTCTACTCCGAGGGGGACGAAAAGCGCGTGCGGTGGGGCAAGAGCCTCTTCATCGAGGCGCTCAGCAACACCGATCCCGCGCAGCGTTACCCGATGTGCGACTTCCTGCTAGACCGCGATTGCGTTCTCGATGCCGGCACCACGGACGGAACGAACCCGTTCCATATTCTCTTCGCGCAAGGCGCGCGCGACGTCGACCGGGACGTCGCGCTATGCCGCCGCCTCCTGGATCGACGCGTAGCGCTCGGTCAACCGGACAAGAACGGGTGTATCCCCCTCGTCCACCTGATCTCCACGCAAGAGTACTCCGACGAAGAGCTCACCCCCCTGTACGACCTCGTCTTCGCGTCTCCCGACCCCGGTTTCGACATCGAGCTGACGGGCTCACACGACACCATGTACGACGTCGCTCGCCGTTGGCCCCATCGCCAGGCCTTGGCTGATCGCATTGCACGCTACCTCGCGGCCGGAAGCGAGAAACACACAAAGGAACACGCATGACCACATTCATTAACAACGCCGGCGGTGCCATCGTCTCGCGGAAAATTGTCGAACGAACGGGGAACATCAAGTGGCTGAACCGTGACGCACCGCTTGCACCGGAAGACTCCGGCTGGCGCGTCCTGTCCGACCGCGACACCGCCGAGTACCTGGACGATCCTAAGAACATGACCGTCGTTGACTTCAACGATCTATGCGACATTGAACCCGCCTGCATCGGTATCTACGACCTGCCGATCGGCTCCGACATTCAACTCGTCGTCGAACCTGACGGACGTCGGCGATGGTTCGATAACAAGACCAAGAAGGAGATTTCCTTCCGCTGACTCACGCAGCGGCCCCTCCCTCACAGGTGAGAGAGCCACACGAGGGTCGCATACGGGATGGTGACCCGCTCCCCCGGCGCGTAGCCGAGGTGCTCGTAGAGGTACCAGCGCAGGTTCGCCTGCATGCGCTCACGCCCGGACGGGGACGACCTGATGAACGAGGAACGCGTGGTCCCCAGGGTCAGGATCTGCTCCGGGGTCATGACGTCCTCCCAGGCGACCTGGGTCAGGCGCATGGAAGCAAAACCACCCCCCGGCGTGGGCGGCCTGTCGGGGCGATGCACGTCGCCCGATCGCATGATGCGCGTCAGGCGATGCACCCACGGGATCGACACGGCCATCTGATTCCACACGATGGCAAGCACCCCTCCCGGGACCAGCATCCGGGCCGCCTCGATGCCCGCACGCTCGGAATCCACCCAATGCCAGGACTGCGCAAACACAACGATGTCGTACATGCCGTTCGGTAAACCCGTGTCCTCCGCGACGCCCGCGTGCCAGCTCACGCCGGGCACCGCCGAAGCCTGGGCGCGCATCGCCTCGGAGGGCTCGACCGCGTCCACGAGGAGACCGCCGCGAGCCAACAGCTCGCTCATCTTGCCGGTGCCCGCCCCGATGTCGGCGGCCCGCAGGGGGACTCTGGCGCGGGCCACGCCGCCTCGCGCGGGAGCGACCCGCCCGGCCGCACCCCGGCCCCGCGAGCGCGACGCCGCCCCCAGCAGGGCAGCCACGGCCTCGTCCGGGTAGGCGGGGCGCACCGAGTCGTAGGAACCCCCCTCGCGCGCGAAGGGATTTCCTCCATCCTCGGCTGACACTGCGTACGGTAACGCGGCTGCATCGCTGGCGCGCGAACGATCTGCTGCCTCGCCGGACCCGCTCATAGGAGCGAGCTCCCCAGACGACACACGTTGTCGACGTAGTGCACGTGCCAGGGCTGGCCGCGCCACTCCTCGTACGTGAGCTCGCGAGAGCGCTCGCGCGTGCGCTCATCGTTGGCGAGCAGCAGCTCAACCAGACGGGAGCTGTCGGCGACCAGCGTGATCTCGTAGTTGAGGCCGAAGGAGCGCACGTCCATGTTCGACGAGCCGATCGCGCACAGGCTCCCATCAACGACGACGTACTTGGAGTGCAGCATCGTGGGCTTGCGGTACAGGTGGACGCGCACGCCCGCCTTCAGGAGGGGCCCGTAGTAGGAGCGCTGCGCGTGCCCCACGAGGAACTGGTCGAACTGCTCGGAGACGAAGAGATCGACCGTGACGCCGGACAGGGCTGCGTTCGTCAGGGCTGCCATGAGAGCCTCGTCGGGGATGAAGTAGGGGCTCGTGATCGACACGTGGGTGCGCGCCGAGGACACCATGGCCACGAAGGCGCGCAGGTTGGGCTCGCCCCTGTAGGCCGGCCCCGACGGGACGATCTGCATCGACGAGGCCTCGATCTCCTCCCGCCGGGCCTCGGCCCGCGTCTCCGGAGGAGTCAGGAGGGCGGGCGTCAAGACCTCCTTGCACGCGTAGTACCAGTCGACGGCGAAGACCGCCTGAATCTGGGCCACGATCGCGCCGGTAACAGCCACGCTCGTGTCCTCATACGTGATGCCCGCCCGCGCGAAGGCGGGCGTGTCGTAGTCCGGCGCGACCAGGTTGTGGGAGCCGACGTAGGCCTCGCGCCCATCGACGACGAGGAGCTTGCGGTGATTACGCAGGTCGGGGCGGCGTATCTGCCCGCGCAGAGGCGCGAAGGGCAGCATCTCGTGCCACTCGATGCCCGCCTCGGTGAGGCGTCGGCGGAAGTCCCGATGCCCGGGGATCGTACGCATGCCGTGGTGGTCGACCAGGAGGCGCACCGTGACCCCCCGCCCCGCGGCGCGCGCGAGGGCCTCGTAGAAGGGAGCCGTGTACTCGTCCCACGAGGTCTGGTAGTACAGGGCGTTGACGTGGTGGGTGGCGCCGTCGACGCTGGCGGCCATCGCGCGGAAGGTCTGTGCCGTGTCGTTGTAGAGGCGGGTGACGCGGCCGCTGGAGGCCGGGAAGCCGCTGAGCTCACCCGTCATGCGCATGAGGGCGCTGGCCGGGCCCTCGACGCCGGGCGACGCCTCGTCGGACTCGGGTTCGGGGGGAACCGAGGCGGCGAGGATGCTATCGACGAGGGAGCGGGCCTCGGGATCGTCGTCGAGGCGACGCCCCATCGCCCACCACGAGCCGAACACGACGTAGAGGGGAACGCCCACGAAGGGCATCAGGAAGATGAGGAGCAGCCACGCCGTCGACGTGGCGGCGCGCCGGTGCTTCGGCACGACACCGAGGGCGACGACGCGGATGGCAAACTCGACGGCCCCGAGGAGGAGCCACGCCCACAGCGGCGGTTCGGGGGGTGGCGCAAACATGTGTCTATGGTACAAAGCGCGCCAGGTCCTGGGCCGCCCAGCGCTGCCAGTGCGGCGCGTAGGTCGCGCCATCCCGGGCCAGTGCCCGGCGGCGACGCTCGGCCTCGCCGGGGTCGGCCAGCCAGATCATCAGGTCCGCGTCCGCCTCGACGGCGCCGCAGCCCTCGATGATCGTGGGCCTGGCCGGGACCCTCCTGGTCCGCCCCACCGCGTCCGCCTCCCAGTCCCACGCGACGTACGAGGAATCCCTGCCCGCGCGCAGGTCGGCCGCGATGGCGCGGGCGACGCGCGCTCCGGCGTCCAGGCCATCCCAGCCGGGGTACCAGTCGTCCATGTGGAGGACCTGCCACGCCGAGTCGACGGCGGCGAGGGCCCGGGCGAGGGTGCTCTTGCCCGAACCCGAGTATCCGTCGACCGTGACGACGGGGACGCGCGTCACGGGCCCGGACACGCCCGCAGGCTGCTTTTGCGCGACCTGGGCGCCGAATCGGCGACGGAGCGCGCGCAGGAGCGGGGCGAGGCGGCGCGAGGCCTCCTCGGGCGCGACACCCACCGGAATGGTGATGGCGCGCCTGCCGCCAGAGCGCGAGCTCGTCCACGCCTGAGGTGTCATCGGCCTACCGGGGCGAAGGTGCCCGTCCAGACGCTCACGCCGAGCGCGATCACGGGAATGGCGACGGCCACGACCATGAGGACCGCGTCGGCGCCGCGCATGCGGGAGGGGCGCGCCCACGTGCGCGCACCCGCCGCGCCGAAGCCTCGGGCCTCCATGGTGGTGGCGAGCTTGCCGGAGCGGCGCAGCGCAAAGACCAGGAGCGAGAACGCTCCCCTGAGGAAGGAGCGGACGCGGGAGGCGTCCCCGACACCGCGGGCGCGCCGCGCACGCTCGAGGGCCTTCCAGTCGGCGGCCATGAGGGAGGTCATGCGCGCACCCGCGAGGGCGGCGAGCACGGGCCGGGCGGGCAGGTGGAGGATCTGCGCCAGCCCGTCACCCATGTCGGTCGGGTCGATGCGGTCGAGAAGCCCGATCGCGGGAACAACCATGGCGCACATGCGCAGCGCGATACCCAGGGCCAGCCAGGCGGAGTGCTCGGAGACCACGGCGGGCCCACACTCCCAGAACACCCGCCCTCCCGGCGCCCCATACAGGAGCATGGAGAGGGCCGCGAGGGGCGCGGCTACCAGCAGCGGCGTGGCCTTGAGGGCGAAGCTGCGCAACGAGACCCCCGACAGGGGGAGCAGGACAAGCTCAAGGGCAAGGGCGACGCCCGCGCTGACCGGGTCGATCGAGGCGAGCAGGGGCGTCGTCGCAACCAGGAGGGCGAGCACGCGGGCCACGGGGTTCGTGTGACGCAGCAAGCCACGAAGCCCGCTCCGCCGAGTCTTCGCCGATTCTGCGCGCCCACCACGGGCGTTGTCGGCGGGGGAGGCGTCGGCCTCGTCCCCGGATTCCTTGGACGCGCCACGGCGTCCCAGCTCACCCAGGTCGATGACTCGGTCACCCATGGCCGCCACGAACGCGGGATCGTGGGTGATGGACACCAGGGTGACCCCGCGGGCGAGGGCTCCGCGTAGCAGGCGGACGAGGCCCAGCCACGTTCCCCGATCCTGCCCGAAGGTGGGCTCATCCAGGATGAGCAGCTCGGGGGCGCTGATGAGCGCGGTTGCCACGGAGAGGCGCCGCTTCTCGCCGCCGGACAGGGTCATGGGGTTGGCGCGGGCCAGGGCGGATAGGCCCAGGGCCTCCAGATGTTCCTCGACGAGGGGGCCGATCTCCTCCTCGTTGAGGCCCGCCGCGCGAGGCCCGATCGCGAGCTCGTCGGCGACCGTGGAGGCCAGGAACTGGTACTCGGGCTCCTGAAAGACCATGGAGACACGCCCGAGGAGGCGGCGGCTGGTCCACGCGTGCGGGTCGCCGCGCTCTCCGTCAGCGGTTGCTATCTCGACGGCGCCCGCGATGGGGGGCAGCAGGCCGGCGAGGGTCAGGGCGAACGTCGACTTTCCCGCGCCGTTCGCGCCGACGATGCAGGTCGACACCCCGCGTTCAATCGACACGTCGATCCCGCGGCGCACGGGGGCGGCAGGGTCGTATCCGATCGTCAGATCGTTCGCGCGCGCAATCGTGCGTGCGGCCGCGGACGGCGGGGGCGCCTCCCGATCCCTCGATTCCGGGGAGGGCAGCGGCCCGGCCTGGGCGGCGACGTCATCGCCGGGAAGCCAGATGCCGCAATCGCGCAGCTCCCGACCGCGCTGCTTGAGGACCTCGTCCAGGGGTCCGTCGGCCGCGATCCGGGAGTCGGCGACGACGATCACGCGATCAACCAGGGAGGCCCACACGTCGACCCGGTGTTCGACGACGACCAGGGTTGCGCCCGTGCGCTCCACGACCGACTCGACGGCGCGGCGAACCTCCGCAACGCCCACCGGGTCGAGGTTCGCGGTCGGCTCATCCAAGAGGAGGAGGCCCGGCCCCATCGCCAGGATGGACGCCAGCGCGAGGCGCTGCTTCTGGCCCCCCGACAGCTGCGTCGTCGGATGGTCGAGGGCGACATCCAGGCCGACGGCGTCCAGCGCGTCGCTCACGCGCGGCCAGATGTCGGCGCGAGCCACCCCCAAGTTCTCCATGCCGAAGGCCACGTCGTCGCCGACACGGGCCAGGACCACCTGGGCCTCGGGGTCCTGCATGAGCAGGCCGACGCGTCCGCGCGCACGCTCCGGAGCGACGCCGTCGACGGTGAGCGTGCCGGTGGCCTCGCCCTCCTCGGCGCCCCCCAGGAGCCCGGCCAGGCCCCCCATGAGGGTCGACTTTCCCGACCCGGACGGTCCCAGCACGAGGACACGCTCGCCGGGCGCAATGTCGAGGTCGACGCCCGATAGCGCGGCCCGCTTGCGCCCCGCGTGACGCCACCCCCAGCCGCGTGCGCGCACGCGCGCGCCCTCCCCGGGCGCGGCCGACGCGTCGAGGGAGGGAAGGCGCTGGGCGGAGGCGTCCACGGCCTCGTCCCCGGACCGAGAGTCAGACAAGCTCGCGCGTCCCCCGACCGGAGGCGAAGGCATTGAGGGCGCCCGTCTTCGCGAGCGCGCCCGTCAGCGCCCAGGCGAGAACGCCCGCCAGGAAGACACCGGAGACGACTCCGCACGCCAGGTAGGAGGCGTTGTAGAGGGCGCTCTTGGTGAGGTGCCCGGCGGTGAAAAGCTCGAGGACCCACTCCAGCGCGAAGGACGCAGCGCCGGCACCGGCCACGACCCCCACGTTGTAGCGGCGGTAGGCGACCAGGGCGAAGACGATCTCGGCGCCCAGGCCCTGCGCGATGCCCGAATACAGGGTCTCCACCGCCCACTGGGAGCCCAGCCCCATGGACACGGTGGCGGCGAGCACCTCGACGAAGAAGGCGGCGCCCGGCTTGCGGATGATGTAACCGCCGAGGGTTCCGCCCAGCAGCCAGATACCGGTGAGGAGACCGCCCAGGCCGGGGGCGATGGCCTTGAGGAACTCGTAGCCCGCGTAACCCACCTGGTTCCAGGCGACGAAGATGAGGCCGCACGCGACGCCGAGGACGGCGGCGGTGACGATGTCGATTACCCTCCAGCGGAAGGAGGTGGTGGTAGCCATGCGAATGTCGTTCCCTTCGTGTTGCACAGCGGCCACGAGGGAAGAGCCTTCCTACGCCGGTACGACCCGGATCAGGTTCTACGGTCGGGGCCTATCCCCTCTCAGCTCCCGCGGAGCTCCCGTGGCACGAACGCGAGCATAGTCACTCGCCATGCGTTCCGCTACTCATGCAGGTGAGGGCCGGTATGGGGACCCTCGCCCGTGCCGCCGTCGCCGAGAATGCCGCGGGACGCGCGACGCAGGAGGTAGTGACGATTCGCGAACGCCGCGCCGACGATGAAGACAATCCAGATGATGGAGTAGATCAGGCCGGGCCGGGTGTCGTCCCAGGCCGCCAGGATGACGCCCATGGCTCCCATGAAGGCCAGGACCACCCAAGCGCTCAGCGCGCCGCCGGGTGCCTTGAAGTGCGACGTCGCGTGCAGCTGGGGACGCTTGCGCAGGTACACCAGATAGGACACGACGATGACGACCCACACGCCCATGAACAGGGTGGCGGACACGGAAGTCACCAGGGTGAAGGCCCCCGAGATCGATCCGCCCATCCCCATGATGACGATGCCCGACAGGAGGCACACGCAGGACAGGAACAGGGCGTTGAGGGGGACGTGATGCTTGGACAGACGCGAGAACACGCCCGGGGCCTGCTCCTGGCGGGCAAGGCCGTAGAGCATGCGCGAGGTCGAATAGATGCCCGAGTTCGCGCTGGAGGCCGCCGAGGACAGCACCACCAGGTTCACGATCGTCGCGGCGGCGCCGAGGCCGGTCAGGGAGAACATCGTGACGAAGGGGGAGGACTCGGGACTCACCTGGTCCCAGGGGGTCACCATCATGATCGCGGCCAGGGCGGCGACGTAGAAGAGCATGATGCGCACGGGAATCGAGTTGACGGCCTTGGGGAGCGTGCGGTCCGGGTCGTCGGTCTCGGCGACCGTGGTGCCCACCATCTCGATCCCGATGAAGGCGAAGAGGGCGATCTGGAAGCCTCCGAGGAATCCCGTGAAACCCTGGGGGAAGAACCCGCCGTGGGACCACAGGTTCGAGACGGCCGCGCTGGTGCCCGCCTCGTCAACGGTGCCCATGGCGACCATCGTGAAGCCGATAATCACGAGGGCGACAATGGCGACGATCTTGATGAGGGCGAACCAGAACTCCGTCTCCCCGAAGGCCTTAACGGTCATCGCGTTGAGGCCAAAGAGGAGCAGCGTCGTGGCGCAGATGGGGATCCAGGCGGGCAGGTGCGGCCACCAGAAGCGCGCGTAGCCCGTGATCGCGACCATGTCGGCGACGCCGGTGACGACCCAGCACGCCCAGTACGTCCACCCCGTGACGAACCCCGCCCACGGGCCGATCAGGTCGCGCGCGATGTCCGCGAAGGTCGCGTACTTGCGGTCGGAGAGCAGGAGCTCGCCGAGGGTGCGCATGAAGAGGAAGAGGACGACGCCGATGATCGTGTAGACCAGCAGGATGGAGGGACCCGCGACGGAGATCGTCTTACCCGATCCCATGAAGAGACCCGTGCCGATCGCGCCGCCGATGGCGATCAGCTGAATGTGGCGGTTCTTCAGCGTGCGCTGAAGCTTCTCCCCGCCGCCCCTGTCGGTATCGCTGTGCTCGACGTGCTCACCAGTCATCGTTTCCCTTTCCGCCAGGTTCCACCCACCGGGGGTGTTTTGCGCGGCCTTTGCGCGCTCTCGCGAAGTGTTTGACCCTCCAACGCTACCCTACCGGTCCGGGCGGGACCGTATCTGCCACCCCATAAGACGCGCCACTGCCCCGCCCTGTGCGGCGGGCGCGGACCTCGCGTGGCACTCCCCCACCATTCAGGTTAGGTTGACCTTATGACACGAGATCGAAAGCTCGCCACCACCGAGGAGGCCTCCGCCTCCTTCCCCCTCATTTCGACGGCGACGGTTCCCACTGCGCGCCCCACCCGCTACGGCAAGCAGCTCGTGACCCACATGGCTCACAAGATCACGGGAGCATGGGACGAGGCGTCCTCCACCGGTTACCTGCTCTTCGACCGGGAGGGACCCGCGGCGGGACGCGTCGATGTTTCGTGCTCTCCGGACTCGCTGCTCTTGCGCCTGGCTTCGACGAGCGAGCGGGCGCAACACCTCGAGCACGTCGTCGGGATTCACCTGGCTCGCTTCGGCGCGCGCGACTCCCTGGCCGTCTCGTGGCAGCGGATCGACGGTGGAGAGGGGACCCACCAGGGGCCCCTCACACTCGAGGAGGTCGAGGCGCACGCCCGCGCGCGAAAGGCCGCACGCCAGGCGCCGGATGGGATGCCCGAGCGGTCCGCGAGCTCGGAAAGCAACTAGGGCGAGGCGCACAGACCCCCGCGACGTCGCGGCCGCGAGGGTCTCATTCCGGCGGGGATTCCCGCGGGAACTGGCGCGGGGGAGGGCTAGCGTCCCTCCAGGTAGTTCTTGGCGGCGACGAGGACCTGGTCCCACATGCCGATCGCGTCGTCGTACGCCTGGGAGGCCACGGCCTCGTCGTCGGACACCGACGCAAGCCCAGACTCCTCGACGTGGATGCCCACGCCGCCTCGCTCGTCCGACAGGGACACCTCGACGCGCGTCGCGTGCTCCTCCGGCAGCTCGTCGTCGGCCAGCGGATACCAGCGGAAGGCCACCACGTCCATGGGGTCCTCCTCGGCCTTTTCGATCAGCCAATCCCCCGCGTCAGGGTCGCTCACTCGGTACAGGCCGTCGTCCCCGAGGCTCACCTCGTGGTCGCCGAGAGGCCCTTCATTGACCCACCAGCCCGGCTCCGACACGAGCGCCCACGCGGCCTCGATGTCGCAGTTCACGACCACGTCGGCCTCGACGCGATCCCGGTCGTCCTCTACGTCGGCGTCGGACGTCACACCAAAGATGCTCATACATCAACGGTACCTTTTTGTGCGCTCCCCGTCACGCGAACAACGCGGGGAAAACCACCTCACGCCACGCGGAGCGCGCGAGGCCGCGGCCGACCCAAGGGAGGGGCATGCTGGCCGCGGCCTCGCGTGAGAAGGGTCAGGCAAGCCGCGTGATGCGGTAGCGCCAGTCGACGGGGCCCACCTCGAGGGTCTCCACGCGGTAGTGCTGCTCGGAGTCCTGCAGGTGAGCGAACAGCGGCTCAGGCTGGTGGGGCGCGCAGATCTGCAGGTTCTCACCCACGGGCAGCGCGTCAACCGCCGCGAAGAGGACGGCGTGCCGCACGACGCGGGGGATCGAGTGGATGACCAGCTCGTCGGCTCCGGGGGCGTGGATCACTCCGGCTCCGCCCGGGTGCGCGTTGCCCTCGGCGTGTCCGCCCCCGCCGCAGCCGCAGCTTCCCGCCGTGGAGGCGATGGGTTCCGCTGCCATCTCGTGGGCGCGCTTGCCGTGCCCGTGGCCGTGGCCGCCACAGCCGCAGCCTCCCTCGGTGGGAGTAGTGTTCGCGTCTACCAGTTTGAACGTCTGGCGGTCAGTCATGTCTCTTCCTTCGCTCGTGCGGCCCCCGCGAGGCCATGTGGGTAAACCTCACCCAGTGTAGGGTCGCCTCATGGGCGGGCGCATGTTCACTCGCGCGGCGCACGGTCACCTGATGAGGAACTCAGCCTCCACCTCGACGCTGACGTTGAGCGGCAGGGCAGCAACGCCGACGGCGCTGCGCGCGTGCTGGCTGCCGAAGACCTCTCCGAAGAGCTCGGAGGCGCCGTTGATGACTCCGGCCTGCCCGTAGAAGTCGGGGCGCGAGGACACGAAGCCGATGACCTTCACGACGCCGGCGAGGTTGTCAACCCCTCCCGCGACCGCCGCCGCCGCGGCAAGGGCGTTGAGCGCGCAGACGCGCGCCGCGTCCTTGGCGTCCTCGGGATCAGCCCCGTCCTCGCCGACCGCGCCGATGCACACGGGTTCGCCGTCCACGACGGGAATCTGGCCGGATGTGCGCACGACGCCGCGGTCGATGACGGCGGGAACGTAGGTAGCGACGGGCGTGGCGACGGCGGGCAGCTCGATGCCGAGTTCGGCGAGCTTCTCGGAGGGGAGCATGGAGGTCCTTTCGTTGTCCGTGACGAGGCGCGGGCCTCGTCCGTTGCATCCAGTGTAGGTGCACTCTTCCCGGGGGGCGATCAACCGGGGTGCGGGCGTGAGATCACGGAGCGGGCCTCGTCGGCGAGGACTCACCGCGCGCGCCCCGCGTGTCGACAATCACGCGGGGCACACTCTATTCAGGAGGCTTCAGCCCTGGGGTGCGGCCGGGGGTTGACCACCCTGACCCGGACCGCCCGCCGGGGGCTGTCCACCTGCCGGCGGCTGTCCGCCCGCCGGGGGCTGTCCGCCCGCCGGGGGCTGTCCGCCCATCCCCATGCCGCCCTGGCCTGCGGTCGCCTCGGTGGCGTTTCCATCGACGCTCACCGTGTAGGTGGCACCGTTGGTCATGCCCGAGGTCGAGTAGATGACGTTACCGAAGGCCTTGAGCGAGGTGTACGCGCCGAGCGTTGTGCCCGACGAGTCGGTGATCGTCACCGTGGATCCTGCGGACCCGGTCGCGGACGCGGAGACCCACCCCTGGCCGTCGGTCGTGGTTGGCGTCTCAACCATCTCATTGGTGGCGAAGGCGATGACCGTGCCACCCGTGATGCTCATGGTGCCGTTGCTGTCGAGGCTGGAGTTCGCGCCGGATGCCGGACCGTACACGGTGGTCTCTCCGCCGCTGATGGTCAGCGACCCGTTGGAGTCCAGGCCGTCCCCGTTCGCGTTGACGGTGATGGTGCCGCCGGTGGTGGTCAGCTGCTCGCCGGTATCCTCCATGGTTCCGCCGCCGTCACCCATGCCACCGGGGCCCGCCTGTGCGGCCGCCTCGCCCGAGGTCGTGGCCTCGCTCGTCTCCGTGCTCGCCGTGTCCGAGGCGGTCTCGGCCGTTGCGGCCAGTCCCTCCTCGACCGTGATCGAACCCGAGGCGTTGATGCCGTCGTCTGTGGAGGTCAGGTCGATCGTGCCGCCCGCAATCGTGATGAGTCCACCTTCGAGGGCCTCGTTCGACTGCGTGACGGTGACATCCGCGCCGTCCAGGACAGCGGCGACCTCGGTGTGGACGCCGTCGTCTCCGGAGGCGGCGGTGATCGTGCCGGAGCTGAGGCGCAGGGCTCCGTTGGAGTGAATGGCGTCGTCCCCGGAGTCCACGTCAATGGTGCCTCCGTCGACGATGACGTACGTTGACGCCTTGATGCCCTTGGTCGAGCCCGTGGACGGCTTGCCGCTCGCCGCTCCCCCGCCCGAGGTGATCGACAGGGTTCCGCCGGTCACGATGGCGTCGGTGGAGGCGTCGATGCCGTCGCCTCCCGAGGTCAGGGTGAGCACCCCGCCCGAGATGTTCACGTAGCCCTTGGTGTCGTCGTTGTCCTGGTCGGACTTGAGGGCGTCGCCACCGGAGGTGACCGCGACGGTGCCGCCCGCGACCGTCAGAGAGTCCTTGCCGCGCAGGCCATCATCCGAGGCGGTCGCGTTGATCGTCCCACTCAGGACATAGAGGTCGTCCTTGGAGGTGACCGCGTCCGAGGCGCCGGAGGTCACGTTCAGGGTGCCGCTGCCGGTGATCGTCAGGTCCATGTCCGCGTAGATCGCGGCATTGGCATCCTCCGTACCGTCGTAGCTTCCGTCGGTGACCGTCGAGGTTCCCTCCAGGGCCAGGACAAGGTCGTCGCCGCTGGTCGCCTCGATCGCCGCGCCCGTGGAGGAGGTGATGGTCGCGTTGTCCAGGATCAGGACAACCCGGTCCTTGGAGCCCGCGGCGACGACAACCTTTCCGTCGAAGGATCCGCTCAGGCGGTAGACGCCGGCCGAGGAGATAGTCAGGACGCCGTCGCTTGCCGACACTGCCGCCGACGACGACGCGGCGGTCGTGCCGCTCAGGGTCACGTCAACGGCGTCGGAGGCCTTCCAGTCGCTGTCTTCCACGTGCGAGGCCTCCGCGTTGGCCGCCAGCGCGTCGCTCGCCGTGGGGGGCGCGGTCGTGTCGCCGTTGCTTCCGGCGTCCGCGGCTGTGGCCGTGGCGGCGGCGTGCCTGGAGGAGGCCAGGCCGGAGGAGCCGCAGGCTCCGAGCGCGAGCGCGCCAACGAGGGCGATCGCGCCGATCGTCCGCGCGGGGGTCATGATTTTCTTCAGGGCTTTCATTGTCTGTCTCTTCCTTCACTCAATCGGTCTCGTGTCGTGGCAGCGAGGATCGGACCGGCGCAGGCTCGGCCAGGTCGCGCGTCTGGGCCGCGTCGCTCAGGCGGCAGCCGCCAGAGGCGAGGGGCGGGTGGCCGCGCGGTCGATCACGTACTCCGGGAAGTAGCGCTCGAGGGTGCGGTGCCACTTGTTGGCGGGCAGATCGTGCATGGCGGCCATCGCGGTGCCGTACTTGGAGATCTTCACGGGGCGCACTCCCTGCTCCCACAGCAGGTGGTCAACGACCGATGGGGTGGCTCCCGACTTGGTTTCGATGATGACCAGGTCTCCTCCGCTCACGCGGGTGCCATCGGTGCGCAGGGAGTGCCACTCCAGGCCGGTATCCACGGTTGCCCGCCCCTCCCCGTTGGGTAGAAGCAGGGTGTTGCGCTCATACGAGCCTTCCAGGACCGGCTCGAGAACCGGGACGAGGTTGGCATAACCCGTTGGTTCGACCCTGTCGGTCACCCACCGGCGCCGCTCTCCCGCCAGCGGCGCCCCGGCCTCGTCGGGCGAGATCGTCATGCGCTTCTTGACGGTCGTTTTGCGAGCGCCGCGAGTCTTCACCTCCAGGAAGGAGGCACCCGAGGAGAGGTAGCGGCGGGAGCGGACCTTGAAGCGGCGGCGGCGCTTGAGCGCGGTCAGCAGGTAGGAGTCCATGTTCGGCGTGTCGTAGTAGGTGGAGGCGTACCCCTGGGAGACGCGCCCGCCGACCTGTAGGACCCGCGTGGCCTCGGGCAGGTGGCTCAGGATAGCCGAGGCACGGTCGTGCTCCAGCGCATACTTGCGGTCCACGCGGGTGAGCATGGAGGCGCGCTCGTTGAGTTCGGTCAGGCCGATTGTCTCCAGGCGGGCGAGGATCGAGTTCAGGGCGGCGTTCATCAGGTGTTCCTCTGCGGGTTGTCTTGGGGCGGGTTGTCTTGGGGGTGGGGTCGTGGGTCAGGCGACCTTGGATCGGACGTCCACGAGCGTCAGGTCATTCACGAGGTCGAGCTTGACCACGCTCACCGACGCGACGGACGCGCCCAGGCGCTGTGCGAGAACCTCCTTCAGCTCGTCGGGGTCGGCGATCGCCCGATCAAGCTGAACGGTCTGGGAGGTGTAGCGTCCGAACACGAGCTTCGAATCGCCGAACGCCAGGGCGGCCAGGATCAGCGCGATGAGCCCGCCCAGCAGCGGAGTGACCGAGGAGGACATGCCGGTGAGCAGGCCCAGGGCCAGGGACGCGAAGTAGTAGGCGACCTCCGTCTGAGAGATCTGGTCGGAACGCAGACGGATGATCGACAAGACGCCGAAGAGCCCAAGCCCCAGGCCGGCGCTCACGGTCGAGTTGGCAAGGATGATCGTCACCGCGAGGACGCCCACGTTGACGCCGAGGAAGGCGGCGACGAGGTCGGCACGCCTGTGCCGAGGGAAGTAGAGGCCGAACACGAGGGCGGCCATGGCGGCCAGGTCGATAGCGATGAGAATCGGGGCGGTCATTGGGATCTCCTTTTGTCGATGCCCCCATTTCCCCACGCGACCCTATGAATCACCTATGAACCCATCATCCATGCCTTATGACTTTCCTGAGAGGTTACTGAGTGTCGCGCTCGCGGCTTTCGCGGCGCGTTGCACAATGGGAGCTATGCGCACCCGACCCGAGGCGATCGGCACCCCCACCGACCGCGAACTACGCGAACTGATGGAATCCACCCCGGCCTCGGGACCCACGCGTTCCGTCAAGCTCTTGGCGGCCGTCGCGACCTTCGGCTCCCTCCTCTTCGGCTACGATACCGGCGTCATCGCGGGAGCCCTTCCCTACATGTACATGCCTCGCGTCGCCGGTGGCCTGGGCATCAACGAATTCGAGGAGGGACTCGTCGGCGGCATCCTCGCCATCGGGGCGGCCCTCGGCGCCATCGTCGGCGGCAGGTTCTCCGACAGGCGCGGCAGGCGTCAGGGCATCCTGCTCCTGGCACTCATCTTCATGGTCGGCACGATCGGCTGCACGTTGGCCCCGAACATCCACCTGCTGCTCCTCTTCCGCTTCGTCCTCGGCATCGCCGTGGGCGGGGCCTCCGCGACCGTCCCAATCTACCTGTCCGAGTCCGCACCCACCCGGATGCGCGGCGGGCTCGTCGCCCTCGACCAGTTCATGATCGTCGCGGGCCAATTCCTCGCCTACTCGATGAACGCCGCCCTCTCCCACGCGCACGGCGGACCCCGCGTCCTGGTCTCCGCCGACCCCTCCGGCACGCTGAGCGTCGGCCAGTGGTACTCGTGGGACGAGGCCTCCCGGGTCGCGACCGCAGTGGTGACGGACGGGGACGGGGCCGCGTGGCGGTGGATGCTGGTGCTCGCCACGATTCCGGCGATCCTCCTGTGGATCGGGATGCGCCTGATGCCCGAGTCCGGCCGCTGGTACGCGTCCAAGGAACGCTACTACGAGGCCATCGGAGCACTCAAACGAATCCGTGATGCCCGCGTTGACGACGTCGCAGCCGAGGTGCGGGACATGATCGCCGTGCGCGCCGCCGAAACCAGCCAGGGGCACTGGAGCCTGCGGCGCACCGTCTCCGTGAGGTGGACGCGCAGGCTCCTCCTCATCGGCGTCGGCCTGGCCTGCTTCGACCAGCTCACCGGCATCAACACGGCCATGTACTACCTGCCAAAGATCCTCGCCGCCGCCGGCTTCAGCTCCGCCGATTCCATCACCCTCAACGTGATCACGGGCCTCGTGGCGTGCGTCGGCGCGGCATTCGGCCTGTACCTCGTCTCCCGCCTGGCCCGCCGCCACGTCGGCATCTACCAGGAGAGCGGCGTCACCCTGTCCCTGTTTGCCCTCGCGCTCACCTTCGGGCTGGGGATCGCCCCCTACACGCTGGCCGACGGGACCATCTCCGACTCGATTCCGTCGTACCTGCCGTGGCTTGTCGTCGTCCTCGTGTCCCTGTTCGTCTTCGCCAAGCAGTCCGGCACGGTCAACTGGGTGCTCGTCTCGGAGATCTTCCCGGCCCGCATCCGCGGCGTCGCGCAGGGCTTCGCCGTTGGCTGCGGGTGGATCATGAACGCGATCGTCACCTGGCTCTTCCCCATCATGATCGCCCACCTGGGTGCCACCTGGACCTACGTGGCTTTCGGCGTCATCAACGTCGTTTCCCTGTGCTTCTACCTGTTCATCGTGCCGGAGACCCGCGGGGTTTCCCTTGAGCAGTTCGAGCGATCCTTCTCCTCCAGGCACGGGGCGTAGCGCCCTCTCGGGCTCGCGATTGCCGCGTTCCGCGAGCTGCTTTCCTGCGCGACCCTGGGCCTGCGGCACCCTGTCGCCGGGCCGCGTCCGCCGCGGCCTGTCCGCTGCTTCCATCCAGACGAGCACTCAGCCCTCCGGTTTCCGGCCGCCGCGTGGCGACCCCCACCCACGAGCCCACACGTCCGCACTCGCAATGAAACCGACATCGCCCCGGCATGGGCACGCCAACGCTCACATGAAACCCGCACCACCCCAGCAGAGGCCAAACACCCCATTTTGTGGCCATCTCACCCAGGCAGGGGCGGCGGTAGTTTCAACACGCGGCAAGCCACGCCCGCACCGGGGCGTGCGCGGTTTCACGCGCGCCGCGCCCAACCGGACCAACCGCAGTCCCCTGCTTCGTAGCCACGACTGGCCACCGCCAGCCAGCTGCGGAGGGCAATGACCGTGTTTGTCCCGGCCATCATTCCCCTGGTAGCGTCAGCACATGGACACCATGTCACGGAACACCCATCCACCGGTGCCCCCATCCACCCGACAGGTTCCAAACGACAAACGTATCGACAACACCCCGCGGCACCGGCCCTACAACATCGGAACGGGGCGGTGACATGCGCTGGCATCCTTACGTCCGTTTTCCCCGTACCGAGGTATCGCCAGATCCTCTGAGCCAGGACAGACATGCTCGACGGTACTGGATGGGCGTCGTTATCCTCGTCCTTGTCAGCTTGGCGCTGCCAACAGGTGCCTACGCCTTCGGACTCGCAGACCCCACCTACCCGCCTACCGTGATGCTCCTGTTGTCCTTCCCCGGCGCGGTGGCGGCATCGCTCCCGCAGCTCATCGAAAAGAGTATCCGCCCCTTCGCTTCCTCCCGGCCTCGATACATCGATAGCGCGATCGTCATACGAGGAAACCACGACTCGATCGCCCACATGATCAGCGTTTACTTGCTGGGAATAGCGGCCGCAGCACTACTGATATACGGCTTGATCACCCGATACCCCCTGCAGGCAGCGACCTACGCCGGATTGGTAGTCTTTGCGCTGTACTGGGATGGGATCCGACGCCCCTTCTCAGACCTGCCGATGACCCTGCGCGACAAGCAGACGACCACGCTCACACCCGAGGGAATCGTCTTCCGCTTCCCTCCGCGCCTATCGTTTGAAAGCCACAAGCGCGACGCGGAAGTGACGATCCTGTGGAAGCAAGGCATCCACATTGGGTCAGTCGAGGAACACATCATCTATCTCAGCAACATCTCGCGCGAAGGACCATGGGACCTCTGCGCCGACCACATCGGCATCGCCTACACCGGGCTCGACGCCCTCATGCGCCACTTCAACGACCACCCCGAGGACCGCCCGCTCCTGGCCACACCCGAGGGCGTCGACCTGGTCAACCGTATCCTCACCGACGCCCACAAGACCCTCACCTCCTCCACACGCAGATAGGTCACCGCGTTGAGCACCAAGAAACAAGTCCTCATCGTCATCATCGTCGCGATCCTCGTCGGAGTCGTCGTCTTCCCGATGCTCCCCCTCGAGTACCGCGAGCGCATCACCGCGATCCTCGCCCACCCCCTTTACTACCTGGGCCTGGGGCGCTGGTAGGCACACCCACCCCCCAGGCGTGCCGTTTGCAAGCCCGGCAAGGACCTTTGGTCTCGGCGGGTCGCCTCATCTGTGCACTCACCTGAGCGTTTTTCTTGGAAGGGAGCCGATCGCCGTGGGACACTGACGCCATGACGGACACGAACACGACCCACGCAACCCCAGCCTCGTCCCTCCCCTCCCTCGCGATCACCGGTGCCTCCGGGAACGTCGGTGGCGCCGCCGCCCGCCTCCTCGCCGAGCGCGGCCTGCCCCTGCGACTCCTCGCGAACACGCCGTCGCGCGCCCCGGAGCTGCCGGGCGCGGTTGCGGTGAAGTGCTCGTACGAGGACACGCTCACGACGCGCGCCGCCCTCACGGGCGTTGACGTCCTCTTCATGGTGTCCGCACCCGAGAGCGAGGACCGCCTGGACAAGCACCTCGCGTTCGTCGACGCGGCGGGCGCCTCAGGGGTGCGGCACATCGTGTACCTGTCGTTCATGAACGCGGCCCCCGACTCGACGTTCACGCTGGCGCGCACGCACTTCCACACGGAGGAGCGCATCAAGGCGTCGGGCATGACGTACACGTTCCTGCGCGACAATTTCTATGCGGACTTCTTCGTGGCGCTTCCCGACGAGGCCGGGCGCATCCTCGGGCCCGCGGGCGACGGGCGAGTCGGCGTGGTCGCGCGCGAGGACGCCGGGCGCGTAGCCGCCGGGGTCCTGGCTGATCCGGGGCGCTACGAGAACCAGACCCTTGATGTGACGGGGCCGCAGGCCCTCACCCTCGACGAGATCGCGCAGATCCTCACCCGCGTGCAGGGTCGCCCCGTCACCTACGTGCGCGAAACCGTCAAGGAGGCGTACGAGTCGCGCAAGAAGTGGCCGGCCGCCCAGTGGGAGTACGACTCGTGGGTGTCGACCTACACGTCAATCGCGCGCGGCGAGATGGACGTCATCTCCACGACCGTGCGCGACGTGACGGGCCGCGACCCGCTCTCCTTCGGGGAGGTCGCCCGGGCGGCGCTCGCGTCTGGCCGCTAACTGTCGCATTTGAGGCTTCGTGGGCCCCGGCTTCGCTTCTCTTCTCAGAGACGAGGACGGGGTCGCTTCATGCGCTCATGCTTGCTTGCATCCTTCGCCTATACTTGCGTCCCCGATCACACGGCTGCTAGCGTCAAGTCATGGAACACATGTCCGTGAACACACATCCCGAGGTCGCACCTCCCGTCCTTTACGTCCCAATCGACCAACGGCCTGACGGCGAATACGGTTTTTCCTTGGCTCACATGTTCAACGAAGCACGGGTACTTCTGGCGTACACATCCTCGATCGTCTCCTTGACGGACTGGGCGAAACGCAACCATGGGGCCTCATCGAAACGAAGCGTCTCCCAGAACTCAAAGAGGAAATTGGATTTGACGCGATCGAAGTAGATCGATATTTCGAGCCCGAAGCGCGCGAACGGAAGCCACAATGACAGCAGATCTCGTAATAACCGAAGACATGATCTTCAACATGGCAAGGAAGTACGAGGAGTTTGCGGATTCATCCAGAAGCATCCCACCGGAACTACCATATCTGTTGATGCCGGCATTGCCACTGACATCATCATCGACATATTAGGCACTCTTGACTTTGCAGCAACAACATTCACCGAGAAATGCCAAGGCAGTGCCGACAATCTACGATCCTTGGTGGCACAACATAAAGAAGAGGAAGAAAAAGTAACAAATTATTTCTTAAATTTGAAAGAGGAGCTCAGCTAATGGGAATGGTAGCAGGAAACGGAGGGCATCCTCAAGATGCCGTCGGTCTCATAGATACGAGAATTTATGGAAACCCCGAAGAGATCCGCGAAGCTGCGGCAGTCATCGAAAAGCTCCATAATACATTCTACGATGCATTTATCGAGATGATGAATTCCCTCGTTCCCATGCCCGAATACTGGGCAGGAAAGAGTGCTGACGCCTACGAAGACGCACTATTTGATTTTCGTTTAAAAACCGAAGAAAATTCCGATTTCGCATACAGATCATGGGAAGCAATGCGCGCATACGCGCAACAGCTCGACTACCACTACCGCGACATGGAGACAATTCGCAATGATGCTAGAGCATGCGGACTCGACGTAATTAATGAATACGACATCGCTGCCCCTCCACTTCTCGGTCAAGAACCACCCATGCCAGCACCCAACGCGTCGATGCATGAACAAGACCAATACCGTGCTGACATTTACGAATATGAGCAGCACAAGCAGCGCTTAAGGGACTTTGCTGAACTCCGCGAGAGAGCTCGCCTCGTTCGATACGATCTTGAGCAGTGGGTAATTAAACATCTACAGAGCGTGCAAGTCAATGCCCCAGAACCTTTTATGAAAGAAACACAGGACGGAACACTGGAGAAATTGAAGACCCACTGGACCATAGCTTCTATGGCGACCGAAACTTCAATGAAGACACGCCAAAAGACAAGACTGGAGAAGCTTGAAAAGGCTAATTCACGCTTCACTAGAGTAGCGCAGGATCCGTCAATGAAGAGGGTTCCACCCCTGATGAATCAGAGCTTGTCAAAGGCTATGGAAGCAAGGAAAAACTACCGCACCGCTTCCAATGTTGCGTCTACAACCGCAAAGAACATCAACCGAATCAATAATCTATTGCTTGCGTACGAAGTAGCAACGAGCGACGAGCCATCTGCGACTGCAGTATCTGGTGTTGCTGGCATCGTTGGGGGATACATCGGGTCATCGCTTGCAGCGGAAATTACCGTTACACTCACTGCTCCTGCTGTCGTTCTAGCTGGCAGTGAGGTAGTGGCTGCCGCGGCCGCGGCGGCCGGTTCCGCCTATCTAGCCGACGTTGCTTACAAACAGGTACCTCTTGAATATCGTGAACGCATCGACAACACTCTCTGGCATCTGCCGTACTACGTCGGATTAGGCTGGTGACCATGACTCGATCGCGATGTCGGGGGATCAGCGGATTCCTCTCCAGCATCTTTTCCAATCGCACCGAGTCGCTCGTGGGTGAAGACAGATGGCGGCGCAACGAGTGGAAACGCGCAGTAATTGCGACCGTGATCCTCGCTCTGATGATAGCGATCGTTGAAGGAATCTATCGCCTGACACACTACGGGGATTTCCGTTTCGCCGTCTATCTGGCTTCAATTCCGGTAGTAGCTGGAGTGCCCCAGGTGACATGCGACTCGATAGTTCCCTATCTGCGTCCCCATGTTCGATTCGTCAACAGCTACGTTGTCATACAAGGTGAGCGTCTCACCAACATCGGATACCTCACTAGCTACGCGATCCTCTGCATGACCGTCGTAGGAGCACTCATGCTCGGTTTCTTAACGCACGCCTTCAAGACAACTATCGGTATTGCGGTGGTAGCAGCATTTTTTGCCTATCATCTCTTTTCTGAGAATCCAATGGAAGACCTGAAAAACACCATCAAGGATCGTTCAATGACGGTGTTATCCCCAGATAGCATCGACTTTCACGCGGCTCCTCATCTGTCAATCCATAAGTATCTGGAGTCCGCCTCTGACGGATGCGGCAGCGACTCCTCCGTCCGGTGGGATCAGAACGTGCGAATATTTGACATCGACACCGACAGACATCATGTTGATCTCCTTGCTGACCCCGACACGTATAACGGTCCATGGGGATTATGCTGCCGGACGATCGGCATCCCCTTCACCGGCCTCGACGCCCTCATCCGGCACTTCAACGAGCACCCCGAGGACCGCCCACTCCTAGCCACACCGCAGGGCGTCGACCTCGTCAACGACATCCTCGCGCAGGCCCGCGCAGCACTCACCACCCCACAAAGGAGGCGCCCATGAGCGGCAGGAAACAGGCTTTGGCACCTTCCGGTCTACCCGGCACGCTCAGCCAGGTTTCGCTCAACAACCGCGAGCATGTCTCTGCTCCATCGTGGCACTGGCCGTACTACATCGGCCTGGGGTGGTGACCGTGGCTCGCCCTTCCTCATTTTTGGCAAGAAGACCCCACGACAGTTCTCCTCGGGGCGTGGACCTGGCGGCGCGAGACTTCTGGAAGCTCACAGGTGTCGCCATCGTTTTCAACGTAGTCGTCGCTGTGTGCGCCTACTGGATCTTCTTGTTCATTCACATCGGCCCGCTCCAGCTCCTTTTCATCTGGTTCCCCCTGTACCTGGCCGCGGCGCTTCCCCACCTCATCGAAAAGAGTGTGCGCCCGTTCTGGTCATCGCGCCCCCACTACAAGGACGGCACCATCGTCATTCCGGGCAACCATCAATCCATCGCGCTCATCACGACCGGATTGCTGCTCTATGCCTTCGCGGGCGGCACGATGGCCGCGGGTTTCACGACCGGACAGCCCTTCCATGCCGCGATGTATGTTTTCGCCGTTGCATCCATGGCCTATCTTGAGTGCACACGTAACCCCGGCAAGGACCTCATCATTGCCCTGAGTGACAAGCAGACGACAACTCTGACGCCTAAGGGAATCTCCTTCCACTTCCCGGAGCTACTGTCCGTCGAGGAAGATCCAAACGACCGGGACGTCACCATCCTGTGGACGGATAACGTCACCATCGATGACATCATCCATCCAACGATATTTCTTCACGCTGACCCCGACATATACGACGGACCATGGGGCATCTCGTCCGAGCGCATCGGCATCCCCTACACGGGCCTGGACGCCCTCATCCGACACTTCAACGAGCACCCCGAAGACCGCCCACTCCTGGCCACGCCGCAGG
>ERZ773038.407-NODE-407-length-28977-cov-8.619044_pt1 | contig 28977 bp, 30 predicted proteins | sample MGYA00511665_ERZ773038 | MGnify/ENA primary metagenome ERZ773038 (study PRJEB29015, sample SAMEA2737966) | human oral metagenome | biome: human oral; feature: human-associated habitat; material: dental | place: China | collected 2028 ... | reverse complement strand
ACAGCTACTCTGCTTTGCCAAACACAAGACAATAACTTTATCCATATTTTTTGCAAGCGAGATAGTCTATTTTGATTATATATACCGATTTTCCAGGGGTCGTTTTTTGCTCAAAGCAATGTTATATGGAAAAATCATTATGTTCAAAAATATGTTGTAGTTTTTGCTACGATTATCGCTCCCTCTGTTTGACAAATCTCACACGAGGATTTAAAGCGGCGATACTACCTACTCATCCCCACGCTGCGGCCGTTCGAGCAACTGTGGCTCACTCTGGCGTTCGCCGCCAGCGATACGCACGACGTCTTTGTCCATCTTGCCGAGCTCGCGATAGGTTGTGTTGTAGTGCCCAACCGTTGTGGCGAGGCTCTTGCCCATTTTGCCTAGCAATTCATCAAACTTCTTGATATGCGTCGCAAGCTGGCCAACCCGTAGCTGAATATCCTTGGCTTGCTCTTCGATCTGGAGGCTGCGCAGCCCCTGCAGCACCGTCTGCAAATATGCCAAGAAACTGGTTGGGCTGACGATAATCACCCGCCGATCGCGAAAGGCATACTCAATCAGATCGCGGCTCGAGCCACCCTGCCCGACATTGTTGATAAGCAGGTCATAATACAGCGACTCACTAGGGATAAACATAAAGGCAAAGTCCATCGTGTCTTCATTTGGGCGAATATATTTGCTCGTTTCGTCGATGCGCTGCTTGAGGTCGAGCTTAACGCGGCTGAGCAGCTGCTGACGCTCGTCTTTGCTCGTGGCATTGATCATCCGATTGTAGTTCTCAAGGCTAAATTTGCTATCAATCGGCAGCACCCGCCCCTTATCAAGAAAGATCACCGCATCGACCGCTTCGCCATCAGCAAAGCGATATTGCATCTGATACTGAGCCGGTGGCAACACATTCTCAAGCACACTCTGCAGATAATATTCACCAAAGACACCGCGCTGCTTGGGATTTTGCAAAACGTTTTGCAGTGTCTTGAGCTCATCTGCGACGTCGACGACGCGTCGATTAGTCTCATCTAGCTTCGTGAGGCGCTGCGTCACATCGGCTACTAGCTTGGCGCTCTCGGAGAGCTGCTTCTGAACTGACGTTTGCATAGCAGCGCCCGAGCGCTCGAGCTTATCCCCCACCGACTGCTGCATAGCGGCTATCGTGCGTGACAGCTCTGTCACGTCGCTCTTGAGAAGCGCCACCGACTGCTGATCTTTGAGCTCATTGAGCTTTGCTAGCAGCAGACTCAGCACTGCACCGCAGCCAACGAGGACAATGACAAGAATAATTCCAAGTACAAGAGAAAGTTCCATATCTCTAGTATAGCACTACTCTGAGGAGGCTTAAGAAACAGCCACACGTGCCACTTCATCGAATGACATGTGACTCTTGGTCTCACAAATATATCTTTAGTTTCAATATGTAGAGGTTACTCATGATAAGTGTTAATTGGCATATGACAAAGCAATGCGAGTATGCTATATGATAACCTAACTATCCAAACCTCTCTCATTACTTCTTTCAGGTGAAGTGTAAAAATTGTTGATAATGAATTTTCGGCTCTGACACCAGAAGGAAATGACCTTCATCGTGTATTGGTCAAAGAGAGATATGAGAATTGATAGAAATTGAAATTCAGGCAAGAAAACTGAGTGAAAGAAGAAGTAGAGAATGAAACATAGAAAACAGAGGTTGCTCATTTAAGTACAGTAAGTAACTACCAAGCAAAATAATGTGAGGCTCAGAGCTATCTACAGTGTCGCAAGATATATCAATACAATGATCGCCACCATCGCACCAAGTGTGACTGCTAAGTTACGCAGGCGCGAGATCCACGAAAACACGCCAATGCTCAGTGTCATCAAAATCGTAATAACTGGCACGACCACATACCACGACGATGCCGCCAGCCACGTGAGCACTGGCCAGAGGCCCACTGCCGTCGCAAGCATAACGAGAGCGGGCCGATACACCCGGCGCTGCACCAAAAATATAAGCCCGACGATCACTGCCACAACCATTGCGCTCAAGACCGTATAGAACGTAGGTGTGCCACAGCTTGCTGGATTGGCACTACCAAGGCCACAAACCGCACCAAACACCCCGAGGTTGGCAACGAGCAGCAGCACTGCACTCGTCACCACACCAGTAATGGCCGCGCCTATCATAATCTGCCCCATATCGGGCCACGATAAGTTCACAAAATGCTCGGTGTCTTCGGATGTATCGAGCACACCACCCTGAGCAAAGGGGTTGTCGATTGCTCGGCTGTGGTCGAGCCCATCGTCAAGCACCGTCTTGGTGATGGTCGCCGTTTTGGCAGTTTTTGCTTTTTTAGCTTGGCGCGCCGCTTCGGCCACCTCATCTGGGTCGGCGGTGCGTGCGTATATCTGTTCGTCCATATATCTAGCTCCAATTCCTTACTGGGAGCTATTATATTATGTTTTTGCCGATTTTGCTAGTCTGCGCCAGAATTTTTTGTGATGCGGCACATACCACACAGCGCCCAGCAGCGCAACGGCTACTCCACCAGCGACATCGAGCGGTGTATGTACCAGTGCCGCCACGCGGCCAAGACACACCAACACCGTCATAACAAACAGCGCTACGGTGAACAGCCGCTGGCGCGTCACATACCACACTGCCAGAGTAAGAAACATCGCAAAGAGTGCGTGATCGGACGGAAAGCCGGGATTATTGAGATAGAGCGCACCTGGGTCTGTACCAAGCTTTTCAAATGGCCGGAGTGTCTCGGGCTGCCACAGTGCACCAATAACCTTCGCACACCAATAGGATGTCAGACCAGCCATAAATACCCGTGTATAGCGCTGATAGCGCTGAGCCTGGGGGGCGCGGAAAAACAGTGCAAAAAGAGCCATAACGACAATCGGGATCATGAGCCCATCAGCAGCGAGGCGAACAACGGTATTCATACCCCTATTATAGCACTGTTCAGAAGTTTCTGCGTAGTTGATTTGGCGCAAAGGCTAGCGATCAACACAGTAAAATGGCTCAATGTCTATAGTACAGAGATTATTTTTGCATCTGTCGAGCAGGCTGCTGCTTTGCCTTTGGGGTATTGAGCAACTTCCCAACTGCATTGATGATCTGCTGGATGACTGTTGGCTTGGTCGATTGTTCCATCTTCGAGCGTGCTGGTGGAGCTTTGATAACGTTAGCTGGCGGCATGTTGATCGTATTGGCTGGGGGTCTTTGTACTTCAGGAGGTCGCTGTGCTTTTGGCTTGGTTTGCTCCTTCTTCTTGACATTGGCAATCACAACATTAATACGGTCGTCGTCGAGGACTTTCTTGTATGACACCTCTGCGCTGTCGCCACCAGTGTATTCTCCACCAGCTTGCTGAGCAATTTGGTTCGGATTGCAGGCTTCGGGATTCTTGACACTGCAGATGCGCGCAAGTGGGCATGCATTACAGGCCGCTTGGCCAATCCGCTCCTGCGCAATCCGTCGCGCATTTTCTTGCCAGGCTGCAATTTCCTCCGGCGAGCGCTTGGTTGGTGCTTTGGCAAGCTGCTCACTCATTCGAAAAACACCTCTGTTGCAATACATTTACTCGCAATACCCCGCGCAGTGAGCCCTTGCCACATCGCTCGCGTAAATGCAACTGAACCACACACCAGGTAGTGTGCCGCCGGGTTGATGCACATATCGAGGTCAATTCGCCCCTGGTGTATCTTGGGCGGGACTGTTGCCTGGCGTGTCACGAAGTGATGGAGCGACAGCTGCGGGTAGCGCACCTCGTATGCAGCAAGGTCGGCCGCAAAGACAATATCGTCGATGGTCCGATTGCTATACATGAGCTGAATATTCCGATGCGGATCACGCGCGTATTCGCTCTTGATAATACTCCACACCGGACTAATACCGACTCCTGCTGCAATCCCCACGAGTGGGCGATCTGTCAATGGATTAAAGTACCCATACGCCGCCGAAAAAGTTAGTTGGTCGCCCACCTGCCGGCTGCATAGGTAGTGGGAATACTCACCGCCAATATCCTTCACGGTAATGCTCAGATATGTTTCGCCGGGCCAGCTAGACAGGCTATATGCCTTGCCCTCAGGCGTGCGCGACTCTGGCTTGATAACGGTAATGTATTGTCCGGCGGTATAGCGAAATGGTGCGTCGCCTTTGGCATCAAACACCAGCGTTGCTACATCGTGTGTGTGCTGAATCACTTGCTGGATTGTCCCTGTATAGTACTGCATCAGTGCACCACACATTCTGCTACATAGCGCTGCATTATGTGCTGAGCCTGAGCCATCTCCTCGTCGGTAAAGCTCGTTTCATCGCAAAAGCGGCTACTCACCAGCGTATCGCTCGCAATAAAATGCTGCAGGGCAAAGCGCTGTGCGCCTTGCACCATCTGCCCGACTGCGTCGAAGTCTGCCGGCTCAAGCTGCCCCCGCACAATCGTCGTGCGAAACTCGTGATCGACCCGGCTGCGGATAAGGTTGATGCTTTCCATAATCGCATCAGTGTCAATTGGCCGCGCGGCAATCTCCACATACTTCTCCAGTGGCCCCTTAATATCCATTGCTACAAAGTCGAGCAGTTGCTCATCCAGCATCTGGCGCAGCATCACCGGGTGGGTCCCATTGGTATCGAGCTTGACGAGGAAACCGAGCTGCTTGATGGCTCGAATGAAGTCAGGCAAATCCTCACTCATCGTCGGTTCGCCACCACTGATCGCGACGCCATCAAGCAAGCCAACCCGCCGCGCAAGAAAATCAAGAATCTCCGCCTCAGGGATACAGCCAATATACTGCTCAGGCAAGACGAGCTCTGGATTATGGCAGTAACCGCAGCGCATATTGCAGCCAATCAAGAAGATTGCCGCACAGGTGTGACCTGGGTAGTCGACTGTGCTGAACTTTTGGATACCACCGATCTGAACCATCACTGTCCTTCCTTCTTGTTATCATTTATTTAAGCATCAATCGTATCGGCTGCTTTGTCGTAGTGGTAGCGCAGCGCAAACTCTGCTTGCTTGCCCTTATTCCACTGCTGCACCGGCCGCAAATAACCCACCACCCGCGAATATATCTCACACGGCTCCTGGCACTGTGGGCACGCCTCATGTTCACCGCGCAGGTAGCCATGATTCTTACAAACACTAAAGCTCGGACTGATCGTAAAGTATGGCAAGCGGTAATTGTGGCAGATCGTTCGCACGAGCCCTTTGAGTGTTGTGGGGTCATCCATTCGCTCACCAAGGAAGAAGTGGATGACAGTGCCACCAGTATATTTGGTCTGCAGTTCGTCTTGGAGATCAAGTAGTTCGAAGAGATCGTCGGTGTAATTGACCGGCAGGTGTGTGCTGTTGGTGTAGAACGGCGCTGGCACCGCCTTGCCAATACCATTGGCAAAATGCGCTGTTTCTGGGTAGTCGCGCTGGTCGATCTGCGCCAGGCGGTAGGTCGTGCCCTCAGCTGGCGTTGCCTCGAGGTTGTAATTATTGCCAGTTTCTTCTTGGAATTTCACGAGCGTCTCACGCATTAGATCGAGCGTCCGCTCGGCAAATTCCCGCCCTACAGCCTGACCGATGTCTGCGCCAAGGAGATTAAGCGCCGCCTCATTCATGCCAATGAGGCCAATTGTCGAGAAATGATTCTTCCAGTATTCACCAAAGCGCCGCTTGATATCGCGCAGATAAAACTTAGTATAGGGGTAGAGGTTGGCATCAGTCAAACGCTCGAGTGTTTTGCGCTTAACTTCGAGGCTGTCACGCGCTTGCTCCATCAGGTGGACGAGACCAGTGCGAAAGGCTGCTTCGTCGCTCGACTTCAGTGCCAAGCGAGGCAAGTTAATCGTCACCACACCAACCGACCCCGTCATTGGGTTACTCCCAAACAGGCCACCACCACGATACTCCAGTTGACGATTGTCAATCCTCAGGCGGCAACACATACTACGCGCATCTTCTGGGCTCATATCACTATTCACAAAATTACTAAAGTATGGAATGCCGTATTTTGCACTGGCTTCCCACAGGTTGTCAATCACAGGATTATCCCAGTCGAAATCAGCCGTGATGTTATACGTCGGAATCGGAAAAGTAAAGACCCGTCCGTTAGCATCACCCTCCGTCATCACCTCAAGCAGTGCCCGATTGAAGGTATTCATCTCATCCTGGTAGTCGCCGTAGTTGCTCTCTTGCATCTCTCCACCAATGATTACAGGTGTGCCTGCCATATGCTTAGGACATTCGAGGTCAAGCGTGATGTTCGTAAACGGCGTCTGGAAGCCAACACGCGTCGGCACATTAACATTAAAGATGAATTCTTGTAGCACCTGCTTCACTTCATCGTACGTTAGCCCATCCGCCCGAATAAATGGTGCGAGCAAGGTATCGAAATTGCTAAAGGCCTGCGCACCAGCTGCCTCGCCCTGCAGTGTATAGAAATAGTTTACGACCTGGCCGAGTGCCGTGCGAAAATGTCGGGCTGGCTTACACGAAATCTTGTTTGGCACACCAGTAAAGCCCTGCCGGAGCAGATCCATTAAGTCCCAGCCCACACAATACACACTCACAAGGTTAAGATCGTGAATGTGGAGGTCACCCGACCGATGAAGGCGACCGATCTCTGGGCTGTAGATTTTATTTAGCCAGTAGGTTTTGCTCACCTCACTTGAAATGTAATTATTAAGGCCTTGGAGGCTATAGCCCATGTTGGAATTCTCGTTAACCCGCCAGTCAAGCTTGAGCAAATATTGGTCAATCAGGTCAACGTGCGCACTCGCAGCAATCTCGCGCAGCTTTTGATGCTGATCGCGATAAATAATGTACGCCTTGGCGGTCTTTTTATATGGCGAGCGCAGCAAGGTATCCTCTACCGCATCCTGCATCTGCTCCACGGTGAGTGCATCATCCGCTATAGTCTGCTGCGCCTGGGTAATCGCCGCCTGAGCTAACTGATAGGCCTCTTCCTCAGCAAACTCACCCGTCTCCAGGCCAGCTCGTTCGATTGCTGCCATAATTTTTTTGTCGTCAAATGCCACGATGCGCCCATCGCGTTTGGTAATTGTGTGATACATATCCCTCCCTTTACTTGCCACGGCAGCACGCGCGCCACGGCATGAGTGTTTATCCTTGTTTTTTATGATTGTGCAAGCATCGGTTACTAGTGTCATAGACACCATATATAGCGCTTACTATGCACTATACTACTCTATATACTGTGGGTCAAGCGTGATATTCACAACGGGTATACTGGCACGACCTCTGTTATATGAAGCATGTGACTGTGGTCGGAGCAATTTGTTGTTATTTTTATTCAGCAACACCGCAACCCACCAAAAGTCGATCAATCACAGAGTCTCTACATTCAATATAAAGCGCAGCCCTGACAAACTACGCACTATTGATCCACTCTCGCAAGCATGGTACAATACGGAGGCGCCACGCAGTGATGGGCCGTCGCCAAGTGGTAAGGCACCAGGTTTTGGTCCTGGCATTCGGGGGTTCGAATCCCTCCGGCCCAGCCAAGTTATCATTGTTATCAGCCTTTTGTCGGCTGGTAATTTTTTATCGCGACTTTATTTGGGGTGTCTGTTCGATCAGGCCCTCACTCGGGTTTTGCCTATTTTGAATATTAGCTCTTCAAGTTTTTTATTTTTCTGACAGATCAAAGTTGATCGGACTGCGATATTTCGACCCAGCACTGAAATCTAATACTCTCGAAAAGCACCGACTACAGTGGTGCTCCTCGGGGGTGTAGAGGAGATGCGATAATTAATAGCTAATAGCGAATTTTTACTATTTAGGCATCCTAGGCTGATCGTTCATTAATCACGAGTGGATTTTGAGCCGCCATTTGTTTCGCGCACCACAAGCACCACCGCCACGCCAAGTAAGCCTGTGAATGCTACTGTCCACCAACCATTGAGCAGTGGCAAGGTCGCCCCAAAGAGGCCCGATTCGCTCATTGGCACAGCGAGAAAACACCACAGTGCCACACCAAACCACACTGCGCTCACGACAAGCAAACATGCCTGCGAAATACGACGTGACCCCCGCGACATATCCATCGAGAGCAAAAATGGCAAGCTGCCCAGCTCAAGCAGCGGCAACAAGCCAGCCAAGAGAGCAGCCACCACTCCCCCACCAGCCACACGCCACCCGCTCGTGATATCAGCAAACTTCTCAAAAGTAAAGAGCTGCGTGATGACCAAAAACGTCACGACGATACCAAGTGCGAGACGCCGCCAATACGCAGGATCACGCCGCACATGCTCTGGAAAAATCGCCTGAAATAACCCAAGCCAAAAATGAATCATACGCTGCTTCATAACCTTATCATATCAGATATTACCCTGTTTTACACGTATTTCCTTGCACTTGTGCCACATGTTCGCTACTATAGAGGGAGCGAACGTTACAAACATAAACATTTTATACATACTTGTATCAATCGCTCTCCGATATATCCACCACAACAGAACGCCCGAGTGTTTATGGCATGCTCGGGTGTTTCTTTTGTACGTACAGGGTTAGTCATCTTAGTCATCTACTGGGAGCGAATGCTCTGCCCGCCAGGCTGCAATGTTGCCGTGGTGACCACTGAGCAATACCTCGGGTACTGCCATCCCCTGCCACACCTCTGGGCGCGTGTATTGCGGAAACTCCAGCGTCTGGCCATCACTAAAGCTCTCAATCGCTGCGCTCATCTCGCCACCAAGGACGCCAGGGATCAGTCGCACAATTGAGTCGATAATCGTCATCGCGGGCAGCTCACCACCAGTCAGGACATAGTCCCCCACTCGGAGCGCTTGGTCAACCACCTGCATAATTCGCTCGTCGTAGCCTTCGTAACGCCCACAGATGAAGATATAACCATGGTCGGTCTGGCTATACTGCTGCGCAAGCGCCTGATTCCATCGTTGGCCCCGCGGCGTCATGATGAGCACTTTGGCAGTCGGGTCGCGTTCTTTGGCGTGCCGCACCGCCCTCCAGAGCGGCTCAACGCGTAGTAGCATACCATCGCCACCGCCATATGGCGTGTCGTCGACCGTGCGGCGTGGGCCAAGCCCAAATTGGCGCAGATCGATCGTCGTCAGCTCCACTAAGCCTCGCTGCTGCGCCTTCCACAGCATCGAAGTCTCAAACACGCCAGAAAACATCTCCGGAAACAGGCTAATCACTTGGAACTTTTTCATCTCTCCTAGTGTAGCAAATTACCGCAGCAGCGTCTAACAGATACTGCGAGGGGTTCAGGTCTTTACGCTTATGTTTTTTATTTGTTATACTGGTTATGCTATGGATCTTGGATCGGAAACAGATAACACGACCGCACAGCGCCTCGAACTATCGAGCCGGCGTACGACCATCACGCCGCTCAACGAGAATATTACACTCGAGCAGTTCGATGGTGAAGCAGCGGTGTCTCGACACCTTGTGGAGCCAGCGATTGCCAATATCTCGATTGATACTGAAGCCACTCGCCACGATCCGCACCATACTCACGGCTACAATCCACCAAGGTACCAACCCCATTATGGTTTACTGATTGTGATCATCGGCGTATTACTTTTGCTTATTGCCGGCATTGCTGGCTTAACGAATATTTTGAGCCGGTTGCGATAACGTCTCTTTGACCCGTTCGCTTTCACGAAATATGCCAATCCGTTATTATGACAACTCAATGAAGTACGTATTTTTACAGGATATTCGGCTTAGAATGCAATTGCAATCGTTGGACCCACGCCAAGTGCAATATTGACAATCCAGTGAGCGATTACCATCGGCGCCAAACGCTGCTGCCGATGAACAATAATACCTGCTGTCACGCCCCATGCCAAGAACATAAAGGCGTACGAAATCATACCGCGAACGTCTCCAGCAAACATCATGTGTTGCAAGCCAAAGAGTATACCCTGAATAAGAATGGCGATTACAACACCGAAGCGCTTCGCTAGACCACGCTGCAACCAACCTCGATAAATAATCTCCTCAATTGGCGCATTAACAAGAAATACAACTGCACTAAAGATACTTATGACTGACAAAACACTTGACGGCAGCTGCGGAGCAGACTTGGCAAATACCTGCTCGAAATGCGAAAACATTTCCGCACCAAACATGAGATACATCGCTGCCATAAGCATAATTATCATCGGAATATAAGTAACAAAGAGCCATAGTACACCCCAAGCAATATCTTTCCCAAGGCGCCGTTTTTCAAACCCAAGATATCTCCACACCGAGACATGACACCGCCGGAATTCACGCCAAATGACAATACCACAGATAATATTAACAAATGGAAAATAAATCATATCAAGTGGTGGAAAATCACTACTGATACCGGTAAATTTAAGTACAGCATACGTGATAGCTGCTAAGATTGCCATAGCGACCAAGCGAACACCGACGAGACGGAATGGCTGAGCCTGTTGAGTAGTAACGATATCTTTCATAATACGAGGCATTGTAGCATAAGACTACAGTTATGCAAATATATATACTTCCTTTGGTTAACCGTGACACTGCTTCGTATACACTCTGGTTGATGTATTTGCTCACTTCAATTGTGAAGTAGTATTCCGCTATTTTGAGATACAACTATTACGATAACTGACAATGAGGTAGTAGCATTATAAATAGGTTACTCAATACATCCAACAAAAAAACTGCCTCCACAGCAGTTTTCTTGCACAAATAAGGCTCTCAAACCTTGTTGGTTTGCTCGCAAAGAGCGTTTATTTTTTCTCGCAGTTCGTTTCTGAACTGGTTGTATTATATATCAAGGTCGTCGAGTTCTGCAAGCTCTTGGCGAGACTTTTTTGCAAAATCCGATTCGCTCTCATCATCGTTATCCACTGTATCAGTGGTTAAGTTATCCACAGACTGGGATGCTGCGGTGTGTGGCTCATCATTGTTCACCACCTTAAGGTTGTAGCGAGCACTGTTTTTCGTGCCAAGCGCGCGCAGCAAGGTGCGCAAACTCTGCGCCGTACTGCCCCGCCGGCCAATCACACGGCCGAGATCCTCCGGATTGACGGTGAGTGTCAGTAGCACACCCTTCTCGTCGATCACCCGATCGACCACCACGTCGTCTGGATGTTCCACCAGCGACTTTACGACATATTCGACAAACTGTTGATCAATTGTCGCCATAGCTTTCTTCTTTCCCTCCTTATGCTGTCATTCAGATTTATTGTGATTGTGCTTTCATTGTAGCATACCGGCTGGATTCTACCAAAATACGACGCATGGCTCGGTGCTGAGTCGTCTGATATCTCTACTGGCCTTGTCCTGAAGCACGCGCAAAGTATTACCAATGATCACAAAACTGCCCCACAATACGTGGAGCAGTTGGTGTACTTGTAGTAAGAGAATCCGCTCTAGGCTTCTGCTTCTTCCTGAGGTTGGTGCTTACGCAGCTTCTCTGGGTTGCGGACTGCCTTGTGCTTGTCGCCAGCGGGCTGTTTAACCCACTTTGGCAGCGATACACCAGCAGCAGTCAGCAATTTGACTACACGTGGTGTCGGCTGGGCACCATTATCAAGATACTTTTGGGCAAGCTCGGTATTGATATGAGCCTCTTTGGTGTGCGGGTTGTAGTTGCCAACATAGGCCACTACACGGCCGCTTGATGGGTGGCGCTGAGCCTCTTGTACGGCGAGCCGGTACACTGGGTAGGCTTTACGACCAAGACGTTGCAAACGAATTGCGAGCATAAATAAAACTTCCTTTTCTTGACTTATATTTGCGTTAGTTCGTTCTGTACAAGTCTACACTGTTTGGCTGGCGATGTCAATTTGTTACTCGTCTGTAGGTCAAAACTTGTCTGAGCTCTTAGCTGGCTCTTCTGTCTTCTCTGTCTGAGCCTCTTGCTGCTGGTAGGCTGCCAGAGCAGCGCGAGCGGCCTTTTGCTGAGCAGTTTGCTTGCTGGGGCCAGTGCCGCGGCCCATCAGCCGATCATTGACAAAGACACCAAGCGTGAAGGTTTTGTCGTGGTCAGGGCCATCCTCTGCCAAGACACGATACACTGGCGTAGCACTGTCGATCCGTTGGCTCACCTCTTGTAAATGACTCTTGGGGTCGCGCCACGAGCCATCGGCTAGGATGGCATCAAGCTTGCTAATGGTGTGCTTGGCAATAAACTCAGCTGCCGCCTCGTAGCCTCGCTCCAAATAGATTGAGCCAATCACGGCTTCATACGCATTAGCCAGAATCTGCCGGTGTGCTCGCTTGCTCCCATGCTTCTCGCCTCGGCTCATCCGGATGAGTGAGCCATAACCGAGCGCTTCGCCCGAGTCGGCATTACTCTCAGTATTGACCAGCGCTGCGCGCCAGCTCGTCAGGATACCCTCTGGCTCGGCATAGTGTTGGTAGAGATAGTCGGTTACTGCAAGCTCCAGCACAGCATCGCCCAAGAACTCAAGGCGCTCGTTGTGCTCAGTAACAGATTTTTTGTGCTCATTGACATAGCTGCGGTGGGTGAGTGCGGTAACCAAGAGCTGAATATCGCGATATTCAAACCCAAGCACTTGCTGCGCCCACGCTTGATACGGGCCAGTTGGCATGCCAGACATAGTAACTCCTTTCGTTTCTGTCGTTATAGACGCTCCTCTCGGATGCGTTTCTTGGCTTTGAGCATAAGCTTGGCAATATCTTCGTACTCGATGAGGTCAAGTGCCTTACTAAAGGGAAACCACTTGATGCCATTCATCCATTCTTCTTTTTGGATCTCGTTGCCACTGGTGCGGACGCGGGCGAGATAGATCTGCGTCGTCATCAGGACGAGCTTATCCATCCGGCGGTAGCGAAAGTGAATTTTGCCCAGCCAGCCCAGCATATCAAGGTCGTGCAGCCCAGCCTCTTCGCCGATCTCACGGCGTGCTGTTTGCACTGCAGTCTCCCCTTTCTCAATATGCCCTTTGGGGATCGTCCAGCGATCCTTAGCATCCTGAATCAGGAGGATTTCGAGTTTGTTATCACTATTGTAGCGGAATACAATGCCGCCAGCCGTCGGTTCACGAACAATTTCCTGAATAGACGGCTTGCGACGGCCAAAATATTTTTTAAACCGATTGAAGTGTCGGTCAAAGTGTGACGGTGTTGGCATCGTCTGGTGTCTCCCCAGGCAAGTTGCGATAGGCGGTGCCGAGCACACCGTTGATAAACTTGCTTGAATTATCCGAACCAAACGCTTTAGCAAGCTCCACTGCTTCGTTAATCGCCACCTTGGGGGGGACGGTTGCGCGGCAGTGCAGCAATTCGTAGAGGCCAAGCCGCAGGATATTGCGGTCGACACGAGCAATCTGATCGAGCGGCCACTCTGGCGCAATCGGCTGTAAGTGGGCGTCAAGCGCAGCCTGCGTCTCGATCACCCCGGCAACGAGCGTATCGACAAAGGCTCGATCGCCAATGATCGACTCATAACGCTCAAGATTGCGCGCCAGAATCTCTTGTGGCACGGCCTGCGGATCGTTCGCCTGCTGGCGAAATTCATATTCGTACAATGTTTGGAGTGCAACTATACGCCCAAGATGACGGTTCGAAGCCATTTGGTTGGTTCTTTCTTTTGTTAAAATTCTTTGCTATCGGCGATAAGCTAGCGAGCTGCCTTGGCAGCGCCAGTCTCGCGTTTGGTCGTCTTAACCTTGACTGGTGAGGTTTTATTGACCATGCGAGCTAGCTTGAGGCGTAGGTGGCTGCGGCGCAGGCCGGTTTTGCGTGGGCTACTCTGTTTTTTTGGTTGAGCCATAGTAAAAATCTCCTTCTCTTTAGGCTGACGTAAAACTTGTAGCTATTATACGCTAAAAGCGCAAAATTCTCTAGTGTTTGCGCCGTTTTGTATAGAAAAATATATTTATGGCCAATTGCCAAGCGAGCTATTACGCCTTGTCGCCCCATCCAGAGCACGCTCGCTACGACGTCTAGGTCATAGCTTTAATATGACAGATATATGTTATATATTGTATGATATTGTACATACTATTAATCTCAGTAAGGAGTACCTATGGCAATAAAAATAGATGGAGATATTAATCAATATATCAAACTAGTCGGAAGAAGCGACGAATCAGTTAAGACTGAAGTACAGCAAATCATTGATGAGTTGGGCTGCACTCCCGTAATCCGGGAGATTGACAAGGAGTTTACTGGCTACGGTTTGAGTAAATCATATTGGCTGCTGCACGATGCTGGGGTGGAATTCCACTGGTCAAATGACCAGCTTAAGGCAGTGTCACTATATACTCAAAGAGGAGAATCATCCGTTTCGGAATACAAACCGTATGCCACTTCACTGTTTGCAGAATTTTCCAACACCGCAACGCGAGAAGAAATTATTCGCCATCTTGGAACTCCTGACAATGAAGCAAAGAAGAATTCCACATGGGTCCGCTCAGCTTGGATCCAGTATGACGAAGAGGACGGCAACTGGGTGCACTTCGAATTTGATAACGATATGCATTTGAAGATGGTGACAATCTGTGTGCCTGTAGGATAAACGTAAGAAAACTGATCCACCAGCACAGTTACATCGCTGCTTTGACAGACTTGTAGATACATACCTACATAGTACGAGACTGTGACCGCGCAACCCAAAACAGGGCGCTCCATGAGATGCCCTGTTTTTTATGGCACGATTAGTAAAGGTGACTGTTTCTAGACAACGACGCTGACAAGCTTGCGCTTGACATAGATAACCTTCTTGGGCGGCCCAGTGAGATATTTTGCGACGCGGTCGTCTGCTAGGGCCTGGGCGGTGATATCGGCTTCGCTAGCGTCTGGCGCGGTGGTGAGCTTAGCGCGAACTTTGCCATTGACTTGCACGACGATGGTTATCGTATCGCGGACAATCTTTGCTTCATCCCACTCTGGCCAGGCGGCAAAATCGAGCTGGTCGCCATAGCCCAGCTGCTGCCATAGCTCAGCAGCCATGTGCGGCGCAAAGGGCTGCACCAGCTGGATCAGCGTCTTGAGCACTGGCTGCCACTGTTCAGCAAAGCCAGTTGTCTTGAGCTTGTAGAGGTCATTAACGCACTCCATGAGCGCCGCGATGGCCGTGTTGAAACTCAGGCGGTAGATATCACTTGTGACCTTCTTGGTTGTGGCGTGGATAATCGACTCAAGCTGTGCGACATCGACCTGCCCGGGCGCTGCACCCTGCTGCTGCCAATCATCAAACTCTTGCACCAATGTCCAGAGGCGATTCAAGAAGCGATAGACGCCAGCAATTCCTCGGCTGCTCCAGCTTGAGTTTTCGTCGATCGGCCCGAGGAAGAGCTCGAAGGTGCGCAGCGCGTCTGCCCCATATCCTGCATCGATCACCTCCAGCGGGTCGACGACATTGCCAAGGCTCTTGCTCATCTTGCGGCCATCCTCGGCTTGGATGAGACCATGGTAGACGAGCTTCCGCACCGGTTCGGCAAAACTTGTAAGGCCAAGATCGCGGAAGACGTGCGTCCAGAAGCGCACATAGAGCAAGTGAGCCGTCGCATGGTCGCCACCAACATACATATCAAGCGGTGCCCAGTGGTTAGCCAGCGCTGGGTCCCAGGCCTGTATAGCATTGTGCGGATCGGTGTAGCGCAGGAGATACCAGCTGCTGCAGGCATAGCCATCCATCGTGTCTGTTTCGCGCCGGGCTGGGCCGCCACAGGTCGGGCAGGTCGTCGCCACCCATTCTTCTTGGGCAGCAAGGACAGACTTGCCATCACCACGCGGCTGGAAGTCTTGCACTGCCGGCAAGACGACGGGTAGATCTGTCGCTGGCACTGGCACAGCACCATGCTCGGGGCAGTGGATGATTGGGATGGGTGCGCCCCAGTAGCGTTGGCGGCTAATCAGCCAGTCACGCATCTTGTAGGTTACCTTAGCATGGCCACGACCTTCCTGTTCGAGCCAAGCCACAATCTGCTCACGGGCATTCTCACTGCGCGTGCCATCAAATGCACCAGAGTTAACGAGCACGCCTTCGCCATGGTAACACTGATCGGTATCTGGGTCGTCGTCGGGCCGCTCAATGACGGTGACGATGGGCAGCTCGTATTTCTCGGCAAAGGCGGCATCGCGCTCATCATGAGCCGGGACAGCCATCACTGCACCAGTGCCATAGCCACCAAGGACATAATCGGCCACCCAGATGGGTATTCGGTCGCCCGTCGCTGGATTTATGGCATAACTTCCAGTAAAGACTCCCGTCTTATCCTTCGTATCATTGGTGCGCTCAATCTCCGATTTCTTGACTGCCTCGGCAATATAGGCCAAGACTGTCTCTTGGGCATCACCGCGCGCGAGATGCTGTGCGAGAGGATGTTCGGGTGCCAGCACCAAGAAGGTCGCACCAAAGAGCGTATCGGGACGCGTCGAAAAGACGGTAATATCGGCAGATGCGTCACTCTCCGTAGCTACCGCAGGCTTATCAAGAACGAAGCGGATCTCTGCTCCCTCACTGCGGCCAATCCAGTTGGTCTGAGCTTGCTTAATCTTATCTGGCCAGTCGAGCGCGGGGATGTCTGCCAGGAGCTGGTCGGCGTACTCAGTGATCTTGAAGAACCATTGCTTCATCGGCTTCTTTACCACCACTTCTTCACAGCGCCAGCACCGGCCATTGATCACCTGCTCATTTGCCAGCACGGTCTTGTCTTTCGGGCACCACCACTGGAGTGAGTCTTTTTGATACGCCAGGCCCCGCTCAAAGAGCTGCGTAAAGATCCACTGCGTCCAGCGGTAATATTCCGGATCGCTTGTGTTGATCTCGCGGCTCCAATCGATACTCGCGCCAACGCGGCGAAGCTGGGCGGTAAAGTTGGCGATGTTCGTTGCGGTTGTCTCTTGCGGCGTTTTGCCCGTCTTGATGGCGTAATTCTCCGCAGGAAGGCCAAAGCTATCCCAGCCCATCGGGTAGAGCACCTCGTGACCAAGGCTACGGCGGAAGCGCGCTACTGCATCGACAATAGAATGCTCCATAAAGTGCCCTGCGTGCATCCCTGCTCCACTTGGGTACGGGAACATGCCGGTCACATAATACTTTGGTTTGGGAGAGGCGTCATCCGCCCGGTAGCGCTGGTCGTCTGCCCAGTGCTGCTGCCATTTTGGCTCGATTTCTGCAGGATTGTATCGTTTCATGTCTTTCATATTCTACCATAGTGGGTGAGGGCAAAGACAACCCCGCTTCTTTTCTCGAAAGCGGGGTTGGATTTATGTGCGGCGTTTTGCCTACGCTTCGCCGGTGCTTGTTGATGATGTATCGCTGTCGTTATCTTTGCTGCTGCCACTGCCCTGCATGAGCTCACTATACGGAATGCTGTCGCTTGGCTTACGCAAGTCAACCTTTGTGTCGTTGACGTTGATCGTTACTGGCTGCTGAGACGACTGGCTAGTTGGCTTCATGACGATGCGCTTCACATCGTGCGAGAATGGCGATACCCAGAGCTCAAGATCTATCTGGCTAAAGTCTGGTGCTGAGATAACAGAGCGCCGCTCAGTTTTGATGGTCCGGCCGTTTTGGCGTGTTGTCACACGAGTTGATGTCGCATCACTGCAGCGGCGGAGCAGCTCCCCAACACGGGTGTTGCCAAGGTCGCGGCTCAGCGAACGAGCTTCGTGGCTCGACGGGCTCGCTACCGTCACCTTGTAGCCCACTGCACCGTTATCAATCGCTGGCTTATTCATCTTCTCTACTGTAAAGACATCGCCATGCTTGCGAAGTACTGCAGCGATCTCATTGCGCGCCTTAGTGTCGTACATAGCGTTAATTGCGTCCGTACATTGCTGAGTCGTCGTACGATTTGGGCTCATTTTGAGCATCTCATCTTGCGTCATCTTGACCCATTTGCCATCAATTTTTTCGATAATAGGCAGCGCTTGCTTGGCATACTGCTCGCGCATCTTACTCCGCGCAGTATCTTTCTCCTCATCGGTCATGCTCGAGCTGCTATAACGCTTCATCGACTGGTCGATCATGGCATCAACATATTTTTCGTATATTTTTTTGACACCATTTACCCGGAAATATGTTGCCTCGCGATCCATGTAGATATCAGCCTTGACGGTCATCTCACCAACCTGAGGGAGGTCCATCGTTACTTCACCATTACCGCCAGCTGCTTGGTTAGTGTGCTGCAGATTTACTCTGTAGGTGACCTTTGATGGGCCCGAAGTGCTGGTGCTGCTTGGTGTAATATCGCCACCCATGCTGTATGATGCGTGCCGTGCGCTCACCAGATTTGCCACGCCATCCGTCACTACCTTATGCGGATTCTGATACCAGAAGAAGTACAATAGCACACCAGCAATAAGCGCGAGCAAAGCGATACCGCCACCGACAAGGCCAAGAATCAGCCCAAGCCGAGACTTCTTAGCTGGCTGAGCACTCACAGCTCGTGGAGCCATTTGTGGTTGGTATTGTGGCTGGGGCTGAGTTGGTTGCATGGCCGGAGCAGCTGGCTGCTCTGGCACTGGCTGGCTAGCAGGCTCAGCTACTGGGGCTGGTTGTGTTGCTGGAGCCACCGGCTCACTAGCCTTAGCCGATGCTTGCACAGACTTACTTTTTGGTGGGGTCTTGCGCGTTGTGCTACGCTTGGTTGCCTTTGGTTTTTTCTCTGTTGGCATAGATAGTTCTCCGCTTAATACACTAGTCTCATACGTACGAATATACCATAAATCGCGTACAAGCGCTACTGGCTTGGCCCATCAAAGAAGTTCTCGTACTCCGAAAAATACGGTGCTTTGATAGCCTGCCAAGCAAGTGATTGACGCACCAGCTCGGTATCTTCGCTCAAGACACAGAGGATCTTGACCGCCTCCTCAAGGAATATCCCACCTTGCGAGCCCTTAGCAAGAATCACTGCACCAGGCCGTGCCACCGAACGGACGAACTGCCCTGCCTCGATCGCATTGCGACATACCTTCACCTGGCAGCCACGCCGGCGGGCAGCGGGCGCAAGGTACTTCTCTGTCTCGCCACCAACCGTCACCACCCAATCAAGCAAATGTGAGTCACACGCCATGCCCAGCTTCTCGTGCTCGGCCTGGCTCGAGGCACCGAGCTCATTCATGTCACCCAAAATAGCGATCCGCTGCGGCGCCTGCGCAAAGCTATAGAGTGTCTGCAAAGCAGCCAGCGCAGCAGCCGGGCTGGAGTTGTATGTGTCGTCGATAATCGTTGTATCGCCAAGCCCTAGCAGCGGGTTCATCCGTCCAGGGACAGGCTTGATGAGTGCAAGACCCTTCACCACTTCATCTGGTGTGCAGCCATAAAGTAAGGCCGCTGCGACGGCACCAACGATTGGCCGTAGGCTGTGCTCACCTACCACATTAATCGCCGCTGCAAATGGCGGAGCGATATTTGGCGGAGCAATAATCCCCCCACGATAGCCTACTTCAGCGTCAAAATTCTGCTGTTCAAAGCGATACTCAGCAAGGCCAGTCGTGCCATACGTACTAAAGTGTGGAGTAGCGATCAGATCGGCAAAGCGCCCCTCAATATCATCACGGTTAATCAGTGCTCGGCGCGCATACTGCGTCACGGAGAGCTCCTCTTGCGCCACCGCCTCAATCGAGCCAAAGAACTCCATATGCTCTGGCGTTACTGCCGTCACCAAGGCGAGGTCGGGCCGGAGGTAGCGACCAAAGTCAGCAATCTCCCCTGGCCGATCAGTGCCAAGCTCCTGGACAATCACATCGACGTCAGCTGGCTGAGCAATCCGCCGACGGGCTGCTACAAACACCTTAAGCCAGGCACTAATGCTGTGCACCTTACTAGGGTAGGTCACGCCAAGAATGCCACACGGTGCCGAGAGATTGGTGTTATGGTTGTTATCAAGCATGCGTACACGGTAGCGCTGTGATAGTAAGGTAGCCACCGCTCGCTTAGTGCTTGTCTTGCCCACGCTCCCCACGACGACAATCAATTTGACCTCTGGATGGGCTTGAAAATACCGGCTCACATACGTCTCGAGCCGCTTTTGGATAAACTTTTTGAACATATCCTTATTTTATCAGAAACAGGCGGGAATGCTACTGGTTGATTCTCCCGCTGGTTTGTGCTTGAATAGAAGAAGCCGTGGGGATATAGCTCAGCTGATAGAGCGCAGCATTCGCATTGCTGAGGTCGAGGGTTTGAATCCCTCTATCTCCACCAGGTATTATTATAGCGACGAGCAATATTCCCGTCGCTATTTTTATAGTTCATAGCACAAGACAACCGTGAATAAAGCTAGCCAGCAGTTCCTAGTGCCTCCACCACCGCCATTCTGGCGCCAAGTTGTCTTGTTGAAAACTATCGAATTCAAGATCCCGTAATTTTGGCAAGAGTGGGCGGAGGCGTTCTTCGAATCCAGACATTCTGTCGTTATATGTTGAGATTTTACTGATGAAGTTTTTGTCGCGGATAGTATCACGTTCTATGGATCTTGCGAGGAATGCGAGAACGCTTTGCCCCTCGTCGAAGCTTGTCGCATAGTTACTATGGTGCTCCCATTCGTAATCCTCATCAAACCAGGCGGCTGAATACTTCGAGACGTTATCAGTTAACTTGACTAGCCAATCGCTAAACATGTAATCCATGTTCTTGCAGATTTTGTTTTGAGCAAATTGCGACTCGATTCTAGATTCGAGTTTCGTTGTGACATTTTCTATAGCATCACGAAGTGATTCGTAGTCAAATGCCTTGGGGTTTCTAGAAGCGCAATTGGGGTCCACTTGCTCAAACGCTTCAGTCATCATCTCTGCATGAATAAGTGCCTTAAAGTAATGAGGAGCTGCTAGACGATCCCCTATTTTCTGTTCTTCGACCGACATTGCAGAGTAGATGAATGCGTCGTTCAGCTCAGCGACGCACCGATGATACGCGTCATCTGTCGTTGGACTCAGCGATTCATCTACGAGATGATCCCACCATTGCGAATCTGGTGTTACATTTGGATCATTTTCCCATAGATCCGATAGTTTTGACATGATAGCTCCCTACTTTTTTATTATAATAAAAAATAAGCGAGATATATCCTCGCTTATCTTGCGCCTTAACCAATGTTTATTACCGCTCAACACCAGAAGGGAATAATCTCAAAATGGTGGATCTTGCAGGATTCGAACCTGCGACCTCACGAATGTGAATCGTGCGCTCTAGCCAACTGAGCTAAAGATCCATGGTGGAGCATACCAGATTCGAACTGGTCACCTCTTCGCTGCCAGCGAAGCGCTCTAGCCAAATGAGCTAATGCCCCGTCTGGTATAGACTATAGCAAAAAATCACCTCTTTGGCTAGAGGTGATTTACCGGTAGCTGCTACGCGCCCACCCTGGGGCACAATGTTTGTTTTGGCACGATGTTTGTGTTTGGACGCAACGGTACCCCTTTTTGCGTACCAGCTTGTCTTTATTATGCACCACCGCTTTGCAAAACACAAGCAGTTCGCCGATTAATTATCGCACTTTTATGGTTCAGGCACTCTATGACTCTTACGCTTCATCTGGAGAAATGTCCAGTTAATGCAAGCGTCAAAGCATCCAAGCAAAGTGCTCGTACAAGTATCTTAATACAAGATCTCCCCCCCTATTGTTATTTACAAAAGCAAAACACCACCGTCTTGGTGGTGCTGATGTGTCGCGAGGCATCATATCTGGTGCGGACGAGAAGACTTGAACTTCCACGAGCGCAATGCTCACCAGCCCCTCAAGCTGACGCGTCTACCAATTCCGCCACGTCCGCATATCTCGCGACACTGTTGATTATACCGCACATTAGGGGGTTTTGTAAACATCTCGCGTGGTAACTGTCCAACGGAGGATGTCTGCGTAGCGGTCTGCACCGGAAACAAGGGTATCGCCCTGCTGGATAGCCTGCACACCAGGGCCCGTGGCATACACACTAGCCGACCGATAGAGGCCAATCGCCGGCACATCGCTATACCACTGCTCAGCAAAGGCTTTATACTTGGCAGCACGCAGCTTTGGCTCGAGGCGGGTGCGGGCGCTAGCTAGCGCGGCATCTGCAGTGCGACTCGTGTAATTGACGAAGTTATACCCCTGATAGCCAGTCTGCGATGAGTGCCAATAAGCGTAGACATCGGGGTCGGCACCAATCGCTAGCTCATAGAGCAAAACATCGTAGCTTCGCCCCTGCAATGTCCCTTGGACAAAGGTAGATGACGTCGCCGAGCGGTCGATCACTTGCTGCGTCACCGCGACGCCAAGCTGCTGCCACTGCTCCATTACCTTAGCGAGAACCGCTTCGTACTCTGCACCCTTCGTAGTGGTGATCATAATCTCTAGCTTTTGGCCATCTTTGCTGCGAACTTTGCTGCCATCAGCAAGCTTCCAGCCAGCTTCGTCCAGCATTGCAGCCGCCTTTGATCGGTCGGGCTTGTCTGCGGATGGTGTATTGATACCACCAAGCTGACTGGGGATAAACGGCCCATCGAGGCGCTGCACCCCCTCACCCAGCGAGGTGCGAATCGCAGCGGTGTTGGTGCCCAGTTGGAGGGCTTTACGCACGGCGCGATCTTTGAGGATGGGATTGGTATTGTTCATGAGCAAATACACCCCACGGTCGGTCGGTACAGTGGTCGTGGTGTATTGGCTGCGCGGGATATCTTTGCGCATCACGACGGAGAGGTCGGTTGCGCCACTCAACTCACCAGCTTGCAAAGCCGAGACGATATCTTGCTGCGTGCTATACGCCTGGAGCTCGAAGCGATCGAGCTTGGGCCGGCCACCATAGTAGCCATCAAAGGCAACAACATGCACCGTCTTTGGCCGGCGGGGGTTGTTGGTTGATTGCAAAATCTGGAACTTAAACGGCCCACTACCAACTGGCGAATGATTAAACGGCGCCTGGCGCATCGAGCTTGGCGTTGCCGAGCCTAGCATATGCTCGGGCAAAATTGGGAAGGTCAATGCATGAGGGAAGGCAGCATACGTAGCAGGCAGCACGAACTGGACAGTGGTATCGTTGACCGCCTTGGCCTGGACGTCGACCCAATTGACACGCAAGGGCGAGCGCACCGCCGGGTTCTTGATGAGGTTGATCGTGAAGACAATATCCTTGGCAGTGAGCTTGTGCCCATCGTGCCAGCGGACATCGTCGCGCAATTGAGCGGTGTAGGTTTTGCTCGCTTCGTTATAGGCAAGACTCGTTGCAACATCTGTGTGGAGCGAACCTTTGGCGTCGTAATGATAGAGCGAGGAAAACATGAGTTGGCTGGCCGAAAGCTCAGCACTAGTGGTTGCAAAGAGTGGATTAAGCGTCTCAATCGGGCCAAGCGCCCCTTCGATATACGTCCCGCCAGTCCCGCCAGTTGCTGTCGTCGCGTCACGGCGGATAAAGATCTGAGCAATAATACCAAGCAAAATCACTGCAATGAGGACAAGCCATAGTACAACCCGCCGCCGGGCTCGGCGCAAACTCTCGAAGCGGCTCCCTAAGAACTTGCCAACATGGCGCGTCGCGCTATCTTCGAGCTGCTTAAGGTCGCGGCGTGGCTTCTTGCGGCGAGACGGCACCGATTTCGCTGCTTTGGCTGCTCGCAGCGATTCATCCTCCTGAGGCGCAACTGCCGACGAGGTCTCACGGCGCTGGAGGTGCTTCTCCTGCCGGTCTGCCATGCCCTACCCCGCAGACGGCAACAAGAGTGCCGCCAAAATAGACCCAACAAAGGTAACAGCCAAGAAGATTGTCGCCTCAAAGAGGTTCTTATCGAGGCCGCGCCGCGTGGTATAGAGCTCACCCGAGGCGCCAAAGCCTGCGCCGAGCGTCGCACCACGCTGCTGGAGCAAAATAGCCAGGATCATCAAGATGGCCGAGCCAATCATTATTGTTTGTAGAATACTATCAAGATTCATGTTGTTCCTCCTGCGTGCGCCCATAATTTAGCTCGAGCGCGCTGCTTACTATATAGTTTACCAGACTCATAATCAGGCCTGTCAAGATGGAGTGAAGAAACGTCATCTTGAGGCCTGGCGCTAGTATCAACGAAATATAGACCATAAAGCCATTGACAACGACGGTAAAGAGACCGAGCGTGACGAGAATAGCGGGGAGCGATAGGATGATGGCAATCGGCTTAAAAATTGCATTGACGACCGAGAAGATGAGCCCAGCTAGCAAAAACACCGCAACGTTCATATCGGGTTGGACACCGATATAGCCTGTACCAAAGATACGTACGGCAATCCACAGCCCAAGCGAATTTAGCACCCAGCGGATAATAAAGGCAAAAAATTGTCGTTTCATTTGCTCTAGTATAGCGGTTTTTTACCATTTTGTCGATAAGCTGGCGCTGAGATTATCGTGGCCGCTCGGCGTAATGAGAATGTCATCTTCAATCCGGACACCAATACCCTCCTCTGGAATGTAAATTCCTGGCTCGACGGTAAGCACCATACCGGCGCGCAGTACCCGCGGTGCACCCAGGCTGTCGTGTGTATCGACGCCAAGCCCATGGCTGGTGGCATGTGGATAGTAGCGCCGGAAGGTGGCTTGGTCGTGACGATCACGTAGGAGACCAAGCTGCTGCAAGGCATCGCGCATAATGTCGTCGCTCTGCTGGATATAGTCAGCCACGGGGAGGTTTGGCTCGAGCAGCTCAATGATGCGTTGCTGCGTCTGCATCACCGCAGCGTGGACATCCTGCTGGCGCTGTGTCGGCTTGATACCATAGGTGCGAGTGATGTCGGCACAATATCCATTAACCCGCGCTCCGATGTCGATCAAGACCATATTTTCAGAAGCGAGTGGCCCAGTATTATGACTATAGTGCAAAGTGCAGGCGTTAGCGCCACCAGCAACAATTGGACTATACGCATGGCGAGCATTGCGGTGCCGAAATAGATAGTCAAATTCCGCCTCGCACTCATACTCATACTGACAGTCTGGCAAGCGCTGCTTGGCTACCTCAAACGCTTCGATCGTCAGCGCAATTGCCTGGCGTAGCGCAGCAATCTCTTCTGGCTGCTTGATAGCCCGCAGTTCACGCAGCTGACGGAGACACGATTGTACTGAAGGAAAGATCCGCTGCAGTACTTTGCTCAGGTCGCGCGAGGCAGGGTTGAGCATAAAACCATAGTCGGTGCGGTCATTCACCTCATATACAACCGTATGGCGCTTGGCAAGCTGGCGCAGCTCTGCCTCAAAATCGTGGGCATCAATCACTGCATCAGCACCACTGATCCGCTTGGCTTCCTCACTGCTGAGTTCACCAACGAAGGTCTGCTGCACCGCGTCGAGATGAGGCCGCACGAGTGTTGTGCGGCTCCGTAGTCCATCAATGATCAACTTCCAGCCTGGCCGCTCAATTCCACTGAGCCACCAAAAGTTTGACTCCTGCTGAAACGGCGCTGGTTCATCGCCACTACCCTGCACTTCGTCATACGCAGTCAATACTGCCAGCCCACCCGCAAGCGCATCAATGCAACGCGCTCGATTCTGACGAAAGTCGATCATGACCGCTTAATACCCCGCAGTACCTCTGTTAATTCTGCGGGGAAGAGGATCATCGTCTTCTGGCTTGGCTCGGCACTAATGCGCTCAAGTGTCGTGAGCGTACGCAGGTTGATTGCCCCTGGCGTATTGGCGAGAATCTGAGCGGCCTCTGCAAGGGTCTCTGCAGCGGCTTTTTCACCATCGGCATTGATGATGTTAGCCCGGCGCTCACGCTCGGCTTCGGCTTGCTTAGCCATAGCGCGCTTCATATCGCCTGGCAACTCGATGTTCTGGATCTTCACGTTCTCAACGTCAATCCCCCACTTATCAGTCTCAGCATCGACAATCTCTTTGATCTGCTGGCTAAGCTCCTCTCGCTTGGCAAGCAGGTCGTCCATGTCAATGTTACCCGTCACATCACGCAGCGCCGCCTGAGCAAACTGGCTGGTAGCGTAGATGTAGTTCGTCGTCTCCAGGACGGCCTTTGGCGCATTAATGACACGAAAGTACACCACAGCATCCACACCAACTGTCACGTTATCTTTCGTAATGACCTCTTGCTTTGGCACATCGATCGGTGTCGAGCGGACATCGACCATCATAATTGTCTGAAAGATTGGCACCACCACACGTAGGCCTGGCGCGCGCTGGCCTGAGAAGCGCCCAAGCGTTAGCACCACACCACGCTGGTATTGATTCACCACCCGAATCCCGCTCAGCATGAAGACAATCGTCGCCACGATGATGCCGATAATGATATATTCCATATTCCTCCTTTGGACTAGCTTATTGCTTTTATCATACCACATTGTGGCAAAATAGCGAGATGGGGTCATCTTGCTATCTCGCAATAGATAGCTGGGTATCAGATCAGATATAGTTTGATTACCGAAACCGACAGCCCTTCGACGTGCCAGCCCATTTCCGGTATACTAGACGTAGCTATGCCAGAGCCAGATTCATCATCATCGCGTCAACCGCTGGCCGAGCGGCTGCGCCCACAGTCGCTCGATGCCGTGATAGGCCAGACACACTTACTGGGCGATGCCGAGATTTTGCGCCAGATTGTCGCCAAGAAGCAACCCGTGAGCCTCATCTTCTGGGGGCCACCAGGTACGGGTAAGACGACGCTGGCGCGGATTATTGCTCGCGAGGTGGAGGCTGAGTTTATCGAGCTCAGTGCCGTCACCAGTGGCAAGAAGGACGTCGAGCGAGTCATCCAGCACGCCCGGCAAAATTGGAATCTTGGCCTGCGTACGATGCTCTTTGTCGATGAAATTCATCGCTTTAATAAGGCGCAGCAAGACGCTTTTTTGCCTCATGTTGAGTCGGGGCTGATTACGTTGATTGGTGCGACGACTGAGAATCCAAGCTTCGAGGTTATTACACCACTACTGAGCCGGATGCGCGTACTCGTCTTGCAACCACTGAGCAAAGACGAAATTCACGCTATCCTCCAGCGCGCCATCACTACTTTAGGTAAGACAAAGCACGTCACGCCAGAGGCGCTCGATTATCTCGCCGAGCTATCAGGCGGTGATGCCCGAGTGGCGCTCGGTAACCTTGAGCTTGCCCTGAGTCTCGCTGAGACAGTGACGCCCGATACCGTCACAGCTGCCGCCCAAAAGAAACTCCCGGGCTACGACAAGCAAGGCGAGATGCATTATGATGTGATCTCGGCCTTCATCAAGTCGATGCGGGGTAGCGATGTCCGCGCTACCCTTTATTACCTGAGCCGAATGATCGACGCTGGCGAAGACCCGAAGTTCATTGCTCGGCGCATGGTGGTATTCGCTAGTGAGGATATCGGGCTGGCAGGTAATGGTGCGTTATCTCTAGCGGTCGCGACCTTTCAAGCGGTGGAACGGGTTGGCTTGCCTGAGGCCCGCTACAATCTCTACCACTGTGCCACAGCGCTTGCCCGCTCGGCTAAATCGCGCGAGATCACCGACCTTATGCACGAGGCAGAGGCTCTTGCTAGCCGCTACACCGATGCACCAGTGCCGCTCCATCTGCGCAATGCTCCCACTAAACTCATGAAGGAGCTCGGCTACGGCAAAGGCTATCAGTGGCAAGCAAACTTCCAACATGAGAAGGGGTTCTTGCCAGACGAGGTAGCTCAGCAGGTGTCAAAGGATAATACATAAGAAACTACAAGAGAATCTTTATCCGCTCCCGACGCATTAGTCTCCTACACTACACCTCTTGTCGCAGCTACTAGCTAAGAATGAGAAGTAATCGCTGAATGTTAACCACGACATCACGATCATCTGGTATTCTCCTCTCTTATACACACTGTCTGGGTTGCCGCAAAAGGCAGCTATCGCTGGCTCATTTTGCCAAGCAAAAAGTCTGGGCAGTCTAATCATAGACCGACTTAACTATTCGTCGTATTATCCATCTCCCGGAGTATCAGCTACTGCTGCGCCACTCCAAGCTGCTCATCCTTGAGTGCTGCGTACACTCCATTCGTCCAGCCAAAACCATCTTGCAGAGGGTACTCCCCGCCGCCGCCCGCACTAGCAGTGACAACATCATACTTCTCGACCATTTTGCGCTTCTTGGCAAAGACAGCTTCGTTGGTGGCGAGCCAGCGATCGCGAATGGTTGCTGCCAATGTATCATAGCCGTAGTTGCGCAGCCCCACAATAGCAAACCACTGCAGTGGTGCCCAGCCATTGGGGGCATCCCACTGCTGGCCATTAGTGATGAGGGTTGAGAGAAGCCCACCTGGCTGCAAGAAGTCTTTCTCGAGCCGTTGCGCTACTGCTGCAGCTTGCTCATCGGTCGCAATTCCCACATATAGTGGCATCACCGCGGCAAGTGTCAGCCGCCCCGTGGTCTGGCCAGTGGTGATGGCATAATCCTCAAAGAACTGCGTGGTAGGTTGCCAGCAGTAGCGGCGAATTGCCCGAGCTCGGCGCTCGGCCGCTGCCTCGAAACGCCGCGCTAGGCGACGCTGCTTGATGAGTCGGTAAGCTTCGGCGATCGTCATTTCCAGCTGGTAGAGGAAGCAGTTAAGGTCGACCGGCACATACTTTGTCGTCTCGATGGTCTGAATCTGACAGGGGTCGGCAAACCACCGGCTGCTAAAGTCCCACCCGCTCTCGGCTGCCGCCCGCAGATCAAGGAATGTCCGCGTCGTATGCGCTGAGGCTGCGTGATGTGCCGTATGGACATCTTCGCGATGCGACTCGGGGCGTGGTGTGGTGCGGTTATCATAGTAACGATTGAGTGGCGTGCCATCGGGCATAACAGCGACGCGGAGATACGCTGGGTACTCAACGGTCTTGGCTTTCGCAATCTGGCGACGGCCCTTCATCCAAAAGCGATACTCAGCAAGAAGGCTTGGCAAAAACTCTGCATAGACCCGTTTGCCTCGGTGACGCGCCAATAGCTGCACCATCGCCGCAAACAGAGGTGGCTGCGACCGGCTCAAGAAGTATGTCCGGTTAGCCGTGGGGATCATTCCAAACTTGCGCAGCATGTAGGTGTAGTTGCGCATCATATACTCAATGGAGCGCCAGTGCCCATCCGCTGCTAGGCCAAGCATAATGAAATACGTATCCCAGTAGAATAGCTC
>ERZ773038.405-NODE-405-length-29075-cov-24.578877_pt1 | contig 29075 bp, 30 predicted proteins | sample MGYA00511665_ERZ773038 | MGnify/ENA primary metagenome ERZ773038 (study PRJEB29015, sample SAMEA2737966) | human oral metagenome | biome: human oral; feature: human-associated habitat; material: dental | place: China | collected 2028 ... | reverse complement strand
AGCTCGACCTGCCCGATACGAACAGCAACGCCCGCCGCGTGCAGGCCGTACTGCATCTGCTGCGGAATGGGTGACACTTTCGGCTTAGCCTAGTTTTCTATTTTGCATCCTGCGGTTATTTAAGTTGCCTGATGCACAATAACTCGCCCGATAGACTTCACGATTGTAATTACACAAATGCTTGAACCGGTCTTATGCACCGCGTATAGTCGCCTACTACGGAGCTAAACCTGATGGAAGGAGTACATGATGCGTGCAAACTACCCTGAACTCGCCCCCGAGTCCTATAAAGCAATGATGGCGTTAGAAGGTACTCTCACCCTGGAAACCGCTCTCAAAGAGCTCGTCAAACTGCGCGTCTCACAGATTAACGGATGCGCTTTCTGCACCGATATGCACGCCAAGGAGGCCAAACTCAACGGTGAGCGGGAGCTGCGGCTGTATCATGTGCCAGTTTGGCGGGAGTCCAATCTCTTTACTGAGAAGGAACGTGCAGCCTTGGAATGGGCCGAAAAACTAACTCGCCTGGATAACGGACATGTGACCGATGCAGATTATCAGGAGGTTCGCCAATACTTTGATGACAAAGATCTGGCAGAGCTCACCTTCGTGATCACCGCTATTAACGCTTGGAATCGTCTGGGCGTGGCATACGCCGCCGTTCCCGGGAGTGCTGACAAAATGATGGGTCTGGATAAAGCAGGATTGGAATAAAGGCTCTGTTACTCGACCCGATCGGGTCTATCTGCAACCGATTTAGCATTGTGAGCGGTTGTGAACTAATACATGGTTTACATAGTTAGGTTTACTTCTAGCGTTTTTTACATTATTTCTTGATATTTATTTTTATGGCAGATATATCCACTAATATACCAGCACGACTCAAAGGGTCTTCAATAGCATGCATATCACTAAAACATGCTCCCGAAGACCCTTGAGTCGAAAATATATTTTATTTTCAGAAATCTAATACATTAAATAAAATGCAAAAGATAAAGGTGCATTAGTTACCGTGCTGCCGATAGGGGAACAACCGGTAAGATATAGCTATGCTTCCAAACCGTGACGGGATAGGAAGCCTCACTCGTCGTCATGTCGCCCTGATCGTATGCAGTAAGGTGAACCTGGTACTTGTGGCTCGGGTTAATCTTAGTGCCATCAACGTTCACATGCAGGTCAAAGTGTCCATCACTACTAATGCTAGACCCGCCTGCACTGGTGCTAACGTCATCATCAACGACGTTCCCGAACTCATCAAGCTCCTGAACAGTCAGAGAGTAATTAAAACTGGGGTTATTATCGTACCAGACACCTCGCACATTCAGAGCATTGTCAGTTTTCTGCGAGTCAATGAATCCGTCAACAGAGTCGATCACAACAAAGATGCTCTCTACAGGAGCACTAGGCTGACCTACCTGCCTCTGACCATCTTGCGATGCAGAATTCGAGTCGTCCTGAGAAGCGTTAGCGCCTTGCTGCTGGCCCTGCGATGCGCCGTCAGATGCAACCTGCGTAGCACCATCCTGAGCCTGCTGACCTTGACCATTAGCACCCTGCTGCTGACCCTGTGCATTCTGGGATGCAGAGCTTGCACCCTCACCCTGAGGGCTTACAGGCGCTGCATTTGCCTGCGCAAGCGGAAGAACCGTCACACCCGCAAGGGTGAAAATAGCAGCTCCGGTCATAGCCGAACGAGAATAGCGAAAAGCCATCATAAACTCCATTCATCGGTGACATGAACAATTCAACCCTAAACATAATTGAGGACCGAGATACAAGAGATATCGAGGAATCATCACAATAATTATTCTGAGAACGAACTTTTTTACACCAATATAGGCTATAGCGGGTTAACAGCTCTGAACAGTTCAATGTATTCCATTCACCGGCGAATGGGATACTGGTAAATGTAATATATTACTAGATTTAAGTATAGAATTTTTAACATTATTTCCTGATATTTATTTATGGAAAATATACCCGCTAATGTGCCAGCACAACCCAAAGGGTCTTCAACAGCATGCATATCACTAAAACATGCTCCCGAAGACCCTTGAGCCGAAAATATATTTTATTTTCAGAAATCTAATACACTAAACAAAATGCAAAAGATAATACGGCGTATTAATTACCGTGCTGCCGACAGAGGAACAACCGGAATGTAGGTACGGTTCCAAACCACGACGGGGTAGTACGCGTAACTCGCCGTTAAGGTATCCCGATCGAACGCATCAATGTAGACTCGGTAGTGGTGGTTCGGGTTAATCTTAGTACCATCAACACTCACGTACATCCCGAAGCTCCCGTCCGAACCAAGACTAGACCCTCCGCCGTTGCTAACGTCATCATTAACGATGTTCCCGAACTCATCAAGTTCCTGAACACGCAGGTCGTACTCTACACGGTCGATATCATCGATCCCCGTAGTCTCTACAGTCAGAGAGTTATCAGTCTTCTGCGGGTCAATGAATCCATCGACAGAGGTGATCCCAACAACCGCAGGGGCGGAGGGCTGGCTCTGACGGCTCTGATTATTCTGTGACGCAGACTTCGAATTTGAGCTGCTCTGGGATGCGGGTGCACCCTGAGCCTGCTGACCCTGGCCATTAGCATTGGCACCCTGCTGCTGACCCTGACCGCTGGCGTTAGCACTCTGCTGCTGATCCTGAGATGCACTAGGCTGGCCCTGCTGCTGGCCCTGACCATTCTGAGATGCAGGGCTTGCACCCCGACTCTGAGGAGCCTGCTGACCCTGACCGCTGGCATTAGTACCCTGCTTATCCTGAGATGCACCAGGCTGACCCTGCTGCTGTTCACCGCCGGATGCAGCCTGCGAAGGATCCTGTGTCGCACCGCCCTGTGTTGCACCATCCTGGTTCTGACCGCTGGCGTTAGCACCCTGCTGACCCTGGGTTGCGCCGGGCTGAGCCTGTTGCTGCTGGCCCTGACCGTTAGCATTGGCGCCCTGCTGCTGACCCTGATCCTGACCGTTCTGTGCTGCAGAGTTTGGCTGGCCCTGTGTGGCTCCAGAACGTGCCTCATCCTGAGGGCTTACAGGCGCTGCATTTGCCTGCGCAAGCGGAAGAACCGTCACACCCGCAAGGGTGAAAATAGCAGCTCCGGTCATAGCCGAACGAGAATAGCGAAAAGCCATCATAAACTCCATTCATCGGTGACATGAACAATTCAACCCTAAACATAATTGAGGACCGAGATACAAGAGATATCGAGGAATCATCACAATAATTATTCTGAGAACGAATTTTTTACGTTGATATAGAAATATTCGAAGTTATTTAGTCAAGGTTTTATGAAAAATTTCTCCATTAAGTTTTTACAGAAAAATATAGCTCTGTTTCTCACAAGCAGATTTGAGTTAAATTCAGGATGGCAAAAATACTCTCAGTTTCGATAACCATAGAAATCACGTGGTGTCAGTAGTTACAGAGGCTCTATATATAACTAGGTGCTGCACTCCCCTAGTCTAAAAAGAGCAGGGGCGGTAAGGCTACCGGAACCGGCTGCCGATATGCCGCATCGCCTGCACCTGCCGACTGGTACGATGCGCCGCCCGCACCATCCGCGAACGCTTCAACGCCTGCAGCTCATCCTCGGCACGCTCAAACTCACCCCGCATATGCGCCTCCCATGAGTGCATGCGATCCGAAAGCGCCCATTCGTTGCCTTCGGCCAGCGAAGTCTTCAGCAAAAGCTCACGCACCGCACTGTTAATCGCCTCTAGGGACGGTTTCAGGGCGGGAATCGCCGCAGCCGCAGAAATACCCTCCGGCATAAGCGCCTGCTTCTCCCCGCGCACAGAGGCCGCAAGATACTCACGCCACGCGTGAAGCAGCGCGGTCACTGCCTCATGCCGCACCCGCAGCTCTTGGCGTTGCCCCCTGCTGAGCGAGAGCGCAGACGCAATGAGCTTCTCGGGAATGTCGGTGCCGAGCATATGAAGCGGAGTCATAAAATTCTGCATCCCGTAATGCCCCATGACCCCGCAAATCCGCATCTCAGTAAACGCATCGGGCACCAGCGCAACCGCAGGAATACCGGCGCTAAGGCTAAAGACCGCGGGATGGTACCGGTCGGTGATATTTAGCGCGGCACCCTGATGGATGCGCACCGTCGCATCCGCGTGCAGAATCGGTATCACCGCCGCAGGGGATTTCATGGATGCGGTAACCAGTTCATGCGCCTTGTAGTCACCGGTGCGCCCGCCCTCCGACGCTGGGTCGCCCATATGCCCCAGGAAGACCGCCGCCAGCCCATACTCGGAGTAAATCTTGTCTAATAAAGCGGCTAGTTCGTGTACTTTGCTCCCCGAAACCTCGTGCACCGTCACGCACACATAACGCTCGGGAAGCTCAGGAACCTCAACCCGCGCATCGGCATAGTCGAGCGTTATCTCGGGGGTATGTGCCCGGTAGTCGCTGGCATCATCCACACCCGCAAGCGCCTTAAGATCGTGCTCGCGGCACCACTCGTAGGAGCTGCGCTCGCGCACCGCCACCGAGGTTGCCGAACGCAGCATACGCAGCAGAACTTCCTCATCGCGCGGGGAAAGCACGGGACCAATCGACTGCCCGGACACAAAGACCGGAATCTTTGCGTACTGCGCCACCAGTGCGATAGCGGCGCGCTCATACAGCAGCCAGCCGTAGCGCGAATTCAGGTTGCCGCCGCCGGAAATGACGACCGCATCCACCGATTGAATACCCTCTACAAAATCGCGGATCTGCTGCGCCGACGGGCAAAAGTCGGGCAGATTCGGCATAACGCCGCCCACCAGAAACTCTTCGAGGCGTTCCAACGTGATCTCACGCTCGGCAGGCGCCCACGGGAACAGCAAAAACGGCATATATTCGTATGCAGACGAACCCCCGGCTCCCAGATAACGCTTGCTCTGCTCGGCATCACGGGTTGCTAAAATAACCTGCATTCCTGCATCCGCCAGGTATTCGGCGGTGCTGATCGTCATGGCCTCGTCCCCCACGTGGTAAATGGGCTGGCCAATATCGCCGACAACAAGAACACGAGTCATATACGTACCTATTTGCTTGATGAATCTTTAGGCGAAAAAACGGCACGCAAACGCGAAAGTTTGCCACTCCACGACATCGCCCGCTCCATGCGGTGCAGCCGCTCACACTGTTCCTGCTGCATAGTTTCGAGACGTTCCAAACGTTCCTGAACGTCTTGAAGCGCCTCCAGGGTTTCCAATAGACGGCCGTCAAGCTCGTTCGTCAGGTGCGCCTGGTAGAGGTAGGGCCCAATATGCGCCCCGGCGGCAAGGTCTTCACGGATCGCGGTGGCGCGCACCTGCGCATCAAAAATACGATGCTGCTGCTCGTGGCTCACGCTGTTGGCGGCAGAACCCGTCGCATCGGGGCGTTTACACCAGTACGCCAGGGGCTCGTCTAGAAGCTGAACTTCACCGGCCATGGCGGCGCGCATATTGAATTCCCAGTCGCCCACCACGGGAAGTTCCTCATCAAAATACCCCACCTTCTCATGCAGAGTGCGGCGATACAGCACGCCGATCGGAACCGCGCGATTGGTGCGGAATAGGAACTGCAGCCCCATAGCAGGCAGATCTTCATGAAAGGTGCATTCGTTCAGAACAATAAAACCGTCCTCGGTTTGCCGCTCAAAACGCTCAATAATTCGTACCACGCACATATCGGCACCGGTCTCATCAAGGGTTGCGACGGTACGTTCCAGGAATTGGGGATCCCACAGGTCATCGTCGTCGTGAATGGCGATATAGGTAGACTCACTGGAGCGCACGCCCAGGTTAGAGGCCGCTTCCATATTGCCGCCCGCAGCATGAAGAAGAACGGTCTGCGCCGCAACCGGGCTGCGGTCAATAATCTGCTGAGATTCTTCCTGATTTCCGCCGTCATCGACCACGTACACGGTGTATTGCGTATACCGTTGCTCGGCGATATTCTGCAGGGCACGTGCGAGAAAGACCGGGCGATCTTTCGTGCGTACAATGACGGCGACAGAGGAAAACAAAGCTCTCCAAAGAATATATAAGGCCTGTGCATAAGGCACCTAGGGCGGAAATATATAGGGTTGTCTAGAATTCTACGGAGTTGCGCGGGAATAAGCGAGCATTCCAGCCCACATTAGGGGTAAAAATTCTACCCAAATATGCCATCAAGAGCCATCATGAGGGCGATCGCACACAAAAAACATGCCGGAAGCGTGACAAACCAGGTCAGCATAATGTTCGCAACGATCTTCGGCTTCACCGAGTTAAACCGCTGATTCACCCCAGCCCCCAGGGCGGATGCGGTCGCCAGGTGCGAAGACGAGAACGGCAGCTGCAGCAGGAAGTACCCGAGCGCCTGCATAAGAGCCGTGGTGCCTTGAGCTACCGCGCCGCGCATTGGATCTAAGCGCACCATACGGTAGGCGAAGGTGTAGCCGATGCGCCGCCCACCTGTGAGCGTGCCCGCCGCCAGAGCCAGCGCAATAGTGAGCACATGCCAGGGGAGGAGGTCCCGCGTGGGAAACGGAAAAACCGCACCCAGCACGTGCAGCACCAACAGGTACAGGTACCCGGTCTGCATACCGTGCAGAAGCGAAATTGCGGATGCCGACACCGCCAACACCTCACGCGAATGCCGGTTCACGCTGCTTGGCGAAGAGCGGATCGCTAAGCGATAAAACGGGAGCACTAAAAGCCAGGAGAGGAGGAAAATCAGGGGCGGCAGGTAGAGGAGCGGCAGCAGGGTGGCATCGAAAATCGCGGGGATAAACCGTGAACCTTCGCCATCGACCCGAGCATACCACGCCACCCCGGCAAGGGCGCCGATGAGGGCGTGCGTTGAGGAGGCTGGCATACGTAAGGCCCACGTCGCCACACCCCATAAGGCGGCGGTGATGAGCGCGGCGGTCAGCCCCGGAAGACCCAAATGCCCGCTGGGAACGGCAATCCAGGGCACACTCATATCGGTGATCAGCAGATACGCCGCAAACACCCCGATACCGTTGAACAGCGCGGCGGTAATCAGAGCCGCGGTATCGCCCATCGTGCGGGTGCGTACCGGCACCGCGATAGCATTGGAGGCATCGTGCATGCCGGTCACAAAAATAGCGGAAAGAAACGCGCCCACACACAGAATACTGAGCAGAACCACTAGGACTCCTGCACGATAATACGCCCGATCTCAGAGGACACGCCGCGCATCGCATTTGCCGCTTCGACCAGTTGGGCAATGAACTTGGTGTACCGGCGGTAGCGTTCCATCGGGAAGCGTTCGGCGAGTTCTGCATCGTATTCTTCGGCGGTGCGAACGGCTTGGCGCGAGATACGCAGCATATCCATCCAATAGTTATCCAGGCCCTTAATATCGGCGAGCTTGGGAATTACTGCCTCGGTCAACACCGCCTGCCGCTGGATAATGTCAAGTATCGCGGTAATATGCGGGGCAAAACCGTCAATTTTGTGCAGATAAAGGATGTGCGCGGCACTCGTGAGCTTTTCGACCGCGTTCGTGAGTTTGCGGGCCAGCGTGTAGAGGTCTTCGCGGGGTACCGGGGTGGCAAATGAGCTTCGCACGGTGGTGAGGGTCATGAAGAACAGGTCGGTCGAGTTCGCCTCGTGCACCAGCATGCGGTCGAAGAGCTCGGGGTATTCGGAGGTAGATGAGCCAACCATTTCGGAGAGGAGCGCCGCCGCCTCCGCCACCTGCACCGAGATTTGTGCAAGCGAGGTGAGTGAGCTGTTGGCTTGTGGAAAGATGCGGTGCAACATAGTTACAGTCTAACGCGGGTGTGCTTAGGGTGCGCGGGTCTGATACTTCCCGCGCGGCGGCTTGAGAATACAACAGCGGGAAGGCTACATGATAGCCTTCCCGCTGTGAACGTTAGCGATGTCGGGCTGGGAGCGCCTCTCGGCGGAAGGCCGCTCGAAGCGGCAAATGATTTGGAGCCCGGGGCTACCTATTAGCAACCCGACATCTTGTCTTAAATTATCCGCCCGTGCCGAGCCTCCGTCAAGGTACATGAGCTCTAAGCAGAACACCCGGCATCAGTTCCGAATCCTGTATTTTCCCGGGATTTGATAGCGCGCGAGTACCGTGCGGGGCTACAATGCTTCGAGTCCGCCGCTTGCCCGCCAGTGCGCGGCGGTCGCCTCCAAATCCTCGGCGATTTTCACGAGTTTTCGGTATTGTTCGGGCACGCGGAACATGCGTTCAATGCCTTCGCGGCGAACCTCATGACTGGGCGGATGCACTCCCTGCGGGTTACCGGACAGTCGGCTAATATCTGCACGCTCATAGTTGAGGCGCAGTCCCAGTGCCACCACACGCGCGAACGCCGCAAAACGTTCGAGAGCTATATCAATATCGCCGCTGTAGAGCCCGGCCAGAATTTTGTCCGCCGTTTTGACGACCTCGGAGGCGCCCGGTGGGTCTGGCACCCCCGCCAGCAGATGCGAACGGTAATCGGCACCCATACCGGTAGAGAACGCTTGTGCGGTGGCCTTTGGGTAGCGTCGTACCATGTCGCGCAGGGAATACATGCGCCATAGCGCTCCGGGGAGGGAACGCGCGGGTGAATGAGACCAGAGCTGCGCAAGCGCCTCAATACCGTATTCGTCAGTGAAGTCTATGAGTCGGGCGGCAACCTCCGGGTCAGAATTTTGGCGTCCGCGCTCCAGCAGAATGCGAGCAGACGTATGCGCCGCCTCATCACGGGCGGCGGGATCTTCACCGCCAACGCGACGCTCAAACTTTTCGCTGGGCTGAGATACTGGGCGATGATGTGCACGATGAGCCATAGGTGTTTAGTGTAACGGGCAGGGCACGAGTTTTTCGAAGGATTCAGCCGGACGAAAATCATATCTGCGAAGGCGACTCGTGACGGATTTGTAGTGTATAGTAGATGATGTCTTCGCGTTCACGCGGGACGGCGCGCCTTTAGCTCAGTTGGTAGAGCTACGGACTTTTAATCCGCAGGTCGTGGGTTCGAGCCCCACAGGGCGCACTCTTCACCAGAAATAATCTGGTACGTCGCTCCGTTCGGTACAAAGCCGATCGGGGCGACTTTTTTCTTACCCTTCTCCTCAATGTATGAGGGGGCAGGCACTTTAGTATTGACGATACTATCACCTAAAAGCTCACTCAAGCTCATGTTGAGTGCGCCCGCAAGAGTTATAAGCTCCCCAATAGTAAATTCTTGTTTGCCGTTAAGCCGTGCTGCTGCACCACTACGAGCTACCCCTAGTATCTGAGCCACTTCTCCCTGAGTTTTGATACCTGCCTTTGCGAGGATGCCACGAATTTCACGAGCTACTACTTCTTGCGGGGTGTACATCGTCTCTGCTGGTGCCGTTGTAATACTCATACTGTAGATTTTACCGAAAATATGCCTATTATCTACCGCTAATGCAGTAATTTACATCTAAAATGTCTGAAATACTTGTATATTGTCAGAAATTCTGTCATTATGTAGTTATGGCTGACATTGAAATTGTTACAAAGAATCTTCGAGCAGAGATTGCTCGGTACCAGGTGCCTATGGAGGAGCTCCGAAAAGTACTCGGACTTAAGCGAAATTCTTCAGTTCTAGGACGCCTTAAGGGAAAACCTGCTGTCACGATTCCAGAGTTAGAGGTGATTGCGGATCATATAGGAATTTCGAGCAGTGTTTTCTACACCGGAGTAGGAGGAGGTACGAAGAATGAAACTGAGTAAGAAATTAGCTCAGACACCTGCTGTTGATGCAGGAATTGCTTACTTCGTTCCAAAGAAGGCGGCAGGCAGCCTGTATGCTACAGCGTTTGCAGAGATGGTGGACAATCCGCAGCTATTCCAGATTCTTGCAAATTTTGAGCATGAACAGGGACTTCCAGCTTTTACAGAGGGCACCGCAGCAGAAATTTTGAACGCACGGATTTATCGGTATGTGATTGTTTCAGATGGCTGGGGTAACGCAGTTTCACCGGATGAGCTGACACACGCGGCTACATGGACAGCTCTAGCAGCGGCTTAGAAATAAGGTTTTAGAGGACTTTTAGAGGATATAGATTCAATGTCTTTTCGGATGGTTAATTGGGCATACGAACAGGATTTACCGCCTAGCCCAAAGTTTCTGTTGGTCACGCTTGCTGATAAAGCTGATGATGATGGTACTACTGCTGCCGGGGTAGATTTCCTGGCCTACGAGACGGGCATTTCTACCCGCACAGTAATCCGGCATTTGAAGCAGCTTGAAGAGATGGATCTGCTGCATAAAGAACGTCGTGAATATAAAGGTTTTGGCGGGCGGAAAACGAATCTGACGATTCTGCATCCGTGGAAGGATGGCACGAAACCAAAGTGGCACGACTATAAAAAGTTACAGCGTGAGGCAGAGAAGACTAAGCGTGAATTTGGTGTCACTAGCCCTGTGGAAAACTTTGAATCTGCACAAGGTGACAATTTGGCACTTAGTTCAAATTCCAGGGCAGATACACAACATGACAATCTGTCACCTTCTGCACACAAGGTGACATCTGTGCATGCACAAGGTGACAAATCGTGCAATTTTGGACTGGTCCCGTTAAAGGAACGCGCGCGCGGACTTAACCATCAGTTAATTAACCATCAGTCCGTCAGTCAGTCTGTTAAGTCATCTGCCCCTGTGGAAAACTCAGGACCGACGGATGGATCAGCAGAACGAAAAAATTCAAATCCACCACAGCAGGCATCCGTGCCTGAGGTACCTGAACCTTCTACCTCGATAGCTCGTGGTCAGGGTGTTACTCCCCCGGTTCAACCAAACATGCAGGTGCCCTCCGCATCGGTAGTTGGTGTCCCTGCACCGGTGCAGCACAACCCTCAGCGTCAGGGGCAGCCTGCTCCTGCATCCGTTGGTGGTACGACTGCCGCGGTAGCCGCTAGGTGCGATTCAGGGTCGATGGTTCAGGGAGTGGCGTTGCGTCAGCTTGCCGTGGATTTAGTTTCTGATGGTGTGCCCGCTCCGGCGGTGAAGGCCGTGGTGCAGGTTCAGGGGCTTGCTCGAATGGTTGAGGTTGCTATGTCTCGGTCGCAGCAGGTGCGGTCGCCTCAGCGTTACTGCCGGGCAGTACTAGCACGGGAATGGGAGCAGCTTGTGTCGCAGTGTGCACCTGCTGCCTATCCGCTGTGTGCCCGTCATCGGGTACGTTTGTCGCCTGCTGGGCAGTGTCGTGAGTGTGTCCAGGAGTCTCGTGAAGCCGCTGAGGAGGCTTCGCATTCTCGTGGCGTGAATATGCGTCAGGTGCGTCAGCTCGCGCAGGAGCGCGGGTTGAATTTGGAAAATATTCGAAATCTTGAACTCGGGCCCGTTGTGGAGGGTCTGATTCGTGACGGGATTGTGCCCGCTGAGGTGGAACAGGTTGCTTGTTTCTTGGCGGATAACCCGGGAATTGTCAGTAATCTAGAGCAGAAAAGGACGGCGTGAACAACCGTGAAACAGCTTGCAACAATTTCAAAAGACAGTGTCCACGCCGCTGGTACTAGGGTATCAGCAGCAGAGGGCGAGAATCTAGCTGAATCAGCTGATTCTCAGGTTAAATCTTCCCCCGTTGCCGCAGACGAAGGGCTGGTGTGGGATGAGGAAGTGCTAGCAGCGTGGGAATCTGTACGTCCGTGGATTGCTACGATTCTTGCCCAATTCCATTTATTGGCTGATCTTGATGATGTACATCAAGAAGCGTTTTTGAGGCTTTGCGAGCGTCGGCATAAGTACGATTCTTCTCGGGGGACGCTCGGGGCATGGGTGTGGATTATTGCTAAGAGCACGGTCTTTGATCATTTGTCTCACCGTTGTGAAATGGCGGAAGAGCTTATGTCTGCTGTCCCGGAAAATAGCGTTTCTGCGCCGGTGGGAGATGTCGAGTCTGCTGCTGCGGAGGTATTGCAGCTTTTGAAGGCGGCTGCTGAGACGACAGATTATTTTCGGGCGATTGAGATCGCGCTCTGGTTTGATGGTAATGCTGTGAAAGCTGCTGAGACGTGGGGTATTTCCGCTCAGGCAGCTCAGGATTCCCGTACTCGGGTGCACCGTATTGGTCGTGTGATTGCGCGGGCTCTTCTGGAGCATGAATGGCGTCAGGTGCACGGCATTGTTGGGTCTGCGTCGGTGGCGACGCTGGCGGCGTGTCTTCCTGCTGATGCTGGGTCGCTCTCTTATTTAGAAGCTCTTGCGGAGGTCGGATCTGTTGAAGCGCTTTCGATAGATCGGTTGATGGAGCTGACGGGTCTTAGCCGTAATTCGGCTAAGAAGCATGCGGCTAGGACTAAAAAACTTTTGTCAATCGCGCGGTCTGTGGTTGAGACCGGGACTATCATTACTTCTGAATGTGGCTAAAAAGGATAATCATACATTCAATTTCATTCAGTTCACGAACTAGGAAGGGAGTGTAAATCATGGATAACGATCCAATTGATCAAGCTTTAAAAATATTAGTGTTTACTATATTACTTCTAATTTTACTCTGCATCGTATTAATTGCTCTTATACCGATTGAATTATTTCTTCGTTCGCAAGGAATGAGTCTCGGAATAGAGTTCAAATAAGACTTATGTCTTTTACCTGTATTGAAATTTTGAAGAAAGGAAGAAACAATGGAAGAATTACGTGAGATGTTTCAAATCGTAAAATTCGTTATACTAATTTTTGCTTTTATCACAATTTTCATTATTGGAGTATGGTTAGAAAAGAATCGTCCTGTGGAACTCATCCCCTGCGGTAACGGCTTTGTTGAAGAGATTAAAAAGGGTCCTCCCTGGCTAGCTATTTTTTGTTTGATAGATTTTGTTGTTATGACTATACTTTTTATCTTATTTATGCTCATGCGATAAGGTAAATAATAGCTGTATTAGTTTAAAATTCTTATTTTTAAAGGAAAGGGATATAAGAAATGAGTAAAAAAGAACTAGGCATTATTCCTCGGCTTCGGTGGGTCATTACAGGGATTGCTGGCGCATCACTTTTAGCAAGTGTATTTTTCGCTGCGGAGGACGGAGTGTTTGCCCAGGATTGGGGACAGGAGGTACCTATCTACATCCTCGACACGATAACAAATTTTGCAGAATATATCTCCCATTATTGGGGAAATACAGGTGCAGAAACAGGGGCATTGTTTATACTCGGTGTTCTTTATGCTTTTCTCGCAGTGTCGGCTTGGGAAGAATATGCTGGTAGCCTTCCTAAAAATAAAAATTAGTTGGAAATAGAAAGGGTTATAGAAATGTTTAAAATCTTCAAGAAATATGCAGTACTTGACGCTGTTGAGACTGATCATTATGAAGCGTATTGCATGTACGAGCAGATTGCTGGTGGTCTTGGGGAAACTCCTTGAAACTGAAGGATGGTGAATAAATCATGTTGATGCTTTACATTTCTTGCATGATAGTTACGTTAGCACTGAATGTTTTTGGTGTGGCCGCCAATATGGGGTTACACGCGGCACGCGGTGTTAAACCTTTTCAGACGAATATCATAGTAGCTTTAGTGGCTCTCTTTATTCTCAACATGATCAGTGTAGCCGTAACCTTGTATGCCCCAGGTGAGGTTTCTGATCCTGCCGTCTGGGGCTCAGTGATTGCAGCTATTATTTCTAGCTGGTTTTTCGTAAAAACCTGCCGTAGGCTCTCCCAAGAGTATTTCTCAAAGAAGGAGAAAAACGAGCTATTATCATTTGCGGAATATTTGACGTCCGCAGAGCAATGGGAAGACGGTGAATAAAGAAAATTGGCAAAGAATCCTAAAAACAAAGAAAAGCGTGGGTGAATAAAGATGATAGAAAAAACTGAAGTCCGTGGTGATAAACCGGAGCAGGCTGACTCTAATCAGCCGGTTAAGTACGCGCACATGCAGTAAAAGTTAGGACAAGGAATAAGGGTGAGAAGACCACTGTGGTCTTCTCACCCTTATTCCTTGTATATGTCTTTTCTTTGATGTGACGTCGTGGTGATGTCACGTCAAAAAAATTGTGCCGGATCGTGGCGGGGCGAGTTAGAAGCCCATGACATATTCATATTTTCCAGGGGTAGAGCCCCATCTTCTTGTTTGGTTCTTGGCCGTGTTCATTCTTGTGCAGCTTCTTTGGAGGCTAATTCGGTTTATTGCTGGAGCTGTAGGTAAGGCATTTTCGTCTTGGATAGAGAAACTCGTGGAGGCTTTCATACGGACGGTTTTGCCTGACCCTGAGAAGACTGGAGAGCAACTTGGAGCCTGGGTTCTTTCGTGTTTTGGGTTGAAGCGTAAGTGATGTTTGTTGGTTTCTGGGAATAGTTTTTTGTGTGTGGTGCCGGGTTTACCCCCACCGGAACCGTAATACATAGTGTGAGCACCCACCCGCCTACATACAGCGGGTGGGGTTTGTTTGACCCGTTAATTTAGTCGTGATTTTGGAGGGAGGGTTTATGAGTGAGGCACCTGAAGCATTGCCGCTTGCTGGGTATGTACAGACTGTTTACGGCTTTGACCGACCTCAGTCTACTTCTGGAGAAGATGTTTTTCCGCAGGCGTTGGTGGAGTCTCCGTCTGCTGCGGCAATAGATCCTAATTCGGCATCTGTGCAGGTGATGGAGACCGCTCCTGTAGATACGTTACCGCCTTATGTTGATGCGGCTGCGCCAGGACTGCCGGGTGGTACTTTTGGTGACCCTGTGAACAGGGTTCCGGTGGTGTTTGGTGTGTCGCCGGTAGCGGGTGCTTCAACATGGGCGCATCTTTTGGGGCTTGTCGAGGTTTTCACGTTTGAGGCTGTGGTGCAGGCTGCTTCTTCCGGTGTTCCGGTGGTACTGGTGTGCAGGTCTACGGAATCTTCTGTTGCTGCTTGTTTTGATTTCATGTCAGCAAATCAGGAGATTCTTTCATCTATTGCCTTGATTTTAGTGGTTCCTGATGCTCCAGGTCGGGTGATTCGTGAAGTGCGGCATCAAATCAAGATTCTATCTGGTGCGCATTCGGTTATGCAGGTGCCTTGGATATCTACATTACGTGCGGTCAAGCTCTCGGACGATATCCCACAGAGTAAGGATCTCGTGAAAGCGATTAAGAAAGTAAATTCATCTCTTCCTAATAAGTTCCCTCAAGGTAAGGAGAAATCATAGTGGAGAATCCGGTTGTTGTTAAAACCTCGCAAGTAAAGAAGGGTGGTGTGTGGTTTAGTATTCGGCATTTCTGTACTGGGGCAGCTGTAGCCGCCTTCGTTGGTCTGGGGAATATCACAACAGGTGTACATGCGGCAGAAGGGCAAGCTCAACCTGCACCGCAGGCAATGTGTAATGGCTTAGCCACGGGTCAGGCATGGACCCTTGGCATTGCTGTAGTCGGTATCGTCATTGCTCTGATCTTGATTGGTCTTGGTATTGCCTTCTCACATTACCGTGAGGACGGATCAACGATCTTCAAGAAGCTAGGTCTTTGGGGGCTTGGAGCAGTGATTGTTGGTGCCGCACCTGAAATTGCGCGTGTTTTTGTATCAGCTGTTCTTCAGTGTCAGTAACTAGTTCTTAAGGAGGGGGCCGATGATGCTATCTCGTATACCACGGATAAATAAGCGGTTGGGATTATTTGTATTTTTAGTAATCGTAATCGTTGGTTTGATTTTGCTTTTGATCTATAGCCTTTTTCAATCATCTGGAACTACTCAGAATCAAAGTGAAGAGAACCAGTCAACTTCTGTGCCTTCATCATCGGTCTCTTCCTCAAGTTCTGGGCGAGGTGATCATGTTTGTAATGTTCATGTGGCGGCAGATCAACAATTCTCAGGTGTGGTACCAGGGGATTATCAATTTAAAACTTCTTCTTTGGGAATTATTTATCCCGTGAGTCCGTCTCTTGGACCTACATACACCCCTGGGATGGTTGGGTATTGCTTTGCACATAACCCAACCGGCGCGGCGATGGCTGCGGTGCAGGCCGTTGCTGTGACGGATGCTCCGGGGGTTTCTGAAGCAGAGCTGAAGGATCTTTTGTCCTCTTCAGCTTCTTCAAGTTTTCAGGCGTCGTCTTCTGAGCCTGTTCGGGATACTCGAATTGCTGGGTATGAGATTGAATCGTATTCACCAACTTCTGCAAAGGTTGCTGTGATTGCTCTAGTGACTCGTGAAGATAACAGTAAGCAGGATGCCGTGAAGGTTACGGTTCCGGTGGTGTGGGAAAACGGAGATTGGAAGGTCGATACTGATCCCGGCACTTTGGAGCCAGTATTAGCGACTCAGGTTCCTAGTCAAATCTTTAAGAAAGATGGAGCAAACACTAATGGCTAATCCTTTGGCAGATTTTGCGCATACAGCATCGAAAAATGGTGCTGATTTTAACTGTGATTTTAACCCAACAGTTCAGGATAAAGATTTATGCCATCAAATTGCTGCTGGGGTTGCTGATCAAGTTCGGGAAAATGTTAACGATCCCGTAGGTACTGTGGCTAAGGCTGCTATAGATGGAAAAATTAATGATTTCATCACCAATTTACTTCAAGGCGTAACAGAGTTATTTCATAATTTTATTTCTTCTTGGTTACATGCAGGACCAATTATTGATCTTAATGGTCCAGGGGTTCAATGGGGTTATGGCACTACAAAGGTTTTTTTGGTGTTCGCTCTGACCTTTGGGCTTATTATGACTGGTCTTAAAGCTGCTTGGTACTCCCGTGGAGAAGATATTAAGGATGCTATTCCAAGTGTTTTAAAGGTTTCTGGGGTTGCTGTTGCTGGCAATGTTTTTGTAGCCACTATGATTACTGCTTCAGATGCCGCGGCACAGTGGATTATTGATCAGTCTGCATGGAATAGTGATGACACCGCCAAGGTTCTTGCTGGAGATATTGGAAAGCTTGTTTCCCAATACGGTGCAATGATGCTTTTGATGGGCGGCTTGATGGGTATCGTGGTCGTTCTTCAGTGGTGTGTCATGATCTTCACAGCCATAGTTTTGCCCATTTTTGTGATGTATTGGCCTTTGAGTGAAGCTATGGGGTTCGCGGCGGGTCAGAAGGGTTTCTCTCGCACAGCCCGGTGGATTCTCGCTTTTATTTTGTTTAAACCGACGGTAGCCCTTTTGTACGGTTTCGCTTTTGTTTTGATGAAAGGTGACGAGGGTCTTGGCGGGTTCGTCATGGGTATCTGTGTCATTATAATCAGTATTTTTGCTCTTCCTGGTTTGTTGAAAGTTGTGATGCCTGCGTCGGCGGCTACTGGTGCTGATGGTGGTGGGGGTCTGCTGTCTGCGGCAGGGAAGTTCTTGCTGGCTGCTGCTGCTGTTGGTGCTACTGGAGGCGCCGCTGGTGGTGCCGCAGCGGGAGGTGCTTCAGGATCAGCGGCAACTAATGCCGGGGCTGGTGGTGCTTCAGGTGGAGGTGCCTCAGGATCAGCAGCTAGCGCTTTTCAGCCTGGGGCTTCGTTAGGTGATTCTGGGCAGATGCCCGGTGGATTCTCTTCTTCAGGGTCTGGTGGGTCATCAAGTGGAAGTCAAGGAGCGATGGTATCGCAGTCTGGTGGTTCACCTTTGTCTGAGTCGTCAGCGGCTTTTGCTGATGATTCTTATTCTTCTGCTTCTTCATCACAGCCTGAGCAGTCTCTTAGTTCTTCAGAAGTTGGTGGTTCGGGGGAAGGAAGTATTTCAGCTGCTTCACCGTTGGGGTCTGGAACTGCGCCTATGGAGGCTTCACCTGCTGGTGGTGGTGAGTCAGCAGCAGGTAATCAAACTTCACCTGTGCCGGGGGTAGATCAAACTTCTATGCCTTCTAGCTTTGGGGCTGAAGCTGCTGCGGATTATCAGGGTGGTGTTCCACAGCCTGAACAGGGGCCGGTCTCTGCCGGTATGAATGATGCGGATCAAGGACAAAGCGGCTGGGCATCTCGTGGTGCGTCGGCTGTAGGACGTGTGGCTAAGGCTGCTGGTCAGGGGGCTTATAAAGCAGCTACGCATCCTGCTGTTTTGGATGCTGCTAATCAGCAAGCAAGGTATTCCAAACACAGTGCTGAAGAAAAAATCTTTGATCAGTCACAGATTGATAATAGGCATCACTAAAGAGAGGAAAACACTGTTATGGCAAAGCCTTTGTATGGTAACCCGATCCGTAAGGGATCAACGCGCTTTTTTGGTTGGCTTCCTCCCTTTGCATTGGCGTTGGGTGCTGCCGTTTGCGTGATTGTATTGGTCGCGTTCATTACTGGATTCTGGCTTTTTGCTTTAGGGACTCTCATTGTCTCTTTGGTGGGGTTGCTGCTTTTTGGTATTCCTCTTCCTAGTGAAGATCTTACGTTGGCGCAGCGGTGTATGCGTCGGTGGCGGCACGCGGCCCGACGTCGGCGGGGTGAGACCATGTTTTTGAATTCGTATTTTAGCGATCGTACTCCGGATGAGTTACTGGGTTTACCAGGTTATTTGCGCACTATTAATACTATTCCGGTCCGAGATGGTGTTGGGAAACAGGTTGAGGTTTTGCATCATACCGAGGTGGATATGGGCACAGTAACTTTTATGTGCTCCCCTCGTGGTGCAGATATGCAGCCTGATGGAGAAGTAACGGATCAGATTAGGTCTTTTGGGGCTTGGCTTGGATCGTTTTCTCGGGAAGGTTCTTTACGTGGCGCCTCAATTACAGTGGATTCAGTTTTTGAATCTTCTGTACCAATGGCTGAGTCAGTGCTGGAGAGTTTTGATGATACTGCTCCTGATGTTTCACGGCAGATTACATATGAGAGTACTGCTTCTTTACCGGCAAGGGTTGCATCTATGACAACTTATGCGACTTTGGGGTGGCGTTTATCAGGGCTTGACTCTGATCTTGATGGTGCTGTAGCAGAAATTGTTTCTCGTCTTCCTAAGCATCGAGGTGCTTTGTCTGCTGCTGGTGCAGGTCAGGTACATACTATGTCAGATGTTGATTATGGCGACATGATGTTTACGGCGTATAACCCTTATCGCAATGCGGAAGTGGCTCGTGAGATTCATCATCAGATTCCTGCCTTCCGTCCGTTTACCGGGTCGGGACCGGAGTATATGAATGCTGATCATAAACGTGTTGTGCTTCATGATGGTGTGGCGTCCATGACTGCGGTGATGACGATTCCGGATCCTTCGAAAATTACTGAACGTTCGTATCAGAGTTTGTTTGGTCCGTCAGCTCATTTTTTGAGGAAACGAGTGACTTTATTTTATCGCCCTATTGTGGCTTCGGATCAGCGTAAACGTATTGATGCTGCATCTCGTGCGACTACGAGTGAGAATACCTCCCGTCAACGGTATACCGCCTATGAGGCGAAACAACAGCAACAGGTGGGTCAGGCGATGGGTCAGATGGCGTCAGGAGCTAAGTTGCATGAATGGGGTCTGATGGTGACGGTCACTTTTGATCCGAATGAGAAAGCTCAACGTGCCGCTGAGAATGAGTTAAAAGCTGAGATGAGTGGTATGAAATTCGTTTTCTCGGATTTTGCTACGGATGCTGCTTTTCACCAGACCCTACCTATTGGAATTTTCCCCTGGGTCTATGAAGACAAAATTGTCAATTTATTAGGTAAGAAGACGAATATCTTGTCTGAAGAAAATAAGGATCAAGAAGAAAAGAAATAATGATGCTGAAGTTATTGAATCGTCGAAAAGATTTACCTGAGACTGCCGTTCCCCGTGTCAGTAAGCATGGTCAGCATGGTTATGGTGGTGGTGCTTGGAATCAGCTTGCCCAGATGCGGATGTGGATGGAAACCAATGTTGATAACGCTGGTTTGTATCCATTTATTACGGGTACTGCCCGTCCTCGTACAGGTGCGCCGATTGGGTATGATCTCACAAATGGGTCTGCTGTGGCAATGGATCATATATCGCTTTTTTATTCTGAAGCTATTAGCTCCCCATCGTGTATGTTGATGGGACTTAATGGGTTAGGTAAATCGTCTCTAGCGGGTCTTATCTCTGCGTACATCAACTCTACTGGTGTACCTTTAGCAGTTTTCGATCCTATTAAAGGTGAATGGGCGGAGTACGCACGGGCTATAGGTGCAGATGTCTTCCAAATTGGTACCCGTAGCGGTAACACCAAAATTAATCCTATGGATCCGGGGCCACTAGCGGCGGCCGGGACTGTTATTGGTGGTGAAGCTGGGCAAGCAATGTGGCGTGATGCCATTACAAATATTGCACATAACATTATTGCTTTAGTGAGGATCAATCGTGGTCAGGATAAAAGTATTTCTGATTCTGAAGCTACCATGATCAAACTTGCTGTCCAGGCGGTGATGGATCAACAATCTGATCCAGCATTGGGTCACTTATTGGAGTTCTTCAAGCATCCTTCTGAAAAGGCTATTTCTGCTGCTGGTTTGAAAACTCCAGAACAGTTTATGGAGACATATGCTGACCTCTTTAGGTCTTTGTCTGCTTTGCTGTATGGAGAACTTGCAGAAATTTTCTCTGATAAAGGTATGACTATCACTCCAGGTAATCCGGGGGGTTTCTGCTTCGATTCATCCTCTATTCCCGATAGTCATGACCGTATGATTTCTGCGGTGATGATGTCCACCTGGAGGCTGGGGATGAATGCTATTGATGCGCATTGGGAACTTTCACAATTTGAAGCTAAGAAAGCTGCTGAAGCTGCTGCGGAAGGTGAAACGTATATTCCTCAGTATGTTTGGCGTGGATATTCTTCATTGATGGATGAGTTCTGGCATCCCGTACGTATGGCTAAAGGTATGGTGCAAGAAGTAGACCGTCTATCTCGAACGAACAGGTCTGTTGGTGTTGGTGAGCTGAAAATTACCCACTCTCCTAAAGATTTCTTGATGCTTCCAGATGAAGCAGACCGTAATATCGCACGATCTTTGATTGAGAAATGCGGTCTGTGGATTCTGATGGCTATGACTGAGGATGACGTCGATACGTTATCTAAAATCCGCAAGATTAATGATGTTGAGAAGGCTTGGGTGACAGGTTTTATGTCTGGTTCACAAGGGCTTGAATATCATACTGCGCATAAAGGTTCGTATGATGAAGAAACTGTTTTGCCGGGAGCGGGAAAAGCGCTATGGAAAGTAGGGGATTCTTTAGGGATTCCTGTGCAGTCACCTAAACCGCGTACATTGAGGAAACTGCATAAAACTAATACTCGTTTTGATAAAGAATAAGCGCAGAGAACTATGGGGGAAAGATGGAGAATTCAAAGGGTTTAGGTGCCATCCTCGCGTTTATAGCCATGATTATTGTGGGGGTATTGGCGACACCATTTATTCTGATTCTCCTCTTTTTAGGTAGCACTCAAGAAGCGAATGCTTGCCCGCCGCAGGGCGGTGATGTGAATGTTTCACAAGGACAATCAGATGCTACTCCTCCACCTGCTGGGGAAAAGGGAGAAGATGGTCGTCCGGCTCCTTTTTACGGTTCGGTTGATGGTGAGTCTTCGGTGACGGGTGGTTTGATTCCTGCTGAGTGGGAGCAGGATGTGGTGAATGCTTCGAAAACATCGGGGATTCCGACATCGTGGATTGCTGCTCAGTTGGAGTCTGAATCTCGGTGGAATGCTGGTTTGGGTCACAACCATGCTGGTGCGGCCGGGTTGGCACAGTTCACGGATGCTACATGGGCAACCTACGGGCATGGGGCATCTCAGTCCGATCCGAAGGCTTCGATTCGGGCAATGGGTGAGTACTTGCGTGATTTGCGTCAGCAGATCAAGCCTATTGCGGATTCGTCGGGTCAGAACGAGTTTGATCTGACGATGGCAGCGTATAACGCTGGACCTGGTGCGGTGCAGCAGTACGGTGGTGTACCGCCGTACTCAGAGACTCAGGGCTATTTAAAACGTATACACACGTTGCAGAAGAGCTTTTACGAGCGTGTATACGGAAATCAGGTTGGCGGTAAATCCGACGGTTCGGTAGATACGGCCCCTGTTGAGAACGCGGCACCGCAAAATGGCGGCGGTAATAATGCTAGCGCTGAATGTAATAAGCCTGGTGGGTATTCTGGTGGCGAGACCAGCGGTAACGATGATTATCCGTGGAAAGGGTATGAGCAAGCACCGAACCCGATTACGGGTGCCTATTATGTGAACTGCACCGATTTTTCGTTGTGGCGGTTGAATCAGCAGGTAGGTGCTACTGATCCGCAGAAACCAAAGTATACGAATAGTAATTTCGTAGACGGTATGGTTCTTGGTAATGGTGGTGATTGGGCTGGTACTTGGAAGGCTAAAGGCTGGCCGGTTGATCATACCCCCGAGGTTGGGGCTATGGCTCATTTTGACCCTGGCGCGGCGGGGGCCTCTGCACAATATGGGCATATCGCGGTTGTTAAAGAGGTCAAAGACGATGGGAAAACCGTCGTGATTGAGGAGTATAACGCGATTAATCCTGGTGCCTACAGTACTCGTGAGATGCCTGCCTCGTCAGTCTCTAATTATTTGCATATTCCCGATAGCGAGAAGAAAAAGTAGCGAAGGATCTGATCAAGATGTCGAATCATCATTATGTTGTTGCCGCAGCTGTGTTGGTTTCTGCCTTGTTAATGGTTGGGTGCGCGGCAAATAACAGCAATGGCCGTGAGGATCAGGCTCAACCAGCAGCGACAGGTACGGTCACGAGCAGTTCTGCTCCTACGCCGTCACCGTCGGAATCGCCTAGGTGGGGACATTATGGAGAGCCTGCCGCGACCCCTGGGCCTGGTGCATTTTCTGGGTGGAGTCGTGAGGAACAGGAGCATGCGCAAGAGTTTGCGTTAGTGTCGATGCAGGTTTTTGCGATGAAAACTGATCAGGCGACGTGGCATGAGTATATGGATCCTCGTGTCACGGACGAGTATCGGGAGCAGTTGAAAAACTATAACCCGCAGTACGGGAATATTCGTTCTGTGCAGCGGGTGGTGTACACGGAATTTGGAACGGATGCGACTAAGGCGACTCTTCGTGTTGAAACGTCGGATGGTGTATGGGTGGTTCACCTGGTGCGTTCTGGCTCCGGGCAAGAGCCTAAGGTTTCATTGATTGAACCATTGAGCTTAGGGGGGAAACATTAAAGATGATGTCTACAGGTGAGCGTGTTGTCGCCGGATTCTTGTGCGGTATTGTCGCCTTAGGGCTCTATATGGCTGCGGCTGTGAGTGCGTGGTCTTCTACGGGTGTATGGCATACGAATTTGGGCGAGATTATTTCAGCTCTTCAGGGGCATGGGGTTACCCTGTTCTTCTGGGTTATCTTGGCGGTCACAATTGCAGCTGTGATAGGGCTTGTTGTTCTGGTGGTGAAGTTTGATCTTGTCGGGTCGGGGTCATCTGCCGCTGAGCGTGCTGGCCGTAAACATATGGTCACTTATGGTCATGTTTCCCGAGCGCTAGGGCATGATGCTGCGGTGCGTGCGGCGCGGCAGAAGAATAAGCGGATGCTGTCTTCGGTGGCGTCGTCTGATCCGAAGGAATCCAAGAAGATTGTGGATGCTTTCGTAGACGGTATGCCGGATAACTGGCTTGTAACAGAGTTGGGGAAACTTGGTGGTCGGGTAACGAAGAAGAACGGACAGTCCTTCTTTAAGGGTGGTAAACCGATTTATGGTGAAGCGAAAGAGTCAAAGCTGGTGCTTGCCCCAACGCAGGCAGGTAAAACAACGTCGATTGCGTCGAATGCGGTACTAGATGCGCCGGGTGCGGTAATGGCGACTTCGACGAAACCTGATTTGCTGATGATTACTGCTGCTGCTCGGCAGCGGATCGCTGGGGCTACAGGTGAAGTGCTGGTGTATGATCTGCATGATGTCTCGGGGTGGCCTCATAAGGTGAAATGGAACCCTGTGGCTGGGTGTGAGGATTTTGAGACAGCGCAGAGGCGTGCCCAAGCTTGGGCGCATGCCCGTCCGGTTGAAGGAACAAAGAACGGGTCTTGGTTCAATGAGCAGGCAGCTGCCTTTTTAGCGCGGTTTTTGCATGTTGCGGCTGCGACTGGGAAGACCTTAGATGACATTATGGAGTGGGCGCAGGATTTACGTTCTCAGGTTCCGTTAGAGCTTGCAAAGGCGCATTCCTACCAGGTGAGCGATCACGTGATCGCGTTTTTGAATTCAAAACGGGAAAATCGGGCTGGTGAGACTCTTGATTCTATTCAGCAGACTCTTGCTGGGATGTTAGAGCCTTTAGCGGTTGATCGAATCCGGGAGCAATTTATTTGTGATCCAGCCCAGGCATTTGATATGAAAAAGTTCTTGGCGGGGCCTAATACTATTTACTTGATTGCGGATACTGCGCATGGTGTGGATGTGGCTCCGTTGGTGACGATGTTCGCGAATGAGCTTATTAATACTGCCCGAGAGGTTTCACAGGATCGGCCTGGTGGTCGGTTATGGCCGTGTTTCCGGGCGGTGTTGGATGAGGGTCCAAACTTGGCTGCTTTCCCGAAGATGGATTCGATTATGTCCGATATTAATGGTCGTGGTATTGAAGTGATTTTGATTGCGCAGTCTTTCTCGCAGTTGATTGACCGGTGGGGTGAACAAGGGGCAGCTACGATTGAGACGAATGCTGTGGTGAAGTATTATCTTCCAGGTCTTGATCTTAAGACGTTGCAGCCTGTTGCTGAATCGCTGGGAAAGTTCCAGCGGGGCAGGGTTCAGCGGTCCTATTCTTCGGGGCAGTATGGGAATTCCACGTCATATTCTCAAGAGGATAAGTTGGTGATGGAGGCTAATCAGATTCAGCAAATTCCAGCCTTTTCAGCGATGGTGCGGTATAAGAATCATAAGCCGATGCATTTGGGTTTGACGCCTTGGTGGGAGAGGAAAGATGCTGCCCAGTTGGAGGACGATCTGCTGCACACTTACCGAGTGTGTGGGAAGATCCCGGATGAGACACAGAATTTGAAAGCGTGGGCAACAGGAAGCGTAAGGTCATGATTGAATATGATAATTCTGATGAGCTTGGAACAGAGCGTCAAGAAGAAAACGAAGTTTCTTGGGAAGAACTCTTCGAGATTCAAACTCAGACTATTAAAGAGCTTATTAACCGTGTAGAGGCTTTAGAAAGCACTGCCCCTGCGCAAGGTTCGGCAACGGCGATATATTGTTGGCGAGAGATTACGGATCCAAAAGCACGAGAAGAATTATGGGCAACTCTCAGGGATTGGGTGGACTGGATATCTCACCGATACTTATCAGAGAGTTATATTCGTATTCCTGCATGTTGGTATCGTCACCCGGTGGCCGTTGAAGAACTGACAGCTCTGTGGGCGGCATGGTATGCGACATATCATCAAGATGATTCACCGAATATGTTAGCAATTGACTGGCATCAACGGTTTTTCTGGCCGACATTGGAACACTTGAAAGACCACGTGTATCGTGAATGTTTCCGTACAGAAGAACACAAACCTAACCATGCCGCAGATCTTCATCTAACGGATGCTGGTTTTGAAGAGTTCGCAGCTTATGATGCAACATGGGCGCAAAACCCGCTAATATCATGAAAATTTAGTTTAGGCGTGGTCCACGGCCATGTTGAGGCTGTTGGGGAGAAGGATCTGGCGGAGTAATATTGCTCGCTTGGGGTTGTGAAGTAGGCTTCTGCTTCGCGGCCTCAAGTATTTTTTGCGCTTGAGCCTTGAGGTTCTTAACAACTTCAGCGGATGCTTTCGTGACTATAGGTTTGCTTCCTTGAGCAAGGTCTTTGGCGTGCTGTCGGGGTATGTATTTGCGGCGGGCTTGGTTGGCCATTGATTCATGGGTAGCAGACTGGAAACCTTCTTGCTTACTGTTAGAAGTTAGTTGTGCTTCAAAATCCCGGATTTCCCGGTTATATACCCCGGCGTCTAGGTCGTCGATGACTTGTTGTAATTGTTGCTCGTTGCTAGGAGCAGGAATATTTTTTGGTGCGGCCGTAACGTATGGTCCAGTCGATCGAAGAGGTTCAAGAGTTTGGGCGTCAATGATGAGCGGCCTCAAGCCTGCTCGGTTCAGCCAGGTGGAATTATTTCGGCGGATTTCTTGGCCGACGCCCCATGCTTGGAGATCGGGGGCCCATAGATTGGGCTCTATGGAGGAGGTAGCGTGCGTAAATACTACTGTAGAGGGGATAATATTTTTATCTTTGAGTTGGTTAATTGTAGTTTCATCAGCTTTGTTTTGTGTTTCATTCTGCCTGCGTTCAAAAACGAATGCATGAGCTGAGTATTCGGAAGAAGTCAGTATTTTCATCATGGCCGTGATAGATTCAGCACGAGCTTGCTCCATGAATTTTTGTTGTACGTCCGGGTTGGTGCTATATCGTATTTGTGAGTGGAAAGTAAAGATATTGTGGGTGTCTTGGCTATAGTCTCCAACGGTGTCCATCATCCGTTGCAGGTTTACCCTGTTAAGCCAGGGTGTTTGCTGGGTTTTCTTCTCAGACACTGCATCGGTAGTATGCCAAAAAGACTTTCCACCGATTACGTCTTTGAGATCTTCTCGTAGCTCAGAAACATCTGAGTTCTCCACGACAACAGCAGAGATAGCATAGAATCTACGGTCTGTACTTGAACGTTGCGGATCGTGCATGGTCTCATCAATAAAAACTAGGCGTGAGTGGTCTGCAACGTTATTGAGGAACCCTATATATTGCCCTAAAAATTGATGTGCCGGATGTGTCCGGTCGAAAGTCTTTAGATGGTCACTGATTAGAGGGTTACTTCGTTGCCTGCGGGCCATATCGAGAACCTTTGACAGAATAGACGACAGATATTAGAATTATAAAACAGATAAAACTTCGCGATAGGTACCGGAGCAGATCATCCAATTAAAAATATGGGTGTACGAACGGAGAAGCCGGTCGGTTGGGCCTCAGGACTTTTGGCTAGTGCCAGTTCTGGGGCATCTTTTTTACACTAAGGGGGCGTGTTTACACTTTGTAAACACGCCCCCTTATCTTTTAGAGCTGGATACCACGTTGAGACTGTTGCTGCTGCCGCTGCTGATCCATTATATTGCGGTGGTGGTGTAGCTTATTCTGGTGGTGGGTTTGCTCGGGTTTTTTGGTCTGTTTCTGTTTGGATGCTTCAAGACCTTTTTGTGCCCGCTCTTTAAGACGAGCTAGTTCCCGCGCCCGGTTACTGCGTTGTTTCCGCTGATCTGCAATACGCTGTTCCACACTCGGTTGAGCAGTCTGCTGCATGGCCTTCTCCTTATTCGTCGTTGTTTGCGACGCTTTTTCAGCACGTATCTTCTGGAGTTGCTTGCGCTGCTCAGGAGACAACATAGCCGTCGTAATTCCTGCTGGCCGTCCCTCTCGGCGTGCTTCTTGTGCCCTTAGGTTGGTGTCGCGCGCCTGGGCAATTTGCACGTTTTCGATGTCTGTCTTCGGTGTACGCTTGTATGTGGCCATGACGGATCGCTTGTGCGTATTAGTGACTTGGGTGTGCAGGAACTTGCCGCGTGCCTCCGCCTTGGTGGGTGCTTCGTGCGGTTTAGCCTGGGTGCGGAGCTTCTGCGGTACTGCCTCAGGTTCGGATGATGCGATGTTGTATTTATCGCGCAGGGATTCAACCTCTGCGGCAACCCGGTACCAATGTCGCGCCAACTTTTTGTTGGCCGGGACGTCACCAAGCTGTTTAACCCACTCAGGTTTCTCTGCCGCGAGTTGTGCACCCCTAACTTGGGCAAGCTGCCCAATTTCACGGGAACGAGAGCGCAAAATAGTGCCTAACCTGGTATTCTGCAGGTTCGGGTGGTTCTCCCAGAACCGATCCAGGGAGTGACCACTAATGCCGTTTTGGATCTGGTCAGGACGCTTGGTCTCGGGCAGGTCAATGGTCGGGATGAGGTGCTGCCTTACCCGCTGCTCTTCACTTAGAACCTTGTGTAGAGTGAAGTTATGGCCACTGCGGGGGCGTTCGCCACGGATAATTTGCTCTAGCTCGCGTTGGTCGCCGGAGATTTCCCAGCGGCGGCGCTGCACTTCAGCGTCCATATCGCCCAGGTTCTCTTTGATGCGGTCGTAGAGACTTCCGTCGTTTTCGTTGGCCTGGAGCGCTTTGAACGTCCTAGACCGCATGGCCATGAGCTCCTCACTCGGAACCATTGCATAGGGGTTCGTAAACCACCAAGGGTCGGAAAGTTCTAGCCTGTCGGCCATAGGCTGGGTACGTTTCTCGGCCTGATCCACCAACCGCGTCAGGTGCTCATCACTCAGGTAGGACAGGGGCCGCTCGGCCATCTCGTGAACCTTCTGGGCATCCACGTTGAGTTTTTCGACACGCCACTGCATCACGGCAGCGTAATCTTTCGCTTCTGCCCCTTGATCGCTGGCTTCTAAAGGCCGGCGAGAATATGCCCGTTCGACCAGTGCGGCGGGGTCTACACCGTTACGGTATGCTTCGCCCATATCGTGCGCCAACGCGGGCCATGCGGGAGAAGCCAGCACAGCTTTCGCGTCCTCCACACCATTAGCAGGAGTGTGGTCAATGATCTGCCCGGAGTCTTTATCCCGTACCGGGTGCTCCTTAACCCTGGACATACCCTCCATGAGGTAAGGCTCCATGACCTTCTGTACAGCCAGCTCGCTAATATCTTCATGCTGAGCAATCAGGGTGGCCAGGTTTCGGTGTTCGGCGCGAAGCTGATCGGCACTTTCATGTACTGTAAGGTCGCGTTCATATGCGCCGGTGATGCGATCAAGCACATCATCACGTTTTTCCCCGTCGGCCAGAGCGACGTAGAGTTGATTGTTTTCGCGTCCGCGAGTAAGCGCAACATAGGCCCCGGCGCGGTCGGTTGATGCATCGACCAGGGCGTGGGCGGTGTCTACGGTGGATCCTTGGGCGCGGTGGATAGTGGCTGCGTACCCGAGCTCCACTGATTCTTGGACGTACCCGGCGGGGAGGGTTACTTTTCCACCGTGTGCCAAGTGCTGTGCGGTGATTCGTCCGTCATCGTGCAGGTCGGTCACGCGCCAAATGTCGCCGTTTTTCACGAAATCCTGCCCGGAATTCACCACTAGGCGGCGGGCGTTCTTCCGGGTCACAATGGTATCCCCGACGTGAGCGCGGGAGGAATTATGCAGCGCTACCGCACCCGCATCAGTGCTAACCTGGCCGTGCTCGATCGCGTGAGCCTGCGCCAAATCAT